>Ga0114993_10000400_pt1 | contig 51033 bp, 44 predicted proteins | sample ArcticOcean_MG_C_FD_87042 | JGI IMG/M metagenome (GOLD analysis project Ga0114993, IMG submission 87042) | Marine microbial communities from western Arctic Ocean - ArcticOcean_MG_CB2_150 | ecosystem: Environmental > Aquatic > Marine > Oceanic | place: Arctic Ocean: Canada Basin | collected... | reverse complement strand
TCAAGTGAGTTAAACGGAGCAGAGATCACATCCTTCGGCGGCGGCAGGTGGTATCCAATCACGATCCGGCGCCAACTTTTGAATGAATGCTATACAGGCCGGTTCATATATAGGAAGACGAAGAGGGTGAAAGTCCGCAAAAGCAACGGCAATGGGTTCACCAGGAGGCAAGTAACTCGTCCTACCGAAGAGTGGATTGTTGTTTCGGAGGCTTGTCCTCGTATCATTGATGAAGATACATGGCAGCGAGTCCAAGACATTATCAACGACCCGGAACGAACGAAGCACTTACCCACTCCTCAGGTCTACATGATGAGGGGCAGAGCCAAATGTGGCATTTGCGGTTCTGCGTTGGTAGGGCAGACCTTAAAGGTCAAAGGCCAAGCATACGGGTACTATCGGTGTCGCCATGTATATGACAAGAACACCAGTCGTACCTGCACTGCTAAATACGTCAGGGGGGACAAACTAGAGACAGCAGTATGGGCCGAAGTGGAACGTGTCCTTAGTAGTCCTGCCATCGTACTCAAGGAACTGGAGAACCAGTCCAGCGATTCTGTTGACATAACACGGATTTCCGGCGTGGAGGGAGCAATTAAGGCGCTTGCCGCCAGAGAGGAACGTCTGGTTAAACTGTACGGGCTGGGTTCAGTCAACGAACAAGTTATTCAAGGGCAGCTAGAAGAGATATCTAGAGAGCGCATCGGGTTGGTCCAGCAACTAAGCACTCTCCAGCGACCAGTGGGATACGATACTCGGCTCGTTGACAAAGACAGTCTTGAGCGGGTGTGTTCTAGGGTGGCTCAGTGGCTGGGTAAGGCCGACGACTCGGAGAAAATAATGGCGCTGGAGGCTCTTCAGGTTTCGGTTGAGGCGACTACCACGACCGCGACTGTGACTGGCATCTTACCGTTGGAGGCTCCAGAGTTTATCAAGAGTGAACAGTCATGCCGATGTTTGTTCAATGGTGATAAACCCCCAACCGCACAATTAGATTTAGAAAAGACCCGGTCAAGCTGACCGGGTCTTTTTCATTCATCTAGCCAGAATTGCGACTACGTACGCCGCACCGCCTTACTGAATCGTGTCATAATACCGGCAACTTTTAGGTAAATATCGTATGAACGACGACCAAAAAACAAAAGAACAATTACTTGAGGAGCTGGCGCAAGAACGCGAACGCTCGCTTGCGCTTGCAGAAGTCTCCAATCGGAAGAAGCCTTCCACTTGACCAAGGGTGAAGCAGCTGATTCGGCGTCCCCAAGTGGCGGTGGCGGAGCCCCCAGCGTAATCAATGCGGCGGGTTCCCGGCAGATCATCTCTCAGGGTTCCATGTCGGTCCAAGTCCAAGATGTCCCGGCTGCCTCAGACCGAGTCCGGGCGATCGCTGAAGGTGCCGGCGGGTTCGTCGAGCAACTGTCCAGCTATGGCGTCGATGAGCGTTCGCGTGCCTCAGGACGAGTTCTTCTCGGTATTCGAACAGATCAAAGCCCTGGGCAAGGTACAGAGCGAGAACGCCGGTAGCGAAGACGTCACCGAGCGGTTCATCGACCTGGAGGCCCGTTTGAAGAGCGCCCAACGGGAGGAAGCGAGTTTGCTTTCTCTGCTGGACCGGGCGAACCTGGTCAGCGAGATCCTCACCATCGAACGGGAACTGGCGCGGGTGCGCACCGAACTGGAACAGGTACAGGGCCAGTTGAATTTCCTGGAACGCCGCGTTGACCTGGCCACCATCACTGTGTTCTTGAGCCCGCCCCAGCGTGACGAGGCTCAGGCGCCTTACGGTTCGCTCAGCATCGAGACCTCCAACGTTGGCGGCAGCGTCAACGCAATCAAATCCGTCGTGTCTCAGTTTGGCGGCGAGGTCGACCAGGTCTTCACCTCCATCCAAAACGGTCGCGAACGAACAAACATGACGGTTCGGGTCTTCTCCGATGATTTCAACCTGTTGGTTACCGCCGTTGAAGATCAGGGCGGAATAGTCTACAAAGAGATTAGAGAAGGTCAGGACGGCGAAATAATCTCCCCATTGACCAATTCTAACGAGCCCAATGCACGCCTGGATATAGAGTTCGGGGAGCCGGAGTCATCTGACCTCGGCCGCGACCTGGCCATCTACGCACCCATCGGCAGCGTTGCCCTGATCATCGTACTTGGCCTACTGTTATTCGGAGCTTTCCGGGTGGGACAGCGTCACGAAGACTAACGCCCAACAGCGTGCTCCGCACTTTCTCTAGCGGCAAGCTATAATCTAGGGCCTATCAGGGGTGTCCTGCCGACCTAAACGGTTGCGGGACACCCTTATCGCGTCACCCTGTAATTCGATAAACGAGGCCTTATCATGGCAGATGCAGAGACTTCTTTCGGTTACCTACTGCCCACCCGGGAGGTTGTCATGGCCCCCGGAGACCGCGACTTTGGGTCGATGATCGACCTGACGGAACGTGCCGAAGGATTTGGGTTCGATTCTGTCTGGTGCGGAGATAGCATCTTGGCCCGTCCGCGATTGGAAGCCCTAAGCACCCTGGCCGCCATCGCCGGGCGCACCAAGCGGGTCAAGCTTGGCACCGCAGTATTCCTGCCGGCCCTGCGACAGCCGGTGGTGTTGGCAAATTAAGTCGCCAATCTGGACATCATCTCCCAGGGCCGGGTCATCCTCGGAGTGGGCATCGCCAGCAAAACACCGGCGGTCGAGAAGGGATTCAACGCTTGCCGTGTGTCGTTCCGGCACCGGGTCAGCATCTTTGAAGAGTGCATAACCATCATGCGGAGACTCTGGACAGAGTCCGAAGTCACATTCGATGGTCGTCACTTCCAACTCGACGGTGTCAGCCTGGGGCTCAAGCCGGTGCAGAAGGGCGGCGTCCCTCTTTGGATGGCTGCCAGCGCCGAGAAGCCGCAACGCCGCATGCTCAAGATGGGCGACGGCTGGTTCCCCAACTCAACCTCGCCTCAGGCGTTCACCGAGGGCTGGGCACAGATCGAGTCTTTGGCCAAAGAGACCGGCGACGATTCCGGCCGCCTCCACAAAGCCCTCTATACGACCCTGAACATCAACGAGGACAAGGCCCAAGCCGACAAAGAGATGCGTGAGTTCATCGAGGGCTACTACAACATGCCCTTCGAGACCATGTCCCGGACGCAAAGCGTGTTCACCGGCAACGCTAAAGACGCCATCGGTTGGCTGAAAGGGTTCGTTGACGCCGGAGTCCAGACGATAGTGATTCGCTTCGGCGGCCTGGACCAATCGGGCCAACTTGAACTCTGCGGCAAAGAAGTCTTGCCCCAGGTCCGGGGATAGCGCCGGTTACTTAACACCCAATCAAGAACATCAAATCAAGAACATCCAGACAAGAACACCACGCGAACCCACTACTGTTCACGATTGACATATATACTCCCAGGGATATAGTGAGGCGCACACTCATGCAGTCATAACACCCCGGACCGAGCCGGGTAATTCCACATTGAGGGAACGACAATGACCACCACCAACACCCCGCAGTCACCAGAAGCCAGTCAATACGAAGTCATCGGCACACGGCCCATCCGCCATGACGGCGTAGACAAGGTCATCGGCGCAGCAAAATACGGCGCCGACATACAGCTTTCAGGCATGCTGCACGGCAAAGTGCTCCGCAGCCCCCACGCCCACGCCCGGATCAAGTCGATCAACACCAGCAAAGCCGAAGCGCTGCCCGGCGTTACCGCGGTGGTCACGTCCAAAGACTTCCCAATCATTGCCAACAAGACCATTGACCTGGCCGAGACTCAGGGAAATGCCCGGCTCATGGCAGAGCACGTCATGGCCTCCGAAAAGGCCCTCTACAAAGGGCATGCCGTGGCCGCCGTTTCAGCCACCAGCCCCCACATCGCCGAGCAAGCTCTGGGCCTGATCGAAGTCGACTACGAAGTGTTGAAGCCGGTCCTCTCCATCGCTGAGGCAATGAAAGACGACGCTACGGTGATTCACGACAGTCTGAGCACCCGATTCACCCACGACCGGTTCGACAAGGGCGACGACACGGGCGTGAAAGGCAATATCGCCAGCCACGTCCAACACATACTGGGCGACGTCGAGAAGGGTTTCCAAGAAGCCGACGTCATCGTTGAACGGGAGTTCACCACCCAGACGGTCCATCAAGGTTATATCGAGCCTCATGCCTCGACCGCGACCTGGACCGGAGACGGACGCCTCACCATCTGGACCTGCACCCAAGGCTCGTTCGCAATACGCTCATCATCAGCCGCCATCTTGGACATTCCCGAGGGGCAGGTCAGGGTGATACCCACTGAGATCGGCGGTGGTTTCGGCGCCAAGATCACGACGTACCTGGAGCCGGTGGCCGCGGTATTGTCCAGAAAAAGCGGCCGCCCGGTCAAGATTGTAATGAGCCGGAAAGATGTCTTTGAAGGCACCGGCCCCGCGTCCGCATCCCTCTTGCGCACCAAGATGGGGGCGACCAAGGACGGCAAGATAACAGCCGCCCAAATTTGGATGGCCTTCGATGCCGGCGCATTCCCTGGTTCCGCCGTGGGCGGTGGAACTTCATGCGCCACCGGGCCATACAACATCGAAAACCTGCTGGTCGACGGGTATGACGTGGTCACCAACCACCAGAAAGTTCAAGCCTACCGCGCCCCAGGACAGCCCCAGGGAGCGTTCGCAGTGGAGCCGGTGATCGATGAACTGGCCGAGAAACTTGGCATGGACCCAATGGACTTCCGCCTGAAGAATGCCGTCAAGGAAGGCGACCGGATGCCCAACGGCGTCGCCCACCCGTACTTCGGAATCACGGAGATGGAACAAGCAATGAAGGACCATCCCCACTATAAGACCCCCCTCGCCGGCCCCAACCAGGGACGAGGAGTGGCGGTCGGCTTCCGGTGGCAGGGCGGCCAGCCATCGTCGGCCACGATAACCGTGAATAACGACGGCACCATCAACCTGGTCACCGGGTCGGTGGACATCGGCGGCTCCCGTACCGCCGTCGCCATGCAAGCAGCTGAGATACTGGGCCTGCAGGTGGAGGACGTATCACCCACTGTGGTGGATACCGACACCATCGGCTGGACCGGGGTCACCGGCGGCAGCAGGACTGCCTTCGATACCGGCCGTGCCGCCATCCATGCCGCCGAGGAGATCATTCGGCTGATGAAGGCCCGCGCGGCCCTGATTTGGGAAATGGAGGAAGAAGAGATCTCGTTCGACAAAGGAACGTTCCTCTGCGCCTCAACCGAAGACACCATCACTTTCAAGGACCTGTCGGCCCGGCTGATGGGGACGGGCGGCCCAATCTCCTGCTCGGTCTCCGATGCCTCTGTAGGTAGTGGACCGATCATCGCCGGGAATGTGGTCGATGTGGAAGTGGACCCTGAGACCGGTAAAGTTGATATCCTGCGCTTCACCGCGTTCATGGACGTCGGAACTGCCATCCACCCGGCCTACGTGGAAGGACAGATCCAGGGAGGCACAGTCCAGGGGATCGGCTGGGCTCTGAACGAAGGCTACGTCTTCGACGACGACGGGGCCATGTTGAATTCCAGTTTCCTGGACTACCGCATGCCGACCACCCTCGATGTGCCGATGATCGAAACCGTTATGATCGAGGTCCCCAATCCCAAGCACCCGTTTGGCGTAAGGGGCGTTGGCGAGGCGCCGATCATTCCTCCGCTGCCGGCGCTGGCCATCGCGGTCTCCAACGCCATCGGCGTCAAGATGAGTAGCTTGCCGCTTTCGCCCGACGTGATCTTGGAGGCCCTGGAATCCAAAGAGGCATGAGGGTACATCCGCAAGCAACCGCTATAACCAGAGGGCCGGCCATTTAGACGATGGCAAACACCGGGCCCGATCCACAGGACAATACACAGGCAAATAGGCCCTGGATAGACCGGGTCAAAGGCTTGCTGCAATATCGCGACTTCCGTCTGATGTGGATCGCCGGTGGGCTGGACAACACCGGACGTTGGATGGACTCGGTGGTCATGGGTCTGCTGGTCTTGGACCTCACCGACTCGGCATTTCAGGTCGCTCTGCTCTTCGTCTTCCGCTGGGTACCCATGCTGGCTTTTGCCCTGCTATCGGGAATGATCGCCGACCGGACCAACCGCTGGGCGATCATGATGATGGCCCGGACCGTGGCCATGGTGGCAACAGCAGCCGTCTTGGTCTTGCTTCTGATGGACGCCGTGGAGCCGTGGCACGTCTTCATAGCGTCGTTCTTCCTTGGCTGGCTCTTTGTCCTGGAATTCCCCTCACGCCGGTCGTTGATCTACGACTTGGTGGGCAGCCATCGCATCGTCAGCGCTATGTCGCTGGAAACGATCAACATGACCCTCGGGAAGTTCATCGGGCCGTTCATTGCGGGCCTCCTGATCGAGTTGACCGATTTCTCGGGCGCCTATGTCTTCTTGATGGTGGTGTATATAGTCGCCTTCATTTGCATCTTGGTGATGAAGGGCCGGGGTCCGGTCCGGGCGCCATCTCCGTACGCCTTTTGGAGCACTGTTTCCCGGGGGTTCAAGTATTCCGTAAGCAACAATGTCATCAGGAGCGTGCTGATAATCACGCTGATCATGAACGCCATGGCCTTTAGCGTCGAGTCCCTATTCCCGGTGGTGGCCAAGAACCACCTGGGCGTCGGCGCAGGCCTGACCGGAATCTTAATCTCAGCCCAGGCCATCGGCTCATTAGTCGCAGCCACGGTGATCGCATCATTGGCGGTGGTGCGTTACCACGGGAGGGTTTTCTGTCTGGGGCTGGCCCTGCAGATGCTCAGCCTGCTGTTCTTTGCCCTATCACCCTGGTATCCGGTGTCCTTCCTGATGCTATTGTTGGCAGGGTTGGGCGCTGCCGGGTACAGCACCATGCAGAGCACCATAATCCTGATATCGGCAGAACCAGAGATGCGCGGGACAGCCTTGGGCATGCTGGGTCAGTGTATCGGGGTCGCAGCCGTGGGTGGGTTGGCCGTGGGGATCGTCGCCAACTACTTCAGCGCCCAGATAGCGGTGGCCATGAGCGTGTCCCTGGGTCTACTGCTCCTCGCCCCCGCGGTATTCTTCTCGCCGTTGATACGGAGACCCATCTCTGCTCCAACGGAAGGGACTGCCTAAAGCGCCCCTTCCGCCTCTAGTTCAACCACCTCTTCCGGGGTCATTCCGCCCAGGGTGCAGAGTATCTCTGAATTGTGTTCGCCCAGCTTGGGCGGCGTGCCGGTTGGTTGGTCGACACAAGCGGTGAGACGGGCCGGAGTCCTTACGGCGCGGAATGTGCCGCCCAGGGTATCACCGGTCTCTATGAACATGTTCCTGGCGTCTAGCTGCGGGCATTTATCCAGGTCGGCCATGGTCTGAGTGACGCCCATGGAGAACCCGATCTCGGTGATCATCGCAGCCACCTGGAACTTCGGTATCTCCGAAGACCATCCCTCGATAGCCGGGATGATGTGGTCGTGGTAGAACTGGCCGTCCATGCCCGGTCCCGCTAGATAGCGGGCGTCTCCCTCCAGCAGGTCTTCGCGGCCGATCAGCGTCCATAGATCGCGCATCCGGGCTTCTGTCCTGAGCCCTGCCAGCACCACCCAGCCATCCTTGGCTTTAAAGGTTATGCCAGCGGTGGCCAGGCGATCTCTGGAACGGGCCGGATTGCTGCCCGTGGCCTGGAAGTAGTTCATGTTGCTCTCGATATGAGAGACCAAACACTCATACATGGACATATCGACGTATTGCCCGCGGCCGGTCTTGCGCTTGGTCTCCAACGCCAAGACGATGCTTAGGGCCGTCCAGACACCAGGTATGGAATCGCCAATATTATCGCCCACGCTCTGCGGCGGCCCATCGGGGTCTCCGGTGATCTCCATCCAGCCTGACATGGCCTGGATCGCCAGATTGTTGGCGGGTCGGCTGGAGTACGGTCCAGCCATATCTTCGCTGTCGCCGTAGCCGGTGATGCTGGCATAGATCAAACCAGGGTTGATCTCGCTCAAGCGGTCATAGCCCAGCCCCAGCCGGCGGAACGCCCCGGAGCCCCAGTTGTCGACCAGAACGTCGGAGTTCCGGACTAGATCCTCGAAGGCTTCTTTACAACGGGGATTGCGCAGGTCTATCGACACGCTCCTCTTGTTGCGGTTGACACCCAGGAACCGGGAGCTGGTCTCCCGGCCGTCTGCTGACTTGATGTACGGCCCCCGGGTACGGGCCAGGTCTCCGGTACGGGGGCGTTCGATCTTGATCACATCGGCCCCCATGTCGGCCAAAATCATGGAACAAAACGGGCCAGCCACTATGTGGGTGGCGTCCAATACTCTGATACCATCCAGGGGAAGCGGCAGCTTGTCGCCTGCTTGGGTCATCTAAACACCTCGTGCTTTCTTTAGCGGCGGCGCATGGCACGACCGAAAGAAAGCCTAGATTCATATTTTCCAGCATTCTACACTGCGGCAGATGGCTGCACGGTCTTTGACGTTCCCGTATCTGGCCGTTAGGATGTTCGCCACGGCCAAATTCGGCGCAACCCCGAAGTAAATTATCTAAGGTGGAGTCATAGTTGAAAGCTAGAGGCGTATCACACATCGCGGTCTGCGTTGCCGACCTGGAAAAATCCCTTGAGTTTTACCGGGACAAATTGGGACTCGTGGTGAAGATGCACACCACCCAGGAGATGGCCAAGCGACCGGGCGCGGAATCGGCAGAGATGTACGAACAGCCCCGGAAGGCTAGGACCGTTGCCAACATCTATTTCGACGACCCCGAGTCCACCCAGCCGTTCCTGGTGCTGACATCTCACCCCGACGAACCGGTGGGCGGAGAGCCGATCAAGCTGGACCAAAAGGGCATCAGCCACATCTCGTTCGGCGTGGAAGACGTCAGGGCATACGCCGAAGAACTGGTCGCCAAGGGCGTCCCTCTGGCAGGCACCATGGAAGACTTCACCGACTCGTCCGGCGTAATGCGGACCTTCTTCGTCTACGACGCGGACGGGATACTGGTCCAGTTCGACTAACCCACTAGCGATCCCACGGGCAAACCCGACGCAAATCGCTCCCGGCCTACCAGGCTCTTGGTTTACACAGATACATGAGTAGTCCGCAAACTCCTGAGCCACTGGCGCCATCATCGATTGGTCTTGGTCGGCTGTCCCTGCTCGACCGCTACCTGACCGTGTGGATATTCCTGGCGATGGCCATCGGCGTCGGTAGCGGCCATTTCTGGCCCAGAATCTCCGGTTTCTCGGACTCGCTGTCGGTCGGCTCCACATCCATCCCCATCGCCGTCGGCCTAATATTGATGATGTACCCGCCGCTGGCCAAGGTTCGCTATGAGGAGCTGGGCGAGGTATTCCGGGATTGGCGGATACTGGGCCTCTCGCTGGTGCAGAACTGGGCGATCGGCCCGGTGCTGATGTTCCTGCTGGCGATCTTGTTTCTGCGGGATTACCCGGAATTCATGGCCGGTGTGATTCTCATCGGGACAGCCCGTTGCATCGCCATGGTGATCATCTGGAACGAGCTGGCCAAGGGCGACAGTCAATACGCCGCCGGGCTGGTCGCGTTGAACTCCATCTTCCAGATACTTTTCTATTCCCTCTACGCCTATATCTTCATCACTGTCCTTCCCACCTGGTTCGGTTTGGAGGGTCTGGTGGTGGACATCAGCATCGTCGAGATAGCAAAGAGCGTGGCGATTTACCTGGGGATACCGTTTTTTTCCGGGATGGTCTCACGGTACGTGTTGCTGCGGGTCATGGGCCGGCTGTGGTTCGAGCAGGTCTTCATTCCCAAGATTAGTCCGATAACCCTGATCGCGCTGCTGTTCACGATCCTGGTGATGTTCTCATTGAAGGGCAGTGTCATCGTCGATATACCATTGGATGTGGTACGGATCGCGATACCGCTGTCGATCTACTTCGTGGTGATGTTCCTGGTTTCCTTCTACATGGGCAAGACCATGGGGATCGACTATTCAAAGACCACCGCCGTAGCGTTGACAGCCGCCAGCAACAACTTTGAACTGGCCATCGCAGTGGCGGTCGGTGTCTTCGGCATCGGCTCAGGTCAGGCCCTGGCGGCGGTGGTGGGGCCATTAGTTGAAGTTCCGGTATTGATCGGGCTGGTCAACGTTGCCCTTTATTTCCAGCGCCGGTATTTCGTGGCCGAAGCGACGTAAATGCTGACCGTATTTGGCGTCATAGCCGTGAGCATCATGTTTCTCTCCTACTGGACCGAGGAGCGTTCCAAATGGCTGGTGCTGGTCTTCGCCGTCGGGTCGGGCATGACTTCTCTCTACAGCGGTCTGGCAGAGGTCTACCCCATCACCGTGGTGGAAGGCTTATGGGCATTGGTTGCTCTGCAGCGGTTCGCCAAACGGCACGCACGCGAAAAAGAGAAAGCCGGCGCCTGATCGACGCCGGCTTTTGTTTTACTTTGTTGGCCGTTGAGTTGGCAGGCTAGTTAGAGCACCTCTTCAGCCAAAGCTCCAACCATCTCTTCAACCGACTCTTCATGCAGATTCTCAGTCGGCTCCCTGATGGTAAAGGTAACTTCCCGGCCGGCGTACATGCACTCGCAACAGGCAGAACGCTCCATTGAGCCGCCTTCAGACATCCGGAACAGGGCGCTCAGGGCAGTGGCGCCTGGCCGGCACATGGGACGCGAGAGCGTGCCGTCCGGGCCGATCCTCCAGGTGTTGCCAGGCATCCAGCCCAGAGGACACGGGCCGGTCACTTTGGTGATCGAGGCCGCGACCTCTTCTCTCGGCCCGGCGGCCAGGACTCCCACCATTTCAACTGTTTCCTCCGATCCCATAACGGGGATCAGATCTACGGTCTCGCACATGGTGGCCTCCTCGGTGGCTGGTTTTTTATCGGCCGTTTCTCCGGCGGGGGTTTGGCGGGTTACGGCAGTTCCGAGCATCAGAACTGCCATGGCGAAGGCAATCACGACGGACGCCATTACGACCGGCGTGGCCAGCATCAATATCGCCAGCGATCCCATGATTATCAGAACGGGTGCGACGATCATCATCCCGATGGCTGATAAAAGTCTTTCGCTGATATTTGGCCTGTTCGTTGCGTTTCTCATAGCTGGCCTCCCTTGACCGACTCCATCGTCAACTGCCAGGTATATTTTCCGCCACCCAATGGTCTTATCCCAGGGCCTCTTGGGCCTGATTCCGTCGGCAAACGGCCTCGAAACGGGCGGTGGACTGTAAGTAAACAGGCCCAACAAAAAATAAGAGGGCCGGTTTAGGAATCGGCCCTCTTACTTGCTAGAATAAATCGCTGACCCGCCGCCTCATTGAGAGAATAAGAAAAATAAGAGCAAAGGCGGCGGCCAGCATCCCTCCCACAACTATCACACAATTAGGTGGATATCGGGGTCCGCGGTGGCGAGATAAGAGTAGATGAAATAGGTGCATTGCCTCCGCAGAATACTGTCTAATGTTAATTTAGCGATCTGTTGACTAGGGTCGGTTCTCCTTTCAAATCCACTGACTCGGTTCGGATCAAGCTGCTTTGCGCAGACCGTTTGGCATGTGCCCAATGGCTGCCGGTTTACCATTTGATCCGTTGCTAGGCTTGGCTTTCTGGCCGCCTATGAAGCGGTAACCGACACCCGGCACGTTGGCGAACCACATCGGGTTCTTGGCGTTGTCTTGGAACTTACGCCGCAGCCGCATGATGTGCTGCTTCACTGAGCCCGCAGCGCCAAGTCCGGCCTTGGCTAATTCCTTCTCCATGTCTGCCCGGGCGACAACAGCGCCGTTATTCTTGACCAATAGGTAGGTCAGTTGGAACTCTGCCGGGGTCAACGACAGCTCTTGCTCACCCAGGTGAACCTCGTGCGTTGAGGGGTCCAATCGGAGGTCCCCGCCGACGAGCACAGCAGCCTTGCCCGGCCGACGCCGGCCGTTTCGCCTCATCAAGCTCCAGACTTTGAATGTCAGCTCTGATAAATCACAGGGCAGTTGAATGTACTCGTCCGCTCCTGCTTCCAGGGCGGTGACAGGTTCCAGGTCGTTGATCTGATGGTTCAAGACCACCAGGGGAACATCGGAAAATTCCCTCAACTCCCTGATCACTTCCGTTAGAGATTTATCCAGAAAATCCGGTCTGAGAAGCACCAAATCTGACGATTCTTCTCTGACCAACTCCAGCCCACTGGTGCCGGTAGTGGCGATCAGCGGGGTCACGTCGGGCCAACGCAAGCAGATACCTAACCTAACAATCTCTGCAACTTGCGGATCGGCGCCAATGAATACGGCCTTTAGCATTAAGATAGTCCTCCGACTTGGTCCGTGTGCGGCGCTTGTTGTGCCGCCCGCGATACTTTCTTACAATCGTGCACTGCAAGGGGGCGCACTGCCGAAGTGTCTCCCTCCAATTCTCCTTACCCGGCAAAGTTAGGTCTCGGAGGAAGACACGGTGATTAGGGGTGATAGCCCTTGGTCATGATTGGTTCTACCGGTGTGATTAGCGCCCCGTTCCTAACGGGATTCGCACCACCGGCGCTTTCTAAACTTTCAAGATTATTCTGTGGTCTATGACCTGCTGGGTCACGCTGGAGGCCGGTGGCAATCATGGTCAAGCTAACGGCATCATCCATGGACTCATCCGATCGCACTCCGATGAAGATGTTGGCATCCTTACCAACGGCTTCGGCTACGTAATCGCGGGCGGAGTTCACACCTTCCAATGTCATTGCACTGGTTCCTCCCTTGATCATGACGATCGCGTCCGTGGACATGTCGAACGACCGGTCCAATAGCGGATTAGCTACGGCCTGACGGGCGGCTTCTATGGGTCCGCCGACCCCCGTGCCACGGCCAACTGCCATCAACGCGCCACCACTGCGGCGTATGACCGAACGGACGTCCTCAAGGCCCACATTGATCTCTTGAGGGAGGTTGACCAGCTCAGACACTCCCATGATCCCCTGGGCTACGATTTCGTCTGCCGCCCGGAAGGCTTGCACCATCTGGGCATCGCGTTTGACCAGGTTAAGCAGGCGGTCGTTGTGGACCAGAATCAGCTTGTCTACATGGGGCCGCAGTTGGTCTACACCGGCTACGGCGAGACCCATCCGGCGGCGTCCTTCAAACCCAAAGGGAGCCGTTACCAATGCCACGACCAGCGCTCCTTGTTCTCTGGCCAGGTGCGCTACATAGGGAATGGCGCCGGTCCCGGTGCCACCACCCATGCCGGCCGTTACAAAGACTAGGTTTGCGCCAGAAAGTGACTCGCGAAGCTTCGAACTGGAGTCGTCGAAGGAGCCGTCTTCGTGACGGTAGTCTCCGCCTTGCCCCCAGGCCCTGGCTTTATTCGCGCCGATCTGAATGACGTCCAAGCCGTTCCCGGAATCCATGCCGATGTCATCGGTGTTAACCATGGCAAAGGTCATTGAGGGAATACCCTGGTGCATCATCCGTTTCACGGAATTACAGCCACCTGTTCCAACCCCGACGACCTTTATATGCACCGTTCCAGGTATCTGCGCCGACTCGGGGGCATGACCCTCGAACGGCTTCGATGCGCTTTTCGATGCTTGGTCACGAGACCGGACGGCTATGTAATCCTGAATCGCCATCTAGTGTCCTTCGCAGTGTTATTGCAGGCCCTTGAAGCCGGCTTCCAGACCTTGTTTACGTTGGATAGGATTTCTAATCTCATCCGGCGATTTGTGGTCGGTCTGGCTGCTCAAGCAATCGTGTCATTTTGGAGGGGTGGCACTAAGCTCCAATGGGGTCATCCTAAGAGAGGTAAACAGGGAACGATATAGCGGTCTAAATGGGGTCGTTGGATGGGACCATCAGGGCCAGACATGGTCCCCGCAGAGTCAGGAGAGGATGCAAAGTGATCGCACACCGGTTTGATAGACACCGGTAGCCAACCATCTTAAGACCGGCCGGTGACACGTTGTTATAAGGATGCTTCAGTCAGCACTAATATGAGACCGGGCGAGACTTGATAAGACTTGATGAAACCGGATGAATACGCTTTTGGTTTAACAACGGTATTCAGACTGATTCCGAGTAATTGGCTTAACGTATGCTGAGTATTATTGAGGCCTTTTTTCCCGGCCGCAGGCCTTCCCTATTTTTAACGACATAAGGGATGCTATCGTTTATTTATCAATAGGTACCAAACTGCGGAACCGTGCTCGAGTTGCCGGCCGCCAGAGCACAGGTTAAACACGATCAGGGAGACTCCGATTGACTTCAATCTATAGCAACGACTTTGACAGCCAACCGAATGTGACGGTCCTTCTGGTGGAAGACGACAGACCATTGTTGGAGTTCTTTCTGACGGTCTTGCGGCGTGATGGGTACACGGTTTTCCCCACCGGCAACGGTATCGAAGCGTTGGATATCGCCAAAAATCGTCAAGGAGAACGCATCGATATCCTGTTCACCGACGTGGCTATGCCGTACATGAGCGGGATCCAATTGGCGAGCAAAATGAAGGACGCCCGGCCCGATATTCGAGTGCTTCTGACTTCGGCACTACCGGAAGAAGAAGTATCGGATCGGTGTGGCCCGAATAATAAAATGGATTTCTTAGCGAAACCATTCAGCATCTCCGAACTCTCCAACAAAATCCGGACGCTATCTGTCCTTTCCACCGAAGATCAACCCGGCAAGTCGTAACTGGCCATGAACCGGTCGACCATCCCGGTTGCTTTCTCCCAGTCATACGTGCGGTAAGAATGGTTCCGGACCGCGAATTGGGCTCCTGAGTAAAACATCTCGTATTGTGTGTGCCTGGAGCCAAACTCCGAGCCGATGGCGTCCCAAGCCAGTTTGAAAAGCTTGACCCGGTTTTTAGAATCCATGATCGGCGATTGCTGGGTCTTCTCGATGTAACCGGACGTCTCCGGGCTGGCGAAATCAACGGCCCCCGACGGCATCATAATCACCCCGCCACCGGTCATCTGGCGTATGGCCTGAATCACCTCTGGGTACATCTGCTGCGCCTGCACCTGAGACGCGTACATCAAGTGACGGTCCGGCACGTAGTATTTACCCACGAATGTGCCCTTGGCTTCCATCCCGTAGACCATCCCCTCGATCAACCCTGCCTGCCCTGCCAGGCTGCCCAGACTCTCCACGACCTGCGGATAATGGATGACGTTGGTGGTCTCCGCGATCCGCCGCGCCACCCCCACCAGGAAGCGCAATTTAACCATCAACCTGACCTGCGCTTGATAGTTGTGGAACACGTGAGCCGGAGTCTCGTGCTACTGGACGCGGCACATGGCCGGGTCGCGGTGGACGAACACCCGCTCCCAGGGTACTTTTACTTCATCGAAGTAGACGACTGCGTCGTTCTCATCGAACCGGTACGACAACGGGTTGTCGAACTCCGATACCGCCGACGCTTCGTAAGACTTCCGCGACAGTAGTTTCACGCCCTTGGCTCCCAGCGGTATGGCGGCGGAGAAAGCGTACTGCTCTTCCCCTGGCTGCATGGGCTGGATCGTGCCCAGCAGCACCTCATTGGCCATGATGCAGCTGGTACCCAGCATCTTTGCGCCCTTTACGGTTATCCCCTCAGAATCCTCATCACAGATGCCAGCAGTCAAGAATTCGTCGGCCTGGCCACCAACGCCTTGTGACCGGTCCGCTTGAGGACTGACCACCACATAGGTCACGAATTGGTCGTTGTCCCGGACATACTCAAAGTAATCAGAGAGGGCTTTGGCTCGCTTTTCGCCGTGGTCTTCAAACAGGTCAAGACGCATCATCATGCCGCAGAGCGACGATGCCACGTGATCGGGAGAGCGCCCCAAGAACCCGTTAGTCTGCTCGGCCCAAGCCACCATGGCCTGACGGCGTTGCACCAACTCAGCGTAGGACTCTGGCATCTGCCAGGACCGGTTGACCCGCGCTCCGGTTGGCGACACAAACGTCATCAACTCCTCGTTCTCCGGGGCGGCCTGAAAGTCGTAGAGCCCCGCCGCCGATCTGATGGCGTTCCGATAGGCCGGATGGTCAACCACATCGCCAACCAACTTGCCGTCGAGATAGACACTGCGACCGTCCCGCAGGCTGTCCAGGTGATCTTGTTCCGTCTTGGTCATCTCGTCCACATCCTAGCTTGTCCTAGCTTGGGTCTCCTGATAAAAGGCGCAATAATAGCACGGCGCCCTGAGAGGCCGAGCAGCATCAAAACCAATAGCGACCGGCTGAACACCACTGGTTGACTGAACAGTAGCAGCGGATATAATCGGGCCATCTCCCAGCAGGCTGCAAGCAGGCCCGGCAGCCGGTCCTAGACGCAGAGGTTAGCTAATGAAACTCGGTTACTTTACATTAACGGACAACCCACCGGCTTATGGTCCAGAAAGAAAAGACCCCAGCAGGCTGCTGGAAGAGGTCATGGCCCAGTGTCTCCAAGCCGAGGAGATCGGCCTGAACTCGGTCTGGGTCCCCGAACACCACTTTGGTTTGTTTGGCGTGTTGCCGTCGGCGCCGGTGTTCCTGGCCAACGTGGCGGCGCGCACAAAGCGGGTAAAACTAGGTCCGGCGACCGTCTTGTTACCGGTCCAACACCCCCTGCGCGTTGCCGAAGAATTCGCCCTCTTGGACCTCCTGAGCAATGGCCGTGCCGTTCTGTCTGTCGGGCGGGGCTATGACGCCCGGGAATATGAAGCTTTCGGAGTCGATTTCGCCCAGAGCCAAGAGATCTTCTTTGAGGGGCTCGAAGTGATCCAGAAGGCCTGGAGCAATGAAACGTCGTCTCATAACGGCGTCCATTATCAATACCCGGAGATCGCAGTCCTGCCGCGCCCGGTGCAGAAACCGTACCCGCCCATCTATGTTGCCTGTTTCAGCGAGCCCACCCTGCGCCACGCCGCTCAGGCCGGGTTCGATGTGATCTTCGCCCCCTTTGCCGCGGCCATGATGTTTGGCAGCCTGCAGAACGCGGTGGCTGAGTTCCGGAAGGAGTCCGAGGCCGCCGGCCATGTGGGCAAAAAGGCCATGTGCTCCTATTTCGTGAATGTGACCTACGATGAACAGGAGACGATGAAGACCAAAGAGCGGTTGCTCCATTATTTCCAGGGCATCCTGCCGGCTTTTCCTGCCGACCGCGCCACCGCTCCGCCGCACATCCGTTACTTCGTAGACATCGTGGAGCGGATGCAGACCATGACCACCGGAGACCTCGGCGACCGCAGCATCATCACCGGCAGCCCTGAAGACTGTATAAAAGTGTTGAAAGATTGCGAGGAAGCCGGGATCGAAGAGGTTATCCTATATTTCGGGTTCGGCGGGTGGGGCCACACTGAGACCATGGATTCGATGGAACGAGTGGCTAAAGAACTATCACCACATTTCGACTAACTGGGTACCAGACCGGGTATCTGGCGCGTCACCTCATGGTGGTTACACAGGGCCATACTGGTGCCTGAACGGGTCATCTAGGTTCAACAAGTAAGGAGTTGGTCTCATGCGGGTTATATCCTGGAATGTAAATGGTCTCCGGGCAGCGCATAAAAAGGGGTTTCTTGACTGGTTCGGCGGCGACGACCCCGACATCATGTGCCTCCAGGAAACCAAAGCCCACGAGGAACAACTGCCCGAGGAGATAAAGTCCATTCCTGGCTACACCTCCTATTTTTCCACGCCGGAAAAGAAGGGCTATAGCGGCGTGGGCCTCTACGCCAAGAAAGCCCCCGAGAGTGTCCAGTACGGCTTTGGAGACCGGTTCGATAGCGAAGGCCGGACGATCATCGCCGACTTCGGCGAATTTGTCCTTTTCAACATTTATTTTCCTAACGGCAAGCGGTCTGCTGAGCGTCTCCAGTACAAGATGGACTTCTATGACGCCTTTCTGGAATACGCCGAGAAAATCAGGCAGAGCGGCAAACACGTGGTGGTCTGCGGCGACGTGAATACCGCCCACAAAGAGATCGACCTGGCCAGGCCCAAAGAAAACGTCAAAGTCTCGGGATTTCTCCCACAAGAACGGACTTGGATGGACGAATTCCTGGCCAAGGGCTACAAAGACACACTGAGGATATTCAACCAGGAACCGGACAATTACTCCTATTGGGACCAGATGACCCGGGCCAGAGACCGCAACGTGGGTTGGCGTATCGATTACTTCTTTGTCGATCAAGACTTCGCCGAAAGACTGACCGACGCATTCATCCTGTCGGACGTCTTCGGTTCCGATCATTGCCCGGTGGGCATCGAAATAGGCTGAGTTTTCGCTACAACCGCCAGTGCGGGAACTCGGAAGGCAGGTGCTATACTAGGCTCCAACCTGCCCTGACAGCCTCGTAATCGGGCATTCACCACCGGACGCTTTTATGAAAGAACAAGTCGAAGTATTTTTCCACTCCCAACAGCCCTATATCCATGTAAAAGAAGAGGACCTGGAGAAATACGACTCGGGCCGGTTGGGTTTTCCCAATTCGTTCTTCGACCCTGAGAAGGCCCACACCCTCTACAACCAGTACCACGAAGAATATGCGTTGGCGGATGAGGCCGGTCTGGACGGCATCATGACCAATGAGCACCATGCGGCCTACTGGAACATGAAGCCCTCGGCCAACATCGACGCCGCAGTCATCAGCCGCCTGACAAAAAAGGTCCGAATCGCCATCTTGGGCAACATCATCCCCATCAATGACCCGGTTCGCATGGCTGAAGAACTGGCGATGCTGGACTGCTACTCCGGCGGCCGTCTCATCTCGGGGTTCGTGCGTGGTGGCGCCGTTGAGACGCTCCAGGCCGGTATCTCGCCCACCGAAAACAGAGAGCGGTTCGAAGAAGCCCACGACCTGATAATTAAATGCTGGACCCAGCCAGGCCCATTTCGGTTTGAAGGCCGGTTCTACCAGCGGCGGGTGGTCAATCCCTGGGTGCTACCCATCCAGAAGCCTCATCCACCGGTCTGGTTCCCCGGCGGCAGCAGCCCCGAAAGCGTCATCTGGGCGGCCAAACATCAGTACGCATACATGAACCTGGGCGCACTGATCGGGCTGACTCAAGAACTCAAAAAGGTCTACATCGAGACCGCCAAAGAGGTTGGTTTCACACCTGGGCCGAAACACTTCGGCTACCAGGTACGCGCGCTGGTGGCCGACACCGATGAGAAGGCACAGGAGATCGGCAAGGGATTCCTCTGGGCCCAGAAGCACCGCATGCGCGGCCCGGTCGAACACGTCGACCCGCCGGGATACCAGTCCCGCGTCGCCAGCCAGATGTCCACCAGGCGCTTGGGCGGCGGCGGTCCTCCCATGACATACCAGGACCTGCAGGATGTGAACGCGGTGGTGGTCGGAAGTCCCGAGACCGTGATCGCCAAACTGAAAGACACCGTGCAGAAACTGAGTCCCGGCTACCTGATACTGATCGGCAGCGACGGCAACATCCCTCATAAAGACGTCATGCGTTCTCTGGAACTGCTGGGCGGAGAGGTTGTTCCCGCGCTCCACGAGATAGAACTGCAGCCCTACGTCTGATCGCACACGGGCTAACCGGAGACCAATCATGGTCTCAGACCAACAACAACTGATATAAGGAAGTCCGCTAGATGTCGGTAAACGTCAAAGTTCAGCAGGCAGCCCTCGTCCTGGCAAGTCAACACAGGACCCGTCAATTATATTCCTTGGAAGACCGGTTGATCCCCAGTGACATTGATGAAGCCTACCTGATGCAGCGTGAGTTTCAGAAGCACATCTCCGAAGAACAGGGAGCTTTAGCGGGTTACAAACTCGCCATGACCACCAAGGTCACACAAGAAGCCAACGGCGTTACCGAACCCTGCCTGGGGATAATGCTTGAGGACAACATCCGGCATTCACCCAGCACCCTGGAAGCCGCCAATTTCGTGCAGCTGGGCCTGGAATGCGAAGTTGCAGTGCGCCTGGGCACGGACCTGGCAGCGTCCGGCGCTCCCTACGACCGGGGAAGGGTGTCGGAAGCCGTTGAATCACTGTCCACGGCCTTTGAAGTGATCGACCTTCGCCGCACGCCGGGTGTGGACCCCAAGGTCCAGTTCATTACCGGTGTTGCCGCCAATGTATTCAACGAAGGCGTGGTCCTGGGCGAGCCGGTTGCCAGCTGGCGGGACCTCGACCTACAAGCAGCCTACGGTTCGATGACCATCAACGGCGAAATGGTTGGCGATGGCCACGGCTCCGACGTGATGGGCCACCCTCTGGAACCCCTGGCCTGGTTGGCCAATAAATTGGCCGAGCAAGGCTTGGGTTTGTCGGCTGGAATGGTGATAATTACCGGTAGCATCGTCTCTCCCAAGTTAGTAAATGCCGGTGACACGGCCTCCATAATGATCGAGGGTCTGGGCAGCGCCGAGATCAGCATCGTATAGATCAATATCATCTGACACTGGGATCGCAGAGACGGGATAACAAGGACAGTAACTGAATGGTGGTAGCCGCGGAAAACGCTCACATGGACCCCAAGGGTCTCAGCCATGTGGAAGAATTATTTAACCAGCAGATCGAGGACGGAGTCCATCCGGGAGCGGCCTTAGCGGTCTACCGGCACGGACTGCCTGTCCTTGATCTCTACAGCGGCATGGCCGACCAGAAGTCCGGTATACCGGTTACCGAAGACACTATGTTTGTCCTTTACTCGTCGACCAAAGCCGTAACGTCCGCCTGCCTGCACATCCTCTGGGAACGGGGCAAGTTCGACTGGGACGACAAGGTCGCGCAGCACTGGCCGGAGTTTGCTCAGAAGGGCAAAGAAGGCGTCACCATCAAGCACGTGATGACCCACGAATCTGGCTTCCCCGACACCCCCAGCCACATGACGTGGGACCGGTGGCACGATTGGGAAGCGGTGGTGGAGGCCATGGAGCAAATACCGCTTGACTACCAACCGGGCCGCGTGATTGCCTACCATCCCCGGAACTTCGGTTGGGTGGTCGGCGAATTGGTGCGCCGGATCGACGGACGGCCCATCGATCAGTTCGTCCGGGAAGAGATAACCGGCCCGCTAAAGATCGAAGAATTTCACCTGGGCATCGACCCATCCATGGAGAGCCGGGTCGCCAAGCTGCACGCCATGCAAGACTGCGACCGGACCAGCCAAGTGACCATTTACAACCGGCCGGAGGTCCATACTGCAGTGCTGCCCGCCGGTGGCGGTATCGCCACTGCCCGGGGTCTAGCCCGGTTCTACGCCATGATGGCTGGCGGAGGGACGCTGGACGGTGTGACCACCCTGAAGCCGGAGACGGTGGTGTCAGTAACCACGCAGCAATCTGAGGGCCTGGATCACAGCCTGGACCGTCAGGTGAAGCGGTCGATGGGACTCTCTCTGGGAGATCCCCGCACTGCAGCCCCTGGTAAAGAGGATATCCGTACCTTCGGACACGCCGGATCAGGGACTTCTGTCGGCTGGGCCAACCCGGACTCGGGACTGGCCTTCGCTTACATAACCAATGGCTTCAGGGCCGAAGCCACCAACACACCCAGGCTGGCAGCGATATCTCAAGCAGTCCACGACGCCGCCCTCTAGCAGAGCCAGGAGACAGCAGCATGTCGAGCCCCAAAAAGACATTTGAGATCGAATTAGGCACGGACCAGATGGCTTTTATCCGGTCCATGAAAGACAAGTACGAGATAGTCGATGAAGGAAAAACGCTGCGTGCGGTCATCGACTACCTGATCGTCACCAAAGGCGTTCACGACGACGTTTTTGGCAAACGCCGCTGTTTCAGATGTGACTAGGCTTTAGGCCATCTGCTTGACGGCTTCCAAGGCCAGCTTGTAGCCGTAGACCCCGAAGCCGTACACCGCGCCCTTGCAGACAGGCAACACCTGGGAGACCGTTCCCCGGGCGGTGGGGTTGGATGCGTGGACCTCGATCACCGGGAACTTCACCTGGGCGATCGCTCCCTTGATGGGGCCGGTTGTGGTGGTGTAACCAGCGGGGTTGATCAATGCAGCATCAAAGTCGCGGTCGTGCGCATCGTACAGCGCATTGACCACTTCGCCCTCGATGTTGGAATGCATGATCTCGATGTCCATTCCAAGACCTTCAGCGTAGCCTAGGATCTGCTCGTTCATCTGGTCCAAGGTCATCGGGCCGAACGTCTCCACTTGGACCTTGCCCCTCATGTTCATTCCCGCGCCTTGTATCACCAACACTTTGCCCATGTTTATCTCCTAGTTTGTTAGCCGGTTTGTCTGCCAGTGTTTCAAATCGATAATTATTGCGAGTCAGGCCCGTCTTCAGCCACCGAGGTGGGGGTCTCATTGATGTAGCCAGCCTGCAGGATATCAAGCTGGACCATCAGCAGTTTATTCCAGGCTATGGTGGCCCGAAAGGCTTCTCGAGAGTCACTGATCTCTTCCTGAAATATCTCCGTTAGGAGAGTCATCATGAAGGACATTGAGCCAATCATGAACCGACTGGGGATCGATCCCAGGTGCGCCCGGTGGGTCGGCGGATGGCTGTGGACGATGCCGGTGGCCAGCAGCCGGATGGGATAGTCTTCGTCTATCTTGAAACTTATGGAGCCTGTCAGCCAGCGCAACAGACTGTGCTTGCGCCGGTCGAGTTTGGCCTCGTCAACCTCGCCGCCTTCCTCCAGAAAGAACCGGCGGGTCTCGGGGAACTTCAAAAAATGGTCGTAGACGGCGGCGGTCATTTCCTCGCCTCTTGCCAGCACCAACTCGCGGGTAGACTCGATGACCTCGAGTTCACTTTGGTCCAGGCCCACGAATTCGGCGACCTCTTTCATCCGGGCCGGCCAATCTACGATTCGTTGCATGTCTTCTCCGGGAATCTTACTCGCGGCCACAGGGGGCCGAGTCCAACTGAATATAACGCTTCGAGTGGGAGCGAGCAAGAGAAACCCAGGGAGCTAGGCATCCCCACCGGCAGGTTCCACTCCGGTTTGCGGGTCGGCCGTTTCCGTAACATCAGACTCCGCCTGCTCCAACGGTTTCCACAACAACGGAGTTAACACCATCGCCGGCGCCAAAAGTATCAACCCGGCGATGGCGTTCGCTGAAATCGCCCATTGGATTGATACCGCCGAGGCCACCAGCCCCATCTCAAAGGCTCCCAGAGGAGTACCGGCCCCGATACACACGCTGAGCAGACCCATCATGCGCCCGCGCATGTCATGGGGAGTCGCCAGCATGGTCACCGCGCTCTGCATGGTCGAAAACCCGGACTGGGCGATACCGCCCAAGGTCAACAATCCGAAGGTCAGTGCATACCAAGGCGACCACACAAAGACCACACCGATCAGGAGGACACCCACCGACCCCAGGACGAACACCCGGCCGTGGTAGCGCAGGTCCCGGGTGATAGCCATGATCCCTGCTCCGGCCAATTGGCCGAACCCATCGGCGGCCACCAGCAGCCCCACCAGCGTGACGCCAACACCCAGATGGTCGCGGCCGATGGCGGGAATGAACTGCTGAAAGGGGAATGCCAGGGCGTTCATCACGATAGTGATGTAGAACAGGCCCACCAGCACCGGGCTCTTCCAGGCGTAGCTGACCGCACCCTTTAGGCTGCGTAATACCGGCTCTGTAATAGCTAGGCCTTGATAGTTGGGTATCCGCATCTTGGTCATCAAGCCAAGATTGAAGATGTGGGCTCCCAGCAAGAAGGCGTAAGCACCAGTGAACCCGGTGGTATCGATCAGGATGCCACCCACCACCGGCCCGGCCATCTTGCCAAGGTTATTACTGACCACATCAAGCGAGAGAGCATTGACCAAACGTATCTGGCCAACCACATCAAAGATGGCGGTACGGCGTGATGGGTCCTCGATGGATTTGGTCATCCCTTGGACGAAAACCGCCGCAAACACATGCCATGGCTCGATCAGGTCTAAGTCGTAGGCGATTACCGCCAACAGAACGGCCGCCAACAGAACATTGATCGCCTGCCCGGCCATCAGCACCTTGGCCCTGGGGAACCGGTCGGCGATGTAACCGGTGAACATTGAAACCAAGGGCCGGGATAGGTTGTTGAAGGCCAACACCAAACCCAGCTGGAAGTATGAGTCCGTCAGCTGGAGCACCATCCAACTAAGGACCAGCAACTCCATACGCCGGGCAAATTCGCCCACGCTTCCCACATACCAGAGGATGCGGAAATCGGCGTTTTCCAACACCGTCCCCAAAGTACCTATAGCCCCTGACAATGGCCTCATATCGCCGAGATTCCCCCGTAAGTGAACTACCGTCGTATCAAAAACGCTTGGGTACCGGGCAGGAACGCGCAACCGTCCGGTAGCGAAACAACCCGGTCATTCTACTACCTGGCGACGGCTACGATGACATTGACACTCAGATACGGCCCTGAGTAAGGTGGTCTCACCCCCCCGGCTCGAGGTCTCTACTTGGCTACGAACAGCACCACTCACCATTCCGCCGGCGAACGCGTCACCCGCTGGGATTTCGCCCCTGGCTCACTACCGTTTCCGCTGATAATCGCTCACCGCGGCGACGTCACTAATGCCCCGGAAAACACCATTTCCGCTTTCAAGAAAGCTTTGGAGTTGGGCGCCGACGGCATCGAATTGGACGTCCGGCTGACCAAGGACGAAAAACTGGTGGTGTTCCACGACCGCCGCGTGGAACGCACCTCCAACGGCACCGGCCCGGTCAATCACTTCAACCAAGCCGAAATACTGGGTCTGGACGCCGGTTCATGGTATTCACCCGATTTCAAAAACGAGCACCCGCCGACATTAGATGAAGTGTTCGAGTCGCTGCCGGCACATTTTCTGATCAACGTTGAGCTGAAGGTCATCATGAAGGGCATGAAGCTCATCGCCCATCAAGTGGCGGAGGTGGTGCGGCGTCATCAAAGATGGGACAGCACCCTAGTTGCCAGCTTCAACCCAATCTCGTTGTGGGAACTGAGGAAGATAGAACCCAAGATCACCCGGGGTTACATCTGGTCCCGCCGTCACCCGTTCCCCATCCGCTCCCGCTGTTTCAGCCCGTTGGTGCAGGCTGACTGGTACGATCCGGCCAACGATTCCTACAACCAAAAGCTGCAACGAAAGTTCCACAACCGGGGAGCCAGAGTATTGGCCTGGGATCTGGACTTTGATCGGGACGTAGAGAAGATGGCTGCAGCCCGGCTCGATGGCTTCGTAACAGACTCTCTCCAAGAGATGCTCGACCGCAAAAGAAACCTGGTGGAACAACCGAAATAGCCGTGAACCCAGCCTGGCCGGGCCGCATCATAAATGTTGGATCTGCGGTCATGATCTCCTGTCCAAACAGGGGCCTCGCATGATAAAATTTACTAGACGCTCTGTGCGCATCGGGTGTGCACGGTCGTAACTGAAGTAGATGTTGGGCGGTGGAGCCACGACGAGGTTCATGGAATCAAACGTTCGGGCAAGTGATACCAGGCTCGCCGATGGAGATGGCGGACGATGACCGTCGTTGACGACGTCAAAAGCCGGCTGGATATCGTTGAGGTGATCTCCCAGCGAGTAGCTCTGCAACGCTCCGGTAACAGCTACAAGGCCAACTGCCCCTTCCATCAGGAAAAGACGCCGTCGTTCCACGTGTTTCCTGACCGGCAGTCATGGCGTTGCTTCGGGTCCTGCGCCACGGGCGGCGATGTTCTATCGTTCGTGATGCGATTGGATGGTCTGGAGTTCGGCGAAGCCCTGCGGCAGATGGCCCAGCAGACCGGCGTGGCATTGCCGCAAAGGGGCCAGAACCCTCAGAACGAGGCCGCCCACAAGATAAATGAAGACACCCGGGCCTTCTTTCAGCGTACGCTGTCGTCGGCCCAAGGTTCGTCCGCCAGGGAATACCTGGAAAAACGGGGCATGGACAAGCAGGCCATAGAGGCCTTTGGGATCGGACTCAGCCCAACGGACGGTGAGTCACTCAAGAACCACCTGATCCGAGAGGGTTATACCCCTGAAGAGCTTTCCAGGGCTGGAGTAGTCCGCACCGGCGACGACGGCGTGAGCCACGATCTGTTCCGGGGGCGCCTGATGTTCCCCATCAGAGACGCCCAGGGCAACCTGGTCGGTTTCGGGGCCAGGACGCTGGACGGTTCGGAGCCGAAATACCTGAACTCGCCGCAGGGACCGTTGTTCGATAAGAGCCGGATCCTATATGCGATGGACCGGGCCAGGACTGACGTAAGAAGAGAGGGCGCTGTAATAGTCGAAGGCTACATGGATGCCATCGCCGCCCACCAAGCCGGGTTCAAGAACGTCGTGGCCCAGATGGGCACGGCGCTTACCGAGTTCCAGGTGGATGAGATCAGGCGCTTGACCGGCAAGATGACCATGGCGTTGGACCAAGACGCCGCCGGTCAGAACGCCACGCTCCGTAGTCTGGACGTTGTCCTGCAGAACTTCCGGACCAAGGCTGTTACCAAGCAGGGGCCGGAGGGAACGACCCAATCGGTTGAGGCAGACCCCAGGGTCATAATCATGCCAGCGGGCCAAGACCCGGATGAGGTTATCCACCGGTCTCCCAACGATTGGTCAAAGCTGGTGGAATCCGCAGTGCCGGCGATCACCTTCCGGATAAACGCGATCACGAGTAATGGAGAAACCAGCACACCCGAAGGCAAAGCCAAGTGCGTGGCGGAAGCCGCCCCGTTCATCCACCTTCTTGGTGGGGGGATACAGCAGGCCAACGCCGTTGAATTACTGGCCTATAACCTCGGCGTGCCCATCGACACTGTTAAGGCCGCTCTGAGCCGCCCATCGGTGGCCCGGCGCACCCGCCAACCGGAACAGCAGCGACCTGCGGCAGCGGCTTCATCGCCGTTCGCCAAGCTAGACCATGACCCGATGGAGGAACACTGCCTACAACTGCTCTTGAACCACCCGGAGATGCGGGACATGGCATCCGGGCTACGGGCGGAGTTTTTCCAGCGACACGAGAATAGAGAGCTTTTCACACGGTGGCTGGACGCAGGGCCTGGTTTGGATAAAGATGAGACATTGGCCGCAGTTAGGCGAGAAGGAGACGATGAAGTCTCCGGGCAGTTGACCGCATTGACCGAAAACCCGATGATTCCGATGGACGTGAACCGCAGAGAGTCTTCGATCATGGAAGTGGCGTCACGGTTGGAAGAACGTAACCTGAGAAACCTTAAATCCGAAGAAGTGATACGCTTCGCCGAGTCTCCTCCCGACCTTGAGGACAGCGAAAACTACGGCATACTACAACTGAACCAGCAGATCAAGAAAAATGAAGGCCTCCGGAGAGGCCAAGTCCAGGAAATCTCCGGATAAGGAGGCGTTATGGCCAAAAGAAGAGACAGTTCCAGTGAGTTGACCCCCGAGGATTTTCTAGAGTCGCGCCAAGATGACTCGGATTCTCCCAATCCGGTACTCGACATAATCCGCAGCGTCGATGCAGCCCGCGATGACGACGGCGCCGACGCAGAGGGTATGTCTGGTGCTAGGCCGGCAACGATCACTGAAAACACCAGTGAAGCGGCGTGGGACGCAAGCACGACCACCGAGAAAGACGGAGACGCCACAGAAACCACAACCACCACTGATAACTCCAACGCCCCGGACAGCTCTTCCGATGACGACGAAGAGCCAGAATGGGAGCCGGAGACTGAGTCTGTGGAGGTACTGGACGACCCGGTCCGCATGTACCTGCGCGAGATCGGCCGGGTACGCCTGCTCACCTCAGCCGACGAGCGCTCGCTCGCCCGTAAGATCGAGGGCGGCAAGCACCTTGAGGGTCTCAGGAAGGAACTAGAAGAGCTTGAAGGCCGTCCGGCCCGCCCCTGGGAGATCGCCGCCGGGCTGCTCAAGCGGATGGTCAACGCCGAACCGCTGGTCAAGTCACTGTCGGAGCAATTAGGTTTGCCGACCAACCTGACCGTCTCTCAGATAACAGACCACAAGAAACTCAGGGACGCCATCGACGCCGAGGTCTCGGTGGACATGCTGGCTGCCATGGCTGAGGACTTGAACGAGTACCAAGACGATGTCTACCAACAGGTCATTGGTCTCTCGCTCAGTTCCTGGCTCGTGCCGCCGGATGCCGTGGATGTCCTACAAGACTCCACCCTGGAACAGTTGGACGCCAAATTGGCGGAGCTTAATAGCTTCACTGATCTACAGGAACTCGATCCGCTATTCCGTGCGTACTTCCGGCGTATCGACGCTGAGAGCGAACGCGCGCAAGCCCGCCTGACTGAAGCCAACCTGAGGTTGGTGGTCAGCGTAGCCAAGAAATACATCGGCCGTGGCATGGCCCTGCTGGATATGATTCAAGAGGGTAACATCGGCCTCATCCGTGCGGTTGAGAAGTTCGACTACCGCAAGGGCTACAAATTTAGCACGTATGCGACCTGGTGGATCAGGCAGGCGATTACACGCGCCATCGCCGACCAGGCACGGACCATCCGGATCCCGGTCCATATGGTTGAGACAATCAATAAACTGATGCGCCAGCACCGGCGTCTGCTCCAGGAGTACGGTCGCGAGCCCACTCCGGAGGAGATTGGCCTGGCGATGGAGATCGGCCCGGAGAAGGTTGAGGAGATTCTCAAGATCTCCCAAGAGCCCGTCTCACTGGAGACCCCCATCGGTGAAGAAGAAGACTCACACCTGGGTGACTTCATCGAAGACCGCAACGCCCTGGCGCCGGCGGACGCAGCGTCTTTCCAGCTGCTCAAGGAGCAGGTTGGCGAGGTCTTGCACACCCTGACCGATCGCGAATCCCGCGTGCTCCAGCTACGGTTTGGCCTGGAAGACGGCCGGAGCCGGACGCTGGAAGAGGTCGGCCGAGAGTTCGGCGTCACCCGTGAAAGAATCCGTCAGATCGAGGCGAAGGCGTTACGTAAGTTGCGCCATCCCACCCGTTCCCGGAAGCTCAAAGACTTCTTGGAGTAATCCCAATAGCCGGGAATAGCAATGAGCCCAAGTGACATAATAACGAATCCGATAATTATGTTGCCTGGGCTCATCTTTTTTAGTAATCATCGGGTCAAATTCTGTTGTTCCTGCCCAATTGACTTTGTTATACTCGGCATATTCCGAGTCGGGAGGAGGAGTTCGTGGTTGAAGCGGCGATGCCCAAATGTTTGAATTGTGATATCGGGAGTCTTGTCCCTCTCTCGGATTATGGCGGCCAAGGCGCCGCGGTCCATTACAAGGCATGGGTCTGTATCAACCCTGCCTGTGGGTTCAATATCAAGATTCGCAATGGCGATATATATCTGAACGAGCCCATCTCCCCTGGCGGAGCCAATACCCCCAGGGCACGTTAGTCTTTCGTAAGACAATTCCCAGTACCGCGCTCTTCTTGAAATGCCTAGAGCAACCCCGCAGGGAATCCAAGGGAAATCCCTAGGTAAACCAAACAAGAGCCCAACAGAAACCCCGCCGGGGCCTTAGGGGCCGATAGATATGGGTGGCGAGTGGTGAAGGAGCTGGCATGGAAGCCGGTTACGATTATCTTCATGGGCGTTTGCAACGGCGCATCGCCAACCTCACAGGAATAGCACTTCTTGTAGTAGGCCTATTGCTGCTGGCGTCTGGCGGCGCCTACTACGGCTATTCAGCCAGCGCGAAATCCAACCTTGATGGCCTGGCGTCCGTTTTCGAACCACGCACGGTTGCCGCCATCACCGGCAGTACTGCTTCAAGCGTAAGTCTCTTTCCGGGCAAAGCTGTTGCAGCCGAGTCTTGGGACAACCCCGCCGGCTACGAACCTGCCTACTTCAGGGAACAACAACTGCTGGACGGCTTCTTGCCGATCGGTGAGTCCGGCGTAACCATCACCGATATCCAGCCTTCCACCAGAATCATGGTCCCGTCCATCGGAGTGGACTCCACCATCTCTGAACTATCTATCTTGGACCTGGGCGACAGCCGGGCCTATGAAAGCCCTGATAACACAGTCGGACACATTCCCGAGTCAGCCAACGCCGGCGAAGAGGGAACGTCCTGGTTCTTCGGCCACACTGAGAGTCCGATAAGCCGCGAAGGCTCGGTCTTCTTCAATCTACAGAAGGTCCCTGAGAAGCTACGTAACGGTGAAGACGTCTTCATCATCACCGACAACGGCGACTACCAATTCCTTTACCGGGCGACTTCCAGTAAGGTGGTCCACCAAGACGACCTGACCCTGGACGCCACACCGGGTTCCGACATCAATCTGGTGTCATCGGTCCCCAGGTTCGTCTACGACCACCGGTTGGTGGTGTCGGGAGTGTTGATAGCGCTTAGGTAATAAGCTGTCAGCGTTCAGCCAGAAGTCAAAGACCCCTCATTTCATCTTGAGTGAAACGAGGGGTCTCTTTTTTCTGCGCCTTGCTGTTCGGGCCTGCACCCACGCCTCTAACTGGCAACCGACCGCCATTTCCCATCCGCAATGAGATTCCTCCGCGCTTCGCTCTTCGGAATGACAGAAGTTCTGCCTGGCCTTTGACAAGCGCTAATTATTCCAATAAAAAAGACGCCATCTGCTGGCGTCTCCGAACCATCCATATGCCTAATTCCCTTATAGACTTGGTTCGACTGCTCCTTGGTCTATGCGGTGAATGCGTAGCTTGCGGAGTCGGCGGCCCAACATGGAGACAACTTCGATGTGCAGGTCGTCGGTTTCGACGATGTCGCCCGTTTGAGGTATCCGGCCCAAGCTGTGGTACACGTACCCGCCCACAGTATCGACTTCAGTCGTTTCGATGACCGCTCCGAGCAGCTCTTCGATCCGTTCTGTGGTGACACCGGCATCCACCAGAACCTTGCCGTCGGGTTGGTGAATAACCTGAGCGTCGCGGGAGCGGGAGAATTCGTCTTCTATCTCACCGACAATCTCTTCCAGAAGGTCTTCCATCGTCACTAGACCTTCGGTGCCGCCGTACTCATCCACCACGATGGCGATCTGCGTGCGGCGCTCCTGAAGCTCTTCCAAGAGGTCATCAACGCGCTTGGTCTCGGGGATGATGAATGCTTCACGCACCAGGGTGCGCAACGTATCTTTGGATTCCGCCGTGGTTGACGCCGCCAGGGAACCCAGGACGTCGCGAGCATGGATGATGCCCAATATACGGTCCATGGTTTCTTCGTAGACCGGTAGTCGGCTATGGCCTCTGATGACCATCGTTTCGGCCACGACGCTGAGGGGAGAATCGGCCTCTACGGCAGCCATGTCCAAGCGGGGGACCATAACCTCCCTAACAGTGGTGGCATCTAGGCGGATGATCGAACGGAGCATCTCTCGGTCGCGATCATCGAGGCTGGTTAGTTCTTCTTCGGTGATGGCTGGTTCTTCAGGTTCCGGTTCCGCTAAGCCATTCCCGTTTCCGTTGCCATTGCTCGAATGCCCGTTCATGGCCAATGATGATGCGCCGTTGGCCAAAGTTGACTTGGTCCAAGGGCGGGATAACCCGGGATAGCGCTTGACCAACCCGCCGGCGGTGCGATCTACCAGGAACAGACCAGCCAATAGCCCGACGGACATCAAAGAGATAGCCCACCATTCGGTGGTAGCGACACTTTGGATCAAGGCTACGCCGGAGAGAACTACGGCGAGAAGACAGGCCGCTTTCAGCCAGTAGAGGAGCGGTTCAGAGAGGACCGAGGCATTCTCGTCTTTACCGGAAGGCCCGGCAGACCCACCCAAGCGCACAAGGCTTAGGTATGAGAATAGGAGAGTAGATGCGATAAAAACTATGGTTTGTGGTAAATAATATGTATCCAAGCACCCCGTCCCCCCGGACAACCCACGTATATTCTGATTCCGTATTCATGCCTGTGGGAAGTGTCACCGGGAGGTCAGTTGGAACCGCTTATATGTCCAGTATCTTAGCAGGAACGCCGACTGCTAGTCTAGCCGGTGGGACGTCTTTTGTGACGACTGCGCCAGCCCCTGTGACGGCACCGGCGCCCACGGTGACCGGCGCTACCAGCATGGTGTCACACCCGATGAAGGCGTCTTTTTCCACGATAGAACGGTGCTTTGCCTTTCCATCATAGTTACAGGTGACGGTACCGGCCCCCATGTTGACATTGGTGCCGATAGACGCATCGCCAATGTAGCCAAAATGGCCCATGACGGCCCCGACAGCGAACCGGCTCTCCTTCACTTCCACGTAATTCCCGATGTGCACACCCGATTCCAGGTAAGCCCCCGGCCGCAGGTGGCTGAACGGGCCTATATCCGACCCGGACTCCATGACCGCGCCCTCCAATGACGAAGAAGTAACCCGGCAATCGTCCCCGATTGTAGAGTTCTTGAGCACCGACCCAGGGCCTATCTCGCATCCGGAGCCGATGGCCGTGTTTCCCATCAGCATCGTATTCGGCAGTATGATCGTATCCTGCCCGATGCTCACTCCGGCGTCGATCATCACCGAGGCAGGGTCCGAGATCGTGACACCTTCAAGCATCCAGTGTTCGCGGATGAGCCGGCGCTGGATGTCTTCGGAACGGGCCAATTCGATTCGGTTATTGATCCCCAAGACCTCATCAGGCTCATTGGTCGGCAGCGCCGCTACATTGGCGCCAGCAGCAACGGCGATGGCCGCCAGGTCGGTTAGGTAGCGTTCTGGGCTGTTTCCTGGCTCCACCCGGCCCAGATTCTCCCAGAGCCAATCACCCTGGAAGCAATACACGCCCGAGTTTACTTCAACCGGCTCCTCAGCCCGCTCAGGGTCATCACCGGCCTCAACGATGCCCAGCACGGCCCGCTGTGAGCCCAGGTCCCGGTCGATCCGGCCTAGACCTGTGCCGTCTGGGACGATGCCCGACAGGATGGACATCTGCCTGTTGTTGGCCACGTGTTCGTCCAACAGCCGGCGCACCGATTCGTCGGTCAACAAAGGAGAATCGCCGCCCAGGACAAGCACCTGCTCAGCATTTCCGTTGAGAATCTCAGCAGCAGACTCAACGGCGCCGGCGGTGCCGGTCTTGGTGGGTTGAACTGCATATTCCACCGAATCACCCAGCAGCGCCTTGATCGCATCCTGGTTGGTCGGAGACACCACAACTACGATGCGCCGGACACCCAACCTGCCCAGCAGTTCAAAGGGGTACCGAAGAAGCTCCTTGCCACAAAGGCAGTGCAGCACCTTTGGAATCCGGGACTTCATCCTGATTCCCTCTCCCGCGGCCAATATGATCCCTGCCAGATTGTCCATGTCTTTACCCCTGTATCTGAGCGTCAAAAAGGTCTGAATACTAGGGCGATTATACCAGCGGAGACTCGGTCGACCGTGCCTGCGCTACTGCCTGTTGCACTCCGTCCGAGACCGTTGGCCATGCTTGTAATCGCGTTGACAACCGGCTTGCCCAGAGTCAGAATGGCCGTGCTCCAGCTACGCCCGCCCTTCTACGCACCGAGGTCTTGTATGGACAAATCGCAATTACCCTTCCTATCGGCCACTGAATTAGCGTCACTCATCAAAACCCGCGAGGTCTCTCCCGTGGAGGCGACCGAAGCCTACCTGGAACGCATACCCCAGGTGGACGGTAAGTTGAATTCCTACATCACCGTGACCGCTGACCGGGCCATTGCTGACGCCCGCCGCGCCGAACACGAGATTACCGCAGGTAACTACCGGGGACCGATGCACGGGATACCGATCGCAGTGAAAGACCAGGTTTACACCAAGGGTATCCTCACTACTGGCGGGTCCACGATCCTGAAGGACTTTGTGCCCGAAGAAGACGCGACCGTGATGAGCAAGTTGAACGATGCTGGTGCGGTGCTTCTGGGTAAATTGAACATGAGCGAGTTCGCCATGGGTGACGCCTTTGAGCACCCCTACGGGCGGCCGCACAACCCCTGGGACCTCTCCCGAAACCCCGGAACTTCAAGCAGCGGGTCGGGCGCGGCAACAGCGGCATTCCTCTGCGCAACTTCATTGGGCGAGGACACCGGCGGTTCAATCCGAGGGCCGGCCTCGTTCTGCGGTCTGGTCGGCATCCGGCCCTCCTGGGGACGGGTCAGCCGCCACGGTGTCCTGGGCGCCTCATGGTCGATGGACCAAGTTGGCCCGATCTCACGGACGGTCTCCGATTGCGCCATCACCCTAGCGGCCATCGCCGGACACGACCCGAAAGACGGTTATACCTGGGACGTTCCGGTGCCCGATTACTTAGCTAATATCGCCAATGGAGTAGCCGGCTTAAAAATCGGCGTGATTACCGAGCGGGTAGAAGGCCCATCAGTTGACCCAGAAGTGAGTGATCTGGTCGTCAAAGCGATAGCTCAATTGGGTGAGATGGGCGCGATTGTCTCCCAGGTCGATATCCCATTGATCGCACAATCGGCGGCCATATCCACTGCAGTCACCTACGGCGACGTTTCCGGTGCTCACCGCGAGGGTATCGAGAACAACCTGAAAGAGTATGACTACAACATTCAGCTCCGGCTTTTGACCGGGGCCATCCTGCCCGCCCAGGCCCACCAGAAAGCGGTCCGGTTGCGGCACATGCTCCGGCAGCAGATATTGGACGCCCTTGAACAAGTGGACGTCCTGGTGATGCCCACATCATCCATACCCGCGTCGCTGATCCCCGAAAAGGCCGGCGTTGAGAGTAAAGAAGCCTTCTTAGAGATGCTGGGCGGACGGCGCAGCTTCACCGCGCCCTTCAACCTAGCCAGCGTTCCGGCCCTGTCCATCAACTGCGGTTTTACCTTCGATGATCTGCCGGTGGGCCTGCAGATCGCCGGCAAACCCTTCGACGAGTCGATGGTCTTCCGAGTCGCCTACGCCTACGAACAAGCCACCGAATGGCACACCCGCCGCCCACCGGTGTAGAAAAAAATGGAGTATTCGACTGACAATCTAGAGATGTAATGTGGCTAGGGAAATGTCATTCTGAGAAGGCCGCAGCCGACGAAGAATCTCTTTGTTAAACACCCAACAATGTCACGACAATATTACGTCTACATCATGACCAACCGATCACGGACTCTCTACGTTGGCGTAACGAACGACCTGGAGCGTCGGGTACACGAACATAGATCGGAAATCATTGAAGGGTTCACCAAAAGATACAAGATGCACCGGCTCGTATATTTCGATGCAACGTCCAACATATAGGGAGCGATCACCAGAGAGAAAGAGCTCAGGAATTGGAGAAGGTCGAAGAAGGTAGACCTGATTGAATCTGCCAATCCCGGGTGGAAAGATTTGTCCGAAGGCTGGTACGGGGTTGGTCCACAGTAATGAGACCCCTCGCTTCTCTCGGGGTGACAAAATAGCTTGGTTTTCAGATAAACGTTGGTCACGACAGCAGTTGACCTGTAATTCCGGCCTGAAGGAGCCAGCATGCCACAGACCCATGAACTATCAGCATCGGAGCTAGCCCGGCAGATCAAGCAGAAGACCATCACGCCGGTGGAGGTGGCGCAGGCGTTCCTAGACCGCATTGACGCCTTGGAGCCCGAGTTGGACGCCTGGGTCAGGGTCGACCGCGAGACCGTGCTGGCTGATGCCCAGCAAAGACAAGTCGAGCTGGAGAGCGGTGCCGCCACCGGCCCCCTGCACGGCGTGCCCATCGGAATCAAAGACATCTACAACATCGCAGGCATCCCCACTACCTGCGGTTCCAAGGTCTACGCCGATTTTGTTCCTGACGAGACCGCGGTGACGATAAACCTGCTGGAGAAAGCCGGCGCAGTCGTGTTGGGCAAGACCGTGACCACCGAGTTTGCCTGCCTCGACCCCTCTCACACCAAGAACCCCTGGAATCCCGCCCACACACCTGGCGGTTCCAGCAGTGGATCAGCAGCTTCGGTGGCTGCCCGGATGTGCCCCATAGCCATGGGCTCCCAGACCGTCGGATCGGTCTTGCGCCCGGCGTCCTACAACGGCATCGTCGGCCTGAAGCCGACCTACGGACGGGTCAGCCGCCGTGGCGTGGTCCCGGTCAGTTGGTCGTTGGACACCGTTGGCTGGATGGGCCGCAGCGTCGAGGACATGGCGTTGCTCCTACAGATCATGGCCGGGCCCGACGAACTGGATCCGGTGGCATCAAGGCTCCCCGCCGGAGACTACTTGTCCGGCCTGGAGTCGGCGTCGTCACCGCGCATCGGCCTCATCACATCCTTCTTCATGGAGGAGTCCGACCAAGAATCCCAAGCGCAGACCAGAGCGGTGCTGGAAAAGCTGAAATCGGCCGGCGCGACGGTTGTTGAAGTAACCCTGCCCGAGAGCTTCAAGACCGCCTTTGAAGACCAACTGCTCATCATGGGCGTCGAGGCTGCCGCCTTCCACAAACCCATGTACGAGAAACAGGCCGAGGACTACCGGCCCAAGTTGCGGGAGATGCTGCGACAGGGCCTGGCGACCGACGCCATCACCTACACCAAGGCACTTGAAAGACGGCTCCGGTTCACCGCCGATATGAAACTGCTGGCCGAGCAAGCCGACGTTCTGCTCACGCCGTCCACTCCCACTGCGCCCCTAGCCGACCTGACCAACACCGGCGACACCCGGTTCCAGGGCCCATGGACTTCGTGCGGACTGCCGACGATAACCCTCCCAGTGGGCTTGGCCGAATCGGGCCTGCCATTGGGTATCCAATTGATCGCGCCGCCCTTCGAGGAAGCCCGGCTCCTATCAATCGCCAGGTGGTGCGAAAAAATCATGGACGTTAAGTTGACTCCCCCCATCGCTGCTTAGAGGGAGTTGGGCTATCAGCTCAGAGAATCTAGCATCAAGTTTCATAGGAGAAAAACATGCCGCAGGCAAATATTCCCAGCGAAGATGAAGTCCTAAGTTATTTCGACAAGTTCTCCAATTGGGGAAAATGGGGCGACGACGACGAGTTGGGTGCGCCCAACTACATCACGCCGGCCAAGGTGAAACAGGCCATCGCCACCGTGCAGGAAGGGGTGCGTATCTCGATGTCCCGCACGGTTAGCTTCGAGCCAAGCCTAGATGCCCCGGCCCCGCCCGTGCATTTCATGGTTGAAAGCGGCGAAGGCTGGGCCAGCGGCGACAAGGTCAGCTCCCGCTCTTTCCCCGCCGCCACCGACTACTTCGGCATGATCTTTCACGGCTACACCGTCACCCACGTGGATGCGCTGTCCCATTTCTTCTGGAACGGCAAGACCTACAACGGCAAACCCGCTCACCTGGTGTCCACCAGCCTGGGCGCTACTTTCGGCTCGGTGGAAGAAGCCAAAGATGGCATCATCACCAGGGCGGTCTTGGTCGACGTTCCAATGATCCGTGGTATCGACTGGGTGGAGCGTGGCGAGGGCGTCATGCTGGAGGACATCCTCGCCGCCGAAGAACGTTGCGGGTTCAAGGTCGAAGAGGGCGACGTGCTACTGATCCGCACCGGCCAATTGCACCGCCGCAACGTGGAGGGCCCGGTTGACCGGTTTGCAGGTTCAACCGCTTGCCAGGCTTCGGTGTTGCCTCTGTTCTACGAACGCGGAATCGCAATGATGGGCTCAGATACCGGCAATGACGTCAGTCCGCCGCAGTACGACAAAGTACCCAGTCCCATCCACCAGGTGAGCATCACTGCCATGGGCATCTGGATATTGGACAACGCCGACCTGGAAGCGGTGGCCGAGGCCTGCAAGGAACGCAACCGGTGGGAATTCATGATCTCCATCGGCCCGTTACGCCTCCACAACACCACCGGCTCCCCCGTAAACCCCATAGCCATCTTCTAGCCGCCGGCTGAGCCGGTGCAAATACCTGCCGGTGACTAGGGGTTATATAATTTTTTGAGATTCATGGCGGCACATTATTGCGACGTGCCGCCATCTTGTTGTCCGAGATTCGACTCGAGCTACTGTCATTCCGAAGCGTCAGCCGAGGAATCTCATTGCCCGAAGTCACAGCACATTCGATAGCAAAGAGACCCCTCGTTGCACTCGGGGTGACAGATCAAATGAGACTTGCCTCGAAGTTTTGGCATTCTGAGCGAATCGAAGAATCTTCCAAGTAATAGGTGCCGACTGCCCTGCTTTTGGAGACCTAGCCCACCATGCGTGCGTATTTGCGCACGATCTTCCCCATGGTTCCACTTAGTAACTGATCCACACGCAGCTTGGACGCCAATTGCTGGGAAGCCAGCGAATACGTGGGGTAGATGTGGATCGACTCGGCCATGTGGGCCAGCTTTGGGCCTTGGTCGATGGCCAACGACCATTCCTGAATCATCTCGCCGGCCCGCGAAGCCACTACTGTTGCGCCGAGAAGCTTGCCGTTGGGCAGGTGGACAACCTTCAAGAATCCGGGCGAGTCCCCTTCTGTGATCCAGCGGTCGGTCTTTGCCATGGACCAGGTCTCGGCCGCGACATTATTCCCGTGGCGGGACCGGGCCTGCTCTTCGGTCAGACCGACGTGGGCTACTTCCGGGTCGGTGAACGTCGCCCACGGCACTCTCTCCAGCACTGATTTCTTGTTGAAGGGCAAGAATGCGTTGCGCACCGCCATGAATCCTTGATATCCGGCGTAATGGGTAAACTGGTAGCCGCCCGTGCAGTCTCCTGCGGCATAGATGTTTGCCCGATTAGTTTTGAGGTGCTTGTTGACCTGGATGCCGCCCCGACCGTGTTCAACCGATGCCTCAACCAGGCCGATTCCTTCCACATGGGGTCGCCGTCCGACACACACCAAGACGGCACTGGCATCCACCTGGAAGTCTTCGTCCAAGAACAAACGAACTCCGTTCGCGGTTTTTTCCACACGCTGTACAGCCGCGTTGGTGCGGACATCCACACCGTCCTGCACCAATCGTTGGGTAATGACTTCAGCGGCTTCCGGCTCGTCCTGAAGCATGATTCGAGGAGCGCCTTCCAGCAGCGTTACAGATGAACCCAACCGGCAGAAAGCCTGGGCCATCTCGCAGCCGATGGGCCCGCCACCGATCACGGCCAGGCTGGACGGAAGCTCCTCCAGACCCCAAATGGTCTCGTAGGTCAGGTAATCGACATCCGTCAAGCCGTCTATGGGTGGGATAACGGGGCTTGCGCCGGTGCAGATCAGGTACCGGCGGGCAGTGATCTCTCTGCCATTCACTGACACTGTATTGGGGTTGATGAACCGGGCCTGGCCCTGGATCACGTCGACACCTTCGGCTTCTAGGGTTTCCGGGGACTCGCTCTCGAAGATTTCCTGCACTACGGAGCTGACCCGGCCCATCACCGACTTGAAATCGACGCTCGGCTCAGACGCGGTGATCCCGAAGCGCGCTGCATCCCTGATGGCGTGTGTCGATTTGGCGGCCCTGAGCAAGGTCTTGCTCGGCACGCACCCGCTCCAAGTACAATCGCCGCCCAATCGGCCCTTCTCCACAATCGCGACGGTCAGTTCCAACTGCCGGGCGAACCTGGCGGCGGTGAGGCCCGCAGACCCTCCGCCGATGATCAATAGATCGTAATCTTTCTTCAAACGAACTCCTACCCGAAACATCTAACCACTCCTTGTTCCAAGCAATACAGTACTCGGCCCAGGCTCTCCAAGAGGATTGGAGAGAAACGGTTTCGGCCAAAAACTTTGATGCCCTTGGCCAAAGGAAGGTTTAAGCAGCGAGCGCTCTCTAGCTGTAATTAGGCGGAGAGAGCTGCACTCCCAAGGTGGCTTCGCACCACTGGGCAATGCCCAGCAGTTTGCCTTCTTCAAAGGGCAGACCGCCCAACTGCACTGCCATCGGCATTCCATTCTCGCTGAGTCCGGACGGCACAGTGACTGTCGGCAGGCCACTCGTGGTCCAGGGCACCTGGAAGGACGCATCCCCCGTGGTATTGCGGTCTTTGGGGGCAGGAGCGGGCGTGGTCGGAGTCAGTACGACGTCCACTTGCTCCACCATCTTCACCATGTCCTGGCGGAACTGACGGCGCAAACGCATCGCCTGCAGGTATTTGGTGGCTGGGATGAGCATGCCCATCTCCATGGCCGACCGGACGCTGGGACCGTATTCCTCGGCCTGGGTGGCGTGGAACTGTTCGTGGAAAGCGGCGCACTCCACATTCATGACGATTCGCTGGGCGCTATGGCAAGACCTGAAGCTCTCGGGAAGACCCAGTTCCACTATCTCCGCACCGGCTGCTTTTAGCTGATTGATAACATCCTGGGTGTGTGCCCAGGTCTCCGGAGTGGACTTCTCGGCGTAATACTCGCTCACAACCCCGATGCGCGGCGGGCGGTTGTGTTCGGCCATCTGCTTCAAGAAGTCAGGCACTGGCTCGCTGGAAGAACCGGGGTCGTTGGCGTCCTCACCAGACATCACCTGCAGCATGAGGGCGGCGTCTTCGACGGTCCGCACCAATATACCCACGTGGTCCAGAGACCAACTGACCGGCACCACCCCGTAGCGGCTGATGCGTCCGTAGGTGGCCTTGAGTCCGACGATCCCGTTGTAGGCGGCCGGGCGGCAGGTGGAGCCACCAGTCTGGGAACCCAACGCCGCTCCGACGGTCCTGGTGGCGACGGCCACTGATGACCCACTGCTGGAGCCGCCGGGAGTGTGTTCAAGGTTCCAGGGGTTGTAGGTGGGCGAGGGGTCCGAAGTCGCAAACTCGGTGGTCACTGCCTTTCCCAGGATGATGCCGCCGGCCTCTTTGATCTTGGCTACCGTGGTGGCATCAAAATCTGGCACGAAATCGGCGTAGACCTTTGACCCGGCTGCGGTTTTCATGCCGGCGGTGTAGAAGATATCTTTCAGGCCCACCGGCACGCCGTGAAGGAGGCCGCGGGTCTTGCCCTGTTTGGCCTCTTCTTCCCTTTGTTTGGCAATGGTCAGGACCTCTTCCCGGTCGATGGTCACCCAGGCTTTGAGGCTATCGTCGGTGGCGTCGATGCGTTCCAGCAGCGACTGGGCCAGGTCAACCGGAGATAGCTTCTTCTCTTTGATCTGCCGGGCGGTTTCAGACACGCTTAACTCATAGGGCTGGGACATGATCACGCCTCGCTATAAAAATCTAAAGGTAAAGATTACTGATAAAAACCAGGTTCCAAGTCTCGGTGGGGAGTCTCTTGTCCCACGTCCCAGAGCTGCTGGGCGGTCTGATTTATAGACGTCTCCAGCTCTCCGGCCCGTTGCTCGCCCCAGAGGCGTACGGCCTGTGCGCGTAGTTCTTTGGCAATCTCTTCCACAGAGTCGCTGGGTTTCATATTGACCATCAATTCTCCTGCGGCGCCAGTTTCCACAATTTTTCCAATTATCATGGCGTGAATGGCATTCTAATCAAGGCATTCCCAATGGTCAATGAGAGTCTCTCCGCGAGTGCGCCACGCTCAGCATACTGTTATAATCCCGCCTGATGATTCCCATCCCTTTTATGCAAATCACCACCACCGGAGAAACCCATGCCTGACAAACTTGACGAGATACTGGAATCACCCGAACACACCCTGTTGGCCACCGACCTGGGCAACACGGAGGGGCCGCTCTGGCATCCGGAAGGCTACCTCACATTCGTTGACCTCGTTGGCAACCGCCTGCAACGCTGGGACGCGACGTCCGGAGTGAGCGTGGTCCGCGAGGGTACGGGAGAGGGCAACGGCTGTTCATTCGACCGGCAGGGCCGTCTTCTGATGTGCGAAGGCTCCGACCACCGCCGGGTCACCCGCATGGATGCCGACGGCACGGTAACCACCATCGCCGAACGCTGGGACGGCAAGCGGTTCCACAAGCCCAATGACGTGATCTGCCGCTCTGACGGCAGCATCTATTTCACCGACCCCTCGTTGCGCCTACCCGAAGCCGAACGCGAGTACGATTTCGCCGGCGTTTTCCGCATCGCCCCCGACGGCCAGATATCCGTCGCCACTGACGGCTGTGAATATCCCAACGGTCTGGCGTTCTCTCCCGATGAGTCCGTCCTGTACGTGGCCATCAGCCGAGAGGGCCAGATATGTTTCGAAGAGGCCGAAAAGGGCCTCGTCTGTGAACATCGCAAGATCAGGGCATTTGACGTTGCTGCCGACGGCACATTGAGCAACAACCGGGTCTTCGCCAGCATGGCATCCGCTGAGCTAGGCGTGCCCGACGGCATGAAGGTTGATACCCTGGGCCGCATCTTCTGCACCGGCTCCGGTGGAATCTGGGTGTTTGACCCCGACGGGACTCACCTGGGAGTGATCCGAGGGCCGGAAGTCCCCCGGAACATCGCCTTCGGCGGCCCCGATTTCCGCACGATATACACCACTCCGGGAGTGTCTCTGTACAGCTTCCGCGTCAAGACCCCGGGCATTCGCCCATACTGATAAGTTAGGTTTCAAGGAGCAATAATCATGGCTGCAACAACAACCGTAGGCTCCGGAAAATACACCTACGAAGTGAACGAAGACTGGGCCAAGCTGCCCGAGGGATGGGAGATGCCGGCGGCTGCCGTCTACGGCGACTCCAAAGACCGGGTCTACTGCTTCAACCGCGATCCGGAACATCCGGTCTGCATCTTCGACCGGGAAGGAAACTTCATCTCGTCCTGGGGTGCTGGACTGATATCTTTTGCCCATGCCATCTACCTGGACAAGCATGACAACGTCTGGCTGGTCGACCGCAACAAGCACCAAATATTCAAGTTCACCACCGAAGGCAAGCTACTCTTGACCATCGGCGAAGAGGGCTTCCGGTCTGACACCGGAGTCGCGGCTGATGACTACAGTTCCGCCACCTGGTCCAGCGTTACCCACAGCGGCGGCCCCTTCAACATGCCGGCGGGTATCGCAGTGAACGATGCCGGTGAGATCTTCATCGCCGACGGCTACGCCAACGCCCGGGTCCACAAGTTCACGTCCGACGGCAAGCACATCATTTCCTGGGGCGACCCTGGCGCCGCCGACGGTGAATTCAACCTGCCTCACGGCGTTTGGATCGACAAGCAGGGGCAGGTGCTGGTCTCCGACCGCGAGAATGACCGCATCCAGGTGTTCACCCAGGACGGCGAACACATCAAGACTTGGCCCACCAAGCTCATCGGCCCCGCCCTGATGTATATCGACGAAAACGACATCGTCTACATCCCGGAACACAACGGCGGGATGGTCAGCGTACTGACCAGCGATGGCGAGCGACTGGCCCAATGGGGCGAGTTGAAATACCGTTCTTGCCACGGAATCTGGGTCGACTCGCACAAAGACGTATACGTGGTAACCCCCGGCGACTGGGGCAAAGGCCGCCGCGTGGTCAAATACTCGCTCAAGGGATAGATCCCCGGAAAAGTTGTTGTACCGGGATACCGGTTTTGCTATGCTGTAATGCGGCAATCGAACAGCCTGACGGTTGAACTCTGATTGCTGTCCGCTCGCGTGGGGCTGTAGCTCATCTGGGAGAGCGTCCCGATTGCCATCGGGAAGGTACGGGGTTCCCTCGATTAATCGGGGCCGCACCACAGCAGAACGGCTAATCTTAATAGTGGGGCTGTAGCTCATCTGGGAGAGCGCTTCAATGGCATTGAAGAGGTACGGGGTTCGAGTCCCCGCAGCTCCACCACTCCTCTTCGCTTATGTTCTATGTTTACATCCTGTGCAGCGAACGCACCGGACAGTATTACATAGGCAGCACCAACGACGTACAAAGCCGAGTTGACCAGCATAACGCGGGCGCGAGCAAATCAACGAAAAGTTATCGGCCTTGGCGCCTGATTCACCAAGAAGAATATGACTCTCTACCAGAAGCACGACAAAGAGAATCAATGATTAAATCTTGGAAAAACCGTTCGTATCTCGAGTCTCGATTGCACCTCAATAATTAGCTCATATGGGAGAGATTCCAGACGGCCACGGGGAATGCACGAGGTTCTCTCAATGCACCGGGTCCGCAGATCAACGACCCCATACCAAGGCCCGTCGCTTCATCACCTATTCGGCTCTGTGTGTCTATTTTTGAATGACATGGTGTCTTCTTTGGACCCTCTCCAATGACCACAGAAACCGCCAGCCTGTCTTCCACCAATCAGGCGCGAGCGTTCGCTATAATCGCTGCGGCATTGTTCCTGAACAACACGGTTGCCCTGATGCTTGGGCCGTTGTTGGTCGACATAGCAGATGAGTTCGACACCTCTGTGGCCGTGGCCGGACAATTGGCGGCAGCTACTTTTTTCTCTTGGGCTATCTTTGCTCCCTTGATCGGCCCGTTCTCCGATTCCTTTGGCCGCCGGTTGGTCGCTTTGACCGGGCTCGGACTCATGGGAGTCTGCATACTTGCAGCCGCTTTCGCCCCTAATTTCATCGTGCTGATGATACTGCTCGTCGGGACCGGACTGGGCGGGGCCATGATTCCCCCCAACAGCATGGCGGCCATCAGCGACGTTGTTGCTCCGGAGCAGCGGGGCCGTGCTATCGGCGTTGCTCAGGGCACCATGCAGGCGGCGGCGGTCGTTGGCGTTCCCGTGGTCGCCATCTTGGCGGCGGTTGCAGATTGGCGGCTGCCATTTCTAGTGTGTGGTGGGTTGTTGCTGGCCACGTTTGCTTGCTCCTGGTTGTGGTACCCCAAGAGCCCAGCCGGTGGGCCAAGGTCGTTCTCCTACATCAGACGTTTCAAAGAACTGGGTTCCATCTCCGTGTTCCGTATCGGCATGCTCGCGAATTTCTCCCAGCGGATAGCGTTCTACGCGGTGATCGGCTATCTGGCCGCGTATCTGATCAACTCCTATGACATGAGCGTGGGCAAAACGGCACTCCCGTTGGCCGTCGTCGGCATCGGCGCGGTTGTTGGCAGCCTTTGGGGTGGAGTCATCGCCAGCCACAGAAAACGGCTCGGGTTCGTTGCCGGTTCTACGCTTGCCGGGGGAGCGGCGGCGCTGGTAGTATTCGCCGTCGACCCGTCCGTCTGGGCAACGGTGGCCATCGCCTTCGGCGCGGTCTGCGTGCTGAGTATCGGTTGGCCGGTGTTCATCACTTTTGCGACCGATATTGCCGGTCCGTCACGGGCCACGGCCATCGGCATGATGGGCGCCAGCAACCGCATGGGTGGTTTCATCGGCTCGGCCATCGGGGGTGCGTTTCTGGCGATAGGAGGGTTTGAAGCTGTAGGTATCTTCTGTTTGGGAGCGGTACTTGTCTCAGTCCTTGTTATGCGCCTGGCCTTACGTGAACCGGAGTTGGCTAAATAAATGAACGAAAAGCGTTTCTTGACCGCTGTCGCTCTCGCCTTTTTCACCACCCAGAGTTCCGCTCTCATGTTGGCCCCGTTGCTGATAGAGATCGGAACAGAATTCGACGTCTCCGTAGCCGTGGCAGGACAGCTGGCTACCGCAACGTTCGTTGCCTGGGCAATATCCGTGGTATCGGTCGGTCCTTTTTCCGACTACTTTGGAAGAAGGCCAGTGGCGCTGACCGGGCTGTCGCTGCTGTGTATCGGTGTCTTGGGCTCTGCATTCGCACCAAACCTCCTGGCCCTGATGGCCCTGCGAGTATTGACCGGCCTTGGTGGCGGCATGATCCCCCCGAACGGCATAGCGGCGGTAGCAGATGTGGTCTCCGAAGGACGCCGCGCCCGAATCGTTGGCGGGCTTATGGCGATCACCAATGCATCCCAGGTGGTCGGGCTTCCTCTGGTTGCGGCAGTGGCTGACCTGGCCGGCTGGAGAATGTCTTTCATGGTGATGGGGTCGCTCTTGGCCCTTTGCACTCTGCTCAATTGGTTTTGGTTCCCGAAGTCCGAAGCTCCCACTGTCAGATCGTTTTCGTTCTTTTCTCGGTACCGTCAACTCTTGAACATCCCGGTCATACGTGGGATTGTCGCGGCCAACTTCGCCATGCGCCTCGCTTTCATGGCGATGTTCAGTTATCTGGCTACCTACCTGATCCAGGATTACGACATGAGTGTCGGCGCAGTCGCGTTACCGCTTGCGCTGGTCGGACTCGGTACTGTTTTCGGCAGCTACATCGGAGGGCTGGTAGCCAATCGGAGAGACCGCATGCTTCTGGTCGGGGTGTCGACTCTGGCTGCGGGCGCCGTCACTGCATTGATGTTTTCGATGGAGCTTCCTGTCTGGGCCGTGGTGGCCGTAGCCTCGATCGGCTCTGGACTCTGGATCGTCCCTTGGACAGTGCTGCTGAACGCTATCGCTGGGGCCGCCAGCCAGTCCCGTGCCACCGGAGTTGGATTATTTGGAATCAGCAACCAAACTGGCGCCGTTGGTGGTTCTGCCCTCGGTGGATTGTTATTGGCCTCTATCGGATTTCCAGGTGTCGGATACCTGTGCCTCGGCGCGGCCGTTCTTTCGGTTGCGATCGTCGCCTTATTCCTGCGTGAAGGACGCGCCGGTGCTAAACTTCTCCCCGATGAACTTTCCTGAACGTTTAATATTCCCCGTGATGTTTCCCGCGTCTGCGGTGCTTTATAAGTCCTCGGCCGGTCCTGATTGGCACAAGTAACCACCCCACCCACGGTCACTCCAACGGTTGGCCAAGCCCGGTTTCTAGCAGTAACCGGCATGGCGATGTTCCTGGCCCAAAACGTCGGGTTGATGTTGGCGCCGCTCTTGGTGGACCTGTCCGACGAATTCGACGTGTCGGTGGCTGCCGCTGGGCAGCTTGCCGCTGTGACTTTCGCCGCCTGGGCTATCTCCGTGATCTCAGTCGGGCCTATCTCGGACTCCTTCGGAAGACGTCCAGTGGCAGTGGTCGGACTAACTCTTCTTGCTGCCAGCGTCATAGCATCTAGTTTCGCTCCCAGCTTCATGGCCCTGCTCGTGCTGCGCATCGTTACCGGCCTGTCTGGCGGCATGATCCCTCCCAACAGTATGGCGGCGGTGGCAGACGTCCTGACTCCTGCTAAAAGGGCAAAGGCCTTCGGGATATTGATGGCCGTCGCCTCGATGTCGAACGTTGTCGGAGTGCCTCTGGTTGCCGTGATGGCCAGCGTCGGCGGATGGCGAGTCCCGTTTCTGGTGATCGGCTCGCTGCTTTTCTTGTGCGCTGTGTTGCACTGGTTCTGGTACCCCAAGATTCAGAAATCAGGCAGGCGGAACTTCTCTTTCATATCCCGCTATAAGAAAATGGCAAGCATCAGGCTTTTCCGAGCAGCCCTGGCGGCAAACCTGGTGCAGAGAATGGCCTTTCACGGGACGTTCAGTTACCTGGCGGCGTACCTCATAAGCGAGCACGGGATGAGCGTCGGCGAGACAGCAGTGCCGCTGGCCATAGTCGGGATCGGGGTTGTCGTGGGTAGCACAATGGCCGGTTCGGTCGTAGCTATGCAGCGGCGAGCGCAGGTAATGGCGGGCTTCGCCATGATCGGCGGACTAGCTTCGTTCTTCCTATTTTCCTTCGACATCACCGCCTGGGGAACCGTTGGCGTCGCCCTGGTTGGCATCACGTTCATTAGCGTCGGCTGGCCCACATTCTTGGCCATCAGCACCGAGATATCAGGCGACTCTCAGGCCACCGCCGTCGGAATGCTCGGTGCCAGCAACCAGCTTGGCGGTGTGGGCGGCGCGGCCTTGGGCGGGGCTTTTCTTGCCCTTGAAGGCTTTTCTACGGTAGGATTTTTCTGTCTCGGTGCGCTATTGGTCTCGGTTGTCGTACTCCATTTCGGCATGAACGACCAAAAAACAACGGACTAAGGCAAGCAAGGAGCTCTTGGCATCTATGTTGGAACACAATGGACTACGGTGGGGCTATGTTTTTCTGAAGGCCTCTTCATACTTGGGACAGGAAGAGTTCAGAGAACTTATGGTCCAGGCTGTGGAGATGTTCCTGGCCGGAGAGACGGAACGGAACGTCAAGAGTTCCGAGTATGAAGGCCGTCTCTACACCGAGCAGCGCTACGAGCTCATCGGCACGATGGGCGGCCAGCGCTTCGACGCCGACCTCGAGACCTCCCGCGGCAAGGACAACGCATCGTTCCTGGTCAACGAACAGACCAAGGGCGCCGGAGCAGCCATCTCGCTTAATTAGCTCAGACCTAACGAAAATTCGGCCCTGGCGCGTTCCGTTGACTCAAATCCCTGCCTAATCTACACTCCAGACCTCTTCTAAATCAGACGCTTCGTGAGGGAAACATGACCAGCATCAGCGAATTCCTGATGTCCAAAGAGATCGACCGCGTGCCATCCTCCACTGTCCCGTTGAACGCCGAGGAGGAGATCCGATTCGAAGGACTCGCCGAGGAAGCGGTCATGATTGACGTTCACCAACACCCCTTCGTGCTGCCCGAGGCTATGGACCGGTTCATCGACTTTCTGCGCACCAACCGGTATCACTGGGGTTTCGAAGCTGTCGAATATGGCGGCTGGTCCACGGTAACCACTTCCAACGTCTTCGGTGCGCTACAGAACGCCACCGAGATGTCTTTCGTCGAATACGAGGACGTTGCCGCCGAAGTGGGAATGATGCTGGCCGACGTTTCTGCCGCCAAAAACGTGGTGCGGGTTGGCAACGCCGACGATATTCTCGCCGCCAAGCAGACGGGAAAGATCGGCTTCATGCCGACGCTGGAACACCTACCCATCGGCAACCGCCTGGAGCGTGTCGACCAACTGCATTCCATGGGCGTGCGGCTGGCGGGCATCACCTACAACCGCAAGAACTACATCGGCGACGGCATGAACGAGCGCAACCCTGGCGGCCTCAGCGAATTCGGTATCGAAGTCATCCACCGCATGAACGACATCGGCATGGCCGTCGACCTGTCCCATGCCTCCACACCCACGGCGATGGACGCCATTGAGTTCTCCAAAACGCCCGTGGTCTTCAGCCACAACGCCTCCTACACCCTGCGCCCCAACCGACGCACCAGGAAGGACGAAGAGCTCAAGGCCTGTGCCGCCAAGGGCGGTCTGGTCTGCATCACCGCCGTTCCCAACTCACTCAGCGACGACCCGGAGCAGGACATCGAGTGCGTCCTTGACCATTACGACTACATGGTCAACCTGATTGGGGTCGACCACGTTGGCATCGGCACCGACACCGTCATCGGCGACCATGTGACCTTTCAGCACTACATGCTGGGCCGTGCTCTCGACGAAATGCCGGCCCCATACCTGAACGGCCTGGAATCCCCAGCCGACGGCAAGAACATCATCCGGGGTCTGATACGCCGTGGTTACTCGGACACCGACGTCAAGAAGATCGTCGGCGGCAACGCCTTGGACTTTTTCCGCCGAGTGATGGCTTAGATGGCAGAACCATTCGAGACCACCGTGGTGGGCAGTATGCCCAAGCCACCCTGGCTTTACCGGGCGGCAGCCTTGGACGCTAAGGACTCGGACCACCACGGCGCGGGCGCAGACTGGCTGCTCTCGGGCCAGGAGTTGGAGGAGGCACAGAACGACGCTGTCCGTCTGGCTATCTATGACCAAGAGACCGCCGGCGTGCGCATCATCAGCGACGGCGAACAACGCCGGAAGTCGTATCTGACCCACGTCACGTCCCAACTGGCCGGGTTCGATTACGAGACCTTGGCCGAGAAGTGGATACGCGACGGACGCCGCAAGGCCCTGGTCGGACGCTGCACCGGGCCGGTTGAATGGCTGAACCCCATCGTCGTCAACGACCTTAGGTTCCTGCTGACCAACACGACCTCACCCGTAAAAGTCACACTGCCTGGCCCGATGACCGTGGTGGACTCCACCTACGACGATTTTTACGGCGATGAACGGGCCTTTGCCCTAGCGGTGGCCGACGCCATTAACCGGGAGGCCAAAGCTCTGGACGCCCTGGGGCCGGCCGTGATTCAGTTCGATGAGCCCGTTTTCAGCCGCTACCCCGACAAGGTAGCCGAATGGGGCATCGAGGCTCTGGACCGCTGCGCCGACGGTCTGCGCGCCCAAACGGCGGTGCACATCTGCTACAGCTATGCCATGCCCGGCGTGGAGCGTCCAATCAGGCCCAGCTATCCCCAGATATTGGCCGAACTGGAGCATTCTCAGATCGACCAACTAGCGCTGGAGTTTCAAGCGCCTGATCTGGACCCAGCATTGCTGGAACTGTGCCCGTCCAAGACCGTGCTATTCGGCTGTATCGACAACGCCGACCCGAAGACCGAGAACGCTGAACAGATCGCCCTGCGGCTGTTGGCCGCTGCCGAGCACCACGACCCTGAAAAGATTCAGGCAGCACCCGACTGCGGACTGACACTTTTGACCCAGAGCGTGGCCAGAGACAAGTTATCAGCCCTGTTCCGGGGAGCACAGATAGCCCTCGACCAACTCAGCGGTCATAGCGGAGGACACCATCATGGCCACGACCACTAAATTCGAGCACATCGCCTTGGAAAGAAAGGACCACCTAGCGGTGATCACGCTGCAACGGCCGGATAGGCTGAACGCCATCAACCGGCAGATGGCCCAGGAACTGCATGACGTGCTCGACCTGCTGGCCGGGGAGTTTCCGGCCATACGGGTAGTTGTCATAACCGGTGCAGGCCGTGGGTTCTGCTCCGGTTATGACGTCGGTGACATGCCGGCCCGCATGGCCGAGGGTGGCGACAGAGGCCCGAACTCGCCAGACGAGGGGCCATCCATAACCATGCGCCTGGCGCCCCATCTGCGAGACATTCCCCAACCGGTCATCGCCGCAGTCAACGGCGTTGCCGCCGGCGCGGGTCTGGGCATCGCATTATCCTGCGACATCCGGCTAGCCTCCGAAGCGGCCCGGTTCTCATCGGTATTCGTCAAACGGTCTTTGGTGCCCGATGCCGGTACTTCCCAGATACTTGGCGCGCTGGCCGGGCCTGGCATCGCTGCCGAGATGTCTCTAACAGGTAAGGTCTACGATTCCCAATGGGCGCTGTCCAAAGGGTTGGTGAATGATGTTGTTCCCGCCGATGAATTGATGGCTGAGGCCGAGTCTCTGGCCCAAGAGATAGCGGCCAACCCGCCGCTGGCCGTGAAGGCGATCAAAACGCTTCAGAACGGCTTCCATCCCGACCTGCACGAGGTAATCGTGACCGAGCACCGGGCCAGCAGCACCCTTCGGGGCACCGCCGACCAGAAAGAAGCGGTGCAGGCGTTCCTAGAAAAACGGACGCCCAAGTTCACAGGAACCTGATCCAGCCCATCCCAAACATCCGACGATTCGTATCTTGATATAACCCGGTTGTCTCTCCGCCGGTTGTCTCTCCGCCGGTTGTCTCTCCGCCGGTTGTCTCTCCGCCGGTTGTCTCTCCGCCGGTTGTCTCTCCGCCGGTTGTCTCTC
>Ga0114993_10000399_pt1 | contig 51062 bp, 37 predicted proteins | sample ArcticOcean_MG_C_FD_87042 | JGI IMG/M metagenome (GOLD analysis project Ga0114993, IMG submission 87042) | Marine microbial communities from western Arctic Ocean - ArcticOcean_MG_CB2_150 | ecosystem: Environmental > Aquatic > Marine > Oceanic | place: Arctic Ocean: Canada Basin | collected... | reverse complement strand
CCGACCCGGATACATACGAAAGAGAGCTGAGAATCTAAGAGTCGGACAGGAAGCTTTGGAGAAGGGCACCCACCTAGGTCCAGCGGAAATATCCCTAGCTGCGACCATGGGTCATGGTGAGATTGAAGTCGTAGTTCGACCCAAACTGGCCATCATCAGCACTGGAGATGAACTCATGCCCCCAGGTATCGAACTCGCTGCTGGGCAGATATACGAATCCAACTCCTACGGCATTGCCGTGTTGATTGAGAAGATGGGCGGCCAAGCGATTCGCTACGATGTCGTTCACGATACTATCGACGGACTGCGCGAAACTCTCGACAGCGCCGCCCACGAATGCGATGCGATCCTCACCAGTGGGGGAGTCAGTATGGGGAAGTGGGACCTTGTCCGCCGCTTGATGGAAGAAGAGGGAGATCTTTCGTTCTGGAGAGTGAAAATCAGACCCGGTGGCCCCCCTCTCTTTGGGACCTGGAAAGGAACACCCCTCTTCGGCCTACCAGGAAATCCAGTCAGCAGTCACGTGGTGTTCATCTCCCTCGTCGCCCCTTGGCTCTCTCATTGTATGGAGGCACACCCAGAGAACGGCCCCACCATCGGTGACAGGGTCAAAGTCAAGCTTACTGAGGGAGTCAAAGGCGCGCCCGGAAAACTCTGCATGAGGAGAATCAGGATAGAGGCCAGCGAGGATGGTTTGATCGCCACTGTTCACACCCATCAGGGCAGTGGCAACATCCACAGTATGGTTGCCCACAACGGCCTGACATTACTCCCACCTAACACCGACGCGGAGGCTGGCGACATTATCGACGCGCTCTGGTGCCGGTAGAAACCTTGGAGAGACCAGTTCAAAACCTCGTCGATGCAAGCATTTTTTCAAAGAAGGGGAAAAGGTGCGATGTTCCAATCTCCATCTAAACGAAAGGTATTGTGATGAGCACGGAGGGTGACAAAGTCACTTTCCAATACATGAATTCAAGGACGTCCTCTCGCACGCATGCTTCCACAAGGAAGTTGAGATATGGCTAAGCGATTGAAGAACGGCGCAGCCAAGGATGGGTGGATAGAGGTTCGAGGAGCCCGTACCCACAATCTTCAGAACATCGACGTCAAGATTCCACGAGGGCAGTTCGTCGTCCTGTCAGGGGTTTCCGGCTCGGGCAAGTCAAGCCTAGCCTTCGACACACTCTATGCCGAGGGGCAACGCCGTTACATCGAGAGCCTAAGTTCCTACGCGAGACAATTCCTCGGCCAGATGAAAAAGCCTGATTGCGACAGTATTGAAGGCCTGTCTCCCGCCATAAGCATCGACCAGAAACAAGGTAGCCACAACCCCCGATCAACCGTGGCTACGGTGACTGAGATCATGGATTACATGCGCCTTCTTTGGGCCAGAGTCGGACTCCCTCATTGCCCTGATTGTGGTAAGGAGGTTGCAAGACGGACTGTACAGGAGATAGTCGACGATGTGCTATGGCGATTCGAGGGCCATGCAGTGGCCGTCTGGAGCCCAGCGGTGCGCGACCGCAAGGGGACTCACGCCGACCTATTCCGAGCGCTTGTCGAGCAGGGGTACCTTGGGGGTAAGGTGAACGGGCGCGATGCCGATTTCGAGAACCCCCCAGAGCTTGAGAAGAACCTCCGTCACGACATAGATGTCAGAATCGATCGAATCCGACTCGAGAGGGTGACCCGACAGCGACTCACTGAAGCGGTGGAAGCCGGACTCAGACTAGGCGCTGGTGCTGTGGCGATCGAGAGCCTCAAGGCACCCAAACTGAGGAAGTCCGACGATCCAGACGAGCAGAGATTCCAGACAGGACAGGGAGAGTCAATAGCGTACTCTGAGGAGTTCGCCTGCCCAGAGCACGGCGCATTCCTACCTGAGATGAGTCCACGAGTCTTCTCATTCAACAATCCCCTAGGCGCGTGCCCATCATGCCAGGGTCTCGGTGTTCAGAGAAACTTCTCCTCTGATCTCGTTATAGATCGACTCGCTACGGTCGGAGAAGGTTGCATCACACCGTTTCGCCGCTCAATGATGTCTGGGTGGTACAGGACACAGATGACGCAGACTTGTGAGCACTATGGGATCCCACACGATGTCCCGTTCGGTCAGTTGGACGATGAGGCCCAGGATATCATGCTGAACGGCTCGGGTGACACGATTATCACCTTCAATTTCGTATCAAAAAAAGGCTCCTCGTACCAGATGGTCCGTCCTTGGGAAGGTGTCTTTGCGCGCCTTCGGAGGACTTACACGGACACCAGTTCGAATCGGACTAGGTCACGACTCACGTCGTATATGACCGACGAGCCGTGCCCTGACTGCCAGGGCAAGAAGCTGAACAACGCGGTGAGCATGGTCACGGTGGGTGGTGTCTCCCTGCCCGAGATATCGTTCTGCAGCGTTCTAGAAGCCCTCGCAGTTGTACAGAACTGGCGCATCGGAGGCTTGGACGATACCTGGTCGAGACTCGACAGAGAGGAACCTCATACCCCCACGGTCTCGAAGACCGAGCACCTCGATGAGAGATCACTGTTCATCGCTCACGATATCATCAAGGAGATTGAATCCCGGCTCCGTTTTCTTGCTCTTGTAGGACTCGACTACCTCACTCTCGATCGCCGCGCCAATACCCTCTCGGGCGGCGAGTCTCAAAGAATCCGTCTGGCTACTCAGATAGGGACACGCCTGACAGGTGTGATGTACGTCCTTGACGAACCCAGCATAGGCCTTCATCCGAGGGACAACGGCAGATTGTTGGAGACCCTCAGAGAGTTGACCTCTCTCGGCAACACCCTACTTGTGGTAGAGCACGATGAGGCGACTCTACGACAGGCCGACTGGCTCGTAGATCTTGGTCCAGGTGCGGGCAAGGAGGGCGGCAGAGTGGTGTCCAATGGCAGTCTTGAACAACTCCTCAACACCAAAGAAAGTGTGACCGGAGCTTATCTCTCAGGCAGGAAGAGCATACCCCTCCCTGAAGACCGAGTCACACCGGATGATGATCGATGGCTCGTAGTGACCGGAGCCCGTCAGAATAACCTACAGGACATAGACGTTAGAATCCCCCTTGGGTGCATTGTTGCTGTGTCTGGTGTTTCGGGCTCAGGAAAATCTTCTCTCGTAACTTCCACCATAGCCCCCGCTCTCCAACGAAAACTCCACGGGGCCGACACCACTCCCGGTAGTCACGACAAAATCGAGGGCTTCGAACTCATTGACAAGACCATCGTCATCGACCAATCTCCAATTGGACGTACCCCTCGTTCCAACCCGGCCACATACACCGGAGCATTCTCTCCGATACGCGATTTGTTCACCCAGACCAACCTCGCCAAGGAGCGTGGCTACCAACCCGGCCAATTCTCTTTCAACGTGCGAGGCGGCAGGTGTGAGGCCTGCAAAGGCGCTGGTTCGAGCAAACTTGAGATGAACTTCCTGCCCGATGTCTGGGTGGTCTGCGACATCTGCAAGGGCAAGCGCTACGCCCGCGAAACCCTAGAGGTCAAGTGGCGCGGTAAGAACATCCATGATGTCCTCGAGATGAATGTCACCGAGGCCTGCGAATTCTTCGCCAACCAGCGTTCGATTTACCGCATTCTGTCAACAATCCGGGATGTCGGTCTGGGCTACATTCGTCTGGGCCAGCCCGCTACAACTCTCTCTGGAGGCGAGGCCCAGAGGGTCAAACTTGCCACCCAGTTACACCGCCCGGCTACCAAGCACACCGTGTACATCCTCGACGAACCGACCACGGGCCTCGCCTTAGCTGACGTCCACCAACTCATCGAAGTACTCCTTCGTCTACGCCGTAACGGCCACACAGTCATCATCATCGAGCATCATCTCGATGTAATCAAATGCGCTGATTGGGTCATAGATCTCGGGCCTGAGGGCGGTGAGCGGGGCGGTTTGGTGGTTGCCGAGGGAACTCCCGAAGAAATTACCGAGAACCCTGACAGCTACACCGGGAAGCACCTGTTAGGCTTCGTATGAGCATGCGGCGGGCTAAGCCTTGAGAAGGGGCACCACATCAGTTCCTCTGATGTACCGCTCAGGGAACCCTGCGCTTTCCGATGCTACGTTCGATAAGAGCTCCTATGAGGAGGCTAACTGGTGGGACGAGGAATCCAACCTGATGTCTATCGAAGGAGTCGCCGAGAAGACAGGTTTCCTCCTCTTGATTACAGCGACCACCGCCATAATGACGGCCTTTTCTATGCCAGAGGCATGGCCTCTGATTTTAATTGGAGCAGTGGGGGGGCTTGTCGTTGCTTTGATGGTGATTTTTTCCGGATCAATGAATCCTGTGTTGATTTGCTTTTACGCAGCTTTGGAGGGACTGGTTCTCGGAGGAATAACTTGGGTTTTCGAGGTTGGTTTAGATATGCCAGGTATTGGTATTCTCGCAGCCCTTCTCACCTTCCTCATCCTTGGGGGTATGATAGCCATCTACAGAGCCGGGCTAATCGCATGGGACCGTAACACACAGATTGCGGTTTCATCAGCACTAGTTGCAATTGTTCTCATCTACATAATTTCAATCATAGGATCAATCTCTGGATGGTACGCAATTCCATATATTCACGGCGCTGGTCCAATCGGCATCCTGTTTTCCCTCTTCGTTGTAGGAATAGCAGCCCTCTGTTTGGTTGCGGACTTTGACTTCATCGAGAAGGGAGTGGAGAGAGGTGCTCCCAAGCAATTGGAGTGGAGAGCGGCCTTCGGTTTGATGGTCACATTGATTTGGCTCTATCTTGAGATACTCAAACTCCTAGCTAAGTTAGCCGCTTCGAGGTAGTGTATGGAAACAGACCTTATCGCCAGCCTAGCGGCGGCAGGAATAGCCCTCGGGATCATCGAAGGTATCAAGCCAGGCCCACTTCTGACTATGGTAATCAGAGAATCCCTTTCCAAGGGTCTGAAAGCCGGTATGTGGACTGCTGCGGCCCCTATCTTTACCGATGGCCCACTGATAATCGTTAGTCTGTTCCTAGCTGGTTGGATGGCCACACAGCCCTCCGTCTTGTTCTCAATCTCCCTTCTTGGGGCGTTATTTCTGACTAAGATGGGTTTGGAATGCTTCACTCTAGAAGCCCCTGATCCTGATAATACAGATACCGACGCCTCCGGGTCTTTCAAACGCGGCGTGGTGACCAATCTTCTGAATCCTAATGTGTACATGTTCTGGTTCCTCATTGGTGGCCCTCTAATGGCTTCAGCAGCAGAGCAGGAACCTTTGGCTCCAATCCTCTATGCTATCTGCTTCCTAATCACAATCATCCTCGTGAAGGCCTCCATCGCGTGGCTTTTCGTCGGCGGCGGAACCTGGCTATCTCCTCGCAAATATCGCATCGCTATGGTCATCTGTGGGTTAGCAATGCTTGGCTTCGCGGTAAGCTTCGTTTACCAAGCCTATGGCATGTATCCAGAAGTATTCTAGAGGGTACTAGGTCCACCATGCGGTAATTCTTCGAGGGTTCCATTACCTCTCAGAGATGGTCCAAGTATCATGGTGCCGAAGATACCTATCTCTCCCCCGACGTTGTGCGCCAGTCCAAACCAAGGTCTACCGTACTGGTCAATGATGATGTCATTGAAGTCCCCGAATCCTCCGCATCGGTTGAAACCACAGTCAGCTGTGGTATCTAACGGGTCACCCCACCCGTTGACCTGCACAGTTGTCATCAGTGGCATCGGGCTGAATGCGTCGGTGATGACGGTGAGGTATCCATTCCACGTGTCTCCCCCTGAGTCTCCTAGATATCCCATAGCAACCTGACCCGGGCCTCCCGCAGTCAACACAGGGAACCCAGTGCCGTTGAGTCCGATTGGCGGCGCTATCATCAACGGCTCGCTCCATGTCTCTGCCTCATCTGTCGAGAAGGAATAGTACGGCATGTTGTCGGAACCCATCCACATCGCATGGACGTTATTTTCAGAGTCAGGATAGACCTGCGCCTCTTCGAAGTTCCAAGTCTCAGCCGTCCCTGTATTCTCTGTGGGCAGTGGGTGTTCAGTCCAAGTGATTCCGCCATTTGTGCTGCGGTAGATGGAGTAACCCTCGCCCCCATTGCATCCCCTGTTGCCCCGGTAGAAGTTACCATTCTCCGAACCCATCATGTGGCCGGTCAACCCACCACTATCACAACCGTTTGGCGCACCTGGAAGTTCAGGCCCCCATGTCAACCCCCCATCGTTACTGGCTGAGCAGACTGGATATGGGTAGTTGCCGTTGACGCAGAACACCCATGTGGTGGGATGAAGGAGTGCTGAGTAAGGAGAGGAGGCTATGGTCTGATGATCCTGTACTGACCAACCAGTTGCGACCGACGGCCCTGTCCAACTCCCCCCTTCGTTGTCAGACCACTCAACAGTCATCCCAAGCAGGGCATGCATGTCGAACTTCATCACACGGTCAGTCCAGGGGTCAACGTAGAGATACGGATCGTTGCTGTTAGCCACGGGCAGAAACGCGCTGTAGACATCCTCGCAGACGTAGTCACTTACATTGGTCATTCCAATCAGTCCCGAGCAGCGTACGATGGCAGTCGAGCCGGCGGCTCCATTACCCCAACTTGTCATGTACAGGTTATCTGCTGAGGTTACTCCAATGGTAGGCTCGAAAGTCGTCATCCCGATGCCGTAGTAGCTGCCCATAGCGCAGGACGGGGCGTTGTTGCCTACGAGCACTGAGGTGCCGTTGAATACATCAGAGACAGTAGTTGCATCTGTGGCGTTGGAATAGTGGTACCAGGTGCTGTTGGAGATGCCATCAGGGCAAAGCCCACCGAACATGCTCTTCTCCTCAACCACGACCTCCTTCTCGCCAAAGCAGCCCCCAAGGGGGGCTGATATCATCAGCATCACCAGCATCATCGCTGTCGCTCGCACGATTCGCGGTCACGACTCATATACATCAGATGAACGGCGGCATGTTACCCCATCATCAGGGTTGTATTGCCACCAGCCGGAAGCACCGGGAGGTACGCTAGGTCACCAAATAGAGCAGGACCTTCAGTCAACGTCCCAATAATTGCCTCATCGAACCCACCTGCGTTATGCGCAAGCGCAATCCAAGGACGACCCTCATCATCAATCTCGACATCGATGAAGTCCCCAAACCCACCACATCGTACATTGCCACAATCAGAAGTGACATCCAATGGGTCATTTGGCTGGTTAACAGCCACAGTAGTGATGAGCGGATTCTCGACAAAAGCATCTGTCATGATGGCCATGTAACCGTTCCAACCAACTCCTCCAGACGTCGTGTTGTTCGCACTCACATCATTCACCTCTCCAATATAGCCTACCACCACACGCCCCTCTGCACCTGCGAAGATTGTTGGAAATCCAGTCTCTTTGACACCCGGGGCTGCAACCATCATCGGCTCACTCCAGGTGTTGCCTTGGTCCCGTGAGTATGCGTACCACGGCAGCTGGTCGTTACTAATCCAAGTAGCGTGGACATTACCCCCATCATCCACAGCTGTTGCAACCTCATGCGAGTGCCACCCTTGCTGCATCCCGACCTCTGTTGTTATGGTGTGTTCCGTCCAAGTGTAGCCTCCATCTAGAGAACGGTAGACAGCCGGTCCCTCGCAAGATGGATTTCCTCTGTATACTGCCCCATCTATACTCCCGGCTACATGTCCGTGAAGCCCCGAGCATTGAGGGAAACTGCTGCTAGGAAAACCAATTCTCTGTACATCCCACGACATGCCTCCATTTAGTGAGCGGGAGCACTGTGCTCCAGCTGCCGGGGAGCCTGTGTTGATACAATAGACGTAGATTACCTCATGGAATGCTGTTACACCAGGCGGAGGAGGCATCGAGGCTATACTCTGGTGATCCTGAGTCACATAGTAACCCTCTACGGGAAAAGGAGCGCTCCACGAGTCACCGTCATTGTCTGAATATTCAACGAACATTGCAGCAAGGGCGTGCATGTCGAACTTAACCAGCCTGTCAGTGAATTTGTCGACGTAGATGTAAGGGTCGTTGGAGTTGGGAGTCTGCCCAGAGTCCTCATCCACAGTCCCGAACGGCCCTACATCCTCCCATGTCTGTCCCTGGTCCTGAGAGCGGATGATGTGTGTACCATCACCGAGTCCGTTGTAGTTGGTGAAAAAGATGGCCCCCGAGGCGGTGATTCCAAGCGTCGGCTCGAAGGTGTCGAAACCAGTTCCATAGTAGGTGGCGTTGGTGAAGTACGGGGTGCTGTTCCCACTCAGGTTTGCGGTGATGTTCGCCGCAGACAAAGCAGCCGCATCGGTGGCATCCACGGCCCACGGGGCCGATACCGTTCCCGGATAGTGGTACCAAGTCGTGGTTGGAACAGCCTGTTCGAAGACGAACGGCCCATCCTCACCGACCACTTTTTCTTCTTCCTTCCACCAAAGACAACCACCTATGGTGGAACTCAGCATCAGCAGCACGAGCAGATGAGCCACTCTGGACACAGGCTGCGGTTGGTGGCCCCGTTGAAAACCAATCCCATATTTATTCAGAGATGATTAGGAGTTTTTCCGCTAAAATCTTCGTTCGAAGTCAGATTCTATGTACTTGACATCCTCTCCTTCTCAAGCAGGCCCGGCACCGACTCGAGCACCGACTCTCTGGCCGGCTTCCACGACATGCCCAACTCCCGCTCTGCCGGCGTTGCATCCCAGTAGAGCTTCCTCCTCAGATGCTGTCTTGCCCAAGACAGCGTAATCCGCTTGTCCATGAGCGGCCCGAAGACCAACGCAATCAGGTAGGGAACGGTGAATCTCGGGGTCTTGAGCTCGGGGTATTCATCCCTCAGCATCCTCGAGATTTCGGAGAACTGCATGTCCCCGCTCACCGTAAGGTACCTTCCGGCGTTCTGACCCATGGTCAGGGCCCTGACATGTGCCTCGGCGACATCTCGCACATCGACGATGTTGATCTGGATGGGAATAAGGACGGGCACCTTCCTCTGGACCAAGGCGTTCAGGAAAGACAGGGAGCCGCGCAGGTGAATTTTGCTCAGTGGAGGACCGAAGACGACACTCGGGTGAATCGTGACCATCCGGGGCTTCCCCTCACCACCATCCGAATGCCATTCCCTCACGACCCTCTCTGCCATTACCTTGGCCAGCCCGTACGGGTTGCCTTCTAGTGTGGCGTCATCAGCCCAGGTTTCGGTGGTCAACGTCTCCCCGTCCTTCCAAGTCATCGGCCTTATCGCCGCGGTCGAGGAGGTGTGGACGAACCTCTCGACTGTGCCCGCACCATCAATTGCCGAGACCACATTTTGGGTTCCTATCACACTCGGGTCAACGATTTGCCTTTGAGGATCCTTGGCACTAATCCTTACCGCGGCTGCGGTGTGTATCAGATCGGTGCACCCGGCAATCGCGGCATTCACTGAAGATACATCGAACAGGTCCATCTCTACTATCTCAAGGGACCCCCCCTCGGCTACTGGAAGCGCGTGAAGATGATCAACTCTGATGGGGTCCGATGAGTCTCGTACAGTCGCTCTTACATCTCTTCCCCGAGCGAGCAGGTTGGCGACGACATGGCTCCCGATGAAACCACTAGCACCAGTAACTGTAACCAATCCCTCGCTCACAATCTCGGCAGGGGCTGCCGTGGTTGAGGGTTTCTCCCCTAATGAGACAACTCGTCGACGGAGCCGACCACTAACGAAGGATTCTGTGGTGCACTTTCTAGGTCCTCCATTGTGGCCTCCCCACTGAGAACCAATATACCGTGGACTCCAGATTTTTCTGCCATTTCCATATCGGTGTAGAGCCGGTCTCCAATCATGGCGCACTGCTCAGGGCGTAGGCCTAACGCCTCGACTTTGTGCAGTATCATCCCCGGATTTGGTTTACCACAAACGTGCTTTGGTCGCACACCCGTGGTCGCTTCGAACAGCTCCATGTAGGCCCCGGTGTCAGGAAGGCCGCCATCCGGCGAGGGGCAGACCGTGTCCGGGTGGCTAGCGACCATTGGAACTCCCCTGTGGAGATGCACCGAGGCTGTGCTAAGCTTTTCGTAAGTTATCTCGGTATCATATCCTAAAACAACATACTGAGGATTTTCAGAATTAGTAGATACACCCGCATCTTCGAGCATTTGCCGCATCCCCGAAGTACCGACGAGGTAAGTTTCTGAGACCTCATTAACACTCAGCCATGCGAGCAGATCATGAGTCGATAGTAGAATGTCTTCCGAGGCAGCGGGAACTCCCATACTCTGCAGCTTCTCGACGTACTGAGTGACAGACTTGCTTGAGTTGTTAGAGAGGAAGAACCTCTGAATCCCCCTCTCTTTCAATCTTAAGAGGAAGTCCAACGCCCCTTCTATCACATCGTCACCTAGGTACAGTGTCCCGTCAAGGTCGAGGAACACTGCCTCGATTCCCTCGAGAGTGCGTGGGATTTCCGTCATTACCTCACCTCATGGAAGTATTAGTGTCTTGAACATGAACCAGGGGCTCCAAAGTGCCTCCTGTGACTCCTTGCTGGCGATCATCTCAGACATCATCTTCCCAATCTCTTTCTTCTTTGACGCTTTCTTGATGAAGAAGTTGGTGAGCCGCTTCCACCTCATCAACTTCTGTAGTTTTGTGGAATTTGTCAACTCCTTCCCCAACTCACCCCACATGTCCTCCATGTACGCCACCGCTGCATCTTCGGGAAAACCGTCCGAGTGCTCCTCTTTGTCGAAGTGCCTACTCGTCATCTTGGCAGTCAACAAAGCGTTACCGATACCTTCTCCACTGAATGGATCAACCAGACTGGCCGCGTCTCCCACAGCCATAGCTCCGGCCATCGCCGCGCGCCTTGGTTGGAAGGAAGGCGCCTTCTTCCTCGGCGAGCCGAATGGGAGTTGCCACCCCTTCTGTGATTTAGGCACGAGAGTGGCGTTGGCAAATCGTTGTTTGAATCGAGGATGCTCTTCAATGACCCACTTCTGTATCTGCTTGAGGGATTTTTTCTTTCCCTTCTGCTTCCTTTGTTCTGAGATTAGCATGCCGATTCCGACATTTACTACTCCCTTCCGAACTGGGAACAGCCAGAAGTATCCGGGTAGAACCTCATCGATGAAGTGAATTTCGATTGGCCCCTCTGAATCTCCGAGGCCACCAACATCCTCCCAGTACTCGCGGTAGCCTCCGCAGAAGTGCTCATCATCCCGAAATGGTTCTTCGTGGACCTCGGCGATAGTGCGTGATACCGGGCAGTTGTAGCCGCCTGCTCCTATCGTCAAGGGAGCACTGAAGGCAAGCTCAGGATCCTCGGAGCGAACGCCTCCTGTCTTCCCTTTTACTCCTAATATCCTCGCTCCTTCACTCGCTCCATCAACAGTTACATCGTTGACAGAGAAGCCTTGTATCACCGAACCACCTGCTTCGAGTACTATTTCGGTAGCACGCTTGAACAGCATGTAGTCGAATTGAATTCTGGGTAGGGCATAGCCTGACAGCAACCCCTTTGCCTCATAGGTTTCCTTGGGCAACATCACCTTGACCTCTGAACCGTTGGTGCTACCGAAGAGAATGGAATCGACAACGTAGTGAGGAGTGGCTTCGATCATAGGGAGAACGCCGAGCTCCTCGACATGAGACAGTGATTTGCCCCCAACGGCGTCTCCGCACACTTTGTCCCGAGGCCAGACTCCTTTCTCGAGCATTAACACCCGGCAGCCGTTCATAGCATGGTAGGAGGCCGCTGCTGCGCCCCCAGGCCCTCCCCCTACTACAATTACATCAAACTTGGAACCGTCGTCTGGAGCTTTCCCTGTGTCGATAGGCTGTTCCCACTGTTCCACAGGCTCACCGTATCCGGGCTAAGGGACATCTTGCATTCAAACTATGCATCGGGTTGATTCGCAATCACCTCTTCGATGTGCTGTGAGCCATAATGAGCAGATCACTCCCCGGGGAAATGGATAGATGAGAAACACAGTCCTAACCGTCATATCAATTCTCATTCTCGCGATTCTTTCGGGCTGCCTCGGCGCCGATGATGCAGATTCTGACGGTATCGCCGATGCCGACGATAATTGCCTCAACACCCCCAACTCAGACCAGAGCGACCTCGATTCCGACGGTGCTGGCGATGCTTGCGATGAAGATGCTGACGGCGATGGCGTGAGCGGTTCCGACGATGCGTTCCCACTCGATTCCAGCGAGATCAGCGATGGAGATGGAGATGGAATCGGAGACATTACCGACACCGACCGAGATGGTGATGGCGTCGTCAACAACGAGGATGCATTCCCCGATGACTCAACCGAAACCACGGACACCGACGGCGACAGAGTAGGCAACAATGCTGACACCGATGATGATGGCGACGGAATCATCGACACAAACGATCCATTCCCATTGACGATTGCAACTTCACTATTCGAGTCCGGACCATATTCAGTTGGTACAAATGACTACAAATTCACTGGCTCGACCGGTCTAGAACTCACCGTTCAAGTTTGGTATCCGACATCTGACGAGTCTGACGAGGTGGTTATTTACGACTCTCTTTATCAGGGTGAATCGATGGACTCCGCTTCGATCGACTGCTCTGAAACCCACCCCGTTTTGATGTTCTCACACGGCAATAGGGCGTTGCGCTGGAACACCGAATTCCTCATGCATCGGCTCGTCTCTCATGGCTTCATAGTCGCTGCGCCCGATCACAAGTTCAACACATTCTTTGACAACAACGAGGAAAAATACCCTGAATTGATTTTGCGAAGACCCATCGATATAATGGATGCGTTCGACTGGCTGGTTGACGAATCTGCAGCGGATGGGTTCTTCGAGAATTGTTTGGATGCTGATGCAGGATATGCAGTGGCCGGTCATTCGTTCGGAGGCTATACGACATTTGTTCTGGCCGGTGCGACGATTGACACAGACGACCTAACCGAGGCATGCGATCGAGGAATCGAAGAGGGCTGCGTAATCCGCGATGCTTGGTTGGACGAACACCCGAACGAGAAAATGGTCACGCTTCGGGATGACAGAATCTGGGCTGCAATCACCCTGGCTCCTTGGAATGGAGGAGTGCTAAAAGCTGGTCTTTCCGACATTGCCATCCCAACTCTTATTCTCACAGGAGATTCCGATGAAACGACAGATCTAGAACACGTTTCACAAATCGTCGAGGACATTGGCGAAATTGTCGATTTGGCTTTTGGAGTCCTCAACAATACCGGTCATTACCAATTCTCTCCGATAGGTTGTGACGCTTACCCCGAATATTGCGACGGCCAATTGGACAACCAGCAGGTCGCGAATATCACCAATCGTGCGGCGCTGGTTTTCCTCTCGCGACTGCTTGGCTGGCCCGACGCCGTTTTGCTAGAAATATCTGATTCAGAATTCATCGAATGGCAATGAATAGAGTCGAAAAAGTGCTGTCACCAAGAACCAACTCATTGAGGCAACAATCTCCATTCACTCGTATGGGATTACGCAGATAGTGGTAGGGGAGGCATCCAGCATACCCGGATTCTCCGATTGGGTTCAAGACTGAAAGCCCATCGTGGCCTATGGGCGTGCTTTCATTGCTGCATCCTGCCAAAGAGGTCCCTACTACATGGTGGAGCGCGACCGACCCCATGACCACCAGGCCAACCGCCAGGACCCTGTTGATTCTGATAGCCGGACTCTGGATATTCGGCACAGGCGACGCCATACTGATTGCTGCGGGAATTGGTAACACGCCCTGGACTGTACTGGCCGAGGGAATAGCACTAAACATCGATTGGTCAGTAGGTCAAGCCACTTTCCTTGTCAGCATCCTCGTACTACTCCTCTGGATCCCCTTGAAGGAGAAGCCCGGTATCGGTACAATCCTCAATGCAGTCATCATCTCTCTGGCGATTGAGGTGATGGTACCACTTCTTCCAGTCCCTGATTCACAGGTATTGGCTGTAGCACAGGTCCTTGTTGGCGTACTCCTGATTGGAATCGGCAGCGGCATCTATCTCACAGCCAATCTGGGACCGGGTCCGCGGGACGGATGGATGACCGGGTTGCAGAAGGCCTCCGGAATTCCCCTAGCAAGGGTCCGGGGCGGCATCGAAGTTTCTGTTCTAGTATTCGGGGTATTGCTAGGGGGGACGTTTAGGGAGGGCACTATCCTTTTCGCTATACTGATAGGACCTGTTGTTGCTATTTGCCTCAACCTAGCAGGGCGCTTCGGTAGTACGGGTGAGGTTCATGGCTGAAACCCATCTGGTCTGACCATGACGGGCCACGGCGTGATTCGACGCTATCGCGAGTTCCTACCGGTGTCTGAGGGAACCCACGCAGTCACGTTGAACGAAGGTGGCACCCCTCTCATCGAGACCTCAGGCATCGTCAGTGATATCGGAGGAGACTTCCGTCTCTTTGTCAAGAATGAAGGCCTCAACCCAACGGCTTCGTTCAAGGATCGGGGAATGACACTGGCCGTTACCAAGGCCGCAGAGCGTGGGGCCAGCATCGTGGTGTGTGCCAGCACTGGCAACACCAGTGCATCCGCTGCGGCCTATGCAGCTGCTGCTGGAATGACCTGTTTGGTCCTGATACCAGAAGGCAAAATCGCCTATGGAAAGATGGCCCAGGCGCTAATTCATGGAGCCCAGACCATTGAGGTTAGGGGGAACTTCGACGATGCCCTCGAAATCGTTAGGAGGCTAGGCGAGAGGGATGAGATTGAGGTGGTGAACAGCATCAACCCATTCCGCATACAGGGGCAGAAGACGGCGGCGTTTGAGGTCTGCGACACTCTTGGAGATGCCCCTGATATGCACTTCCTACCAGTGGGCAATGCCGGCAACATCACCGCCTATTGGTTAGGCTACAATGAGTATCTCGAAGCCGGGAGAAGCAGAGGGTTGCCTCGAATGATGGGATGGCAGGCAGAGGGCGCCGCTCCGATTGTACGCGGAGCCCCTGTAGAGAACCCTGAGACCATCGCCACCGCGATACGCATCGGCAATCCAGCAAGTTGGGAACACGCGGTCAAGGCAGCCACGGAGTCATCGGGAGCAATTGACATGGTGAGTGACGATGAGATACTGGATGCTCAAAGGCTTCTGGCTCGCTCCGCCGGGATATTTGTGGAGCCTGCTTCCGCTGCCGGCTTCGCCGGCCTTCTGAAGTGCCATACTGCTGGTAACATCCCTAAAGGGAGCACAGTAGTTGTCACCGTGACCGGCCACGGCTTGAAAGACCCTAGAGTAGCGGTTGAGAACTCTCTCGTTGAACCGACCGTGGTTGACGCCGATTTGGATTCGGTGCTAGCAGCTATCGGGCTGGATTAGCTAAGGGCCCTTGCCTCTCCATCAAAGTTGTAGAACGAGACCAGAGTCTGAGTGTGCCCCACTCCCTGTACTGCTGAGAGACCGTCGAGAATTGAGTCACCAAGGTCCTCCATGTTCTTCGCTAGGACCTCGATGATGAAATCCCACTGCCCGGTGACTATGTGGCATCCGACGACGAATGGCATGCTACAGATCTCCTGAGCCACATCCCGCCTGTCGGTCCCCCCCCTCTCCCCAGCCCAGTTGGCGAGGATGAAGGCATGCAGACTCCACCCAAGCTCCTCCTTTCCAAGTTCCACCGTGAAGCGCCGCACGACCCCCCTCTCTTGCAGCCTCCTTATTCTATCGTGTACAGTGACCCTAGGCATTCCTAAAGTGTCGGCTATAGCCTGTGTACTGGCTCGCGAATCTTCCTTCAACATACCAACTATGCTTGCATCCTTGGCGTCCAATTCTGAGGTAGGCATGAGTTTGGGAAGTGACGGTGAGAAATAAATTATTCCGACATTTAGTCGGATTATCTATGTATTTATGATTATTATTCGACATTTTATGAATTTTACCGGCATATAGTTGATGACACTATCGCTGCTCGGAGTTCCATGAGCGACAAGTATTCCGACAGAAGATTCGCAACGCGGGCGATATGGTCAGGCACCCAGAATATCGAGGGAGCCGCCTCCTCTCCTATCTTCCTGACCTCGACCTACCGCCTGACCGATGAGCGCTATCAGGGTTGGGCCAATGGGGCCCAACACACAGCACTGTATAGCCGCCTCTCAAGCATCAATTCCGAGGGGGTGGCACAGAAGGTCGCCGCTCTTGAGGGCGCTGAGGATGGGGAAACATTCGCGAGTGGGATGTCAGCAGTCACAACGACACTACTCGCTCTTCTTTCTAAGGGCGACCACATAGTGGCGAGCCCTGATTGCTATGGCGGGACATACGGATTCATGGTCGATGATCTACCGAGATTCGGGATCGAGGTATCAATGGCTGATATCAGGGACCCTTCATCCTATGAGGCGGCTATCCAAGAGAACACTAAGATCCTGTATGTAGAGACTCTGACCAACCCCGTTCTCAAGGTGTGCGACCTAGAGGCAATGGCTGCGGTTGCCAAGAAACACGACCTCATCGCCATCGTTGACAACACATTCGCAACCCCTTGGGCATGCAATCCCATATCAATGGGCTTCGATCTAGTCATTCACTCAGGGACCAAGTACCTCGGAGGTCACTCGGACTTGATAGCCGGAATCGTAGTCGGAAGCAAGGACCTAGTAGCAGAGATATTTCCCAAGAAGGTGCATCTAGGAGGTGCCGCCGATCCACATATGTGTTACCTGCTTGAGAGGGGGATGAGTACACTCCACGCTAGGATGCCCATTCACTCAGCCAATTCCGCCGAGCTCGCGAGGAGACTGGAGGCGCATCCTATGATCGAGAGCGTCAACCACACTTCTCTTCCCAGTTACGTCGACTACGAGGTGGCACAGAGGATTATGCCTAGAGGAAGCGGCATGCTGTCTTACGTCATCAAGGGAGGCGACGATGCCGCCCTGCGTTTCATGAGGGCGCTCGAACTCGTATTCGAGGCCACCAGCCTTGGTGGGACCCAGAGCCTCGTCGAGTGCCCGTTCAACTCCAGCCACATGTTCGTGCCCGAAGAGGTGCGCAGGGAGGCAGGAGTAGTCCCGGGGTTTGTTAGGATGAGCGTCGGGATAGAGGATGTCGAGGACCTGTGGGACGATATACAGCAAGCCCTAGAAACCATCGATTGAGGCGTCCTCATGGACATTGATTTACTGATTGCCACACTTGTTTTCATCATCCCGATGTGTTTTTCTCCGGGCCCGAATAATGTATTATGCGCTGCTCATGGATCCCAACATGGTCTACGGGCAACACTCCCTCTGATTGCTGGTATGGCAATCGGCTGGTCGACACTTGGTTTGTTCGTCGGTGGTGCTACAGTGTTTATCGAAGAGAACAAGTCATACTTCAACTTCCTAACATATCTTGGCGCGGCCTACATTGCCTATCTCGCATTCCAGGTGGCTACGGCTTCCCCGATATCGGAAGAAGTTCAGGAGAGCGAACGTCTTGGTACCATTACAGGTATTGTACTACAAGTTGTTAATGGGAAGGCTTGGATTCACTTCCTAGTTCTAATGACAGCCTTCGGCTCTCTCTTTGGAACTGGTTTTGAGGCCAAGGCCTTACTTGTTTTACTGAATCTTCTCTGCGGCTTGCCCGCAGTAGTGTCCTGGGCCGCCTTCGGCACTCTACTGAAGAGGACCTTCAGTAGTCCCGAATCTGCGAAAAATCTCAATCGCTTGATGGGGGCATCGCTGTTCGCTGTTGCAATTTGGATAACTCTCTCGCACTGATTAGGGCAGATCGCCCGAACCGCTAGCCTCTGAAAGCCACTTCATCGCCGCTTCGTAGTCTTGTACCGCATCCTTGTTGTCGTTGAGTAACAGGTCCTCAGCGGCATCCCACAATGACCGTAGAGCCGGGACCCAATCACCCCCTTTGTCTCGGCTGGCTTCGTCGAAGCGCCAGGCATCTGATTCGGTTCTATCGTGTACATTGAGCCAAGCCCAACCCATCGCCATCTCCAATCCTTTCCCTTTCCGTGCCTTGGAGACGGTGGAAGCAACCCCGCTGTCGACGGCCTGCCTAATCAGGTTGTCAACGAAGTTCAGTGGGCTAGGTAGAGAGTCGGCTTCCCACGGCAGTCTCTCCAGTCGCATGGCCGTGGACCTGCTGTCACCGAGTTCGCGGAGGAATGCCCCAAAGCCCTGCTTACGCTTCTCTTGCTTGCTTAGAACTGCCTCAGCATCTTCTCCCGTCATCCCATAGATTCCCTCGAGTATGGTGAGACCGTGCTCTGGCCAGAGTGCGACAAGATTGGGGTGGCAGGCGTAGTCCTCGAAGCGGACCACATCATCCTCGATTTCAAGGACCAATCCATCGGTCCTGACGTGAATTCCCGTTTCCAGTGAGTCTAGGATGCAGGCCAACGCAGCTCTTTCCTCTGCGGCTCCCGACATGTGCTCTAGAAAATCCCCCCGTGCTTCCTCTGAAAACCAGTGGGTTCCGACCACAAAACCGTCGTTGATGGAGTTCAGTATACTAGTTCTGCAGGATCTCGCAAGAAGGGAATCATCGAGTGCCAGCCCAAGCCAAGCCTCGAGAACCTCCTCAAGCCGCTCGACCCCCTCTGCGGGCAAATCTCTGTCTTCCGGCCATCCCTCCGGCCTCCACATCCACTCGACGTTGGATACGTCCCTAAGGCGGGGCGGCATCATCCCCATCGCCACGCTTTGGGCGAACTGCACCTCGGACTTTGCTAGAGCAGCCTGAGAAAGGCCTACTACAGCCCCTCCGCTGAACTCCATACGCAGCCAACCGGCCTCGGTCAATTCGCCATCCGCGACTGTGTGCTCATCAAGGCCCCCGCTCCATTTGACCTGGTCACCACTCAACTCGATTGAAGCGTTATCAAGGCTCCAATCCACCCATTCAGCTGGAGGAGAGGGGGTATTCCCAGTGAATACGAAACCACCGTCCCATGAGAAGAACCATTGTCCTGACTTGGCGTGTTCGTCCCAGACTAGCAGACGTAACTTTGGATGAGTGTGATTCTGAATTCCTGCGAGATGGCTTTGTTTGCCACTGCCTCTGCGGATGTAACTGGCGACCCCGAACAGGGGATTCTTGAATACCGCGACGGTGGACCGATCTTCCTCCGTTGCGGCAAGCAGACTACCAGCCAACGCACAGCACACGGAGTCACCCCCTTTCTTCGTCATCCTCTTGCGCAGCCATCTGGGGTCGTTACGTTTCGAGGCTACTTGGGAGAGTTCTTTGAGCGTCTTCGCCATCTTGTCCTTCGAGAAAAACGACCCGTCCAGTTCCCCCCTTATTTCCGGCACGAAGATCTCAGGGTCGTCCATGAGTTCCTCGAGGTTCCTGTCGAGTCGGTGCTGAATCTCCTTCGAGGCTTGTTTTATCCCTCGCACACGAATCTTCTTGCGACGATTCTTGTCGCCAGGGAAGCTGACTTCTGCAGGGGGTTTCGCCATCTCTCTCGCCCCCTCCAAGTAAAGCTCCTGTTTGAGTCCGTCGTCTAATTGGGGAGCCTGCGGCGCTCGAAGGCAGATTCCTCCATGCCGTTGAACCCGGCTGGGAGTATGAACGCGTGCACATATCCCATGCCAATTTTCGAAAGTTCCCCAAGAGTGCCCGAGACAACCTGTTCTTTCTCGGTGCCAAGGTCGCTCAGCAACATCCCAATCCAATTTCTGATGGGTTGGTCGAGCGACGACGAGACATTTTCGGTTCGCTCACCCATTCTCTCGAGTAAGGATACGGCCTCGCTGGGCACCATCGGCCGCGGTGTTTCCAAACCCATTCCTGTTGGATCGAGGTCGAGCAACACCAGAGTATGAAGCCCATATTCCTTGTTTTTGCATATCATTTCCAGCGGGGATGTCGGCAGGTAGTCCCCGGCCGAGAATGGGATGGTGACCTGCCGTCCGAATCGGTATGACTGCAATCCAGAAAGCGAGACTGCAAGGGCAGTGGCAGTTAGGCCGGGTATCACATGGAAATCAATCCCTTCCTCAGCGCATCGCTCCTCCAGATCTATGTGTGTGGTCGCCTGCATGGGGTCGCCGACAATCAGAAGGGCCACTGGCTGCTTGCTAGCTAACTCGAGCAGTTTATCGGGCTTCTCTACCCCATTTCGCATCAGTCTCTCCCAACTACCTACGACCGATTCCAAACGCTCCTCTTCGCTAGGTGGTAGCACCGCAGTGTAACCCTCTAGGAATCTCTTGGAGCACTCTCTAGCAACACTCCTAGCCCGCTCGGTCATGTGGTCGAGGTCCCCCGGTCCGATGCCAATCAGCCAAAGTCCGGGCCCTCCCCCTCTATCCGTCATGGTGAAGCGGGCTGCCCCGCTGCCCATCATGAACGTGATGCGCCATATCTCAGTGCCCAATCGCCAGGTAGAGCAGGCCTTAGGCCTGATTCGCGAGCACGACCTGCTCGCTCCCGCCATGCATGTGTTCCCGACGGAGGATGGCGATTCTAGGCTCATCCCTCTGGACCTCGGTGCTTCTCCGTCTCTCCCCGAGGGCCTAGCGAAATTCGAAGTCGTGGAGCACGAGGGCAAACCTGATGAGAGGACCGACAGTGATTGGTGGGGGTATCTGAGAGCGTTAATTGGTGAAGATACGGTTGACCAACACGGCGAGGCCTGGCCGTCCTCGCACGAGTTCTTCGGTGACATGATGATTGTGAGGCTGGATGATGAGGTTGCCCACTACTCACAACAGATTGCCTCTGCCAAGCTCCAATCACACCCTCACATCAGGCTGGTGCTGTCTGACCGAGGGGTACTGGGTGAACTCAGAATCCGGGATCTGACTCCCATCGGCGCGAGACGCGGCGACGAGATAATCTTGGAGAACATCCCTGATGACCTTACAATCACCAGAGTAATGATCAGGGAATCTGGAAGAAGCATTCTATGCGACCCCACTCGGGCGTACTTCTCTACCAAGCTGCAGACGGAAAGACTCGAGACATTGGCCCTCGCCAAGGAGTTGCGCTCCTTGCTCGGTCGCCCTCTGCGGGTATGCGACCCGTTCTGCGGCGTCGGTCCGGCCCTCGCCACACTTCTCGGCGAACCTGATCTAGTGGGCGAAGCACTTGCATCAGACCTCAATCCTGATGCCGTCGAGATGTTGTTCGACAACCTGCGTCGATGGGACAACAGGGACTATCCAAGTGATTCTATCCCCCTCTCTCAGATTCACCCCGACAGACTCGTTGGGGTGGCTGACGCCACTTCCTTGCCCTCAAATCCAAAGTTCTCTGGAAGCTGGGACTTACTACTGGTCAACTTACCACACCGAACCATCGAACTCCTCCCCTCCCTTGTCCCGCTGTTGGACACTCGATTCCCGAGCTTAATCAGAGGCAGGGTGATAGTAGCAGAATCAGAAATTGCCGCCGCTAACGCCGCTATCCGCTCCGCCCTCCCAAATCGTCTAGAGGGCGCGCCTGAGCCCGTGTTGAGAATCAAGCGCGACTACAGCTCCACATTGCGACTTTGCTCCTTCGAGGCATGGATGGCCATAACTTCTGAGGGTGAATAGTATGGCAACTCGATTGGGATGCGCCTTCCTAACTCTCATCTTACTCACTTCGACTCTAACGGGGTGTTTTGGCTTCGATGACGAATTACAAGAAGAGCCAGAGTACGAGCACTGGCTCCCAGACGTCGAGGACCGATCTAACAAGTTCTATCAGGACGACGATGTGTTTAGCCGAGTCTCATGGAACGGCTCATTTGGTGTCGACACAGTCCGCTCAATCTATGTCCCCGTACCAGCCATTACAGCAAGTGATGGCGGGGCTGGAGTCACCGGAGGAGCAGAAGTCCACATGGGTCTGTGGCTTCCCGTTATCGAAGGGTGCGACATGGACGCCACAGAGTTACCCGAAGAGTGCCGCGTCCCTGTTATTGCTGAGATTGGGCCGTACTACGATGATGGCGATGTCGATGCTCTGACCCCAGCAGACAGACTCGGTCGTTTCCTAATAGAGAACTTCGTGCCGCATGGCTTCGGGGTCGCTCAGGTGTCAGTGTTTGGCACTGGAGAGTCAAATCATTGCATGGATCTCATGGGTCTCGATGAGCAGGAAGGGATTCATGCTGCCGTGGAGTTTCTCGGAGACGCGCCCTTCTCGAACGGTAATGTCGGCGTAATCGGAAAATCGTATGACGGCTCCACACCGTGGGAAGCAGCGGCGATGGGTTCGGATCATCTGAAGACCATTGTGCCAATGTCCGGATTAATTGGCGTCCACGACCTGATGTGGCGCAATGGCAGCATGGAGGCGCGCGGTGCCATCATGCACAACGGCGTCTACGGCAGCTTCGGTTTGGATGGCGATCTGGAGGATGCCCAGAATGCTTGTGAGGGGTATTTCGAGGGATACTACGCAGGAGTGGGGGCGTATCTGACCGGCGACAATCTCGCGTGGACCGGCAGCGACTACTGGGAAGAGCGCCACTTCCTGACTAGGGCTCTGCAGAATTACAACGGCTCTGTGTACATCATCCACGGTCTGCAGGATTGGAACGTCGACCCTCACATGGCTTTCCCAGTACACAATACTCTTCTTGAGGCTGGCTTTGATGTCAAGGGCCTCTACGGGCAATGGGGCCACGACTATCCTGACCGCAGAAGCGGCCACGAGGGCCTGAACACCGGCAGGGGAGCCGAGGCATTCCCGTATACACTGCGTTGGGATTGGGCTGATGATATGCTGGAGTGGTTCAATTTCTATCTCAAGGACAAGGGGCCACAGCCCAGACTGATTGCCGAGGTTCAGGATAACATGGGGGGGTGGAGGGTTGAACCCAACTATCCTCCTCCGGAGCAAGAGTGGATTTACTTCGATATGGACTCCTGTTCGATAGGTGGCAGCAACACAATTACACCGACTTCCAGTCTGATTGTCGAGTGCCCCGAGTTCGATGTTGAGACTCGCATTGTCGGAACCCCGACTTTCCACGTCGAGGCCACAATATCTCTCTTCGCAACCAGCGGTCATCTCTTTGTGGAAATGGTCCAAGCAAGCAGTGGTATGCATCTAGGGCATGCCGTGATGGACCTGAGATTCCATGCAGGAGGTAGTGATGGTGAGATATTGACTCCAGGAGAGACGGTAATCGCAAAAATGGAATTCTTCGGAATGGATGTAATAATCCCCTCCGGTGATGCCATCAACCTAATTATCACTCAAACTGGTGAGGATTATGTTCCAAGCCCAGTCTCGATGATGCCTGTAACCCTAAATCTCGACTCTTCGAGTCTCTTGGGATTGTCCACAGTAATCCGTGACTGCACGAACCTCTTCCTACCACCCATGCACCCCCCATATCCACAGTGCTCCTTTGAGGCATGAATGGCCCCAACGCCGTAGACAGATTTATTTCGCCTCCTTCGATGAACCACCATGATCGCTAACCTGATTGGTGAACTAATTTGTTCCGGGTTGTGCCACGCACTATTCGCCGGGGTCGCAGGCGATTCTGCTGTGAAAAACGCTCAAAAACCATCCACCGAATTGAGAACTTCAGCTCCAACTGGTAACCGGAGTAAGCGACTTATCGAGAACCGAGACGCACTCCGCAATTGTTCGCTCGATGGCTGCTTTGCATTGACTTTCAGATCATCCGACTATTGCTGGAGGCATCAGGATGACACCCCATCAGACCCAGAACCAGAGCCCGAGCCAGAAACCAACTGGTGGGAACACGAATCGGGTGAATGATTGGCGCCCCGACCGGGATTTGAACCCGGGTCGCAGCCTCGACAGGGCTGCATGATAGGCCACTACACCATCAGGGCAGAGGCCCTTCGACAAGGCACTTCTTTTTCAATCTTTGATAGGGTATTGTTCATCACCCGTCCCCACTGGGGTTCGTCATGGGCGAGCATCCTCTTGTCATTGATGTCATCGACAATGGTGGTCAGTGGACTCACCGTGAGTGGCGCATGCTGCGCTACCTAGGTGTTGACACCCAGATTATTCCCAATGACACACCCGTCGAGAAGCTCCGGCCAGTGGACGGTCTTATTCTATCAGGTGGGGCAGCCCGCGTAGGTCTCACCGGGGAACTAGGTAACTGTGGAGGTTTCCTTGGCCTGGATATCCCCATCCTCGGAATCTGCGCTGGCCACCAGTTCATGGCAGGTTTCTACGGTGGCAGCGCCGCCGAGGCGCCAAAACCTGAGTTCGGCGCTGCTTCCATCTCCCTCGTTGGTGGTGGTGGCGCACTTTTTGAGGGAACTCCTGACGAACAGACGGTCTGGGAAAGTCACAACGACGAGGTCACAGAGGCACCCCCTGGCTTCGTGATTACTGCGCACAGCGAGTCCTGTGGAGTGCAGGGTATGCAGAACGAATCTGGAGATCGATTTGGACTTCAATTTCACCCCGAAGTAAACGACTCAGAGTATGGCGCAAGGATTTTCGAGAATTTTGTAGGGGTGTGCGAACAGGCCCGCAGGGCCCGGTGAGGCAGAGGACAGATTGAAGAAGGCCCGGCAGGTCGCCGGCTCGATGTCCAACGAAGCAGAACGTCTCGTGCTCCACAAGTGCAGGAACTGCAATCGCACCGATCGAAGGGCTTGGAGCCCTGCTGAGCTGCCCAAGTGCACTCACTGTGAATCGACTATGGATCCACTTGAGATCCGCTACAAGTGCCTGCGGTGTGGTCACCTAACATGGACTGAGGCAGGCACCGCTGGAAAGTCCTGCCGCAAGTGTGGATATCGGGTCTTCGTCAAACCCCGTAAGGAAGGACGCCACAAGACCCTGAAGGCCGAGTGAGCAGCGCGGTCTTCAAGTCCCGCCAATCCGACGACCTCCCGTGACGGGCTGGCTGAATACCCACGCACCTCGGACATTCGAGCAGTTGGCCGTGCCCGACAAGGCGCGTCAGGCACTGCTCTCAGTCAGCCTCTCCCCCGAACCACCGCACTTGCTGATAACCGGCCCGGCGGGTGTGGGCAAGACGGCAGCATGGCGATTGGTTGCCCGCCAGATTCTCGGGCGAGGGTGGCGCTCCACGACACACGTACTACAGGCCCGCGACCTTGTCAGGCAACGCGGCGCCATGAGCACATTCGAGAACTTTCTCAGGCCCGGTGGTACTGGTTCTAGTGACACCCTAGCTGGAAGACTCAGTTTGGATGCCTTTGACAGAGGGATTTCAACCGGCTCACCGAACGACGTTGCCCCTGCTGGCAGGGAAATCGAAATCATTCCCGGTGTCCTGCCCGTGAGTCGACTCATCGTCCTCGAGGACGCTGATTACCTCGGCTCAATCAGACAGGCCTACTTGCGCAGGATGATGGAGACTGTTGGAAACGCCTCTAGGTTCGTCCTTGTGGCAAGAGCCCCCTCGAGGATTATCGACGCGTTGCGCTCTCGAACTCAGATGATCCGAATTCCGGCGACTGAGCGTGGGACAATGCTGTCTACTATGCACTCCGTCACCGAATCAGAGGGTGTGGAGACCGTAAATGAGGTACTTGAGGACATTGCTTACATCTCGAGGGGTAACCTCAGGAAGGCTCTGTTCACCTTGGAGATGCTGCATTTGAGAGATCTCGCACAAGATCGCTCGGCGGTTCATACTCTAGTCCAGTCAACCACCCTACAGTCCGGCAGACACCTGATGGAACTTGCTTTGAGAGGGAGAGTGGTCGAGTGGAGGTGGGAGAATCAGAGAGGCCGCAAGAAGAAGGTGCTGGCAGGGGCATTGGCCGAAATCGACCGCATGATGAATGACCACGGAATGGACTCCGACGACGTAGTCCACCAACTCCACGACGTTCTGGTCGGTCGTAGACTCTCTCTCCCCGATCCACTCCGTGAGCAGCTGCTAGGGGCATTGGCCGACTGTGACACCCAGCTCAATCGCTCAATGCATGCACGAATTCCCTTCGAGAATTTCCTTCACAAAGTTGCCAGAGCCGGAAGGGACCACGGTCTCGCTTTCGGTTGATGGAATGGCGGGCGATACAGGATTTGAACCCGTGTTCTCGGCTTAGGAGGCCAAGGTGATATCCAGACTACACTAATCGCCCGGCTCTGCGACAGCACTCTCCCCAAGAAAGGTAACGTTCGCAGAATCACCCTCCTTCGATAGCAATAGCGCCGATGCCATCAAGCATCCTGCGTCCTCCGAAGTTCCATGGAGGCACCTATCCCGAAGCTGCCGACACCGTATTCGGATTCGAGCAAGTTCGGCGCCTCGAACCAGCGAGCACTCTCTCGCAGCGTGTCAGCCAGAGATACCGGGAGGCGCTTCTGGACTCGCGTCTCTGGGTCCGCCCAGACCCCTTTGATTCGCCAAACCCTCTCTTTGGTAGCCCCTATCTGCGCCGGCCTGCTGTTGGTGAAGTGGGATTTCGCCTCCTACGATGCGGCCATCGCAGCATATATTCTCCTTGCTGTGCTGTTAATCCCCACCAATCTCGCGGCAACCTTCGCGGGGATGTCCGCGCGCGACCGACTCAAGTTGCGAGATGGAGGCCAGAGATCGATGGATGCCTATCCAGGTGTGGAGCGAATTCTCAACACCTTGGGTGAGAGATCCTTGAGGGAGAGAATACGCCTCCTCTCAGCAGCACTCGGTGCGGTGGCACTGATTGCAGTGAGGAACCTCGAGACGGGCAATACTCTCGGGACGTTGCTCCTGGGCGCTTCGATGGCTCTGGGGGCACTGTGCTTCCTCAACTCATTAATGTTGGACGACTCGATTCCCATGCGCTCCAATTCATTTCCCTTGCTCTCCCTGCATGCCCCGACTCTGCATGACAGCACTTTGAACAGGCCGTTGTCCGACCTTATGGTCGCACATCTCGATCCAGAGACCGCGGCAGCGTGGGATGATTGGAAAATCTCCATAATGGATAGTGTGAGGGGCAATCAGACCCCCGATTCGGCCGTAGAACACCTTCTGCGTGCAGTGTATCTCAATGAGCAGGGACTGCTCGACGATGCTAGATTGATGACCGAGGCGAAGCGTGTTTTCAAGGTGTCAGCAATTGACAGTTTGATTGACAAATCGAACAAGTTTGACCTGAAATCACTACGGACCCTGTTGGCGCACACCAAGGCTTGGGAACCGGGGCTGTTCAGGTTGATTGACAGGCTGCAGGATTCGGCCATCAGAGGTGACCACTCGATGAATGAGATGCCTTGGAGACTGGATCTCGACCTGCCCCCCCGCTGCTCTCAGGGTCAGGCCGACCTGTTCGTCATGCTGCACAACAACACCGGAGCTACTACCAATGTCAAGGTCGATATTGTGGTGGCTGAAGGGGAACCGGCTCTGCAGACAATTAGAGTCGAGGCCAGAGCCTCCCGTCGTATTGACAAGGCAAGAGCCATGGATCAGGTCGATTCACTGGGGTGTCTGCTGGATGACGCCACCGTACTCTGGATTGGTCTTGCGTGGCCGGACTCCAAACTAGGATCGCATCCAGTACAGGTCACCTTGAGGGGAGAGCACGGGAAAACACTCTCCTCAGTTGTGGTGCAGACCACGCTGTCGTCAAAGGCGCAGCAGGAGAGCGCAGGCCAGCGAATGTCCGACGCAGCCTCGGCTGTTCGCAGACTGGCTCTCTCCATAGCCGATTGAGGTCTTTGCGGGACGGAGTCCCGAGCGTCACGTTCATGGCACTATTGTGATTGCGACCAACGGAGTGAACATGGAGTCGTGGGACATCGTCGTCATCGGCAGCGGCCCCGCGGCCCTGCGAGCAGCCATCGCTTCTGCCGACGCTGGCACAATCCCTCTGGTGATTGACTCCTCAGGTGTCGGTTCAGCATCCGGTGCAGCCCCTCTGTCAGGCTTGGCTGCCTCGATAGACGAACTTGACTCCACCGCACATCGTAACGATACGGTTACAGCTGGCGGCGAGTCAACTAACAAGGTTGCAGCAGCCCGATTCTGTGGTGAGGCAGTCTCAGTCATTGCTGAACTTGAGAGATGGGGATTGGTTCTGCGTCGCAGAGAGGGAGGGCTCCCTCACACCTCAGAGGCACCGGGCCACAGCAGGGCTCGTCTGACAGGTTGCGGAGACAGCACAGCCAGAGAGGTGACTCGTATTCTCGAAGAGCAGGCCATCAAGAGAGGCATCCCTCGCCGCTCGGACCTAGTTCCCCTTTCTCTGGTGATGGACAATCAGCAGGTTCGTGGTGTTGTGATGCTGGATCTATTGACTGGAGGGATATCCGCGATTCAATCAAAAGCAATCATTCTGGCCACAGAAGGCCACCAGGGAATATGGTCCTCTCCTTCGAATGGAGCGGGTATTGGGGCCGCCCTCGCTGTCTCTGCAGGCGTAGGTCTGTCCGGCATGGCAAATTCTCCTCGGCACCCACTCACAATCCGTGGCACGGACATGCACCTCCCCATCGATCTGCTGGGTGCTGGAGGTAGACTGCGCAAGGAGAGCGGAGAGGACGTTGAGCCCGAGACAATCCTCAACGGTGAAGGATGCGTCCTCGACCTACGATCACTCGATGCAGCAGCATCTCCGTGGTTCGCTCAGACCACTAGAAGGGTGAGGGAGAGGGCAGGCTTGGATATAACCACCGAAGTCATTCCCCTGATGCCAAGCGTCGCCGCAACTACTGGAGGCGCTCCTGTGGATGAAAGTGGCAGAGTAACCTTCGAGGATGGTAATATGTGGTTCACAGGTCTTTATGCGGCTGGGCGCTCAGCCAACACTGGAATGCACGGAGCGGGTATGCTGCCCGGGAACCAGTTGCTTGAGGACCTAGTAAGTGGAAATAGTGCCGGAGAGCACGCTGGAGTCTGGGCTTCGGACACATCGTTCGGCTCTTCCTCTCAGGTGGAGGAAGCGATTCAGATCGAACGAGCCAGAGTGACGTCCCTGATGAGAACCACTGGCGAGTCAGTAGGACGATTCTCAACCACCATGTCGTCAATCATGGGCAATCTCAACGGCAGTCGCGATGAGAAAGTCCTCGAAGCAGCCGCAACCGGCCTCGCTGGGTTGCGAGAGATGGGAATCGGGGTCACAGATTCTTCCATAGTGATGAACACCGAATTGGTCACTGCGATTCATCTCCAGGGCATGATTGCTCTGGCTGAGGCGATAATCGTCCCAGAGGGATAGCATGGACGAATCCGATCCGAGCATTTTCACACTCATCATTCAAGGAAACATTCCCTGCCATAAGGTGTACGAGGACGAACACGTATTTTCCTTTCTTGACATTAATCCATGCAGCATCGGGCACACCTTAGTTGTCCCCAAGGAGCAGAGCGCCACACTGGACGGACTATCGGAAGAGGCATCTGCTGCAGTCGGAAGAGTTCTTCCAAGAATATCTAGGGCTGTCCTTGCAGCCTCAGGGGCCAGTGATTTCAACGTCCTGCAGAACAATGGCGAGGCCGCATTCCAATCAGTCTTCCACGTTCACTTCCATATCATCCCCAAACACGATGACGGCAGCGGCCTGACCTGGCCATTCGCCACCACACAACTCGATCCCGGTGAGGGCGCAATACTTGCCGAGCGCATCCGCAACCATCTGAAATGACCCGGTGCGTTCTCAACCACCAGCCCTGTGGGTATGCCATGGCTAATTCCGAGAATGCGCCCGACGAGCTCCCGGGGTTGTCGAGCAGCGCTACTAGGATCAATGTCAGGAAACTCGAAAGTCTGCCCTGGGATCACAGCGGCAAGCATCCTGGAAATCGACCTTTTTGGGAGGTCATCCGGCGGGCCGTTGACATAGCCTGGTCCTATATCATCAGGCACTCGGAGATGGACAGCCCATCCGAGGTGGAGGGTGGCTCAGTGTATGCTTCTACGCACCTCAATGGCCTCATTGACCCGCTGGCAATCATGAAATCACAGGACAGGCGTATCATCGCCATCGGTAGGCACGACATCATGACCATGCCTGTGATAGGCTGGATCACACGCCGAATCGGCTCGCAGCCAGTGATCAGGAGAGCAGAACTGGAGAGAGGAGTTAGTAATCCTGAGTTTGCGAAGAGGATTAACAAGAGGAGTATGCTGACCATGGCCAACTGCATCGCCTCAGGTCACGCGGCGATTGTGATGCCCGAGGGCAAGTCCCATCAGGACACCAAGATGCATGCTCTCAGGACCGGCGCCCTCCGATTCACCCTCAATGCTTCCAGCATTGCGCATGAGAGAGGGTTGCCTCAGCCTGTGATTCAGCCTGTGGGTCTGCATTTCAGATGCCACTACTGGTTCCGCACCGACGTCTTCGTAGAGTTTGGTGAACCAATCACCATACCACTGCTCGATGACCCCCAACATCACACAAATCTCGCTGGAGGGGAATGGATTGAACCACCCGCAGAACAAGTTATCCCCCTCCGCGACGAATTGTATGAAAGCCTGACCCATATCACCCCAAATGCTCCAGATTGGGAGACATACAGGGCATGGCATCTATTGGGCCACCTGAGAGCGAATTCATCCACTTCCCCTCTCAGCTCGCTGAAGCAGGAGGTACTAGCAGCCCGTGATATCAGAGAACAGCTCATTCTTATTGAGAACACCAGTTCTCTTGTCGAGGACGCCATGGAGGCCGCAGATATACTGCACTCGGTAGGCCTAGACGCCCGTACGCTAGATGTGAGAGGACGAATCAAGAGTGAATCCAGACTAATCAGCGGGGCACTGGGGGTTCTGGCCATGCTTCTCTCCGCCCCTATCACCATCCCGACGACCGGTCTGCAGGCGCTCGTTGGGTGGTACGCGGGTGACCACACGGACGAAGGAATCGACGCTAGGACTACACACCATATGATCGCAGCAATCTTCTCTCCTCTTTTCTTCTGGCCATTAATCTCCCTCGCATTACTCTACTCTCTCTGCGGTGCTACCGCCCTGCTCCCGGTCTATCTTGCAGTATCTCTCCCTATCATCCATATGTCGAACCTAGTTTTCCTCTGGGGCTATGATATGTTGACTGATTTCGGCGACGCCCGAAGAAGAAGGAGACTGGCTTCCTCGGCAACCGGCGGTCGTTTGGAGGAACTTGTGGAGCAACTGGTTCCCCGACTCGGCGTTCTCAAATAGGACGGGCACCCCAATCCCCTCATGAACTCCCACGAGGCCGGCGACAGGGTGCGCAAGTGGCTGCAGAGCGAGCGCCTCGAAGCCCGAGACGTAGTCGACCAGCAGGCCATGCTCCACTTGCATGTCCGGTACCCTCCAACGAAGCAGGGTCACGTGTTCAACGTCGTCATTCCAAAGAACCGCAATCTGGTTCTGATATATTCAGTCACTAGGGTCGATGACGGTCAGCAGAGTGAAATGACGGAACACTCCGAGAATGAGAACGGGGATTGGGAGAAGTGGCTCCACGACACTAGGATACATCTCACTCAGGCAGATCTCGACTGGGTGCTTCACGTTGGTAAGAAGAAGCATGGTGTGCCCGGCCCGCTGCAGGCGTTCAATCTCTCTCGTCCGATTTGGTTCGATGGTCTGACACAGAACGAGTTCATGCACACGATGCGACATCTTTGGCTCACCAAACTCGCTCTGATTCACAAGATTAAGTTCGCATACGGGCCCGGCGTGGGCAAGCCCGGGCCGGTTGATGACTGGATCGCTAAGAAGGCCCAGAGCAGGGGCAGCCAACCTGAAGTGCATTCAGAGGTGAGTGAGATAGACACCGATGAGACTGGTGGCTTTGGTCGCGACTTCGATCCCTCAGAATGGGCCTAAAACTCCTCTCACACTCGTGCACCCTCTCGCGCGCAGGTGACGGCAAAGGGTCGAGGTTAAGTATCGCTGGAAGACAAACTAGGACGATACACAGCTATGCTGGAGGTTTGGAAATGGAAACTGCAAAAATGAGAAACAGCGTAACAATGGTTCTTCTGATGATGATGAGCACTTTCGCGGTAATCGAATTCCCGCAGGCTGAGGCTAGCGAAGTGGTCTTGACTGACGCGATTCAGATTGTCAACGGGGGCGCAGCTAACGATAAGATGGTGGCTACCGATGCCGACTCGATGGGCAACGTGCACTTCGTCTGGAGCCGCAACACCCAGCACTTGTGGTACCAGATGCACAATCCCAGAGGTGATGTACTAATTTTCGAGACCCAGATCTCTAACCCCGGTGCACATCGGGCTTGGCACCCCGACATTAGCGTTGACAGTAATGACAATGTGCATATCACTTGGACCGATAAAGCTGCTCAGTGGACTATCCTCTACACCATGCTTGATCCATCTCAGGATGATCAGAGTGGCGACTCGGCTATCGACAACGTGATTTCGCTCATCGACGACTTCGAAGTCTCGGTTCACACACAGAACCGCGACTGGCCAGCTATAGACACCGATTCTGAAAACAATGCCCACATCGTCTGGGAGGACTCGTTTGAGCCGCTTGACAAGTTCTACCAACAACCTCAGATTTACTACTCTATGATTGAACCCGACCTGCAGTCCCGTGAGGCTGTAGTCGCCGTGGGCGAGACCTTGCTCACTCCAATCATCGGCCACAAGGGACATCCCGATGTCGCTGTCGATGCCGATGACTTCGTTCAGATTGTATGGGATGATACCCGCGGGGGCAAAGTCGAGATGGTTGCTCCGATAGACACCTCTGGCTCGATGAACACCGAGTGGGCCGACATGTGTGTGGTTTTCTATGGCGGCTACTTCGCCAGCGGTGGTTACTTCGAGGGACTAAAGCCGATGCTCTTGCGAGCCAACATGACGGTCTACGAGACCCTGTATGCCCTCAGCGGCAACTGGCCGAGTGCGGCTACCAGCGGCAATTGCGCCGCTGCATACCAGACCGGTGGGTCGGGCAGTCAAGGCCCAAGAGGAACTCCTCTAGGCCTGTCCCCCGGTGATGACTCAGGTGGTATCAGAGAGCTCACTGAGGTTGTTTACAACAACGGCGCAGTCAACTTGCCCCAGGATGGCGGATACTACAGTGAATTTTGGGGCCCCGGCTCCACTTGGGCCTGCCTGTCATGGCGAGACGCCGGTGGCAACGTACCCGGCAATCCACCTACTCAATTGGACCACCACTGGAACCCTAACGCGACCAAGATTGTCATCCCAATCTCGGACGAGGGTCCCTATGGTGGTGACCCCGCCCAACAGTCTGATGACACCCAGAGCATCAATGAGGCTCACGACGCCTGCGTCATTGCCGGAATCATTCCAGTGCCCCTGCTCGCAGCCGGCTTTGGCTCTGGGTCTACTCCCGTAGGATCACACATGATGGACCTCGCCCAGTGCCCAAACGGATTCGTTAGTCTGAACACAAGGACCTGCCCAGGTTCAAACACCCGCTTGACCAATGCGGAAGGTTTGATGTACAGTTTCCCGACTTCATCCGGCAATTCAGCCGAATTACAGCTAATGGTTGAGGCCTTGGTCTACCTATCCACAAATAATTCGCGTGAGATCTACATGACCATACTCGATCCTCTGTCGCTGCTGGAGAACCCCCCTCCGACTTGGCAGAAGGGAGATTCAGGGACCTTTGTCGACACCACGGCCGACAGGTACATCGAGGATCTCGGGCCCTCTATCGACGGCCTAGGATACGGCAACCTCGTAGTGGTCAACGACACCAGAATCACACTCAACGACGCATACAGCCTACATCCTGCAATCTCTGTAGACACCTCCGGTAACACCCATCTAGCTTGGATGGATGGTCGCGCCTATGGGTTCGATATCGATGTCAACTACGAAATCTACTACACCAGACTACGACTTAGAGGAGCGGGCGAGTGGGACGGAGCCCCTGACGGGTTACCTACCTATGGAATCAAGCAGATTATCGACTCAGCTGTCTCAGAAGTCGAAGGTATCGAAGGAATTCCGACCGATCGGCCCTTCGGCGCCAATTCGCACATGCCAGCCATCCTCACCGACTCATTCGATAACGTGCACCTGACATGGTTGGAAAACTCCAACGAAACCCAAGGCGAGACTGTCGTTTATAGTAGACTGAATCACACCAATGACGACTATCCTGAGGGCTTTCCTCTCAATTCGCTCGCTGTAGGGGTCCTCGACCCATGGGAAGTCATTCCGATTACCGAGTGGCAGTCCGACAAGCTCGGCCCAAACTCACCTGCAGTCCCTGAGTTGGGTCAGCCACCGGCATTCGCCAATGACCTTGGAAGCGGCGCCCATATCGCTTGGTCTGACACTAACAAGTGCAACGATGTCAGCAATGGCGGATCCTACACGCTGTGCTACGTCCACGTCCTGACTGGGCTAGTTGAGGTCGCACTCACAGAGACTGAGACCTACTACCACACCATTGAGCCCGGTGAGCAAACCACCTACAACATGACAATCTCGAACCCCACACCCGGGCCCGCCGAACTCGTGGCCGACACCTTCACCGTGACTATGGAAGGCGTTCCCAACAATTGGACGGCCACACTGTTCTTCACCACTAATCACACACCAATATTCGACTCGACACCAGTATTCCTGCGTGGCGGCGACGTGGTTTCGATGTACATGCGCGTCCGCGCCCCTTCGATATATCAGGCCCATTCGGACGAATTGGCCGCGATTACGGTGACTGCAATATCCCACAAGGACCCGGCTATCAGGGACGACAGAATTACTCTGACGCTGATGGATGTCGTCCACGGGATTAACTTGGACACCAGCCACTCCCAGGTGGATGTTGAACAGGGTGAATCGGCATTCTTCTCGATAACGGTTACCAATACAGGTAACGTATACGATACGTTCGCGTTTTACGACCCATCCACCTTAGAGGGGCAGGTCGAATGGGCCCTGCCGTTCGGATGGGGTCTCACATTCCCAACGTCGCTATCATTGGACCCCGGCCAGTCGGTGACTAGGAACCTGCAGGTCAGCGTCCCGACCTCACAGGATCCTGGGACTTTTGTGATCTACCTGAAAGGTTGGTCCACTGGTGAGCCAGTGCTCTCTATCGATCAAGGTACCTTTGATGTTCTTGAACTCTGGATTAACGTCTCGATCAAGAGCACGGGCAACATTGTCTTCAATCTCGGAGACACGACGCAGTACGTCTTGCCTGGTGACTGCTCTGAGTTCGATATCGAGGTCACCAAGCACTTCACACCCGGCCATCTGTTATTCACGACTCCAGGAGGCCCAGAGGAGAGACCTCCTGAGATTTCCGAGCAGACATGGAGGTTCGACCACTGGACGGTGGATTTGGATTTCTCCGAAGCCCCCGGAGGGAACGGGATCTCAGATAACGCTCCACGCTACTGGTCGATTATCGACACTCCATACACCGTCACAGCCATCATGTGTGCACCGTACAATGCTACTGCTGGCCTAGGCGACTCTGTCACCGTCAAGGCCCATCTTGAGGGGGCACAGCGTGTCAGAGACTCCGTGGTCCTTCTGACAAACGTCATTCAAGAGTACGACTTGGAAGCCAGCGTTCCTGAAACCATTTTGTCCATGCATCCAGGACAGACGTACCAGTTGGATACCACGGTCTCCAACGAAGGAAACGGTGCTGACAGATACGACATAACAGTACATTCGATTGAGGACACATTCGGGGCATCGCACGTCTGGGACATCGATATCCCCCGAATCCTATTCACTGAGTTGGACCGTGACGAGTCGCAGACCGTACCTATCCTTCTCAACGTGCCAGAGAGGACCCACGCCGGCCAGTACACCGTAATCCTGAATGTGCTAAGCGAGGAGTCTTACGAGGGAACCAAACTGAGGGACGTCATCGAGTTACAGGTCGAGATTGTCGAGTTTCACGACATGCGGATAGAGGTTGACCCGATGGTTGAGAGCCGAATCAAGTCCACAGCTCCTGGCAGAATTGTCCGATTCACCATAAACATCACCAACCACGGTAATATGGACGACCAACCGACACTGCACAACCACACCCTCTATGACAGTGATGACCCATATTCATGGCAGACGTCCCCTACGATGGGGCCTCTGCTGGGTAATTGGGCGATTAGCTACGCATTGCTCGAGGACTTCGACACTGAGTATCCGATCGAGAGGCCATGTGTAGGACAAATTCTGGGTGAAGACCCACCTGCCGAGGGCTGCTACCTGTCCGCCCAGACCAATGCAATCACCATGCCGGTGATGGAGGCTTACTCAACTCTACAGATTGTCGTAATCATCCAGATTGACCCAGCCGCTACACTGAACAATCGAGAGATTGGAATCAAGGTCGTATCGGCATTCGGCTCCTCGGAAGCAGGCGGTGACCACGATGAGACTGCGGTGTGGGATGACTCCTGCACTCTCGACGCGAATGGAGACGGTTTGCCGGATAACTACCGACCCAATTGTGATACCAACGAACAAGTCATTGAACTGAGACTCAGGGCACCAGATCTCTTCATCCTCGATGTCTTCGCTGCGACCCACACAGGGGAGGTTGGGGAGATGCTCTCCGTCAACGTACAAATCCTCAACAAGGGCAACGCTCACGCTACTGACGTCAACATCATCCTATGCGTAGACCAGACTAAATCTGACATCAAGAAGAACGGGTGCGACGAAGAGAACATCGTTTATCGGCAAATAGTCCAGGCGATAATGCCCTGTGACAACCCTAGTTCCGGCTGTGCCAACGAGGACCCACCCACAATTGCTCTACTGTATATGGTCAAGGCTGGAAGACACGACGTCGTTGTAGTCTTGGATCCGGATAACATAATTGTCGAGACCGATGAGACCAACAACATCAAATCGGTCTCGCAGAAGATGGGCTCGAATTTAGGACTGCTCGATGTCGGAATCGAGATCATAGCCCAATACACAGTGCCGACCATAATCCTAGGCGCGACGTTCGCCCTAGTAGGAGTGGTCGCAGTGGTCATGTGGGGACGCAGGGAGGAGGCAAAGATCCGCTACGCCGAGAAGTCCAGTATGATTTCGAACCTTGATGATGAGGACATGGTCTTCTGATTAGCGTGCTAGCCACCATGGCAACGGTGTGCCTTCGCGTGCCGCGACGAGGCGGCCACGACTAGCTGCGAAATCTCGCATCAGACGCTCGCGCAGAGTATCCATCATCTCCTCTGCGTCCATTGACTGGATTCTCAGTCCCTGCGAGAAGGCATCCAAATCGAGTGGTCTGCGGGGTTGGTTCATGATAGCGTGGGCCAACTGCCTCTCCTCATATGATCCAGATTGCTCAGAGATGCTGGGGGAGACTTTTCTCATCACCTGCTGATGGAGTGCTATCACAGCGTCACGATGCTCGTCTATGCGCTCGAGAGCAGAGTCCAACTCCGAGAGCACTCCCATAGCCTCCACCATCGGGAGCTTGCGTCGGGTACCCAACCTGTCGACCACTCCATTCAGTTCAGGCGGCAATCTGTTGGAGAGACGCATCGGCCCTCCAGCCGGTATCTTCCTGTGCTCTGCGCGGAATAAATCAGGTCCGAGGTCGAGACGCAGGGAGAAGGACTGGTTGACCTTGTACATCTTCTTCGGGGGACCTCCCTTCTCCGATGGCATACGTTCGGAATCCACGAACCCTGATTCCTCTAGGACCTTGAGGTGCTTGACTACTGCTTGCTGACTTACATTCAGTAACTCGGAGAGTTGCAGAGGGTAGTGAGGTTCCTTGACTAATTTCCTGAGAATCTGGCGTCTAGTAGGGTTTTCGAGTATCGAGAGCGCCTCGTCGAAACCTACCATTTACTTACCAACCTGAGGTTGGGTAGTGGGGGCCTTCTAAAAACCCAACTTGAGCATAGGATAATATCCGACGAACTAGTAAAACTGTCATGGGAACCGGGAAGACCGTACTAGTCACGGTACTAGTCATAGCTGGATTGCTGATGCTGGCTTTGTCGTTTGTTGCTTCAATAGTAGTTGATACCATTGATCAGAGGATTGCCGATGAATGCGAAGACGAGACAGGTACAATTGGAGAAATTATCGGTGCTGATGAGGGCCAGTGTCAAGACGGCCGTGATATGAGCGACAGAGTTGATTCCATTGGCCAGATGATTGGCTATTTAGGCGCGGCAATTCTTGTGATATCAGTAATCATGGTAGCAATCAGAAAGAGACAGTAATCAGCCTTCGTCCCAGCCTTGCCAATCTCGATCGCCCTCAGTCTGATGGGATTCCTCACCGACCGTTGTCTGACCAGGGAAGGGATCCGCTATCGATTCCTCCTCCTCTACTTCCGGGAGGCCGCGGTACTGTCTGTACAACTCGTCGGTTGTCGGCAACTTACCCTCTTTGGACATGACTACGGGTCCTCCGGATTTCTTACGCTGCCCCCGTCCTGCGAGAGCCAGTATGAGCGCGATGACGCCCAGAGGCAATCCAAGGCAACACCCGAAGAACATCATCACGAACCAACCGCTACCGAAAAGCGCCTTTTGTGCAGATACATCATCCACGAACCACAGGGTAGTGTTTCCGTCGTTGTGTAGGGTGTAATCACCGGCCTGAGCCGATCTGAAGACCCTCACAGGGGTATACAAGGTCCCGTCCTCACCCGGTCTATCAACATCTAGACCCGTGGGCGCTGAACCACTTTCCTCAGACCCTATTGCATCAATCAGCCGTAGTTCAGCAGTCTGCGAATCCCCTTCGGTGACACGCAGGGCGACATACTCTCCAAATAACTCTAGAGTGACTTCCTCACTCTCTCCAGCTTCCAACTCTAGAAGATGCCGCTGGGCGGGGTCGAGCTCGTCGAACATCACTGGCATGGCGTTGTAGTATGACACTACGCCAATCAACACCAGCAGTAGCGAGGCTCCTGAGAGCCTTTTGGCCCAGAGTGTAACGTCAGCCACGACGTGAGGTGATGGCTCCGTGCTATCAGACTTCTCAATCAGTAGGCGAGGCCAACATCCGGGTGAGCCAACTTTTCAGGGAGATAGGTATCTGTCACGAAATCCAGTCCGTACTTGGCTAGGGACTGCTGCTCGGCCTTCTTCCCGAGCTCCTGCATCAACTCAATCTGCTGCTGCCACCACCCTGTAGAGAATCTAGGGTCGGACAATTCGGCCTGCAGAGCGCCCAAGTCTTGTTTTGAGAGGTCATCGCTAGGTAGGTCATAAGCGAGAATATCATCTGCAGTAATCCCGAGATATATCGCCCCCTTGCTCGCCAGGTATTCTGAGATATGAGCAGTCTTGATAGCCCCGTATGCGATACTAGCAAAGATTCTGAACGACCATGGGTCGCAGTCAGCGAATACCACGATTGGCTTTTTCCACTCGTCACTCATTCGTCGCATAATTCGACGAGTGGAACGTGCAGGTTGCCCCTTGAGGTGGATTAGCGCACACCGCGCCTCCTCATCGAAACCATTCTCAATCAGTCGATCGAACATCCCACCAGTTTCTATTGCCATGATGAAATCTATGTCCTCATCAATGAGTCTGAGTTTCTCTGATTCGACATTGTAAGGGACTCCGTATCCAGAGTCGCCGACGTCGTCGCGACAGTTTATCCTCATCCAGTCACCACGTCGATTACGCTCTTCAAAAGTCACATTCCCGATGATTCTCGCCCCGTCCTCCTCCGGTCTCAGACGGAAGTCCTCGCGTAGACACTTGGTGACAATCTCGAGATCTTCAGCTAGGTTATTGCTTTCGTTCTGCGAGTGGAATTTGCCGTTGCCCCAGGCTTCGGAGATGTAGTACATCTCTCTCAGGGTTGAGGACTTACCACTGTTGATCATCTCCTCGATGAACTCGGTGACGTGTAGTGAGCGCAGTAACTGTTTAGCGGAACCGAGGTTGGTCGCGTCGCGCACCGTCCTCTTCTTTCCATATTTGTAGACCCCCAACCGCTGGTCGAAGCCGATGTTGCTCTTAGAGCGGACAGGCAGTGTCATCGTCGGAGGATTGCCCTTGGACATCTTGTCATGCATCTCTGAAGCCACATTATGGAGGGCTTGAATCACCTCGTCCTTGGATTTCTCTCTTCTTATACTCATTCATCTACCCCCTGATCTGGAGTCAATGACCCCATGTCGATTACACCCTCATCATTTGGGTTCCAAACCGCCTCTTCGGCTCTCCCAGCAAGATTCTCAATCACAGGATCTTCCGTGCTGCGTACCTCTTCCACTGCGGCTTCAAGAGCCTCCTTGTTCCTCATCTCATCGAGTAGATTCTCGTCAATCTTGGTGGCTCCGATGATGTCGCCATTGCCTCTGAAAAATATCTCCATGTCCGACCAATCACCCTTGTTGAGGCCGGAGACGGTGAACGAGATAACCGCCGAGGAGCCAGGGTCCAGCGTGTCCAATCGCCAAGCCCACAGACCATGAGTCTCCTTACGACCTCCGAGAGGGTTGTCCACCATGGCGGCAGTTTCGCTTTCTGGCCATTTGGCCAAAATTGTGTACGCCCGTGCTCGAGCGGTGTAGTTGAACACGGTGATATCACAGGTCGCCAGTTTCCTCGTTGTGTCCCACCCAAGATCTTCCTCGCAGAAAACCGCATTCATAATCTGGGTGATTATCGGCGCTAGATCAGGCTCATCCCGGTCTAGTATTTGCGAGGTTTTCTGTGATATCTCAGGGAGAATGACGTTTATCAACTCAAACTTCTCTTGAGCCTTCTTCCTCTGCGAACTTTTCTTGAGGTGGTTCTTCAGGCCCTTGCCTACTTCCATCAGGGCCCTCCTGACTTCTCCTAGTACCTCCTCGTTGACAGCGACGGCTTCCTTTGCCTCACTGGTGAACTGGACGTTGGTAGAGGCGAGGTGAATGAGAACGGCCGCTGGCCCCTTGGGTAGTCCCCTACCACCCGGCTGATCTAGGCCGTAGCGCTTCCAGTCGACAGATTCCACCGCCTTCGTGAGCAGACATCCGCCCTGCTGGTACATCAGGGGCACCCGATTGGCGAATCGCAGGATCTCGATTGGGCTGTCAGAGACTAGGTCCCCCCCGAAAACCAAACCGACTTCGATTTGGAAGGGGTTGCCCTGAGTGACCCGTGTTTCTCTGGTAACAGTCGAAGCGAAGCGAGAATCAATCGCCTTCGATAGCCCCTTCTTGATTAGCAGGTCCTCGATAGGAGAGAGACAATCAGTAGGCGGATTCAAGAGTTTGACCTTCTGGAATGAATCGAGCACGGCCTGAGCCTCCTCGGCCTTGATTCTGCGGGGTTGCCTGCTCTCCTCAAGTCCTGCCTTCTTGAGGATCTCCCGGGCCGCCCTCATGCTGACTCCGGAGAAGTTGTGCCTCAGGAATGAAGTCATCTTCCTCTCCTCTGCTTCACGTAGCATCCTCTGCAATGTACCGAGGTGGATGCCGTGGGGATGGGGCTTAATCTCCGCCACCACCCTAGGGAGACGGTCGGTGGTGCGAGGCCAGTGACCTTCCTCAATTACACTCCCGTCACGGTCCTTTACGGTCAGGCTGATGGTGGCGTGTGGATTGACAATCGAAGTCATCCTGAGGTACTGGTAGACCGACTGCCTGCCTCGTTGATACTTGGCCTTCATCTCGGTCCGTATCTTTAAGCCGTGTTTGATTTCCTCGCCCGTGACCTCGTCGACCCAGACGTCCCTACTCTCTCCACTCTTGATCGCTTTGTTTTTCCTCGTGTCAATACCGAGGTCGACCCGGACCGCCGAAGACTCGTCTTCGACCTTTGAAGTAACAGTGGTCTTCGAGCCTGTGGTGAGTTGACCGTACATCACTACTCCAGTAATTCCAATTCCCTGTTGACCACGAGTCTGCCTGATTGCGTGAAATCTCGATCCAAGCAGGAACTTGCCGAAGACGTGCTCGATGGCTTCTCTTGGTATGCCCGGCCCGTTATCTTGGGATATCAACTCTATTCGGCCATCCTTGAGTCGGTTGATTTCGACTCTGATATCAGGGAGTATCCGTTCCTCCTCGCAGGCGTCGAGAGAATTGTCGACGGCCTCCTTGACAGCCGTGATGATGGATCTCTGTAGGGAGTCGAACCCTAGGAAATGCTTGTTCTTTTCGAAGAATTCGCTTATCGCAATTTGCTTCTGTTTCCCGGCTAGTGGTTTTTCATTGCTCATTCGCAAACCTCCGTCAGGTCCTCCCGATACCCGGATGGCACGGGGCCTCTTTTGGATGGAAGTCTCCGGCCGAGGATCACTCTTAATCCTGTGCAAAGATATCTGGATGCCACGCCGTAATCTTCCCGACAAAGGCGCTGGCCATCACAGTCAGGGGGCTTGCCAGATACAGCTTGCCCGGCCCAGAGCGACCCTGGTAATTGCGATTAATTGCTGAGATTGTGACCTGCTCCGCATCATCACTAATTCCGGGCCCAGCTCCTATACAGGCACCGCACCCGGGGTCGATTAGCGTGACACCAGCGCGCTCGAACATCTCGCTCCAACCGTTCTTCTCGGACAGACTCTTCACCGTCTTTGAGCCGAACTGGATGTAGCATTCGACACCTTCGGGGATTGTCAGACCTGCTTCGAGGGCTGCCTCGGTGACTTGTGCGTAGAAGGCGAAATCATCATCCTTACCAGCAGTACACGAACCCGCGTAGGCGATGTCTATTCCGACCTCGCCAATTTCGTCTATGTAAGCACCATTTGTCGGGTCAGAGGGAATTCCCTCATCGGGCTTGCCGGGATGTGCGACCATCGGACGGATCTGTTCCAGGTCGATGGTGTGCACTCCGCCGTGATACTCCGCTCCATCGTCCGGCAGCACGAAGGCGCTGCGTACCTCTGCCTCACTCAGTCCAGATCTGCGGTTCATCAACCAATCTACAGTGAGACTGTCTGGTTCGCATATCCCAGTCTTAGCACTACACTCAGTGGCCATGTTGCACAGAGTAGCCCTCTCATCCATCGATAAACTGGCAAGTCCAGAGCCTCCGAACTCCATACTACGGTCAAGTGTCTCGGACTTAGCGGCATACTTCCAGAGGATATGGAGTATGACATCCTTGGCTGTGCACCCGGGGTCTAGGTTACCCACCAGTTCGAAGCGAATACTCTCTGGGACTTGTACAAAAGCGAATTGGTTGTGCACGAGGTTGGCGTACTCGGTCGAGCCAACACCGTAGGCTAGTGCGTTCGTAGCACCGCCCATACAAGTGTGAGAATCGGTTGCTTGAATGAAATCGCCAACATCGATAAATTCCTCTCTGGCGACTTGATGGCAGATGCCAGGGCTGATGCCGTCCTCCGCGGAATAGTCGCGTACTCCGGTGTGCTGCTGGAACACTCGCTGCATATCTCGCAAGGTCTGAATCTTCTCTGTGAAACGACCAAACCTCGGCACTCCGGTGGCGTACAGTAAATGGTCCTCAAAGACTGCGTATTTCGATGGATTGGGAAGCGAGTAATCGTTGCCGTATTCCTGCTTGAGGAACTCGTGGACCTGTGCGGTTGTGAACTCATGCGAGTAGCCACCGTCGACCTGCGAGAGTACGGCGTCACCGGGCTTGACATAGCGCGCCGCGCCGTTCTGACCCAGAAGTTTGTTCGCAATCATCTTCTCAACCATAGTCATTGGTCGCGACTCGGTTTTCAACTCAGGGAGACTGATATCTCCCGCTCCGAGACTCTTCGCAAATGGCAGAATACCACCCTTTTCAATAATCAGGCTGGTCACCGGGTCGTACTCAGAGGTGAACTCATTCAGCGATATACTCTCACCGGATTGCAGCCTCTCCAGCATCCCATAGTCACCCATCAATTGACCGAGGTTGATGTTGTTTCGCTCGTGAATCGGTGCGAAGGACGCCGCGATAACAATCCTGATTCCCGACCAACGCTCGCATTGAGCGGCAGTCTCGCGGCTTGACCCTGTGCCCTTACGGTGTCCGGATACTATGGCTTCGAAGCCACCGTCTAGCAATGCGCGAGGCTCGAACACACGCCTCCCTTCGTGAACTAGGCCGGCGTAGGCGTTCTCGGCTATGATTGCCGGCTCGTGGTCGAAACAGACCCAAGCCGGGGTCATGACATCGGTGTTGATGTCATCGAGCAGATCGTCGACCTCAAGATCAACCATACACAAATCGAGGCCCTCGTAGAGCTGCCTGCGTATCAGTTCGAGATCCTTGGTGAGAAAGAGCACCCTCTTACCAGGGGTCAGAGCTATCTCTGCCGGGGGCCACTGTTCGGACAAGGTTACACCACCTCTTTCGATTAACGTCAAGGCCGCGCTCTATTTCATCATTCTCAATGGTCGTATAGTCTTACACAGCCGCTCAGTAAGGCGGTTGTACTTTTTTCTTCTACTATCACTCTTAAATAAGATGGTCTGTCGGGATTTACTACCTTTGCCAGCAAGGGTGGTGTGAAAGAATGGCAGATGAAGGATATCTAGTGGAAGACACTGTGAAGTGCAGCGAGTGCGGTAGCAGGAGCTTGAACAGAGACGAAACCAGAGGAGAAGTGGTGTGTGAGGACTGCGGACTAGTCCTAGAAGACAACGTAATCGACCAAGGCGCCGAGTGGCGCGTGTTCAGCCCTGAGCAGGGCGATCAGCGCGCACGTACGGGAGCACCTATGACGGTCATGCTGCACGACAAGGGATTGTCCACCGACATTGACTGGCAGAACAAAGACTACTCTGGAAAGGCAATCTCCAGCCGCTACCGAAGCCAGTTCTATCGCATGAGGAAGTGGCAGAAGCGCTCCCGCGTAAGCAACGCCACCGAGCGAAACCTCGCCATGGCTCTGGCCGAGCTTGATCGCATGGCTAGCCGCCTTGATTTGCCGAAGTCGATTCGCGAGGCAGCCGCTGTGAACTACAAGAAAGCCGTTGAGGCCAGGCTCATCCGTGGACGCTCTATCGAAGGAGTCGCCGCAGCCAGCCTCTACGCCGCATGCAGGCAGTGCAACAACCCTCGAACCCTTGACGAAATTGGAGAGGCCAGTCGAACCGGCCGCAAGGAAATTGGTCGGACCTACCGCTTCATGGTCCGCGAACTCAAGATGAAGATACCACCTACCAAGCCAGAGGACTACATACCGAGATTCTGTTCTGGTCTGCACTTGGACGCAGAGGTCCAGTCGAAGGCATACGAACTAATCGCCGCTGCTCAGGAGAAGGAACTCACGAGTGGACGAGGTCCAACTGGAATAGCAGCCTCGATCATCTACATCGCTAGCGTTCTGTGTGGCAAGCGCAGGACCCAGCGCGAGGTCGCTGAGGTAGCTGGTGTGACCGAGGTCACAATCAGGAATCGCTACAAGGAACTGATACAAAATCTCAATATCGAGCTTGAGATTTGAGCACACTGCTCACGAGCAACCGGTTGTAGAGCCGCAGGCATTGCACTTCAGACAGGTTCCGTTGCGCACCATCTGGCTGCTTCCGCATTCATCACAGATGTCCCCGGTGAACCCCCTCTCGCGTGCCGCCTGCCGCGTACGACTCTCGGCATCCTTCTCTTGCAGCGGAGCGACAGTCGCATCGAGAGTCATCTGAACTTCCCTTTTCTCACCCTCGACCCGCATCACTCCTTCTTCAGTAATCTCGGGTTTGCTAATTGAGAATTGATCGAAATCTTCGACGCCAACATGGGCGAGGTCGTCCCGTCCGGCGTAGTCGATGGCCAACTCCCTGAAAATCCAGTCAACCAGGCTCGAAGCCATCTTGACCCGCCCACTACCGCCTTCAACCGGCCCACTAGGCTCGAATTTCTGGAAAGTGAACACCTTGATGAAAGCCTCTAGTGGGACGCCGTGTTGCAAAGCAATCGATACGGCTATTGCGAACTGATTGAGCATGGCTCTCCAAGCAGCACCCTCCTTAGAGGTCACCAGAATAATCTCGCCCAATTTACCATCTGGGTACTCTCCGGTGATCAGACGGACGCTGTGCCCGCCTATCCTAGCCTTAGTGGAAATAGCCCTCTTCCTATCTGGCAGAGTCCGTCTGGTTGCGATGAACTTCACGAATGATTCAGCCACTGGCTGAGCCACGGATTCTGGAAGGGGCAGAGCCTTGACAGTCTCCACGACCATTCTCTCTACCAGTTTTTCCTCTTCAGTGACCTCTTCGGCCAGTTCGGTGTCCTCGACGAGTTTGTTCATCAGGGGTTGCGATAATTTTGAGCAGTCGCGGTAAACCGCACATGCCTTGTTCATGGTAGTGTGACTGAGGTTGTAAGCTTCTCTGACATCATCTACTGTTGAATTGGATGGCATGTTAATGGTCTTGGAAATCGCTCCCGAGATGAATGGCTGCGCAGAAGCCATCATCTTCACATGAGCAGGCCATGCGATTGACCTCGTTCCTTTCGCCCCGCATGGAGTGGCACAGTCGAACACGGCCAGATGTTCTTTCTTGAGTCCAGGCGCTCCTTCGATGGTCAGATTCCCGAAGATATGGGATTGAGCTGCTTCTATCTCCTCGGAGGTGAAGCCGAGGAAGTCTAGGGTATCGAAGAATGAATCTTCATATTGCTCCTCTGACATTCCGAGGGCGCCTGTGCACAGTTCCTTTCCGAGTAGAGTCGGTGCGAAGGCCGAGCGCAAATCGAACACATCGCCCATTTTCTTCTCTACGGCAGCGAGATCTTCGACACTGAAGCCAACTTCCTTCATGCGGTTCACTGGGAGCGTGGGACATCCGCTGAGTCGCCCGGTGCCTACGATATACTCCTCAATCGTCTTGCACTTGCTATCGGAGTAGCCAAGTCGACGAAGAGCACTCGGTACACCCTTGTTGACAATTCTCAGCGAACCGCCTCCAGCTAGCGTCTTGAACTGCACGAGTGAGAACTGAGGTTCAACGCCGGTGGTGTCCGCGCCCATCACCAGGCCGATGGTACCAGTGGGCGCGATGACCGTGGTCTGCGCGTTCCTGTATCCATGCTCCTCTCCATCTCTGACCGCGCGATCCCAGGATTCCCTCGCCGCCTCGAGCAGGTCCTTCGGGCATTTCTTCGAGTTAATTCCCATGGGCGGAACGGTGAGCCCCTCGTATTCGTCCACCGGCGAATCGTAAGCAGCCCTCCTGTGATTTCTCATCACTTTCAGCATGTGCTCGGAATTCCTCTCGTAGTCAGAAAAGGTTCCGAGTATCGAAGCCATCTCCGCACTAGTCGAGTAGGTCTCGCCGCACATGATGGAGGTGATCGCGCCACAGATTGCATAGGCTCGCTCGTCGTCATATGGAATGCCCATGTGCATCAACAGAGAGCCTATGTTGCAGTAGCCTAGACCCAGAGTGCGATATTCGTACGACTTGCGTGCTATCTCCTCAGAGGGGAACTGCGCCATTAGAACGCTGATCTCGAGGGTCGTGGTCCAAAGTCTGACGCTATGTCTGAAGTCGTCTATCTGGAAAGTTTGGGTGTTGAGGTCGTAGTAGTGTAGGAGATTGATACTGGCCAAATTGCAGGCAGTGTCATCGAGGAACATGTACTCGGAGCAGGGGTTGGAGCCGTTGATTCTCCCTCCCTCGGGGCAGGTGTGCCACTCATTGATGGTGGTGTCATATTGGACGCCGGGGTCAGCACAGGCCCAAGCAGTGTATGCCACCTTGTTCCACAATTCTCCCGCATCTAGGGTTTTGCACGGTTCGGGATCCCTTCCCTCTGCCTCTGAACTCTCCAGTTCGGTCCTCCAGTAGAGGTTCCAATCACCACCCTCCTTGACCGATTCCATGAACCGATTCGGGACGCGGACCGAGTTGTTGCTGTTCTGACCAGATACAGTAAGGTAAGCCTCACCCTGCCAGTCGGTGTCCAGAACCTCGAAGTCGACACCTTTCCATCCCTGCTTCGCAAGGTCCAGTATCCTCTGGATATGAGGTGGTGGAACATGTTCTCCGATAGCTCGCACCATGGCTCTGCGCAGACCGAGGTTGGCGTTCTGGTCGAATCGGCCTTCGTCATCGCCGTACTCCCAAATCGCATCCATCAGGACATTAGCGTGCTTCTGCAGGATATTGCTCCCTATCACTAGTGCTGAGACCTTTTCCTCCTCACTCGACTTCCAGTCTATGTACTCCTCGATATCGGGATGGTCGAGATCCAGAGTAACCATTTTGGCTGCCCTTCTGGTGGTGCCGCCGGACTTTATCGCCCCAGCGGCCCTATCGCCTATCTTGAGGAAGGACAGCAATCCACTCGAGCTGCCGCCACCCGAGAGAGGCTCACCCGCTCCTCGGATTCTGGAGAAGTTCGAACCGGTTCCTGAGCCGAACTTGAATAGTAACGCTTCTCGGTTCCACAGGCCCATAATTGACTCTGAGCCACCGACCAGAGAGTCGGATACCGATTGGATGAAGCAGGCGTGAGGTTGAGGGTGCTCGTAAGCGTTAGTTGAGTACTCCAGTTCTCCACTGGCAGGGTCGATGAACGAGTGGCCTTGAGCCGGCCCCTCGATGCCATAGGCCCAATGCAGTCCGGTATTGAACCACTGGGGGCTGTTAGGTGCCGAGCGCTGGCTTGCGATCAAGTAACACATCTCGTCGAAGTAGGCGCGGGCATCAGCCTCGCTGGCAAAGTAGCCGTACTTCCAGCCCCAGTAGGTCCAGGTCCCTGCGAGTCGACGGAAGAGATTCCTCCCGTCAGCTTCTCCACCCATTCTCTCTTTGGCCTCTACAGTCTGAAGCCTCTCGTGGTCCGGTACACTACGCTGCAACCAGACGGGTACATTATCCTCTGGCACCTTGCGTAGATGCTTCGGAACACCGGCCTTGCGCAGGTACTTCTGAGCACACACCTTTCCAGGTACGCCAGTGAAGCCTGAGGGAAGTTTCACCCCCTCAATGGTATCTGCCATAGAACCGTCTGGGTTCCTAATCTCGACATCCATCTCTATCCAGTCGAAGGTGTCGAACGGGTCATCACCGGCCGTTGTGAACCGACGCTCAATGACCATCCCCGATTCTGCGATTCCGGCTTCGGTATCTGCTTTGACTCTAGTCTGCATACCCTCTCCCTCCATCGTCGATTCCGATTCGATTTGTCCCTGTCCCACGCAAGGGATTCACTCTTCCTAATGGAGGGTGTTTAATGATTGAGGAAATCTTCAGTTGTCTCAGAGGCGAATCAAGGAATTATTCCCTGCTCCCATAGAACGCCAATTGTTAGATTATTGATTCTATTAGGTTCTCATATCAAGTGACCAATCCAACGATGCTCCTGAACGAGTAATCATTATCCCGACTCTACAGTATCTCTCGTGACTACTTTCAATGAGCCGGCGGACAAGGGCTTCGGGAACATCGCCTTTGATGATGTAATTCATGTTGACAGATGTGAAAACCTTGGGAACTTTTTCCGCCATCTCAACCTCAATTTCGACTGTCGCATATTCCACATTTGCTATTCTATGTTTCAGACCATCAATTACATCGATCAAAGAGCAAGCAGCATGTGCGTGAATTACCATCTCTGTAGGGCTAGGGGAAGAGTCACCGTAGATTCCGAAGCTCTTACCGCTAGAAGCGGTACCAACATAACCGCCTGCTCCGGTCCACTTTACCTCCCCCTTCATGCCTCACTCACCGGCGCCATAGCCCTTGAAGGGTTGGCTTCATGAAGGGGGGGTCGGTCGGCGCGCTGAGAGACATGGTCGAGGGTACCCAAGTATCGATGGTGGAAGGCCGCCTGAGCGTGCCCGATGACCCCATCGTGTACTACATCGAAGGTGATGGTATAGGAATCGATATCACACCGGTCATGATGGCTGTGGTAAACGCCGCAGTCAAGCATGCCTATGGAGGCCAGCGCAGCATTCATTGGAGTGAGGTACTGGCCGGGCAGAAAGCATTCGATGCCACCGGTGAGTGGCTACCCGAGGCCACCAAGGAAGCAATGCGCGAGGGGCTAGTCTCGATTAAGGGACCATTGACAACTCCAGTAGGCGGCGGCATTCGCAGTCTCAACGTGGCGCTCCGCCAACAACTCGACCTCTATGCATGCGTTCGCCCCGTTCGCTGGTACACAGGATCTCCAAGCCCAGTCAAGGATCCGGGAGCGGTGGATATGATTATCTTCCGAGAAAACAGCGAGGATGTCTATGCCGGTATAGAGTGGGAGGCGGGCAGTGATGAAGTCAACAAAGTAATCAACTTCCTTCAGAATGAGATGGGCGTCGACAAGATTCGATTCCCCAATACCAGCGGAATCGGCATCAAGCCAGTCAGTCAGGAGGGAACGGCACGTATCGTCCGTGCAGCTATCAATCATGCAATCGAGAACGACAAGGACAGTGTGACACTGGTTCACAAGGGCAACATCATGAAGTTCACAGAGGGAGGCTTCCGTGACTGGGGATATCAACTTGCAAAGGACGAATTCAGAGCCACTGAACTCGATGGCGGGCCCTGGTGCACCATTACCAACCCGAGAACAGGCACTGAGATCACTATCAAGGACGTCATTGCGGATGCCATGCTCCAACAGGTTCTCACTCGACCTCACGAGTACAGCGTGCTGACCACCATGAACCTCAACGGCGACTACATCTCGGACGCGCTTGCAGCTCAAGTCGGGGGCATCGGAATTGCTCCTGGTGCCAACATCAATTACGACACAGGGGTCGCCATCTTCGAGGCCACTCACGGCACCGCTCCCAAGTATGCCGGGCAAGACAAGGTCAACCCTGGCAGTCTGATTCTGTCGGCGGAGATGATGCTGCGCCACATAGGCTGGACAGAGGCTGCCGACCTCATCGTTAACGGTGTAGAAGGCGCAATCAGCGCTAAGACCGTGACCTACGATTTCGAACGCCTGATGGACGACGCGACTCTGCTCAAGTGCAGTGAGTTTGGTGCCGCCATCATCGCGCACATGTGAGTTGATTATTATGGATTTCACTTCTCTCAAGCTCTGTCAGCCTTTGCTGGATGCCCTCGACGAGATTGGTTACGTCACGCCAACACCGATTCAAGCCAAAACCATCCCCGACCTCATTGAAGGTCGGGACATGCTTGGTTGTGCTCAAACGGGCACGGGAAAGACCGCCGCTTTCGCCTTACCAATCCTCGATGCGATGGCCGAAAATCCGCCCACGGGCTCACGTCGCATCCGCGCTTTAATGCTGTGTCCAACGCGTGAACTCGCATCCCAGATTCACGACAATATCGGGCAATATGCACGATATCTCGATATCCGTTCGATGGTCATGTTTGGCGGAGTTTCGCAGCGTCCACAGGTTAACAATCTACGCCGTGGCGTTGACATT
>Ga0114993_10000394_pt1 | contig 51206 bp, 55 predicted proteins | sample ArcticOcean_MG_C_FD_87042 | JGI IMG/M metagenome (GOLD analysis project Ga0114993, IMG submission 87042) | Marine microbial communities from western Arctic Ocean - ArcticOcean_MG_CB2_150 | ecosystem: Environmental > Aquatic > Marine > Oceanic | place: Arctic Ocean: Canada Basin | collected... | reverse complement strand
AGGGCCGGATTTGTTTGATCGGACCTGATTAAGCACTCCCGGACGGTCCCTTACCCCGACGCCGGAACCCTATTCCCACGGTCCGTGTGCCGTGATAGCCAAACCGAGATGCTTGGCGAGCAAACCATTTGAGGAAAACTCGGCCCAAGCCCCGGCCTGAGGAACCGTCTAAGGCGATCACAGGGAGCCACCACGGTGCTTCCGCATCCGGCTACTGAAACCGCCGCCCGGGCCCCTGAGCCATGGTGCCTGCGCCGTCATACGTGCAAGGCTGGGGCTTTCAGCCACGTCCTCTGGCGGCGGGAGTGCTTTTGAGTGGCGCCGGTTTTGTAGGCTTGGTAGCTTGATCGAGATTGACTGGAAAGGGACCCGAGATCGCCGAGTAGCCCTGATAAAATGTGGTATGGAATGTGGTATGGCGCAGGCGGGGGAAAAATTTATTATTTATTAACAGGGAGTTATTTGATTGTTAGGCGGACGCCCCTTCCGCCAGCCTTCGCTCTTCGAACTTCGGCTGGCTTACGTCAGTAAGGTAGACGGAGCGCGATTAGAGAGAAGGCTGCCCACCGAAGCTCGATGAGCGAAGCGGGACCGGTTGAGGAAGCGCCCAATGTTTTACGTGTGCCTCATTCAGAGCCAAGAATTCCCCGAACAAGCGATTCTGGTAATATTTAATCGAAAGCAACAAAATGGCTAATAAACCCGTCCTGCTGATTACCCGCGATATGCCGCCCCTTGTTGAGGCGCGGGCAATTGATAGCTATGCGGCGCGGCTTAATCGCGATGACAACGTATACGATGCAGACGGCCTGATCACCGCCGCCGAGGGCGCCGATGCGCTGCTTACCTGCGGCACCGAGCCGTTGCCGCGGGAAATGTTCCAGCGCCTGCCGGACTGCGTGAAAATCATCGCCAGTTTCACCGCCGGCTATGATCATATCGATCTTGCCGCAGCGGAAGAGCGCGGAATTGTCGTCACCAACGCGCCCGACGCGCTGACCGATGCGGTCGCCGATATCACACTGTTGCTTTTGATCGGCGCCGCGCGCCACGCCGGCGAGGGCGAAGCGATCATGCGGCGCGGCGGCTGGATCGATAAACATATGCTCGCCATGACAGGCACTGAAATCGGCGGCAAATGCCTCGGCATTCTCGGTATGGGCCGGATCGGGCGCGCCGTGGCAACGCGCGCCCGCGCGTTTGGCCTGGAAATTCATTATCACAATCGGAGCCGCCTGGCCGCCGATCTGGAAGCCGGCGCCATCTGGCATGAAAACGCAGAATCCCTGCTTGAATGCTCTGATTTTCTCAGCCTGCACTGCCCGTCAAACGAGGCATCGCGCAGTTTCCTCAATGAACAGCGCATCACCCGCCTGCCCGAAGGCGCGATCGTCATCAATACCGCGCGCGGCGATGTTGTGGATGATGCGGCATTGATCGCGGCACTTGAATCCGGGCGCGTTCGGGCTGCCGGTCTCGATGTCTATCGCGGTGAGCCGCACAACATCAATCCCGGCTATGCGCGCCTCGCCAACACCTTCCTGTTGCCGCATATAGGCAGCGCCACGGTTGCCGCACGCAGCGGCATGGGCCTTCAGGCGCTCGACAATCTTGATGCCTATTTCGCCGGTAAACCGCCGCCAAACCGCTTGATTTGAAATCGCGGTAATTGGGTTCGCCGCGGCTTGGCGCTATGCTGGCCGGCCGGATTTAGAGGTTCTATTGGAAAGTAGATGGCGTCACGCGAGACCGACACGCACGAGCATCCGCAAGCCACCGCCGCTCCGCCAGCGTCGCGGAGTAACGCCGTGTTCGGTTGGCCGATCGTCATGCTGCTTATTTCCGGCATTTTCTGGGGCCTCACTTATTCGCTAACCCGATTTGCCGTTACCGGCGGCATCCCGTTTCTCGCCTATGTGTTGTGGATGGGTGCGGGTGCGGCGCTGCTGCTGTTTGTGCTTGGCCTGCTGACCCGCAGTCTGCCCAAACTCGAATGGCCGCATATCCGCGCCTATCTGGTGTTGGGCACAATCTCTTATGGCCTCTCCTATTCGGTTCTCGCCGTGGTCGCGCCGGAAGTGCCGACCGGTGTGCTGAGCCTCGGCGCCACCTTGACGCCGATCTTCACCTATCCCGCCGCCGCGCTGTTCAAGCTCGACCGCTTTGCCCTGGTGCGCACCCTCGGGCTGGTGTGCGGCTTGGCTGCGGTGGTCGTCATTGTTGTGCCCGAGACCAGTCTGCCGTCGCCGGAGATGGTGCCCTGGGTCTTGCTCGGTATGGTTACGCCGCTGCTCTATGTCGCCAACGCGATTATCATCGCCCTCATCAAACCGCCAGCCTCGGGCGCGCTGCCTCTCGCCTGCGGCACACTTATCGCCGGCACGTTGTTCATGCTGGTGGTGACGCTCGCGAGCGGGCAATGGTGGTGGTTCGAAGGGCCGATGGAAACCAGCGATTGGGCGCTGATCATGGCAGCCTGCGTGATGGCGCTGTCGTTCTATTTGATGATCGAAATTATCCGTATCGCGGGACCGGTATTCTTTACCACCGTGAACTTCATCGTGCCGATTGCCGGAATCGGGTGGGGATTGGTTTTCTTTGATGAAAGTCACAGCTTGTGGATTTGGCTGGCCCTCGCCCTTATGATTATCGGCGTGTTTTTCGTTAACCGGCCGAGCAAGCCCAAATCCGCAGTGTAGTAGTGGGAGACCCTCTATGAGCGAAGCAGCGCCGCACCGCTGGGCGACCCTATATCCTGAACTCGGCACCGGGCCGGTCTCGACCGAGCCCTGCATCTCGCCCGAATTCTACGCCCGCGAACGCGACAATGTGTTTAAGAAAACCTGGCTGATGGTGGCGCGCGATGAGGAATTGCCGAAGCCGGGAGACTATAAGGTCAAGCGCCTTGATGTCGCCAACTGCTCGGTCATTATCATGCGCGGCAAGGATGGCGTGGTGCGCGGCTTCTACAATGTCTGCTCGCACCGCGGCAATACGGTGGTGACGGAAGCCAACGACGAGACGTTCGGTTCGAGCAAGGCCGCCGTCCTCTCTTGTCGCTTTCATGGCTGGGTCTATGACGCGCATGGCGGCCTCATCCAAGTGCCTGAAGAAGAGCGCTTCTATTCCTGTTTCGATAAAGCCGATAACGGCCTTACCACAGTGCGGACCGAAGTCTGGGAAGGCTTTATATTCGTCAATCTCGATGCCGCCGGCAGCCAGTCACTACTTGATTATCTCGGTGATTATGCCGGCCATATGGGCGGCTTCCCCTATTCCGAACTGTCCGAATGCTACAGCTATTGGACCAACCTCAAGTGTAATTGGAAAGTCAGCCACGACGCCTTTGCTGAGGCCTATCACGTCCACACCATCCACGCCGGATCGTTCCCCAACACCTTCTCTTCCGGCCTGGAAAATGTACGCATGTTCGGCCCGCACCGCACCGCCGCCGTTTGCCTCAGTCCGTCAGCGGAGTTGCGCCCGGTGCAGACCGTGGCCGATAAAATCGCCGGCGGCTATGCTGGCGCGCACCACGGGGGCTCGACCCTGCCGCCGTCGGTCAATCCCGACGGCATGGCGGATTTTTCCTTCGAGCTCAGCGTCATCTTCCCCAATCTGCTGCTGCATATCTCGGAAGGGCTGTGGTTCACCCACCAGTTCTGGCCGCTCGCTCACAACCGGACGCGCTGGGAAGGCAAAATGTATTACCGCACGCCGACCAGCAACAGCGAGCGCTGGGCATTGCAATGCGCCCAATTGATCGCCCGCAACGCCTGGCTCGAAGACACCGCCACCATGGAGGCGACACAAGCCGCGCTGCAATCCGGTGCCAAGACAGAGTTGAATTTGCAGGACGAGGAAATTCTTGTGCGCCACGGTTACCACGCGCTCGAACAATTCATGCAGGGCTAGGTACAAGATGAGTTTGAGTTTAGAAGCACGCATCACGCGGCTCGAAGATATCGAGGCGATTAAGGGCATGGTGGTGACCTATGCCCGCGGCGCCGACCGCAAAAACGATCCGGAAATACTGGCGCCGCTCTACACCGAAGACGCGGTGTGGGAGGCCGAGGGCTTTGGCCGCCATGAAGGCATCGCCGACATAAGCAAGGCCATGGTTGATGTCGCGCGCGAGACAATATTGTGGAGCCTCCATTTTATGATATCGCCGGAAATAAAAATTTCCGAGGACGGCGGCAGTGCCGAGTGTTTTTGGTATCTCTGGGAGCTGGCCAAAATGCCGGACGCCGACGGCAAACCTGAAGACAATGTGATCGGCGGCTGGTACGAAACCACATTGATAAAGACCGCTGAGGGCTGGCGCTTCAATTACGTGAAGCTCTGCATCAAGCTGATCAGCCCGGCGCATAAAGAGTGGCAGACCCTGCCTTGATATGACGTCGTTGCGCGCCGCGCGCCCGGAAGAGGCAGGGGAGCTGGCGGCGCTGCTGACACGCGCGTTCGCCGACGACATCGTCCTCGATTGGTTTCTCCGCCCTTGGTCACGAGAGCGCGCCGCAAAATTATTCTTCACGCAAATGCTGGCCGATGCGTTGCCACACGGCAAGGTGCGGGTGGACGATAGTTTTAGTGCCTGCGCCCTTTGGTTGCCGCCCGATGCCCAGCATGCGAGTAGCGGCATGTGGGCTGGTCTCGTGAACGCCATCTGGAAGTTGCGGGTGGCGTCGCCTCTTCGCCTCGCCCGCCTGAATGCGGTTATCCGGACGAGCATCGAAATTCATCCGCCAGAGCCCTGTTACTTTCTTTCTTTCATCGCCAGCCTACCGCAAGCGCGTGGCCGCGGCCTGGCCTCGGCCCTGATCGACGAGACCCTGGCCGTCGCAGACACTGAAAGCATGCCGGCATTTCTCGAGACTGCCGATGCCACCAAAGTGGGGTTTTATCGGCGCTTCGGATTTGAATTGACCGGACAGGCGCAATTGCCGTTCAGCGGGCCGACGCTGAACTTAATGTGGCGTGAGGGGCGGTCGAGCTGACGCCATATCCTACGCGAGCAATCCGTATTCGTTGAACTTCGGCGGCCAAGGTGCGTCGGCATCGTCGGGCGGTACGGCGGCCAAGAGGGTGCGTGTGTAGTCGTGCTGCGGATCGGCGAACACCTGTTCCGTCGGGCCGCTTTCGACCACATAGCCCTCATGCATGACGAAGACGCGAGAGCAGATATAGCGCACGACTGAAAGGTCATGCGAAATCAACAGCAAGGAAGTATCCAGCTCCTCGCGCAGGCGCAGAAGAAGATTGAGAATTTGTGCCTGCACCGATACGTCGAGGCCGGAGACTATTTCATCGGCCACCAGGACCTTGGGCGCGACGCAGATGGCGCGGCCGATATTGACGCGCTGACGCTGGCCGCCAGAAAGTTGCGACGGATAGCGTCGCCGGCTGTCGCCGGGCAGACCGATCTCGCGCAGTAAATATTGCGCCCGTTGTTTGCGTTCCTCGGCGTTATGATTGCGATGATCCGCTTCCATCGCTTGGGTTAACAGGCTCTCGACCATGCGCCTCGGGTTGAGTGCCGATTGCGGATCCTGAAAGATCATTTGCAGGGTTTCCAGGCGCTCGCTCCGGGCCTCGGCGGTTTGCAGCCCCGCATCCTTGCCGCGCACCAGGATTTGCCCCGCGGTCGGCCGGTCGAGGCCGGCGATCATGCGCGCGACCGTTGTCTTGCCGCTGCCGCTCTCGCCGACGATGCCGATGAATTCACCCTGGCGGATGGTCAGCGAGACATCGCGAACGGCGTCGACGGTGGTAGCATCGGCGAACCATTTGCCGCGCGTGACAAAGCGCCGCGAGACATTCTTTAGTTCGACCAGCGGCATGTCCGCACCGGTTCCGCTCGGCGCCGGCGGCGCCGCCACCTCGGTGATATCGCCGCCGCCGCTGGCGCAGGCCGGCACGCAGAGCACATCATGATCTGGCCCGACTTCGAGCAGGGCCGGCCCACCGGCCAGGCAATCATCGGCGTTGACCGGGCAACGCGGCGAAAACCGGCAACCCGATAGAGTGGCGAATTCAACCAGCCCCGGCATCTGATCGGGCAGCGTCGGCAGGCGTATGCGCGGCCCCGAAATCGTCGGATTGGCGCGCTTCAGGCTGCGCGTATAAGGATGGCGAGGATCGGCCAGCAGCGCGCGCGCGCCGCTGCGCTCGACCACATCGCCGGCATACATGACGAGAATTTTGTCGCACACATGGGCGGCGAGGCGGAGATCATGGGTGATCAGAATCATCGCCGTGCCGTGCAATTTCTGCATCTCGGCGATCAACGCCATGATGCGCGCCTGAGTCATGACGTCGAGCGCCGTGGTCGGTTCATCGGCGACGACCAGGGCCGGATCGCCGGCAAAGGCGAGCGCGATCAACACGCGTTGGCACATGCCGCCAGACAGCTGGTGCGGATATTTGCCGAGCAGCGATTTCGCATCGGGCAAATGCACTTCGGACAGTAATTTTACCGCCAGATCGCGCCGTGCCCGAGCACCGCGCACGCCGAGGCGCTTCAAATGCTCATTGAACTGGCTGCCGATCGAGAGCACCGGGTTGAGCGCCGTCATCGGCTCCTGCGGCACAAACGCGATGCGCTTGCCGAGCAGCTGGCGCCGCTTGGTCGCTGACAAGGCGATGAGGTTCAGCCCATCGAATGTGAGCTCTCCGGCGGTGACGGCGAATCCCGGCGGCAGGAGCTGCGAAAACAGCCGGCCGATCATCGATTTTCCGGCGCCCGATTCACCGACCAGGCCGATAGTTTCGCCTGCTTCCAGCGTGAACGACACATGGCGCAATACCTCCACTGAAATGTCGCCGATGCGCGCGCTAAGGGTGATATCGCGGGCTTCAACCAGGCTCATGATGCGGTGTGCCTTTCCTGACGCAGGCGCGGATCGAGCGTGCGGCGAAGGCCGTCGCCCAACAGATTAAAGCCGAGCACAGTCACGGTGATAGCGAGGATCGGCAGGATCAATCCCCACACCGACTGGTACATGTTCTGGCGTGCATCGGCCACCATCACGCCCCAGGCGGAGACATCGGACTCGACGCTCATGCCGACGAAACTGAGAATTGCCTCGACCACCACAGCGATGCCCATTTCGAGCGCCATCATGGTGATGATCAACGGCATGACCGAAGGCAACACCTCGCGCGTGAGCGTACGGAAATGGCCGAAGCCGAGCAGATGGGCGGCCGCAATATAGTCGCGCTGGCGCACCACCAGCACGTCGCTTCTGACCACCCGGCAAAAGCGCGTCCAATCGACCAGGATGATGGCGAGGATCACATTCGTCACGCCGACGCCGAGACCGAGCATCAGAATGAGCGACAGCACCACCGGCGGAAACGACATCCAGAGATCGACCAGCCGGGTGATCAGCATGTCGATCCAACCGCCGAAATAGCCGGCGATATGGGCCAGCGTGACACCGATCACCATGGCGCCGGTCGAAGCGACGATGGCGACAATCATCGCCACCCGGGCGCCGTAAAACAGTTGCGATAGGATGCAGCGGCCGAGATTGTCGGTGCCGAGCGGATATTTCGGATCGCCCAAAGGGTCCCAGGCCGGCGGCAGGAGATTGCCGAACAGGTCCTGCTCTTGCGGGTCGTTGGGCGCCAACCAGGGCGCGAAGATGGCAATCACCGCGATGGCCAGCACGATCCCGCCGCCGATTAGAACGCGGCCCGAACGGAGTGGCGTGGGCAGACGGCGGATATTCCAGGCCAGCGCGCTCATTCTTTTCTCAGCTTGGGATTGAGCACGACATAGAGCACGTCGACCACGGTGTTGGAGGCGAGCACGACGACGCAATAGGTCAACGCTGCCATCTGGATGACCGGCAAATCGGTGTTGCGGATGGCGCGCACCATCAAATTTCCGAGGCCGGGATAAGAGAAAATTATCTCGACCAGCAGGGTGCCGCCGAACAGAAAACCGAACTGCACACCGATCAGGGTGAGCGTCGGCAGCACGCCGTTCTTGAGCGCATGGCGCAACAGAATGCGCCGTTCGCTGATACCGCGGAGCCGCGCCAACGTGATGTAGTCCTCGGTCATCACTTCGGTCAGGCTCGATTTCAGCACCCGCATGATGAGCGGCGCGAAGGCCAGCGCCAATGCCAGTGCCGGCAACAAAATATGCTCGAGCGAACTGATCAGCAGCGCGCCATCGGCGGTGATGATGGCATCGATAAAAATAAATCCGGTAATGTCGGGGGCGATAAACTCCGGGCCGTAGCGCCCGGATATTGGCAACAGCATCCAGTGCACGCCGACCAGCAACATGAGAATGGACGCCCACAGGAAATCCGCGAGCGACAGCATGGCGATGCTGGTCACGTCAGTCACGGTCTCGCGCACCGTGCCGCGCACATGGAACATATAGAGGCCGCCGCCGAAGCCGATGATGATGGCGAAAAATAGCGCGAACAGCGCCAGTTCGATGGTCGCCGGCAAGGTCTCGCCGAGTAAATTCATCACGCTGTCGCGGAAACTGATGGCGTTGCCGAAATCGCCGGTGAGGATATTGCCGATCCAGATCAGATATTGCATCGGAATCGGCTTATCGAGGCCATGAAAGGCCCGCATCGCTTCCACTTCATCGGGCATCGCCGTTGGCGAAATGATCATCGCGATGGGATCGACCGGCAGCAGCCGCAGAATCACAAATATCATCACCGATACGACCAGCAGCATCGGAATGACGACGAGCAAGCGGCGCAACAATATCGCGAGGATCAGGCGCAGCATAGCCAAGGCGGGCGTATCATCGCCGGACGTATCATCAGGGTGCGAATTGAACTGTGCATTTTATTTGCCGGTAGCGCCGTTACGGCGGCCGCACGGCGATTAGACGATGCCGAGAGTTAAGAGCAAGAATCGCGGCCAAGCAAGGCGACTGAAGGTAATCTTTGAATGACCCTGCCCGGATCAGCCTTGACCCGAGGGACAAGGGGCGGGAACATTGGCGCCAAGAGGGTAAATGGAGATTCAGCAATAAAGCAGGGAGAACAATAAAATGGTCAAAATTCCGGGATTCAAAAAGCTATCCCGCCTTGGGGTCGGGGTTGCGGCAGCCGCCGCGATCACCGCGGCGGTTACCACCGGCATGTCCGCGCCGGCTAATGCGGCGGGTGATAATCTGGTCATCGCCTTCCAGGCGGATGTGACGAGTTGGGATCCGAGCGTCAATTTCCCAACCGGCCAGGGCATCTTTAAATCGGTGTTTGATGCACCGCTCGCTCAGGACAACAAGCTCGGCTACATCCCCCATGTCCTGACCAAATGGGCCTATGCCGAGGGCGATCCGCTCACCATGCATATCGAGATGCGCGACGATGTCATGTTCCATAATGGCGACAAGATGACCATGGAAGACATCAAGTTCAGTTTCTTCGACCGCTTGTCGGACAAGGAGCATCCGATTGATTTCGTCGGCGTGTGGGGCGCGATCGCGGATTTCGAGATAAATTCGCCTACTTCGGCGACGCTTCATTTCGGCCGCCCCATGGTGACCGTGCAGGAATGGTGGAACTTCCTCGGCAGCTATATCGTGCCGAAAAAATATTACATGGAAGTCGGCCATGAAGAGTTCATCAAAAACCCGATCGGCTCTGGCCCTTACAAGCTGGTCGATTATCAGCGCGGCTCGCGCATCGTGCTGGCGGCGAACGATAATTACTGGGGCGGCGCGCCCAAGATCAAGAACGTCACCTTCGAGATCATCACCGATGCGCCGGCGCGTGTGGCGGCGGTGCAGTCAGGCAATGCTGATGTTGCGGTCAACGTGCCGATCCGCGAAGCCATCCGGCTCGACGGCGTAGAAGGCTTAACCGGTCTCATCACGCCCTACACCCATGTTTACTACCTCCAAATCGCGAGCAAGGGCGTCATGCTGGACGATAATGTCCGTGCCGCCATGCATTTGGCGATCGACAAGAACGCCATTTCGGAGCGTCTGTTCGACGGCAAGGCGCCGCCGCTTTCCTTGACGGTGCCGAAATGGAGTTCCGGGTCGGTCGATGATTACGAGTTCCCATACGACCCGGCCAAGGCGGTCGAAATGCTGGCCAAATCGGGCTATGGACCGGACAATCCGGTGACCTTCAAGTTCCTCACCACCAACGGCTCCTTCACCAATGATTTCGACATGGCGCGCGCCATTTCGGGCATGTGGAAGAAGGTCGGCATCGACGCGGCGCCCGAGGTTATTGAGCTCAGCAAATATTACGAGCTCAACAACACCGAGAACCAGCCGGAAGTGTTCATGTATAACTGGGATAATTCGACCGGCGATCCGGAGATTTTCACCGGTTACATGATGCATCCGGACCTGCCATTCGGCTCGTGGCGCACCGAGGATATAGGCGAGATCGTGCGCGGCCTCTTTGGTGAGACCGATTATGACAAGCGCATCCAGGGCTATAAGGATTTCAACGTCAAAGTGGCGTCGGAATCTAAGGCCATTCCGCTGCTGCAGGCCGTCACCACTGTCGTCCATAAGGACGATGTGATGTTCGAGGCGATCCCGCAGGGGTGGGTCATGCCTTACTTTATGGACCGCAAATAGAACGGCCCTAAAGCATACAAAAAACCAGCCGGTCGGCGCTTTGCGCCGGCCGGTTTGTTTTTCTAAACCGATAGTGAATCGATAAACTCCAGCGCTTTCTCGTTGAACGCCGTCGGGTTTTCGATATTGCTCAAATGGCCGGCGCCGGGAATGACGGTGTAGGCGGCGCCCGGCACCTGGTACGCCAGCTCGCGGCACATGGCTGGCGTCGTCAGCGGGTCGTGTTCGCCGACCATCACATGGGTCGGCACGGTTATGGCGCTGTAATCGCCGACATTGTCCTGCTCCACCGTGGCGGAGACGAATTTCATATAAAACTCCTGGCGCAGGCCGGAGATACTCTCTTCCAAGCGTGCCCGCACCTCCGGCGTGGCGTCGGGGCCGAGCAGCTTGCCGGCCACCACCGGCGCGATATCGGCCACCGTCTTGCCGGCCTTGAGCGGCGCGAGGCGCGATTCGACATATTCCTTGCGCTGCGCCGGCGATAGCGCGGCGAAACCGCTATGTGTATCGACCAGGGTGAGGCTCGCCACACGGTTGGGGATGCGGAAATAAAAATCCGCGGCGATGCGCCCACCCATGGAAAGGCCAACCAGATGCGCTTTGTCCGTCTTTAAGTGATCCAACAGGCGCGCCAGATCGGCGCTGACATCGGCGAAATCGAGAGCGCCGTCATAGCCGTCGCTGAGACCATAGCCGCGCGCATCCCAAGCCACGGCGAGATAGCGTTCGGCAAAGGCCGGTAGCTGATCGCGCCAATTGCTGCGATTGCCGCCGATGCCGTGCAGGAATAGCACCAGCGGGCCGGCGCCGAGGCAATCGGCGGCGATGCGCGGCGAAGAGTCAGTAAAAATCGTTTCAAGTCGCATGGCTTTCTCCCTATCTGGTTTTACTCTAAACTACGCGCCCTAAACGAAAATTAATGGCCGTCAGGAACAATTTTTATGAACAGCGTGTCGGCCCATCGCTGGTCGGAAAAATATCCCCATCTCGGGCAAGGGCCGATCCCAGCCGAACCCTGCGTTTCGGAAGATCATTACCGGCGCGAAATCGCGCATGTGTTCAACACATCCTGGCTCTACGTCGCGCGCGAAGAAGAAATCGCCGAGCCAGGTAGCTACAAGGTCAAGCGCCTGGCCTTCGCCGATTCGTCGGTGATCGTCATGCGCGGCAAGGACGGCACGTTGCGCGGCTTCCATAATGTGTGCTCGCACCGCGGCAACAAGGTGGTCACCGAAACAGGCGAGGAAACCTTCGGCCACAGCAAGGCGGCGGTGCTCTCCTGTCGCTTTCATGGCTGGGTATATAACGCCGAAGGGGCGCTGGTGAACGTGCCGGAAGAAGAGCGCTTTTACGCCTGCTTCGACAAAGATCAAAACGGCCTCGCGTCGGTCCATGTCGATGTGTGGCAGGGTTTCGTCTTTCTCAATCTGGCGCCCGAGCCGGCGCAAACGCTGCATGATTTCCTCGGCGATTACGGCAGCCATATGGCCGGCTATCCCTATGCCGAAATGGACCATAGCTACAAATATTACACCTATCTCGATTGCAATTGGAAGATCGCTCACGATGCTTTTGCCGAGGCCTATCACGTCAACACGATCCATGCCGGATCGTTCCCCGACGTGTTTTCGACCGGCCTGTCGGACGTGCAACTGTTTGGCCCGCACCGCACCTGCGGCGTGTGTTTGAACATGAGCACGGCGCCCGAACCGGTCGCGGCGATCGCCCAGCAACATGCGCGCGGCTCGCTGGTCGCCAAGGCCGAACGGACGATGTTGCCGCCCAGCATCAATCCGTCGGGCCGCGAAGATTTTGCCTTTGAGCTCTCTGTCGCCTTTCCCAATCTGTTTTTGCATATCTCTGAGGGCATCTGGTTCACCCACCAGTTCTGGCCGATCGCCCATGACAAGACGCTGTGGGAAGGCAAATATTATGTCCGCGCACCGCGCACCAACTCCGAGCGCTGGGCGCTCGAACATGCCCAGCTCTTGCAGCGCAACGCCTGGCTCGAAGACACCCAGACCATGGAGAACACCCACCGCGCTATCGCCTCGGGCGCCAAGCGGTTGATTAATTTACAGGACGAGGAAATCCTCATTCGCCACGCCCATCACGTGATCGCGCAGTGCGTGAGCGCGGCGGAATAAGGGAGTAAGTTAAACATGAGCGCGAACCTACCTAAGGGATTCGAAGCGCTGGCGCCACTGGTCGAAGATTGGGCCCTGCCAACCCAGAATGCGCGCCAGGCCAAGCGCCGCAGTTCAAGCACTGAGTCCCTGCAGGCCTTCTACGATGCGGTGGTGCCGTTGTTGCCAAAGATTTTGGCCCATGTGGACGAATTCCCGATGGGCGAACTGCTGGAGGATTCACAGCTCTTGCTCTATCTCTCCCTCGCTCTCGCTGAAGTGGCGCCACATATCGAACTCTACCGCGGCGATCCAAACGTGCCGCACAGCTTCGAGGAAGAGCGCTTCATCGCCGAGCACGGCGAGCACACCGGCTAGCGTAAATGCTTTTCCTATGCCGCACCGAAGACGTCGCGGCGGGGGATATCCTCCGCGTCGACCCGCCCGATCATGTGCCGCTCGCCGTCTATAATTTGGACGGAACGTTTTACGTCACCGACGATACCTGTACGCACGGTGAAGCGTCGCTATCGGAGGGCGAGATCGACGGTGACTTAATCGAGTGCCCGTTCCATGCCGGCTGCTTCGAAATAGCTACCGGCGAACCCGCCGGCGCGCCCTGCACGGTCGCCATTAAGAGTTATGCGGTGGTGATTGAAGATGGGGTAATTTACGTAAAAGCCGAGGGTTAGAGATCAACGTTACAAGCCTCTCTTCCCTGAGGGGAAGAGAGGTTGGAGAGATGGGGCGATCTGAGCGCGTGCAGCGCGCTTTGCTCTCCCCTCCAACCCAAACCCTTCCTCCCCGCTGGGGAGGAAGGGCCTGTTTAGGCCGCTTCGCTCCCCTCGCGCATCAAGCCCAAAATCTCATCGCTCGACTTCACATGGCAGAAATTTGCGTCGAGATATTCGATCGCGTTGGCATGGCCGCTAGGCGACATGGCGGCACAGGCGTCCTCGGCCATCAGGCAGCGGAAATCGAGGTCGCCGGCGACGCGGATCGTCCCCTCGACGCAGCTATTGGTATAGATGCCGGTGACCACCAGAGTGGTGATGCCCATATTGTGTAAGAGATGCTCGCAATTGGTCGATGTGAACGTGCTCGAGCCAGTTTTGACCAGCACGATATCCTGCGGCTGCGGTGCGATTTCCTCCATCACCTGCGCTTCATGTTCATCGGCGTCGATGGCGAGGCCGAACGAGCGGTGGCGCCAGGTTTGGTCGGAGCCGTCGCCCCGGAGCGAGGCGCAGCGCGTGTAGATCACCGGCGCGCCCATCGCGCGGAAACCCTCGGTGAGTCCCTTCAGGGCCGGCATCACCGTGTTTGTCATGCGCTCAAGATAATATTCGAGATCGTCGCCGTTGCCGGCATCGATGATGCGCTTGCAATTGCCGTAATCGGGCGATGCTTGCTGATAGGTGATGTCGATGACAATCAAGGCGGTCGATTCAGGGCGCACCGGAAACTCCGGTAAGCTGACCACCGTGTGCCAGGCGCGCCAGCCTTCCTTATCGTTTGGCCTTCTGCTCATGACGATTCTCCCTTCGCGTTAAGAATATCGCACTCAAAGAGCGCCGACAAACGCCTCGACCTCGCGGTTGAAGCGCTCGGGTTCTTCTAAAAATGGGCAATGGTTGCTGTCGTCATAGACCGAGAAGCGCGAACCCGGAATATTTTCATGCACATATTTCACCGATTCGGTGGGTAACATCTTGTCTGCCATGCCACCGGCGATGACCAGGGTGGGCACGGTCACCTTGTCGAGGTCGGCGCGGTAATCCTGCATGGTTTGGCCGAACAGCACGGCGCTGGCGATGCTCGCTGGCATCCGCATGCATTCCGCCACCATCCATTCGACGTCTTCCGCCGCTTGCGGCGCCTTGAACAGCATCGGTATGAAATCACGGTAAATCTTCTCGCGCCCGGTCTGCACCTCTGACATCAGGTGCACCAGCGCCGCCATGTCGAAAATTCCTAAATCCCAGTCTGGCCATTTGAAGTCCGACGGGCTCTGGTCGACAAATATCGCCGCCGCGACATTTTCATCGCCAAACAATTTGAAATAATCCCAGATCACCATGCAGCCCATCGACCAGCCGGCAAGGACCACGTCGCGCAAACCCTTGGCCGCGAGGAAGGCGTGCAAATCACGGGCATAAGTCACCATGGTGTGGCCGTCCTCGGCATGCGAGGACTGGCCATGGCCTCTCAGGTCGAGAGCGATAGCATGATAGTTCTGCCCAAGCGCCGGCACTTGCTTGTGGAAATAGCGCCCGCTCATCCAGACGCCATGCACAAACACAATTGGCCGCCCGGCGCCGTTTTCTTCGTAATGGATTTCGAGTTGGTCATTGATTCTAATCTTGGGCATGGCGATATTCCTCCGCTATCCTCAAGATAATGCCGTAAAAAGAGGGCAACTCGAAATGAACAATCCCGTCGGCGTCGGCTTTGTCGGCTCGCAATTCATTAGCGTCATTCACGCCCGCGCGCTGCAGCGCAACCCGAACGCGCGTCTGATAGGCGTAGCATCGCCGACGCCCGGCCAAGCCGAAGGGTTCGCGCGCGACTACGCGGTGCCGCACCATTTCACCGATTATCGCGACATGCTGAAACGGGACGATATCGACATGGTGGTGATCGGCACGCCCAACAACACGCACTGCGAGATCACCTGCGCCGCGGCGGCGGCCGGCAAGAATGCGGTGCTGGAAAAACCCATGTGCCTCAACATGGCCGAGGCCGACAGCATGATCGCGGCGTGCGACAAAGCGGGCGTGAAATTCATGTATGCCGAGGAGCTGTGCTTCTCGCCCAAATATGGCCGCATGAAGGAGCTGCTCGATTCCGGCGCCCTCGGCCGGCCCACCCTGGTCAAGCAGTCGGAGACCCATGACGGCCCGCACGCGCCGCATTTCTGGGATGTTGAGCAATCGGGTGGCGGCGTGCTGGTCGATATGGGCTGCCACGGCATCGAATTTTCGCGCTGGATGCTGGGGCGGCCGAAAATCACCTCAGTCTATGCGCAACTCTCGACGCAATTACACGGCGACAAAACCAAGGGCGAGGACAATGCGCTGTTTATCCTCTAATATGAAAACGGCTGCACCTTTCTCAACGAAACCAGCTGGACCAAACTGGGCGGCATGGACGACCGTGCCGAGGTGCACGGCACCGAAGGCGTGTGTTACGCCAATCTGCTGCAGGGCAATTCGGTCACCACCTATAGCCGGCCGGGTTACGAATATGCCGTGAAAAAAGGCGGCGCCACCCAGGGCTGGACCTTCACCATCTATGAGGAAGAGTGGAACTACGGCTTCTGGGGCGAGTTCGATCATTTCGTCGATTGCGTGCAAAACGATAAGGAGCCAATCGTCACCGGACGCGACGCGCGGGCGGTGATGGAGGTGTTGTTCGCGGCTTATGAATCGGCCCGCGAAGGCCGCAAAGTCATGCTGCCGTTCAAGACGGACGCGGCCAAGCCCTGGGACCTGTGGGGCAAGTCATAGAATTTACTCATGCGGTTCACCGTTTTTGAAAATCACGAGGCGATGAGCGCCCGCGCCGCCGAGATCATGGCGGCCGCCGTGGCAGCAAAGCCCGACCTGCTGTTTTGTGCGGCGAGCGGCGGCAGCCCCACGCGCGCCTACGAGCTGTTCGCTGCCGATATACAGGTTGGCGCGGCGCTCTGCGTCGTGAAACTCGATGAATGGGCCGGCCTTGCACTGGACGACGAGGCCAGCTGCGAAGCCTACCTGCGGCGCACTTTGATCGGCCCGCTCGCCATTCCACCTGCGCGCTATTGGTCGCTCGACAGCGCCGCGGCGGATGGCCCGGCGGAATGCGCAGCGATGGAACGGCGCCTGACCGCCGATGGGCCGATCGATCTCTCAGTGCTCGGTGTCGGCGTCAACGGCCATCTCGCGCTCAACGAACCAGCCAGCGAACTTCAGCCCGAATGCCATGTCGCGGCGCTGGCGGAAACTTCCAAGCATCATCCGATGCTAAGCGGTCATAGGAGGCCGCCGAGCCATGGCCTCACCCTCGGCATGGCCGCTATTCTGCAATCGCATCATCTATTGGTGCTGGTCTCAGGTCCGCATAAAAGAGACACCATGGAAAAGTTTCTCAGCCACCGCATCACGCCACAATTCCCCGCCTCGTTTCTTTGGCTGCACGGCAATATCGATTTTCTGTGCGATGCGGCGGCGATAGCAGGGCTCAAGGTGCCGGCATGAAGGGCGCCATCGGCATCGATATCGGCGGCACCAAAACCGCCTTCGGCGCGGTCGCGGCCGATGGCCGAATCGTCGCCCAGCGCACCATCGCCACCCAGCCCGATGACAACTTTGATGCCGGTTTCGCGCGCATTGCCCACGAGGTCGAGCAATTGTTCATGGATGCCGATTGGCAGCCGGGCGACGTCAGCGGCATCGGCGTCGGCTGTCCCGGCCCGGTCGATACCGCGCGCGGCATTATCAAAAGCGTCTATACGTTGCCGGGTTGGTCCAATCAGGAATTCGCGGCGCCCTTATCGGCGCGTTTCAACGTGCCGGTGCGGATGGAGAACGATGCCAACGCCGCACTCCTCGGCGAGGCGTTCGCCGGCGCCGCGCTCGGCAGAAAAAGCGCCGTCATGCTGACCCTCGGCACCGGTATCGGCGGCGCGGTGCTGCTCGACGGGCGGATCTATCACGGCGCCGGCGGCGCTTATCCCGAGATTGGCCACATTGCCGTCCAGCCCGATGGAGCGGAATGTTATTGCGGCCGGCACGGCTGCTACGAGATCATTGCCGCCGGCCCGGCCATCGCTGAAGCCGGCGCGGAAATTGGCCTCGACGGCAGCGAGGCGGTCTTCACCGCCGCCGCCGCTGGCGAGCCCAAGGCCGCTGCAATCATCGATGCTGTGACGGCAGCCACCGAGGTCGCCGTATGGAGCCTGCTGCACATCTATCTGCCGGAGCTGATCCTGTTCGGCGGCGGCATCGTCGACGGCCACTGGCCGCTGTTCGAAGCAGCGGCGCAAAAAAAGCCTGGCGGCGGCGGTCCTCGCGCGCGACGAAGGCGTCACCATCGCCCGCGCATCGCTCGGCAACGACGCCGGCATGGTCGGCGCGGCAAGCTTGATTCTGAAGCAGAGCGCTTAATTTTCACTTGCCCATCTGTAGTTGGGTCTGATCATGTGAAAGACGCGGGCGGGAAGTAGTCAAAGGGGGACGTGATGGCCGAGGAAAGCAAGTTTTACGAGCCGGTGGACGGCATGAAAATGCCGCGCTTTAGTGGCATGCCAACCTTTATGCGCCTGCCGCACATAACTGATTTCAATGCGGTCGATATCGCGCTCACCGGTGTGCCGTGGGACGGCGGCACCACCAACCGCGCCGGTGCGCGCCACGGCCCGCGTGAAATCCGCAATATGTCGAGTTTCATGCGCCGCACCCACCATGCGCTCGGCATTTGCCCTTATGAGCTGTGCCGAATTGCCGATGTCGGCGATGTCAGCGTCAATCCGATCGACGTCAACGACACCATCGTCCGGGTCGAGGATTTTTTCCGCGAGATGCATGAGGCCGGCGCGGTGCCGCTCTCGGCCGGCGGCGATCATCTGATCACCCTTCCCATCATGCGCGCCATCGCGCGTGAAGAACCCGTCGGCATGATCCATTTCGATGCCCATTCTGACACCTGGGACAGCTATTTTGGCGGCTCCAAACTGACCCATGGCACGCCGTTCCGCCGCGCGGTGGAGGAGGGGTTGTTGGATCCCAAACGCACCATTCAGATCGGCATCCGTGGCTCCGTCTATGATCTTAAAGATATGGATTTCGCGCATGAATCCGGCATGCGCGTGGTCGCAATTGAGGAATATTTTGAGCTTGGCTGGGAGCGTGTCATGCGCGAAGCGCGTGAGATTGTCGGCGATGGGCCGACCTATATCAGCTTCGATGTTGACGGCCTCGATCCGGTCTATGCGCCGGGCACCGGCACGCCCGAGATCGGCGGCTATTCCACCCATGAGGCGCAACAGATGCTGCGCGCCACGCGCGGCCTTAATCTGGTCGGCGGCGACGTCGTCGAAGTCGCGCCGCCGTTCGACCTGAGCGGCAGCACCGCACTCGTTGGCGCTACCATGATGTTCGAGATTCTGTGCCCGCTCGCCGAAGCGGTCGCGGCGCGGCAGGGCGGAGCGTGACATGAGCGAGACGAATCGGCCGGTATTCCCGGCCATTCGCCTGCCGCAGTTCGCCGCTGAGCCGCTGCCCCACGTGGTGACGGCGAAATTACATCATCCCGTCACCGCGGCGCTCGAAGATGTGGCATCGGCCACTCGCGCCGCGCTTGAAAAATCGCGCCGCTTCGCCGTATTGTCGAAGGGTGCGCGCGTCGCCATCACCTGCGGCAGCCGCGGCATTCAAAGCAAGCCCCAGGTGGTTTCCACCGCCGTGGCGTGGCTTAAAGAGCAGGGCTTCCAGCCCTTCATCGTGCCGGCGATGGGCAGCCATGGCGGTGCCCGGGCGGAAAGCCAAACAGCGCTTCTGGCGGAGCTCGGCTACACGCCGCAGAGCATGGGCTGCGAAATCCAATCCTCCATGGAAGTAGTGCAGATCGGCACCACGTCGCACGGCATTCCGGTGTGGATTGACAAGAACGCTTCCCAAGCAGACGCCATCCTGGTCGTCAACCGCATCAAGGCGCACACTTCGTTCGACCGCGAAATTGAAAGCGGTCTCAGCAAGATGGTCGCTATCGGTCTCGGCAAGGCGGAAGGCGCGCGCTTGATCCACCGGCTGGGCGCAATCGGCTATCTCGACGTGCTGCCTGAATGGGCTGGTATCGCCATCGCCGCGGCGCCCATCGCCTACGCCATCGGCATCGTCGAAAACGCTGAAAAACGCGCTGCCATCATCGCAGGCGCCGAGCCCGAGGATATCGCCGCCACTGACGCCCGCTTGCTGCCGGTCGCCAAAGCCAACACGCCGAAACTGCCGTTCTCCCAAATCGACGTGCTCGTCGTCGAGCGCATCGGCAAGAACATCTCCGGCACCGGCATGGATACCGGCGTGATCGGGCGGAGCGACATCCGCGGGCGGCCGAGCCACGACAATCCGCTGATCCACAAGCTCGCCGTGCTCGGCCTCACGCCTGAGGCGCATGGCAACGGCCTCGGTCTCGGCTTGGCGGATTTTATGACCGTAGAGGCCGCCAATTCACTCGACCTCTATGCCATGTACATGAATTCCTGCACCTCGACCTTCACCGAGCGCGTGCGCCTTCCAATCATTCTTGCCGACGAAAAAGAAGTACTCCAGGCTGCCGCCGCGACCTGCTGGCGCCTCGATGGCGGCGATGCGCGGCTCTGCATCATCCGCTCGACTCTCCATCTCGACCATATCCTCATCTCTCCGGCGCTGGCCGAAGAATTGGGCGATAAGGGCGAAGTTTTGGATTCGCCAAAGCCGCTCGAATTCGATGACTCGGGCCGTCTGTTGACCCGTTGTCCGTAATAAGGATTCGCCATCATGACTGAGAAACCGACGATCGGTTGGATCGGATTGGGGAAAATGGGCGTGCCCATGGCGAGCCACCTGCTGGCTGCGGGTTTCGCTCTCACGGTGCACAACCGCAGCCCCGGCCCGGAGGCGGCCCTGCGCGACGCCGGCGCCGACGTGGCCGCCAGCCCATCGGATGTTGCCGCCAGCGCGGGCATCATCGTTTCGATGATTTCCGACGATGCCGCGCTCGGGACCGATGGCGCTACCGGCATCTTCGGCGCGGCGGCGCCCGGCGCGCTCTATATCGATATAAGCACCGTCTCGCCCGATATGTCGGCGCGGGTGGCCGCGCGCGCCGCGGAATGCGGCATCGGTTATCTACGTGCCCCGGTGTCCGGCGGCATCGCCCTCGCCGTCGCCGGCACCATCACCGTTCTGGCCTCCGGCGCACGCGATGATTATGAGCGCGCCAAGCCCGTGTTCGACGCCATGGCCAAGAAATCATTCTATGTCGGCGGCGCTGAAGAGGCGCGCTACATCAAGCTCGCGCTCAACATGATGGTCGGCACCACCGGGGCCATGATGAGCGAGGCGCTGGTCTTTGCCGAGCGCGGCGGGGCCGCGCGTGACACCATCCTCGACGTCATGGGCGAAAGTGCCATCGCTTCGCCCCTGGTCGGCTACAAGCTTGAGCCCCTGCGCCAGCGCAATTTTGCGCCGACCTTCAGCGCCCGCCAGATGGCCAAGGATTTTGATCTCCTCCTGGGTGCGGCGCGCCGCACCGACACCCCACTGCCGCTCTCCGCCATGGTCCGTCAAATGTGGTCGTCGATGATCGCCGCCGGCTCCGGCGAAGAAGATTTCATCGCTTATGTAAAGACGATGGAAACCCTAAGCGGCATGAAGGCGGACGATTGAGGGATGTCATAAAGACTCTCCCCAACGGCACCACCCCCCGGAATGCTTTTCTTGCATTCCGGCAAGCGCGCCCATGCCAAGGCCGCGGACGCGGCCGCCCGGCGTATGAGGGAACAAACAAAACACGCGCCCGAGTTAATACGAGGTAGCCAAGGGGGCGGACGGCCCCCGCCCGGCGCTTGAGGGCTTTAACAAACAAGGCACCACCCCCCGGAATACTTTTCTTGCATTCCGGCAAGCGCGACCGCGCGCCCGAGTTAATACGAGGTAGCCAAGGGGGCGGACGCCCCCGCCCGGCGCTTGAGGGACTAAACAAAGAGCGACCAATCGAAAAAGCTATCACGCACCTGGGTCGCGAACGTCCCACAGGCGTTTGGTCGTATGCTGCTCATAGCCGCGGCCGGCGGGATAGCTCACCAGTTCCATCTGCGCGCCCCAGGGGGTGAGAAAATAGCACCAATATTCGCCCGCCTCGGCACCGCTGTTCAGCGACGGCCCGCCTAAAATCTGCACGCCATGGCTCTTTAGATAGTCGACGGCGGCAAAAATATCATCGACGTAAAAGCACAGGTGATGACCGGCATTGTCTTAATTGCGCGGCTGATCGTGGCTCTTGTCCGGCGCCGCATACTCGAACAATTCAACATTGCCGCCCGCGCCGCAGCAGATCATCCGCATGTTGACGATCTCGGCGCGGGCATGGACATTGAGATGCTCGGTCATCCAATCGCCTTCTTCCACCTTGAAGGTGCCGAGCTTGTAAAGCTCCTCGCAACCTAGCACATCGCAGAAAAAATCCACCGCGGCTTCCACATCGGGCACAGTCATGCCGTAGTGATCGAGGCCGCGCATGCCGGGCATGCCGGGCCCGCGTTTCTTCGTGGCATAGATATTGTTGCCTTCGCTGCTCATGTTTTTGTTCCCTTTCTCTGCTCGTTAAACTTTCTGAAGAACCTCGAAGCCCTCAAAATTAGGCGGGCCGAGATACATGCCTTCTCTCGGCTTGGCCCCTTGATGTGCTTGACGAAAGGCGTCGGATTTGGTCCAGGCTTCGAAATCCACTTGTGATGCCCAGACGGAATGGGACGCATATAGCCGGTGGTCTTGCCGTTCCGGCCCCTTCAGCAGCTGGAACTCGACAAAGCCCGGCACGCCCTTCAGATGAGAATCGCGGTTCAACCACACTTCCTCAAAATCGCTCTCGCGGCCGAGTGTCACCCGGAACCGGTTCATCGCAATATACATTCGCTACGTTTCCTTTGTTGCAAACAGCTACTGGCCTTTAGCGCCATCGCTGCTGTCCATCCAAATCGTCACCGGGCCGTCATTGACCAAACTCACCGCCATCTCGGCGCCGAATTCACCGGTCTCAACGGTGATGCCTTGGTCGGCGAGAAGCCGGCAGAAGCACTCGTAAAGTTCGCGCCCCACATCCGGCGCTGCGGCGCGCGAGAAGCCCGGCCGATTGCCACGGCTGAGATCGGCGGCCAGGGTGAATTGGCTCACCACCAGAACTCCGCCGCCGACATCCAATATCGAGCGGTTCATCTTGCCCTGTTCGTCCCGCAGGATGCGCAATTTTCCGATCTTGCGCGCCAGCAATTCCGCTTCTGCATCGCTGTCGCCCTCAACGGTGCAGATAAAGATCAGCAGGCCATAGCCAATTTCGCCGATGACGCGCTCGCCAACTTCGACGCGGGCCTCGCGCACCCGTTGCAAGAGCGCTCTCATCCCGTGTTCGCTTCGAACCAGCGCGCATCGACGAGCACCACCGAGGTCTCGATCTGGCGTTCCGGGATCGTCCAATAGCTGCGCAGCAGGCGGTCCTTGTCCGCTGGGCTTGTCCTTTGGAAGCCGTGTTTTTCGTAAAAACCGATGGCCCAATCGGCGGCGGCCCAGGTGCCGATCAGGAGTGGTCGTTCGGCCAATTCTTCGCAACTCGTCAGCAAGGCGGCGCCAATGCCCTGGCGCTGGGCGGCGGGATCGACATAGGCATGGCGTATCAACGTCACGTCGTTCACATCCTGCACCCCCATCACGCCCTTCAGCACGCCCGCCTGTTCGAAGCCCTGAAACCGGATGCCGGCGGCAAATTCATCGGCGAGCTCTTGCGCCGGCATGTAGGGCTCTTTCCAGCGATCGGGCGGGATGATGCCACGATAGGCTTCGGCGGCGGCGTTGATGAGCGCCAAAAGCGCTTGAAAATCAGCTTCATCGCAGGCGCGAATCACAGCCCATTCTCCCCGGCGGATAAAATCCAACGTACTGCTACAATATGTGAGATTCTATCCACCGGCTCAACGCGCAATAATATTGTTTCAAAACACGCGCTCTGTTCCCTGGAAATGGTGCGGCAATATTTCTCGGCATTCAAAACGAAAAGGCGGGTCTGGTGTGGGCGATCTAACGGGAAAAGTAGTTTGGGCCATCGGCTCGGGTACCGGCATTGGCGCTGCCGGAGCGGAAGCGCTGGCCGGCGCCGGTGCGCGGGTGATCCTTTCCGGCCGCCGGCCCGAGCCACTGGAAGCCGTGGCGGCGCGCATTCGTGAGGCCGGCGGCGAAGCGCATCAGGAGCCGCTCGATATCGCCGACGGCGTGGCGGTCGGCGCCCTCGGCGAGGCCCTCATCACCCGCTTCGGGCGCCTTGATATCATGCTCAACAGCGCCGCCATCAACGTGCCCAACCGCGCATGGGTGGATTACGAAGCAGCTAGTTGGGAAAATCTGATAGATGTCGATATCAAAGGCGCGCTCCATTGCATCGCCGCCGTGCTGCCGCAGATGCGCCGCCAGCGAGATGGTCTGATCATCAATATCTCATCCTGGGCGGGGCGCTATGATTCGGTCATCGGTGGTGTCGCCTATACGGCGTCCAAGCGCGCCATGATGGCCTTCACCACAAATATCAATATGGAAGAGGGGCGGAACGGCATCCGCGCCTGCGCCATTTGCCCGGCTGAAGTGGTGACGCCGCTGATCGACAAACGCGCCGAACCGGTGCCTGACGCGGTCAAGGCGCGCATGCTCAGGCCGGAAAACTTGGCCGAAACGATTCTCTTCGTCGCCCGCATGCCCGCCAGCGTCTGCATCAACGAAATTCTCCTTAGCCCGACCTGGAACCGCGCCTATGTCGGCGACGCCGAGCCGGAAGCGCCAGCCGGCGCATCATAGTGCTGAGCATTTCCGACATCGGCGTGCGCGCGCTACGCTGCTTGCCGCCGGAAACGGCGCATGGCGTGGCGCTCGGCCTATTGCGCCGCGGCTTGGTTAAAAGAGCGCGCACCACTTCTGCGCCGTCCCTGAAGGTCAAGCTCTGGGGTCTCGAATTCGCTTCGCCGCTCGGTCTTGCGGCGGGCTTCGATAAAGACGCCGCCGCCTTGCGCGAGCTTTATCGGCTCGGCTTCGCCTTCGTCGAGGCCGGCACCGTGACGCCCAGGCCGCAAGCAGGCAATCCGCGCCCGCGTCTCTTTCGCCTGACCGCCGATGGCGCCTTGATCAACCGCATGGGCTTTAATGGCGCCGGCCTCGATGTTTTCGCCGCCAACGTCGTGCGCGCGCAAGAGAAAGGCGCCGCCGCGCCGCTCGGTATCAATATCGGCGCCAACCGCGACAGCGCCGATTTCATCGATGATTACGTTCTTTGCCTGAAACGTCTGGCGCCGCTCGCGAATTATATTGCGCTTAATCTGTCTTCCCCCAACACGCCGGGCCTGCGCAATTTGCAGGAAGGCGAAGCCTTACGGAGCCTACTCGGGCGGGTGAGCGAAACCGTGGCCGGGATGAAGACACCGGTGCCGCTATTGCTCAAGCTCGCGCCCGAGCTCAAAGCCGCGGCGCTCGCCGAAAGCGTGCACGCCGCTTTGGAATTTGGCATCGCCGGATTGATCCTCTGCAACACCACCATAGATCACCCGGCGGAACTCCGCTCACCGGCGCGGGAGGAGCAAGGCGGTTTGAGCGGTGCGCCGCTGTGTGCGCCGGCGCTCCGCATGATGCGCGAGGTATATGGCCTGAGCGAAGGCCGCTTGCCGCTGATCGGCGTTGGCGGCATCGCTTCGGCCGAGGATGCCTATGCGCGCATTCGCGCCGGCGCCTCGTTGCTGCAGGTCTATACCGGTTTCATCTATCGCGGCCCGCGTTTGATAGAGGACATCCATGCGGGTCTCGCCCAGCGATTGCAGGCTGATAAATTCGAGCATATTGGGCAGGCCGTGGGCGCCGACGCATGACGCTCAGTCTGACCGCGTTGTCCGGGCGCTATTGCGTGGTTCGCCTCGATGCCGGGGCGGCGTTGCCGTCGTGGTTTTCGCTCGCCGCGCCCCTGGCTGCCGCTTGCCGCACGGCGGACGAATTGTCGTTGCTCGTAGCGCAAGAGGACGTGCCGGCGGCGGTGCCGGCAGAGCGAGATTTGTGCGCTTTCAAAGTGGCGGGGCCGCTCGACTTTGCGCAAACCGGAATTCTTGCCGCCATCGCCGGCCCGCTTGGCGCCGCGGAAATCCCAATTTTTGCGCCCTCCACATTCGAGACCGACTATGTGCTGGTGCCCGCCGCCCGCTTTGACGAGGCCCGGAAAATTCTAGCTCAAAGCTTCGACGTAACGGCCTAGGCCGCGTCGACTTCCGCGCGGATTTGCGCCGCCGCTTGGGCCGGGTCCGCCGCGCCGGTGATCGGGCGGCCGATAACCAGCGCGCTGGCGCCAGCGCGCACCGCCTCGCCCGGCGTCATCACGCGCTTCTGGTCCTGCGCGCCACCGCCGCCTGGGCGTATACCGGGCACGACAATATCGAAGCCAGCGCCGCAGGCGGCACGAATCGCTTCGATCTCGCGCGGGCTGGAGACGATGCCGTCGATCTCGGCACGCCGCGCGAGTTCGGCCAGGCGCACAACTTGTTCGCGCGCGCTTCCAGCAACGCCTTGCTGCGCCAGGTCGCCTTCGTCGAGGCTAGTCAGCACGGTCACCGCCAGCAACCGGGGCGGGGCCAGCGAGAGGCGCGCGGCTTCTTCATGCGCCGTCGCGCGTGCGGAGCGCAGCATATCCTCGCCGCCACCGGCGTGGAGGGTCAAATAATAGGGCGCCAATGGGGCTAGGCTGCGGATGGCGCCGGCCACCGTATTGGGGATATCATGCAGCTTCACATCGAGGAAGATCGGCAATCCCAGTTTGGCGATCTCGCGGATGCCGTCGGGCCCTTGGGCGGTAAAAAATTCCAGGCCGAGCTTGAGCCCATCCACCGCGCCTGCAATCGATTGCGCCAAGCTGCGCACCGTCTCTAGGTTGGCACTGTCGAGGGCGCAGAAGATGCGCGTGCGTTTGTTCATTGCGTCGGTCATGCGGCTAGATTATTCAGTGATGTCATGAGCGACAATGCTTCTCATATTACTGCCGGGGTTACCGCCCGGGCGCTGCTCGATGCGGGCGCATTCTTAATCCGCCCCAATGAGCCGTTCCGTCTCACTTCCGGGCTGCTGGCGCCGATCTATGTCAATTGCCGGCTTATTTTGGGCCATGTGCGGGCGCGGGCCGATATTGCCGACGCCTTGGCCGCGGATGTCGCCACACGCGGCGGCGATATTGTCGCTGGCGGCGTCACCGCCGGCGTGCCGTTCGCCACGATGGTGGCCGACCGCCTCGGCCTGCCATTGACCTATGTTCGCCCGCAGCCGAAAAGCCATGGCACCGGCGGGCAAATCGAAGGCGCAGAAGTGGCTGGCGGCAAAGTCGTGCTGGTCGAGGATCTAATTACCTCAGCTAAAAGCATCGTGCTCTTCACCAACGCCTTGCGCGCCGCCGGCGCCACCGTTGATCATGCCTCAGTGGTATTTGCACGGATGACCGCCGCCGCCCAGCCGGCGCTCGATCAATTGGATCTCAGCCTAAACGTGCTGTGCGATATGGAGACATTGTTAGAGATGGCTCAGGAGAACGGCGTGGCATCGGCGGCAGCGATCGCCGAAGTGCGCGCCTATTTGGACGACGCTGAAGGCTGGTCGGCCTCGCGTTAACCTCCGGTCTCGCCGATTACAACGCCCAGCGCCGGGTCAGCGCTCCATTCCGCCATCGAGCCGTCATAGAGCCGCGCCGCTTCATTGCCGAGCAATTCATGCGCCACAAACCAACCGAGCGATGCCATATGGCCGGTATTGCAGAAACAGGTGATTGGTTCGCCCCGGGTTGCATCCACTGCCGAAATCAGTTCGGCCAGCGCCGCCGGGGTTTTAAACGCGCCGCCTTCGGTCAAGCGGTTGAGCGGCAAATTGCGCGCGCCGGCTATGGTGCCTTTGCGGCGCACAAAGCCGGGTCCGCGCGCGCCTGAATACTGGCCCTCCGGCCGGAGATCGAGAAGCAGACCGCCGCTTTCCTGAGCTGCGATCACGTCCGCCTTGGTGGCGATCAACGAGGGGCGAAAGGATGCCCTGAACGGCCAGATTTCTGGCCGCGCCAGACCGCTTTCGATCGGCGGCGCGGGCAGCGCCATATAGGCTGTCATACCGCCATCGAGGATCGACACGGCATCATGGCCGAGCACCTTGAAGGTCCATAAGACGCGCGCCGCGCTGGCCATCTCGATGGCGCTCAATCCGCGTGCCACGATGACGACATGGCTGGCATTGGCAATCCCCAGTCCGCCGACGAGAATTTCGAGATCGGCCACCGGCGGCAGCATGCCAAGCGTTCCGTCGGCGCTGGTGGCACGCCAGCCGGCGCGGGAGTAATCGCTGAACACGGCACCCGGAATATGCGCGGCAGCGAAGTCCTCGGCCCCGTCACGACGGATATCGAGAAAGCGGATCTTTTCGCCACCGATATGGGAGACCGCCCAGGCGGCGTCGACCAGCGACTCGGCGGCGCTGGCGGCATGGCCTGGGGCGCCGAAACACAGCACCAATAACAACAAGGCGACCGAGCGCAACGGCAAAGTTTTTCGGGAAATTTTCCGCATGATGAGTCAGTTTATCCTGTTATCCTCGTTTACCGCGAACTTCGTTAGAAATGGGAGACACAAAATGCCGCGTCGAGTAATTGCCAACAGCTTCATCTCCGCCACCGCCCTTGCCGTGGCGCTGGGGATCGCCGCGCCATCGCCGGCGCATTAGTTTTCTGCGCCCGAGCCGGCAGCGCCGGCCATTATCGGGCTGCAAGTCGCTCAAGACGAGGATACACCGGAACTTGCCCCGCAGCTCAACGACGGGGCGGCGGAAGTGCTCGAAGAGGCGCCGGTTGTTGCCGATAAGCCAGCCTTGGCACCGCAAACCGACACCGCCAATCCGAGCGAAGAAATCAAAAAAGCCGTTGAATCGGCGACCAGCGGGGCTAGCGATTCCGCGGGAGACGGCGTCAATCCTTCCGACGAAATCAAGGCCGCGGTTGATTCCGCCACCGGCAAGGTGAAAAGTGCCACCGCCGCGGCGGACGAAGACGACGATGACGAAGAGGAAGGCGAGGACGAAGACGACGAGAACCAAGAGGACGACGACGAAGACGATAACGACGCAGATGATGAAGACGACGACGGGGATGATAACGAAGACGGCGATGACGACGGGAAGAAGGAAAAGAAAAAGAAGAAAGACAAAAAGAAGCGCAAAAACAAGAAAGACGATTAGCCTCCGGACGACGATTTGATCGCCGGCGCAAAAAAAAACCGGCCCGCGCAGGGCCGGAGAGGGGGGTCGTAAGGCGGCCCGTTGTGGGCCCCCTAATGTGAAGCTGGACTAAAAGTGCCAGGAGCGGGGTCGACAGGGGATGTCACGCCGCCTTCACATCTGCCGGGGATTCTCCCCGTTTTTTGTACCTTGCGTTATTCCGATGAGGAACCTGGGACGCGCCGCTGCGTTGCCCTCACGCCGCTTCTGAAGATTGTTCGGCACCGCTGAATTGACCGGTCTCCGTTGACCCCGCCATCGCCGTTGTCGAGGACGTGCCGCCGCTGATCGCCAGGCTGACGGCGTCGAAATAACTCGTGCCTGCCTCGCGCTGATGGCGTGTCGCGGTGTAGCCGGCGCTCTCGGAATCGAATTCCGCTTGTTGCAGTTCGGAATAGGCGGCCATGCCGCGCTTGCCATAGTCGCGCGCCAGTTCGAACATGCCGTGATTGAGGCTGTGGAAGCCAGCCAGCGTGACGAATTGAAATTTGTAGCCCATCGCGCCCAGTTCGCGTTGGAAGCGGGCGATGTCGGCTTCGTCGAGATTGGCGCGCCAATTGAACGAGGGCGAGCAATTGTAAGACAGCAGCTTGTCGGGAAATTCTCGGTGAATCGCTTCGGCGAATGTCCGTGCCTGTTCCAAATTGGGGCGCGATGTTTCCATCCATAACAGGTCGGCATACGGCGCATAGGCGATGCCGCGCGCGATGCAGCGCGCCATGCCTTCTCCTTCGCGCAAGCGGTAAAAGCCTTCCGCCGTGCGGTCACCGGAAATGAACGGACGGTCGCGCTCATCAACATCGCTGGTCAGCAATTGCGCGCTGTCGGCATCGGTGCGGCACATGATCAGGGTCGCCACGCCGCTCACATCGGCGGCGAGGCGTGCGGCGCTCAGATTGCGGATATGCGCGGCGGTCGGAATCAGCACCTTGCCGCCCATATGGCCGCATTTTTTCTCCGACGCCAGTTGGTCCTCGAAATGCACGCCGCCGACACCGGCTTCGATATAACCCTTCATGATCTCGAAGGCGTTGAGCGGGCCGCCGAAGCCGGCTTCCGCATCGGCGACGATCGGCGCAAACCAATCGATATCGCCGCCTTCTCCGCCGAGGCGCTCCATATGCTGGACCTGATCGGCGCGTTGCAGTGCCTTGTTGATGCGCCGCGCCAGAGCCGGCCCGCTATCGGCCGGGTAGAGACTTTGGTCGGGATAGGTTTGGCCGGCGCCGTTTGCGTCGGCCGCTACCTGCCAGCCCGAGAGATAGATCGCCTTCAACCCGGCGCGCACCATTTGCACCGCCTGGCCGCCGGTCATCGCGCCGAGTGCCGCGACATGGTCCTCGCCGTTGACCAATTCCCACAATCTGCTGGCCGCATGTTCGGCCAGCGAGTGCCTGATCTCGATTGAGCCACGCAGGCGGGCGACGTCGCCGGCGCTATAACTACGCTCGATGCCGTCGAAGCGCCCCACAGGCGCGTTCGGGTTCAGGGTCTCGAATGTGGCAGCGGTCATTTTCTTATTCTCCTTGAGTTAGCTGGGCCGGGCCGCGTCATCTATCAGCAGGCCGTATGCCGACAATGTTAAAAATTCTTCGAAATCATCCGCCGTCGACAAATCGGCAAACAGTTGAATGGCGTCGCCAAAACGCCCGCCGGTGAAGCGCGCGTCGCCGAGCTCTTTCTCAATCCCTTCGATTTCCTCGGCCAGGAGCTGGTCGAACAAGGTGCGGTCGATCACCCGGCCATCGTCGAGCTGGGCGCTATGCTTCAGCCATTGCCACACTTGGGCGCGGCTAATTTCGGCGGTTGCCGCGTCTTCCATGAGATTGTAAAGCGGCACGCAGCCCTGTCCGCGCAGCCAGGATTCGATATATTGAATGCCGACGTTGATATTGCCGCGCAGGCCCGCCTCGGTGATCTTGCCTTCCGGCAGTTGCAGCAAATCGCTTTCGGTCACCACCAAATTATCGAGCGTGCGGCCGACCTGATTGGCCTCCGGCATCAGCCGGTCGAACACGTCCATCGCCACCGGCACCTGGCCGGGATGAGCGACCCAGGTGCCGTCATGGCCGTCACTGGCTTCGCGCTCCTTGTCGCCGCGCACTTTGGCGGTCGCCGCGTCGTTTGCTTCGGTGTCGCCCTTGATCGGGATTTGCGCCGCCATACCGCCCATGGCGTGGGCGCCGCGGCGGTGGCAGGTCTGAATGAGGAGGCGGCTATAGGCGCGCATCAGCGGTTGGGTCATGCCGACATCACCGCGATCGGGCAGGACCATGTCGGCGCGATTGCGGAATTTTTTTATGACACTGAAAATATAGTCCCACCGGCCGCAATTGAGGCCGACGATGTGCTCACGCAATTCATGCAGAATTTCGTCCATCTCGAAGGCCGCGGTGATGGTTTCGATCAACACCGTTGCCTTGATGCTGCCGGACGCCACGCCGAGCACGTGCTGGGCGTGCACGAACACGTCGTTCCACAGGCGCGCTTCAAGATGATTTTCCAATTTCGGCAGATAGAAATATGGCCCCGTACCCCGCGCCACCTGCTGTTCGGCGTTGTGGAAGAAAAACAGGCCGAAATCGATCAGCGCGGCCGAGGCGGGCGCGCCGTCGACGGTGATGTGGGCCTCTTCCAGATGCCAACCACGCGGGCGCACGATCAAAGTGGCCGGGGCATCGCCGAGCACATAGTCCTTGCCCGAATTGGGGTCGGTGAAGGCGATCTCACCGCGCACCGCGTCGCGCAAGTTGATTTGTCCGTTGATCATCAAGTCCCAGGTCGGGGCGGCGGAATCTTCGAAATCGGCCATGAATATGCGGGCGCCAGAATTAAGCGCGTTGATGACCATCTTGCGCTCCACCGGGCCGGTGATCTCGACGCGCCGGTTGTGTAAATCTTTGGGCACAGCCGCGATTTTCCAGTCGCCGGCCCGTATATCCGCCGTTTTGGCGAGGAAATGCGGTTTCTCGCCACTATCGAGGCGGTGCTGAAATTCGCCACGAGCCGCGATCAAACGTTTGCGCTCAGCGCCAAAGCGGCGCTCCAAGCCGGCGACGAAATGCAACGCCTCTGGCGTGAGGATGCCGTCGAATCCCGCCGCCATCGCGCCGGTGACTTTAATGCCTGCCGTAAGTTCCATCTCGTTCCCGTTCATTCCATCGCGCTGCGGCATCTTTAGAATCCTTCTTTATGCCGCGCTGCAACATGGCAGAGAGTCTGCCACTACAGCGCATTTGTCCATAACCTATTGATATTAAAAATGTAATTCTGTAACAAAAAGTATATTATCAAAAGTCAATTTGTAAATCTTGTAAATTTTTCGGCGCTGCGGGATAATCGCCAGTAACAATCAGCCGAGTGAGGGAGCAGTACACATGGCGGAACGCAAAGTCATGGTCGGGCCACGCCTTAGGCGGATGCGCTTGGAGCGCGGCCTGACGCAAAGCCAGATGGCCGAGCAAATGGGTATTTCGGCCAGTTATCTTAATCTCATCGAGCGCAACCAGCGCCCGGTCACCGTGCAATTGCTGCTGAAACTCGGACAAACCTACGATATCGACTTGCAACGCTTCGCCGTCGATGACGAAGCACGCGTGGCGGCGCAATTGAAAGAAGTGTTCGGCGATCCGCTGTTCGCCAAAAAAGGTGTCACCAACCAGGATATCCAGGATATGGCGTCGGCGAGCCCAGTCGGCGGCGAAGCTGTCTTCGCGCTGTTCCGCAGCTACCGCGAATTGGTCGACAACGCACTCAATCTGGCCGAAGGCTTGAGCGATACCGATAAGGTCGGAGGTGTGGCGGCGCTCCGCCTGGCCGGCGAGGAAGTCCAGGATTTCATCCAGGCGCGGGGCAATTATTTTCCCGATCTGGAAGATGCCGCGGAGCAGATCTGGGGCGATGCCAAGCTCGATAAGGACGCGCTTTATGAATCTCTCCGCGCCTATCTTCTCAACACCCACGGCATCAAGGTCCGCGTCCTGCCGTTCGACGTGATGGAAGATACCCTGCGCCGCTATGACCGTCACGGCCGGCGCGTCATGCTGTCGGAAATTCTGCCGCCTGAGAGCCGCTGCTATCAGCTCGCCTATCAGATAGCGCTGCTGGACTGCTCCGACCATTTCGATGAGATTGTCGACAGCGCCGGCCTTGACGGCGCCGAGACGCGGCGGCTGCTGCGCATCGGCTTGGCCAATTATATGGCCGGCGCGGTGATGATGCCGTATGCCCGCTTCCATGAGGCGGTGAAGGCGCTGCGCTACGATATCGATCTCTTGGCGCGGCGCTTCGGCGCCGGCTTCGAGCAGGTCTGCAACCGGCTCACCAATTTGCAGCGCCCCGGCGACAAGGGCGTACCGCTCTTTTTGGTGCGCATGGATTGCGCCGGCAATGTGTCGCGCCGGCTCAGTGCCAATGGCTTCCACTTCGCTCGCTTTGGCGGCCTATGCCCGCGCTGGGGCGTGCACCGCGCCTTCCGCACACCGGGAGAAACGCGTACCGAGTTCGTGCAGATGCCGGACGGCGCGACCTATTTCACCATTGCCCGCCTGGTCGCCCGCCCGGGTGGCGGTCATCAAGTTCCGGCGCAGCAATTCGTCGTCGCCATCGGCTGCGAGGCAAGCCTTGCCGGGCAGATGATTTATGCCGACGGCAAACTGCCGGCGGAACCGGACACAGCGCTCAAGATCGGCGTCAATTGCCGCCTGTGCGACCGCTTGGAATGCAACCGCCGCGCCTATCCGCCGCTCAACCGCCGCCTGGTGGTCGATGAGAACCATCTCGGTCTGGCGCCATATTTCTTTACCTGAACCTTCACCTGGCGCCCTCGCGCGGCGTATGATGGCCGCCAGCCACAATGCTTCACAATCCAACCCGGGGAGAAAAAACATGGCCCAGGAACTACTGCCGCCGCAACTTATCACCAAAGCGCGCATGCTCTATTTCTGCTGGGTGCCCGCTGATCCGGCAGCCTGCGCCGCGCTGCTGCCTGCCGGCCTCACGCCGGCCGCCAATAAAGCCATCTACATCAACCAATACGTCGTCGACACCGATGCGCAGACCTCGCATTTCGGCGCCTATTCTCTCACCTATATGGGTCTCGATCTCGACGGGCTGGATCTCGAAGACGAAACGCCCGGACGATTCTGGACGCATTATTTCAATTCCAATCCCGGAATGCGCGCCTACGCCGCCGATCGCGGCATTCCCGCCGATGCCGGCAAAACCGAACTGGTTATCGAGGGCGATGTGCTCACCGCAACCACTAAGGCGGGCGACGGCGCCCTGTTGTTCCGCACCAAAGCGCGGGTGTCCGATACGATTGGCGAATCGGTTCGCGGTCATCTGCGCTACATCACTCAGAATGGCGGGATTATGGAAAGCGGGCGCTACGCCTATGTCGGCGATATCGTGGCGCCGTTCGAGGTGCTGTCGTTCGAATTTCTCGCACCCGATCATTCGAGCTATTCGCTGCGTCCGGCCGATCCGCTGAAAATCACCTTCGGCTTCTATTCGCCAAGCTCGTCATTTTGCTATCCCGGAGGCGTCGAGCCGCTCTAGGGCGTTACTGGCGCAGTTCGGCTTCGCGCTGCTGATACGTCCACGCGCGTACCGCGTTGTAATTGCTGTCGGCATTTTCGACCAGATAATTGATAGCATCGATTAGCTCCTCTCGGCGGACCACGCCTTCGCCGGCGTAAAGCGCAAGGCGTTCGGTCGACCCCAGGAGCCAGCTGCGCGGATCGAACAGGCTGTCGACTCCGAGGCCAACTGCATCACGCGCCGTGGTCGGGCCGAATAGCGGCAGAACCAGATAGATTCCGTCGCCGACGCCATAGGTATAGAGAGTCTGCCCAAAATAGGCGTCATGCGGCTCCAAGCCCAGCTCCGCGGCGACATCGAACAATCCCAGCACGCCGACGGTGCTGTTGATGGCGAAACGAGACAATGTCGTCGCCGCGCGGTGGAAGCGTAGCTGCAACAGATCGTTGGCGAAAATAATCGGTGACGCAAGATTGTCGAAGGCGCGGCTGAGGGCGTGCTGCGCCGCCTCCGGCGTCACAAACCGGTAGCCGCGCGCCAGTGGCCCGAAGATGACCAAATCCAGCGCGCCGTTGGCGTAGAAGAAGACCCGGTTGAGGCCTTCAAGCGGATCTTTATCGGCATAGCCGTCGATCCCGCCTTCCTTCGGCAGTATCGGCCAATTCGCTGGGCGGTCGCCTGGTGCCGCGTCGCGCTGGACATCTGGCGCCCGCGCGTCATGTGACTCGATCCCGCGCGGCGCCTCCGGCTCGGCCTGGCGCGGCGGAGCGACGGACAGATCCGATAGCACGCCAGCAAAGCCCGGAAACATGTTGATCACGGTGAGGTTCAGATTGGCGTGCGATTCGGGCGCCTGAATATAGGCTTCCCGCATGATCGATTGAAACAACTCCGGGCGTTCGGCAATCGCCGACACCACCACCGTTTCCAATTGCCGGTTGGCGATCTGCCGGCGCTCGTCAATGATTTCACTGAGCGATGCCTGGTGACTCCGGCCCTGTTCGGCGGCGGCGCCAATGCGCGCGACCAACTCCGGCGGCAGCGCCTGCGCCACGGCAGTGATGCTCGGCACCAGGCACAGCACCGCCAGGGCGAACAGCATAGTGAATAGCCTAGACATCTCCCGCACCACCCTCGAGCGCTTTCCTGAAAATATCGGGATCGACATTGCCGCCTGAGGCGACCACGACGACGGTCTTGCCGGCTGTCTCCAGGGCGCCGCTCAGCACCGCCGCCAGCGCCGCCGCGCCGCCGGGCTCGATCACCAGCTTAAGATGGTGAAACGCCGCCGCCATGGCTCTGAGAACCGCGGCATCGTCCGCCGTCACGCCGCCGGAGACTCGGCTTGAATTTATTGCGAAGGTGCGCTCGCCCGGCTCTTCCGGAAGCAAGGCGTCGCAGAGGGTGGCGACGCCCATATCGCGTACCTGCTGGCGCGTGCCGGCGTTAAACGAACGGGCGTGATCGTCATAGTCCTCTGGCTCAGCAGTGTAGAGCGCGGCATCGGGCAACTCTGCGCTAAGCGCGAGCGCGCAGCCCGCCATCAGGCCGCCGCCGCCGGCCGGCACGACGACAAAATCTGGGGCGATATTGCGCACCCGGCATTCGGCGGCGATTTCAAGACCAACCGTGCCCTGGCCGGCAATGACATCATTATTCTCGTAAGGCCGTACCAGGGTCGCACCCTTGTCGCGCGCCAGGCTCTCCGCTATTGCCCCGCGGTCTTCCGTCGCGCGATCATAGCTGACGATCTCAGCACCGTAGCGCCGAGTGCCGGCGACTTTCACCGCCGGCGCGTTGTTCGGCATCACGATCGTCGCCGGTGCGTCGAGCATATGTGCCGCAGCCGCCACCGCTTGCGCGTGATTGCCGGAGGAATAGGCCACCACCCCCTGCGCCCGTTTGGCTGGGGCGAGTTGGCTAATGCAATTATAGGCGCCGCGAAACTTGAACGAACCCGTGCGCTGCAGCGGCTCGGCTTTGATCAGCAACCGCCCGCCGATATGCTCATTCAGCCAGACTGATTCGAGCAACGGCGTGCGCACTGTGCGGCCTGCCAGGCGCTCTGCCGCGGCACACACATCGGCATAGTTGGGCAGCGTCAGGCGATCGCCGTCGGCGGCCAGACCTGCGGATTCAGAGGTTGCTGCCATCACCGGCCCCGCTGGCGGTGCCCGGGCGCGTCACGCCAGCTCCCGATCTATTCAAGTTCCTGAAGTTCAAGCTGATCGCCCACCACCAAAATTAGTGCTTTGACGGTCACATCGTCGCCATCACCATCCTCGCCTATATAGGTGAAATCGAAGGCCTGGGAGATCGACATCGGCATCAGCAACTGCCCCTCCTGCACCAGAACACCGCCGGGTTCGACAACGTATTCGAGCGGTGCCGAGATGCAGCCGCCGCTGCTGTAGCACACCCGGCCATGGCGAATCTTTGCGCCCTGACCGGAAAGGTCGTGGGATTCGCGTGTATAGGTGAACTGCCCGTAGCGCCCGGCCTCTTGGTATTCGATATCCGAGACACGCAGCTCGACGGCGTTCTGAGGAGGATCTTCCGCCGCCGCTGTTGGCGCGGCGAGTGGAAGAATGAGCGCCACTGCCAGCCCGGCAGCGGCGAAGAGTCGCGGCAATCCCTGCTTCGCAATCATGGCAATCACACCTCTATCTATGCCCGCAAACGGCTCCAACTTCCAGTAGTTGCCAATCTACACCGCCGCCGCGCGACCGCCAAGAGCCAGGCGTTCCCAGAAAACTCGGTGCCGTCAACAATGCGCCGCTAAATCCGCGACGGCGATCGCGGCACCGGCATCGTCGGCGTCGCATCGGCTGGCCAGTGCCGGTGCCGAGACGCCGCGCGCCAAATCACGTTCGATGCTGGCGGCGTCAACCTCGGCCCCTAACTGCCAGCGATAGGCTTGAAGGCCTTCCAAGACACGCTGCACGTAATTTCTGGTTTCGGGAATCGGAATCATTTCGATCCAGTCGACCAAATCCACTTGCGAATCATGGCGCGGGTCGCCATTGGCGCGCAGCCAACGGCGCACGTTGGTCGGGCCCGCATTATAGGCGGCCAGGGCCAGGATGTAGGAGCCATCATGTTTGTCGATCATGTCGGCCAAATAGGTGCTGCCCAATTTCACATTGTAGGCGGCCTGGGTGAGTTTGCTTTTGGCGTAGGGCAGGCGGAGGCCGCGCGATACCAGGCTCGCCGTTGCTGGCATCAGCTGCATCAGCCCGCGTGCCCCGGCAGGGCTCGCGATGTCGGGGTCGAACAGACTTTCCTGGCGTGTCAGCGCCAGAACCAGCGCATGTTCGAGTTTTCCGTTGGCGTAAGCGAAAGGTAAATCGACGAGCGGAAATATCCGCGCGTTCGAGATATAGCCGTCGCGAGTCGCTTGTTTGGCCGCGCGGACTGCCAGATCATGGCGGCCGAGCGAATGCGCCAGGCGGTCTATCAAGGCATGGTCCGCCGGCCCCTTCGAGATCTCCACCAGGCGCCTCGTAAAGACGCCGGCCATACGGTCTTGGCCGAGAAAGTTCAGCAGTCGGATGACGGCGAACATCTCATGCCCGGCGATGACCGCGTTGGCGGTCTCCTCACCCGTCCGCCGTTCGTCGGCAAACAGCAGCGCCTTGGCGCCGCCAATACGCGCCGCCGCGAGCTGGCCATAAAAAGTGCCGGGATAGTATGCCGCTTGGGCGTACCACAGCGTCGCACTATCTGAATCACCCATGGCCATGGCGGCGCGGCCCGCCCAATAGGCGGCGCGGGCGCGGCTGATCGGCATGAACACCGCGTCATAAAGGCGGGTAAAATGTTCGGACGCTGCGGCATTGTCGCCGAGAAAGCGCAGCGCGAGCCAGCCGGCCAACCATTCCGCCTCGGCGAACGTGGAGGTCTCGATTTGGCCGTGCGTTGAGGCCAGACGGTAGGCATCCGAGACGCGGCCGCTGTTTAGTGCGCGGCGCGTTAGGATTGCGCGCTCGCGCCACCATCGCTTCGGTCGGCCCAATTCTTCCGGGGCCGCGAGCAATAATTCCTGGGCGCCGTCATCGCGCCCCTTGCGGCGGCGCCAGCGCAGGCGCTCATACATGAGGCCCGCCGAGGTGAGTAGATCCTCCGGCACGCGGGCAATGGCGCGATCGACGCCGCCGGCGAACGCATGCAGTGCCATCCGCGCTTCCGCCACAGCCTGCTGGCGTTTATCGACATAGCGGAACATACGCCGCGCATCGCGCTGGCGATTGTCCCAGATCAGCCGGTCGAGGCGCGCGTCATGATCTTCCTGGCGTAAAAAGTTCTTATAGCGACGGTAAATGATCTTGAGGTCCGCGCCGGAGAAATTGTCTTCCACCCAAGCATGGCGGATGAGTTTTGCCGCGCGCGCTGTGTCGCCATCGCCGATTAGCACATCGGCAAAGCGCAGACGCCCATCACGGCTTACCGGATCGCGCCAGCGGAACCAGTCACGCACCCGCGTGTCTTCGTCGACGCCCAGCATCGCGGTTTCGGCGCTGGCCTCCAGGCCAGATTGTCTCGGCCAGTCAGGGTTGCTGGCAATGAATGTAGAAATTTCCTCGAACGAGGCAGAACTATTTGCCCGCGAATAGTTCATCCAGCGCAATACTTTGGCGCCGAGCGGATCGCGCGCACGAGATGCAATGCGGTGCGCGGCCGACCACCGTCCGCTTGCGGCCTCTTTAAACGCGGTGGTGTATAATTTTATGTCCGTGCCTGAAACTGGCGGCGGCAACAGTGTCTCCGCAGCCACGCGCTCCGAAGCCGCCGCACCGCAAAAAATAATGATCGTCACGATTAGCGGCAGAAAAATGCGCACGAACGCCCTTTCAAAACTGAATTTCCTTTTCATGCCGCCGGGCTGCGATCTTAGGCCGAGCGTCTCCCTTGCGGCAAGACGGTTGGCGCCGGCCTTGTCCTCCGGTCAACGGCAAATTATGCTTGGTAAATTCTCAATAATTCGAGTGCGGAGAGCACGATGTTGGAAGGCTATTGCACAGCCCTGATTACGCCGATGCGCGACGGCGCGGTCGATGAAGAGGCGTTCCGCGCCTTGGTCGAATGGCAAATCGCTGAAGGTGTGTCCGGATTGGTGCCGTGCGGCACGACCGGCGAATCGCCCACCCTCAGCCATGATGAACATAAGCGGATCACCGAAATATGCATCGACGTGGCGAACGGACGGGTGCCGGTCCTCGCCGGTACCGGTTCCAACAGCACCGCCGAAGCGATTGAATTGACGCGTCACGCCAAGCAGGCCGGCGCCGACGCCGCGTTGCTGGTCATGCCCTATTACAACAAACCGACCCAGGAAGGCATGTATCAGCATTTCAAGGCGGTGCAGGATGCGGTGGAGATACCGCAATATATTTACAATATTCCCGGGCGCAGCGTCGTGAATATGAGCGTCGAGACCATGGCGCGCCTGGCGGAATTGCCGAATATCGTCGGTGTGAAGGATGCCACCGCCGATCTCACCCGCCCGACCTTGACGCGCCTGGCGATTCCCGGCGGTTTCAACCAAATGTCTGGCGAGGACGGCACGGCGATTGGTTTCTTTGCCCAGGGCGGGCACGGCTGCATATCCGTCACAGCAAACGTCGCGCCGCGCGCCTGCGCCGAATTCTATGCCGCCTGGAAAGCCGGTGACGCGGCCAAGGCGCTCGACCTGCACACCCGCCTGATGCCGCTGCATGATGTGCTGTTCTGCGAATCAAGCCCGATACCGGTTAAATATGCGGCATATTTGCTCGGTAAGTGCCGCGCCGAAATGCGCCTGCCCATGTGCGCGCCCTCAAGCGCGAGCAAAGCACGGATCGAAGTGACCCTGCGCGCATTGGGCCTGTTGAAGGATGCGGCGGCCTAGCCGCCTTTGACATGGCGGCACAGAAGAGCGATGGCCGCAAGATTGTCGCCCAGAACCGAAAAGCACGGCACAACTATCATATCGCCGAGAAGTTCGAGGCGGGAATCATGCTGACCGGAACCGAGGTCAAATCCCTGCGTCAGGGCCGGGCCAGCATGGGCGAATCTTACGCGATGGAGCGCGGTGGCGAGATATTCTTGATCAATGCGCACATCCCCGTATATGCCGCCGGTGGGCGCTATAACCATGAGCCCACCCGCGCCCGCAAACTGCTGCTTAGAAAACGTGAAATTGAGAAGCTCAGCGGTAGCCTGCGGCGCGGCGGCGGCCTGACCATGGTGCCGCTCACTCTCTATTTCAACGAGCGCGGACGGGCCAAAGTAGAAATCGCCATGGCGAGCGGCAAACGCAAACATGACAAACGCGCGTCGGAGAAAGAGCGCGACTGGAACCGTGACAAGCAGCGCCTGCTGCGCGCCGACAATTAAGCTTGGGCGCCGGCGTGCGGCGCCGCCACGAGCCCACGGATATCGTCGAACACATCGTGGAACATGGCCTCCGTCAAGCGCCCCGTATTGGTGTTGAGGCGCGAGCAGTGATAGCTGTCGATCATGGTGAGGTTGGCGGTTAATTCATGGCAGGCGCGATGGCCAAACTTATAGGCGCTCACCTTGTGCCCGAGATTGCGCAGCACCGTTTGGTGGGCGATTCCGCCGAGCGCAAGGATGACGCGCAAGTTCGGCATCGCACCGATCTCACTTTCCAAAAACGGGCGGCAGGCGGCAATCTCGGCGCCGGTCGGTTTGTTTTGCGGCGGCACGCATCGTACGGCGTTGGTAATGCGGCAATCTTCAAAGCTAACGCCATCATCCGCCGTGCGGCGGTAGACGCCTTTTGCAAAGCCGAACTTGATGAGCGTGGCATAGAGAAGATCGCCGGCGAAATCTCCGGTGAACGGCCGCCCGGTGCGGTTGGCGCCTCTCATGCCGGGCGCTAATCCGGCGATCAACAGGTGGGCGTTGAGCGGCCCGACGCTCGCAACCGGGGCGTTATGCCAGTCCGGATGGGCGGCGCGGCTGGCCTCGCGATAAGCAACGAGGCGCGGGCATTTTGGGCAGTTCCGCTTCGGTGCGTCGGGCGTCGCCATATTATCTCGCGTCAGCCTGGTCGTCGCCGTCTTCTTCTTCTTCTTCAAGGGGCTCGCTCGGAAAGTCATCACCGTCGTCCTCGTCGTCGGCAAAGCTCTCATGAATTTGTGCAGTATTTGGGCTTTCGCGATCGTCGCCTTCGCGCCATTGCGGCGCGCGGCCGATCTCTGCCTGAAGGTCTTGCAGCTCGATGAAATAATCGGCTTGGCGGCGCAGTTCATTGGCCACCATCGGCGGCTGCGAGCGCACCGTGCTGACGATGGTCACGCGCAAGCCCTTACGCTGCACAGCCTCGACCAGACGGCAGAAATCTCCGTCTCCGGAAAACAGCACGATATGATCCAGAGCCGGCGCCATTTCGATAATGTCGACGGCAAGTTCAATATCCATATTGCCTTTGATCTTGCGCCGCCCGGTTGAATCGGTGAATTCCTTGGCTGGTTTGGTCACCATGGTGTAGCCGTTGTAATCCAGCCAATCGACGAGCGGGCGTATCGGCGAATATTCCTGATCTTCGATCAGCGCCGTGTAGTAAAAGGCACGAATAAGCCGTCCCTTTTTCGCAAAAACGTCGAGCAGTCGTTTGTAATCGATGTCGAACGCAAGCGCACGGGCGGCCGCGTACAGGTTGGAACCGTCTATGAATAATCCGATACGTTCGTCAGAATAAAAATTGACCATGAAAAACTTCCATTTTCTGAATAAGTCGGCACATTTCGGGAGCAATTCCCGACCGGCAGAGTTAATTGAGGTGCGTTAAATCAATTTGGTGCGAATAAAAATCTCGTCGCAGTTACTATTTATGTCGTGTCACCACTCGCGGCAAGTCCCCGGCGTAGCGGCGCGGATGCGATGATCGTTATCGCTTTGGGGGCCAATCTTGCCACCGAACGGCACGGCCCACCGCTGCTCGGGCTGGAAGCGGCGTTGCGCCGCCTGGACGATTTCGGCGTGGCCGTCATGCAGCGCTCCAACTGGTATCGCAGTGCGCCCGACCCGCCATCCGATCAGCCGATGTATATAAACGGCGTCGTACAGGTCGAGAGTGAGCTGTCGCCCGCCGCCTTGATGGCGGTTTTGCTCAGTATTGAAATTGACTTCGGGCGCCGCCGCAGCGAACCGAATGCGGCGCGCGTGATGGACCTCGATCTGATCGATTTCGACGGCCAAATTCTCAACCGGGCGGCTGACGACAAGGGCCCAGCGCTTCGGTTGCCGCACCCGCGACTGAGCCACCGCGCCTTTGTCCTGTTGCCGCTTCTAGAAATCGCGCCCAGCTGGCGCCATCCCGAAAGTGGACGGCATATCGACGATCTCATCACCGCCTTGCCTGAGGGCCAGAAAATCGATCTTTTAGAAACATAGTATGCCTTTGGCTATGCCCTTGATTTCCGCCAAAAACACCCAAATTAACTTGCGTGCAAGGTAGCAAACGGGTAGGTTTCGCGGCCCTTTGATCCGCATTTGTTTGTATTTTATGGAGTGCCCGCAGCATGGCGCGTGTAACTGTTGAAGATTGTGTTGATAAGATCCCAAACCGCTTTGAGCTGGTTTTGCTCGCTGCCCGGCGAGCACGGAATATTCATTCCGGCGCGCCGTTGACGCTGGAGCGCGACAACGACAAGAATCCGGTCGTGGCGCTGCGCGAAATCGCGGACGAAACCATCGAGCTCGAAGTGCTGAAATACGAGATGGAGCATGGCGCTGATATCGACCAGGAATTGGACGAGCCGGAAGAGGAAAATCTGGCGGTATTGTCGGCTGAGCAAGCCTGGGCCGGCGTTACATCTTCAAAGGTTCCGGACAGCGACGAAGAAGTTGCCGCCGCCGTTGGCGCCGATGCGGTGTTCGCGCCGAACCTCGACGATGGCGATGATAAAGTTGCGGCAAGCGAGCCCAAATCCGAAAGTACTGACGGGGAGGCCTGAGCGCGAATTGTCCATGATTTAATTTCGCGGGCGGGGCGCCAAGCAGATAGCGATTCCGGCCCGGGAGTATCGCGGACAGGCCGAGCGCATGAACTGCAGTGATTCGTCAATACGAACTTGTCGAGCGCGTTAAGGCTTACGATCCGACCGCGGATGAAGGCGCGTTGAACCGCGCCTATGTTTTTTCCCTAAAAGCCCATGGCGCACAAACCCGCGCCAGCGGCGATCCCTATTTTTCCCATCCCCTCGAAGTTGCAGGCATCCTTACCGGGCTCAAGCTCGATTGCGATACCATCGTCACCGCGCTCCTGCACGATACCGTCGAGGACACGCTAGCGTCGCTCGACGAAATTGAGCGCCAGTTTGGCTCTCCGGTGGCTCGGCTCGTCGATGGCGTGACCAAACTCAGCCAGTTGGAACTGCAATCGGATCAAACCAAGCACGCCGAGAATTTCCGTAAATTCGTTCTCGCTATGTCGAAGGACATCCGCGTGCTGCTGGTCAAGCTCGCTGACCGCCTGCACAACATGCGCACGCTCAGTTTCATCGAAAACCAAGACAAGCGCCGGCGCATCGCCAACGAAACCATGGATATCTATGCGCCGCTGGCCGAGCGCATCGGTTTGAAGACGATCACCGAAGAGCTGGAAGACCTGGCCTTTGCCGAGATCAACATGGACGCGCGCAATTCGGTACAGGCGCGCCTCGATTTTCTGCGTGAAGAAGCCGGCGATATCGTGCCGCGCATTCTCGCCGCAATACGCGAAATGTTGGCCGGGCATCGCTTTCGCGCCGTCGTGGAAGGGCGCGAAAAGCGCCTTTATTCGATCTGGCGCAAAATGGAAATCAAGAATATTGCCTTCGAGCAGCTCTCCGATATCGTCGCCTTCCGCATCATTGTCGACAGTGAATCCGATTGTTACCAGGCCCTCGGCTTCGTCCATGGCGCCTATCAAATGGTGCCCGGAAAATTCAAGGATTACATTAGCACGCCAAAGCCGAACGGTTACCGTTCGCTGCACACCACCGTGATGGGGCCGGAGCGCCAACGCATCGAAATACAAATTCGCACCCGTGAGATGCACGAGGAAGCGGAACTCGGCGTGGCCGCCCATTGGGCCTTCAAGCAGGCCGATGCCGGCAGCGACGGCAAGCAATATCGGTGGCTGCGCGAGCTGTTGGACATTCTCGACAATGCATCGGGGCCGGAGGAATTTCTTGAGCACACCAAATTAGAAATGTTCCGCGATCAGGTGTTTTGCTTCACACCGCACGGCGATCTCATCAATTTGCCGCGCGGCGCCACGCCGGTAGATTTCGCTTACGCGGTGCACTCCCATGTCGGCGATACTTGTGTCGGCGCCAAGATAAATGGCCGCATGGTGCCGCTCAGGACGCCTCTCTCGAACGGCGATCAGGTCGAAATCGTTCGCTCCACGGTGCGCGCACCATCACCCACTTGGGAAGGATTCCTGGTGACCGGCAAGGCGCGCGCCAGCGTCAGGCGCTTCATCCGGTCCAAGCAACGCAAAGAGTATGAAACGCTGGGCCGGGCGATCGCGGAAAAGGCCTTTCGCGAAATCGGCGAAACATGGGCCCAAACGGTGATCGATCAGGCTCTGCCCAGGCTCAAACTAAAGAATGAGACGGAGCTGTTCGTCACCCTCGGCCAGGGACTCATGACGAGCCAGGAATTTAGTAGCGGGTGCTTTCCGACGCGCCGGCGCCCCGGCGTTGCGTCACGCGCTTTGTCTTTGGTGCGCGGCCGGTCGGGATCGACCAAGGCCGGCGACGCGGCGATTCCCATTCGTGGTCTGCTGCCCGGCGTGGCGGTGCATCTGGCGGAATGTTGCAGTCCGCTGCCGGGGGACCGCATTGTCGGTATTATCACCACCGGCATCGGCGTCACCGTCCATACCATCGATTGCGATACGCTGGTCAGCTTCGGCGATACACCGGAGAGATGGCTGGACCTGTCGTGGGACAAAGACGAGGCCGAAAATAGCGTCCATGTAGGCAGATTGAGCCTCGTTGTGGCGAATGAGACCGGCTCGCTCGGCGAAATGTCCATGTCGATCGCTAAGAACAACGGCAATATCAACAATCTCAAAATCACCAGCCGCTCGGCGGAATTTTTCGATTTTCTCGTCGATGTCGAGGTCCAGGACTCGCGCCATTTGACCGATATTATCGCGGCGTTGCGCGCCATTCCCTGCGTCAGCAGCGTTGAACGGGCGCGGAGTTAGCTGGCGGGAAAATGGCAAAATACCGGCCCGTGCCGCTCACCGGATATGTCACGCGCGAAGGCGCCGTCATGCAGCGCCGAGCCGCCAATTTCTACCGCTTGGTGAGCCGGCGTCGAACGGTGCGCAGCTTCTCTGCCCGAGCCGTGCCGCGCGCGGTCATCGAAAAATGCGTCCTCAGCGCCGGCACGGCGCCAAGCGGCGCCAACTTGCAGCCCTGGCATTTTGCCGTGGTTAGCGCTCCCGCCGTGAAGCGACGCATTCGAATCGCAGCGGAAAAAGAGGAGCACGAATTTTATCACCGGCGTGCGCCCCAGGCGTGGCTGAAAGCCCTAGAGCCGCTCGGCACCGACGCCAATAAATCCTATCTCGAAACCGCGCCCTATCTGATCGTCGTCTTCCAGCGCAATTATGACGTCGATGCGGCGGGCGATCGCATCATGCAATATTACGCGACTGAAAGTGTCGGCATCGCGGTTGGCCTGCTGTTGACAGCACTTCATCATGTCGGTCTCGCCACGCTCACCCATACGCCCAATCCCATGGGTTTTTTGCGCAGCCTGCTTGGCCGCCCGGCCAATGAGCGTGCGGTCATGATTGTGGTTGCGGGCTATCCGGCCAAGCATGCCAAAGTGCCCGATATCAGGCGCAAAGAGCTGGCGGATATCGCGAGTTTCTTCGAATAGGGCGCTCGCAAGCGGCGCTAAGGGCGCACATATAAAGAACATAGGCTAGGTGGCGACTTGCGGCGTGGGGTGGATCGCTTGCGCAACGCCCTGTTATTGCGATATTTTGCATAATTCGAGGCCACAAAACAAATAACATTGGGCCATCGATGGGGAGAGAGATGAGGAACAAAGAAATGCATCGTCGCGCGATTTCCGGTATTGCGCCGGTTATCTGCCCTCGGTCCGATGGAGGAAAGGCGTGAGCCTATTTCGTCGCCGGCGCAAACGCTCGATTCCGGCCCGGTTCTTGGAGCTGTTGTGGCCGCGGATGGGCTGGCGGCGCGCAGGAAGATATTATATTTTCCGCATCAAGCGGCTTCCCGGCACGCCCTATTCGATTGCCTGCGGTTTCGCGCTCGGCGCGGCGGTATCATTCACGCCCTTCATCGGCTTTCATTTTGTTTTGGCCGGTATCCTGGCCTGGGGATTACGCGCCAACCTTCTCGCATCGGTAATAGGTACCGCGGTTGGCAACCCCTGGACCTTCCCGGGAATTTGGTTCGGTGTCCTGTGGTTGGGCAGTAAGATTCTCGGGCGGGAAATGCCGGAGCTAAGTTTCTCCGACCTCAGTGTCACCATGATTTTCGATCATTTCTCGACCATCGGCGTGCCGATGATTGTCGGTGGCGTCCCGGCTTCCATCGTGACATGGGTGATTTTCTACATTCCGATCCGCCGCGCGATCGCCAACTATCAGCATCACCGCCACAGCAACCGCATTAAACGCCAGCAGGTCTTGGCCGAAGAACGGCGCGAACGGGCAGACGGTGTGGCCAACAGCAATACCGAGGAACTGCCCTCCGCTAGCGGGCAGTCAGTCGATGATTTGACCATTCCGGAGACTTCCGACCGGGAAGAAGCGCGGCCAACGGCCACAATCACGCCTATTGGCCGCGCCGCCGGCGAAAGCAAGGGCGGATGAGCGGGCTCGCAGGCCCGGCGTCAAAATCGACCAAACGGCGACAAACTGAATTAATCGTTGCAGCGGTTCGCCCGGCACTGTTGTCCACATGATCATTGGCCTGGGCAGCGATCTTATCGATATCCGGCGCATCGAGCGCACCCTGGAGCGTTTTGGGGAGCGCTTTACCAACCGCATATTTACCGAGGGTGAACGGGCGAAATCCGAGCGCCGCGCGGCGCGCGCAGAAAGCTATGCCCGGCGTTTTGCCGCCAAAGAGGCATGTTCCAAGGCGCTGGGGACGGGTTTTCGCCAGGGGGTTTTCTGGCGCGACATGGAAGTTGTCAACCTGCCGTCGGGAAAACCGACCATGCGGCTCTCCGGCGGCGCGGCGCAACGCTTGCAATCCCTAACGCCTTCAGGCATGACCACTCAGATTGACGTGTCTCTAACCGACGAACCACCGACCGCCCAGGCCATTGTGATCATCACCGCCCTCGCCGCCGCGCAAGAGTGACGCGAAGGCGATTCACGCAGGCCGGGCCATTCCGTCGCCACTCATAACCAAATTCCGCGAGCCCCATGGCAAGATCGAAGAGCAGCGACACAACGAGAAAACGGAAATCCAGCGGAATCTGGGGCACCATCCGCACCATCGCCTATGCGGTGATTGCCGCGATGGTCGTGCGTACTGTGGCGCTTGAGCCGTTCAATATTCCCTCCGGCTCGATGATTCCGACGCTGCTGGTTGGCGATTATTTGTTCGTCTCCAAATACGCTTACGGCTACAGCAAATATTCGCTGCAGTGGAACATCGACCTGTTCTCCGGGCGATTGTTTGGTTCTGACCCCGAGCGCGGCGATGTTGCGGTATTCAAGCTGCCGCGCGACAACGAAACTGACTATATCAAGCGTATCGTCGGCCTACCGGGCGACCGTATCCAGGTCACCGACGGGCTTATCTACGTCAATGGCGTCCCAATTGAGCGCAACCAGGTTGAGAATTTCACGTACGACGACGTTTATGGCCGCTCGCGCACCATCGCCCAGTTTGAGGAGAAACTGCCCAACGGCGCGGTTCACCACACCCTCGACGCCAACTTCAACGGCAATCTCGACAACACCGACGTCTACAGCGTGCCGGAGGGACATTTTTTCGCCATGGGCGACAATCGTGATAATTCTCTCGATAGCCGCATCGACAATGCTTATTCGGGTGTCGGCTTCATTCCAGCGGAGAACTTGGTTGGCCGGGCGGAGTTTATTTTCTACTCGACCAATGGCGGCGCCGAAATATGGGAAATATGGAAGTGGGGCGAGGCGACCCGCTTTGAACGCCTGTTCACTGCGGTTCGCTAGTGGCCGGCCGGCGTAACGCCAATGCTGCGCTTGGCGCAGAACAGGTTCAAGCGATCGCCGAAAAACTCGAGGCGAAACTTTTCCACCGCTTCGAGAATCGCCAGCTGCTGACCCAGGCGTTCATTCATCCGAGCACCGTCTCGGGCGATGTCCAATCCAATCAACGGCTTGAATTTCTCGGTGACCGTGTGCTCGGCCTCGTCGTGGCCGAAATGCTGCATACAGAATATCCCGACGAAAGCGAAGGCCCGCTGGCACGGCGCTTTGCTGCGCTGGTTCGGCGCGAGGCGTTGGAACGCATCGCCCGGGATCTGCACTTCGGCGATTATCTGATCCTGGCCAAAGGCGAAGAGGACAGCGGCGGGCGTGAAAATTCCGCTAATCTCGCGGACGCTTGTGAGGCGGTGATCGCCGCAATTTTTGTCGATGGCGGCTACGGGGCGGCAGCGCGCTTCATCCGGCAGTATTGGGCGGCGCCAATGACCGGCGAAAAGAGCCCGCCGCGCGATGCGAAATCCGCTCTGCAGGAATGGGCACAAGCCGAGCACGGTGTCCTGCCGGTTTATCGCTTGATTTCACGCGATGGCCCGGCGCATGCGCCGCATTTCGAAATCGAAGTGCAGGTCAGTGATTTTCCCGCCGCCGCGGCCTCCGGCGGCAGCAAACAGGCCGCCGAACAGGCGGCAGCGCAAATCCTGATGCACCGTCTGGCGGTGGATCATGGCTGAGTCCGAGGCGCCGCGCCGCGCTGGTTTTGTTGCCATTCTAGGCGCCCCCAATGTTGGCAAATCCACCCTCGTCAACCGCCTGGTCGGCTCCAAAGTGTCGATCGTATCGCCAAAAGTGCAGACCACCCGTTCGCGCGTGCGCGGCATTCGCATAGAAGGCGTGGCGCAGCTCGTCCTGGTAGATACGCCGGGCATTTTCGAAAATGCCAAGCGCCGCCTCGAGCGCGCGATGGTACATGCGGCGTGGAGCGGCGCCCAAGACGCCGATGCGATTCTCGTTCTCGTCGATGCCATGAAGGGCGTCGATGAAAATACCAAGAAAATTCGTAAAAGCCTGGTCAAATCGGGGCGCAAGGCCCTGGTGGCGATCAACAAGATCGACCAAGTATCACATGCGAGCCTGTTGCCGCTTGCCGCCGCGCTGGACGATGGCGCATCCGCCGAGCGCATCTTCATGATCTCGGCGCTCGACGGCCAGGGTGTCGACGATTTGTTGAACCATCTTCTCGGCTTGCTGCCCGTGGGGCCCTGGCTCTATCCCGAAGATCAGCTTAGCGATATCTCTGAGCGTCTGTTGGCGGCGGAAATCACGCGCGAGAAGCTGTTCCTGCAACTGTATCAGGAATTGCCTTATTCGCTCGCCGTGGAGACCGAGACCTGGCGCGAGTTTAGGGACGGCTCGGTCAGAATCGAACAGATCGTCTATGTGTCGCGCCCCATCCACAAGGCCATGGTGCTGGGAAAAGGCGGGCAGCGTATCAAAGCTGTCGGCCAGGAGTCGCGCATCGAGTTGGAGGAGCTATTGGCCCGCCGGGTGCATTTATTTCTGTTCGTGAAAGTCCGCGAAGGCTGGGCTGATGATCCGGAACGCTACCGCGACTTAGGTCTTGAGTTCGATAGCTAAGGCTAATCCGGAGTAGATGGAATTACCTGCGGCGACGCATTTGCGTGGATTAATAGGTTCTAGGGTCTGCCATCGGCGCTATTTTCAACCGCACTTCGTTGCTTTTGCAGGCGCTTTTCCAGAATTTCGGTGGCCGTAAACACGGCGCGCACGACAAGATCCGCCGCTTCCTCTTCGCCGCGCAACAGCGCCAGAAGCGCGAACAAATCCGTTTCAGGGCGGGCGTCAACGGCAACTTCGTCCATGATCTTTTGCAAGGATTCCACCAGGCTAATAATCTCCGGGCGAGAATCATTCTCGGTATGGCGGGCAATATAGTGAACCATATCCGACATATCGGACAATTGGTTCGCCGGGACACTCCGTCCCGAATTTTCCTTGATGAATTTCTGCATGGCAGTGGCGAAACTGCTGAATTGCAGCGTCGTGCGGCGCAGCCGATGCTCTCGAACAATAGCATTGGCGCGTTCAATCCGCGCCATATCCACTTTTGACAATTCGTCGCCGGTCGCCTTGTAACGCACGCCGTTGGGCACATCGAAGCCGGCAAGTTCGGAATCGTTTTCGCGGCCCGGCTGTCGCCGGTCCGGGCCGACATAGCGCGGAGTTGCGACAAATTTCTTGCGGTTCTGGATTGTATTGTCGACCCGGCTTGCGACCGCGCCAATCGAAATCGGCATCACGATAATGTCGTCGGCGCCAGCGTTGACGAGGGTGCGAATGACGTCGTCGCTGGGCTTCCAGGTAATGACATTGATGACCAGAAACGGATTGGCGAATATCTTGGATATGTTCGCAAACCACTTCGATATGCTCTTGGGCCTCGAGCACAAGCATATCCAAGCCGGCATCGCGAACTGCGCGGCGTAATTTCTCAATCGAGTTCACCACATTGACGCGACGAAAGCCGGCGCCGTGCACGGCATCGAGGATGATGCGCCGGGAGGTCTGTATCGGACTGAACAGTACGACCTCAACGTCATCGAGATCATATACTGTGGGTTTGTCGGAAGAGTCCGAACGGGGCAACGCGCCGCGGGCGCCAGAAGGGGTCATTGGTTCCTGTGGTT
>Ga0114993_10000389_pt1 | contig 51430 bp, 45 predicted proteins | sample ArcticOcean_MG_C_FD_87042 | JGI IMG/M metagenome (GOLD analysis project Ga0114993, IMG submission 87042) | Marine microbial communities from western Arctic Ocean - ArcticOcean_MG_CB2_150 | ecosystem: Environmental > Aquatic > Marine > Oceanic | place: Arctic Ocean: Canada Basin | collected... | reverse complement strand
CCGTGCCCTCGAGCTTGGGCAGCGCGCGTATGTCGCGGGCCGCGGTCTCAAAGTAGGTGTCGTTCTCGAACCCGCGCGCGGCGATCACGTCCCACAGGTGGTTAATGACGTCCTCGCCCTGGGTGGTCACCTTCATCTTGACGATGGGGCTGAAGAGCAGGTAGCGTCGGTCGTCGGGGCCGGCGGCGCGCATATAGTCGGCCGCCCGCAGGCCCACCAGTTTCATGGCCACCAGCCTGGCGTAGGCGTCCATCATCAGCCGCCTTACCTGCGGAAACTCGGTCACTCGCTGGCCGTAGAGTACGCGGTTGTGCGCGTGGGTGACGGCCTCGTAGAACGCGTGCGTCGAAATGCCGATCGACGCCCAGCCTAGGTTGAACTTGCCCACGTTGACCGTGTTGAGGGCGGCGTCCCAGGCGTCATGCCCGCGAGACAGTATGTCGCTCTCGTTGACGGGGTAATCGTTGAGCTCATAACTCGACACGTAGGACTGCACGTTGACGACGTTCTTCTTCAGATTGTAAGCCGGGTGCTGCGAGTCGGCGGCAAAGAACACAAAATCATCGTTGTCGGCCATGCGACCGAAAGTGGAGACCATGCGCGCAACGTTACCGTTGCCGATGTAGTACTTACTGCCGTTGGCGCGGTAGTCGCCGCCGCCCAGTTGCTCCAGGCGCATGGAGCTCGAGTAAAGGTCGGCGCCGTGGGCCTGCTCTGACAGACCGAAGGCGAACAGCTCGCCCTGCTCCAGTTGCTCGGCGGCCTTCTGCCGGGCGGCTTGGTTTTCGCTCATCCAGATCGGCCCCAGGCCCAGCACCGACACCTGCCAGGCGTACCAGTAGTGCAGCCCGTAGAAGCCCAGGATCTCGGAGAAGCCGCAGTTGCGCCAGGTGTCCCAGCGACAGTCGTCGGCGCCCTCGCCCGCGGGCGTGCACAGGGTGGCGAACACGCGGTTGTCGCGCAGAAAATCGAGGTAGTCCTGGTACCAGCGGCGCTCGTGGTCGTCGTTCTTGAGCTGCCTCTTGCCCTTGGACTCGAAGAACCCGATGGTCGCGTTCATTATTTCGCGGCCGCGGTCGTCGGGGTAGTAGCGATCGTTGTTGTTGGGGTCGAGCAGTAGCATGTTGTCTTTTCTCCCCGGGTGTCCCCGCAGTCATCGGGTGTCCCCGCGCTTTTTTCTATAACAGACCAACCGCCACGCGAATTCCCAGTGCAACCGCGCTGCGCTGCAGCAGCCAGTACACCGACAGGCAGCCCAGCGAGTAGACCGGAGCCTGCACGACCATCCGCGACGCCCATGGCGGCAGGCCAGCCAGTACGCGGGACATCGCGCCGCTTGTTAAACGCCGGGCGGCCAATACCGCGAGTACGAACGCTAGCTGCCCAGCCTCTATGCCGAGGTTGAAGGAGAGAAGCGCCGTCACGAGTTCGTTGCCGGGCAGGCCCACTTCGGCCAGCGCGCCGGCGAAGCCCAGGCCGTGCAGCAGACCGAAGCAGGCCGCCACCAGCCACGGTCTGCGGTGCATGAGTGTTGCGTGTTGTTGCTGCGGGCGGGTGAGCTCGACGGCGAGCACCAGGATGCTCGCGGCTATGGCAGGCTCTATCCAGGCCGACGATGTCGGCAGCAGGCCAACGACGGCGAGGCTGAGCGTGATGCTGTGGCCGAGCGTAAACGCGGTGACGGTCTTCACGAGCATGGGCAGACCGGTGACGAGCAGGAGCAGGCCGAAGACAAACAGAAGGTGGTCCAGCCCGCCGGCGATGTGTCGCGCGCCCAACGCGAAGTAGCCGCGTGCCACCGAGCCGCGCGTGCCGGCCAGCGGCACGGTCCACGCTGGCGACTCGGCGCGCAGCACCGCCTGCAGGCTACGACCGTCGGCCAGTTGAAGGCGCAGCAGCACGTCCTTGCCTGAGCCGGGCAGGCCAGTCACCGCGATGGTTGCGCCGGCCAGCACGCTTGTGCCGGTGGCCGCCGCCCGGTCGCTGGACGCAGCAGTGCAGCGCTCGGTCCATTCGACGATCACGCGCGCGTCGCTTCGCGTTTCTTTCACCTCCCCCACGGGCTGGCATCGGGCCGGCAAGGCCGGGCTCAGCTCGCTGCCACGCAGCCTGATCAGCGACGTGGTCCAACGCGCGCGCACGAGCCCGGGGTCGGTCACGTCTTCGCTGAGCTCGAACAGCACTGGCGAAAATGCGTGCGCGTGGGCCGCCCGGGGTGAAGCCAGCGGCAGCAGCGCGAGCAAGGCCGCCAGTAATAAAACAGTGAAGTTGCTCATCTCGGCGCTTCCACGACGATGGTCCAGGCCCCGCGCAGCTCGGTCAGCTGTTCGCGGTAGTGCAGGTCGCGCTCGTGGTTGGCCAGCGCCGCGCTGAGCCTGCTCCTCACCGAGTCCAGCGCTGGCAGCCTGGCCGGGCGGCGGTTACCAACGCGCAGCAGGTGCCAGCCGTAGGCCGACTCGACGGGGCCCTGCCAGTTGCCGCGCTGCTGACCGTTGGGCGACTGATCCTCGGCCGGCTGGTCGTCTGCCGGCAGCGACATAGCCGCGTCGGCAAAAGCCGGGCCGAAGCTGCGCGCCAGTGTCGCCCGCGATACGTTGCTGAAACGGCTGCCGGGCATAAAAGGATCGCCGGCCGGCGGATTCATGGCCTTGGCTGCTGTGGTGCCGTTGCTATGTGCATCCTCCGACGCCGCGGACAGCGCTCGCTCGGCGCGTTGGCGCGCACCGCTGGCACCACCCTCACCGTCGGAGGAGAAGAAAAGATGCCGCAGGTCCACGCGCGCGGGCTGCTCGTACTCCCAGGCGTGGCCGCGCATCCAGGCAAGCAAGCGCTCGTCGCTGGGGTTTTCCAAGGACAGGCCGGCGCGCAGGAGCAGCCGCATCTTCTGCACCAGCAGGCGGCGCAGCACGAGGTCATCGCGATCGAGCTCGAGCTCGAGAGCCTGGCGATACAGCCGCTCGCGCGTGCGCTCGTCGGCCGTTGCCTGCTCGCCAGCGAGAAAGCGCATTTTTTCGGCAAGGCGAAAGCGCACGCCGCTGTCGTTGCGATCAAGCCCCCGCGCCAACGCCTCGCGGTAGAGTATCTCGTTCGTTACGGCGTGCTCGACCAGCGCCTGCCGCTCGGCGCTACCCGGCTCGCGGCCAAGCGCGCGACGGTACTGGCCCGTCAGCGCCTCGACCCGGGCCGCGGTCAAGGTCGCCGTGCCGCCCCGCAACCCCGGCTTCGCGGCGCCACCCAGGGTCACCCACACATCGACGGCGAACAGCAGCAGCCCGCCCACCACAAAAGTCACAACCTGCCGTCTCAAGAGGGATACGTTCCTATTACGTTAAAAGTACCAGGGCAGGATACAGGGCTCATCGAGCGCCGGCCCGCCGGGCGCCTGCAAGTCAGGCCTTTTCTCCTTTTCTGAACCTGCGGTCGGTTTCGTAGCATTCCTGCAGGCCCACCAGGGAGGTAAACTCGTCAAAGCCCACCATGCTGTCGTCCAGGCCTTCGCTCGTGCCTTGTTCGCGAAGGTGTTGAAACGCGTGCGCCATGGCGGCCGTGGCCGAGAACAGGGCGGTGAGCACGTAACCCACCGACACGAAGCCCAGCTCGTGGACCTGCTCGAGCGACAGGCGCGGCGTCTTGCCGCCGTCTATCATGTTGAGGGTCAGGGGCGCGTCGATTTCGGCCACTATCCGCTTCATGTCTTCGACGGTCTCGGGAGCCTCCACGAACACCAGGTCGGCGCCAGCCCGGGCGTATGCATTGCCGCGCCGTATGGCCTCGTCGAGGCCCAGCGGCGCGATGGCATCGGTGCGACCAACTATCATCAGGCGAGCGTCGCCGATGGCCTCGCGGGCCGCCGTGATCTTAGCGGCGTGCTCCTCGAGCGAAACGACCTGCTTGTCGGCCATGTGACCGCAGCGCTTGGGCCAGACCTGGTCTTCGAGAATGACACCGGCCGCACCCATGGCCACGAGTTCGCGAACCATGCGTTGCACGTTGAGCACCCCACCGTGACCGGTGTCGCCGTCAACGATGACCGGCAGATCGACGGCCGCGATCACGCGCCGGGCGGCATCGAGCACCTCGGTCTGCGTCATCATGCCGAAGTCCGCCAAGCCCAGGGTCGCACCGGCCACCGCGTAGCCGCTGAGAAACACAGAGTCGAAACCGGCGCGCTCAGCCAACAAGGCGCTCAAAGGGTCCCACACGCCGACCGACATGAATACTTTTTTCTGCTGCAACAGCGGATGAATTTCAGCCATACCGGTAGGTTGTACTGCCCGCACCGTTATCGCCACCCCCTTCCGTGACAACGCGGAAAGGTGTAGCCTCCCGCCATCATGAAAATCGAAACTGGTATTCCGCTGAACGACTGGCGCGCCGTTGCGGCGGCCGCGCAACGCGCCGAGCAACTCGGGTTTGACGGCGTGTTGAGCTTTGAGATAGCCAACGACCCCTTCATGCCACTGGCCCTCGCCGCCCTGGCCACCGAGCGCGTGAGCCTGGGCACAGCCATCGCGGTGGCATTTCCGCGCAGCCCCATGGTGGTGGCCAACACGGCCTGGGACCTCAACCTGCAGTCGGGCGGGCGCTTTACGCTGGGCCTGGGTACCCAGGTCAAGGGCCACAACGAGCGGCGCTTCAGCGTGCCGTGGTCGGCGCCGTTGCCACGCATGCGCGAGTACGTGCAAGCGTTGCGTGCGATCTGGCGCTGCTGGGAGAACGGGGAGAAGCTCGATTTCACGGGCGAGCACTACAATTTCACCTTGATGACGCCCGAGTTCTCACCGCCACCTTCGGGCCTGCCGCCCGTGCCGGTCACCATAGCCGCGGTGCGCCCGGCGATGCTCAAGATGGCCGGGCAGGTCTGCGACGGTGTGCGCCTGCACGGCTTTGCCACTCGCCGCTACCTCGACGATGTGGCCATGCCGGCGCTGGCAGAAGGAATGAAGAAAGGCGGCCGCGCGCGCAACGAGTTCGAAATATGGGGCGGCGGTTTTATCTCCACCGGGCCCGACGAAGAAAGCGTGGCCAAGCAGCGCGAGTGGGTGCGCTACCGCATTGGTTTTTACGGGTCCACGCGCAGCTACCTGCCAGTGCTCGAGGCCCACGGCTGGGAAGAGCTTGGCGCGAAACTGAACGGCATGGCGCGTGCCGGGCAGTGGAAAGAAATGCCCGCCGAGATACCGGACGAGGTGCTCGACGAGTTCACGGTGTCGGCCACCTGGAAAGACCTCACGCCGGCCGTCGAGCAACGCTTCGGCGGCGTATCCGACAGCATCACACTGGAAGCCCCCGCAGCCGACGCCGGCCTGGACGGCGAATTCGGCGAACTGCTCACGGACCTCAAGCGCATACCCTCGCTCTTCGCCCCCACCTGAAGGGGCAAGCCCCCTTCAGGAAGAAGTGAGAATGGTAACGCAGCTCACGCCGGGGAATCCGTACACGTGGGTGAAACCCGTGCGGGGGTTGCCGGGCACTTGGTGAGCGCCGGCGCGCCCCCGTAGCTGCAGGCAGACCTCGTGCACCTGCCGCAGGCCCGAGGCGCCGATGGGCTCGCCGTTGGCCAGCAGTCCACCATCGGTGTTTACCGGCATGAGCCCCTCGATCGCGGTCTCGCCGTCGCGAACGAGCGCTTCCTGTTCGCCGTCGGCGCAGAATCCGCACTCGGCCATGTGCATGATCTCGTGACCGGCCTCGGTGTCCTGCAGTTGCATGACGTCGATGTCTTCGGGGCCTACGCCCGCGGCTTCAAAAGCCTCGCGTGAGGCTTCCACCGACGGCCCGGGCACCGAGCGGACAGGCGTAGACGGGGTCAGCGTCTCGAACGACCCGTAACGGCGAGTGCGAAAAACGTCGGCGCGCAACCGCACGGGGCTGGTCGTATAGCGCGCCGCAATATCGGCGCGGCAAAGCACCACCGCCACCGCACCCTCGCTGGGCGAGCAGAAGTGATACTTGCGCAGCGGATCGCAGACCATCGGCGACCCGGCGATCTCTTCTTCGCTTATCTGCTTGCGCCGCCACGCGCGCTCATTCAGCGAGCCGTTGCGAAAAGCCTTGACCGACACACGATTGAGGCAGTCCTCGCTGATGCCGTGATCGTGCATGTAGCGCATGGTCTTCATCGCGAAGTACTGCGGGTTGAGCGCCAGGCCGGTCTCGCCGTACCACTGCCCCAGCCCGATGCTCTCTAGCGTGTCGCCCACAGAGAACGCGCCGCGCGGGTGCTTGTCCATGCCCACGGCTATGGCCACGTCGGCCTGCCCGGCAGTGATCGCATTGGCGGCGGTCAACAACAGGTTGCCGCCGGTGGCGCAACCGTTGTAAAGCGTGGTAAACGGTATGCCCGTCAGCCCCATGTGCTTGATCATGGTATCGGGCTGCAACACTTCGAGACTGCCAGCGCAGGCAAACTGTATGTCGTTCCAGCCAAGGCCGGCGTCTGAAAGCGCGTCGTTGGCAGCGGCCACGCCCATCTCGATGGGACCCACGCCCTCGTGTCGACCGAAGGGATAAAGCCCGCTGCCCAGTATCGAAACGTTCATGCTTCTACCGGCCGGAAAGCAAAAGTAACGACCTCTTCGCCCTCGTCGTTTTGAAAAAACGTTTCGATCACCAGCTCCATCTCCATGCCTATACGCAAGCGCGAGGGATCGTTTTCGGTAAGGCGCGCTTCCACGCGCACCCCATCTTCCAGCTCGATATACCCGACACCGAAGGGCACGAACTCGCGAGCGTTGCCCGTCCAGGGGTGAGGCGGCGGAAAGTGCTGCACCGTCCAGGTCCACAGCGTGCCGCTACGCCCGAGTTCGACTTCTTCGCAGGCCTGCGAAGGACAGGCCGGGCAACCGCGCTGCACCGGAAAAGTTGTCTCGCCGCAGTCCGGGCAACGACTCCCGAGAAGGGCCGGATGCTCAGACGGCCAGGTGAACAAACCCTCGGCGACAGGTCTCTGCTCTCTCATCGTGTCTTCCACTGCCGGTTCTCCCCTGGCCGGGGCGGGCCCCCAACGGACTAACCCCGCCACAATGGTTAGCCGCCCGCCCGGCTCAAGACAATGGCCGCAGTAAACACACCCCCGCCCGTCGGCTCCAGTGCCCGGCGGGCCAGCTCCACGCCGCTCGCCCGGTGCCCCAACACGACAGTCTCAGTACAGCATGAAGTAAATCGTCACGCCGGTGGCCGAAACGTAGAGCCACAGCGGCAAGGTGACGCGGGCTATGCGGCGGTGCGCTTGCAGCTGGTCGGTCCAACCACGGTAGAGGGTGAGCAGGGCCAGCGGCATTATAACCGCGGCCAGTACTACATGGCTGGCGAGCAGCGACAGGTACAGTGCCTTGAACTCGCCCTCGTAGGGGCGCGGCCCGGCCTTGTACCAGTGGTAGACGACGTAGCTGACGAGAAACGCGGCAGAACTGGCAAAGGCCGCCAGCATCGCACGGCGATGGGCAAGGCGACGGCCGGTCTTTATCATGGCGAGGCCCGTGAGCAGCAGCAGCCCACTCAAGGCGTTGAGGGTGGCGTTTACCGCCGGCAATCCCGACACGTCCAGCCCACCGGCCACACCCTCGGGGCGGGGGCCGAGGATGAGAAACGCCACCGCGGCGCATACCACCGCCGACGTTATGTAGATTATGCGCCGCCAGAAGGCGTCTCGTTCCTCGGTTATCATGCTGTGCCCCGTCCTCCGGCTGGCCACTGTATCCCGAGAGCGCCGCCAATCTGAGCAGCGCAAACCCGCGTTTTCAGTGCTCTTCAGCTTGAAGAGTCGCACGGCGTCGGATACTTGTCGTCGGTTATTCGAGCGTTCCCGGCCTTTTCCATTGGCACCCGGGGCGCAGGAATACACGGTAAAGGGCATGGCAAACAACGACACGAGCAAGGACGGCGCCACCACGAGCGTCTCGATGGAAACCATTGTTAACCTCAGCAAAAGGCGTGGTTTCGCATTCCAGAGCTCGGAGATCTACGGCGGCCTGGGCAGTTGCTGGGACTACGGGCCGCTGGGCGCCGAGCTCAAGCGCAACGTCAAGGAGGCCTGGTGGCGCGACACCGTCACCACGCGCCCCGATGTGGCTGGCCTGGACTGCTCCATCCTGATGCACCCGCGGGTGTGGGAGGCGTCGGGCCACCTCGATAATTTCACCGACCCGATGGTGGACTGCAAGCTGTGCAAGGGACGTTTTCGCGCCGACCAGCTCGAACACGCCAGCTGCCCCAAAAAGCCGAGCAAGAAACCGGGCGAGTGCGAAGGCGAACTCACCGAGCCGCGCAACTTCAACCTGATGTTCAAGACGCACATGGGCCCGGTCGAAGACTCGGCGGCGGCCGTCTACCTGCGGCCGGAAACCGCGCAGGGCATATTCGTCAACTTCGTCAACGTGGTGAACTCCGCGCGCATGAAGCCACCCTTCGGCATAGCGCAGCAGGGCAAGAGTTTTCGCAACGAGATTACTCCGGGCAACTTCCTCTTTCGCACCCGCGAGTTCGAGCAGATGGAGTTGGAGTTTTTCGTGCCGCCGGGCAGCGACGACGCCTGGTACGAATACTGGCAGGCCCGCCGCATGGCCTGGTACACCGACTACGGCATAAACCCCGAGCGCCTGCGCCTACGCTGTCACGCCGACGACGAGCTGGCCCACTACGCCAAGGGCTGCGCCGACGTGGAGTACGAGTTCCCGATCGGCTGGCAGGAGCTCGAGGGCATAGCCAACCGCACCGACTTTGATCTCAAGGCCCACATGGAAGCGTCGGGCAAGGACCTCAGCTTTTTCGACCCGCAGTCAAAAGAGCGCTTCGTTCCCTACGTCATCGAGCCGTCGGCCGGCGCCGACCGCTCCACGCTGGCCTTCCTCGTAGACGCCTACCACGAGGATCCCCCGGAAGAGGGCCGCCCCGCGGACGACCGCCGCGTGGTGCTCAAGTTTCACCCGTCGCTTGCGCCGGTCAAGCTCGCCGTGTTTCCGCTCATGCGCAAGGAAGGCCACCCCGAAAAAGCCATGAAGATCGTCGAAGAACTCAGGGGTCACTTCGCGGTGCAGTACGACCAGGCCGGCTCCATCGGCCGCCGCTACCGGCGCCAGGACGAGATCGGTACGCCGATGGGAGTGACAGTGGATCACCAGACAATGGAAGACGACACCGTCACCCTGCGCGATCGCGACACAATGGAGCAACAGAGAGTCCCGATCACCGCGCTCCAGGGCATAGTGCGCGATAAAATCGCCCCGCCGATATCAACCGGACCCCTGAGCCCCGAGGAAAACTGACGGCGCGGAACACTCGCCGGGACAACAACGCCGCGCTGCCGGTAACGCGGCACGATAACTACACCAACCAGCAGGCAGGACAGATGGCCACCACGAAAAAGACCAACCGTAAAAAGAAGACCTCAGCCAGGAAGACCTCCGCCAGGAAGACCTCCGCCAGGAAAAAAGCCGCGCGCAAGCGCAAGTTCGTCTACACCTTTGGCGACGGCAGCGCCGAAGGCGACTCGTCCATGCGCAACCTGCTCGGAGGCAAGGGTGCCAACCTGGCCGAGATGGCTGGCCTGGGACTTCCCGTGCCTCCCGGCTGCACGATATCCACCGAGGTCTGCGCCCTCTACAACGCAGAGAAAGACAGCTACCCGGCCGGGCTCAAGGAGCAGGTGAAGGCCGGGCTCACCACCATTGAAAAAACCATGGGCAAACGCCTGGGCGACAAGGCCAACCCGCTCCTGGTCTCGGTGAGGTCGGGCGCGCGCGCGTCGATGCCCGGCATGATGGACACCGTTCTCAACCTCGGGCTCAACGACGAGACCGTCGTGGGACTGGCCGTGGCCAGCGGCAACGAGCGCTTCGCCTGGGACAGTTACCGGCGCTTCATACAGATGTACGGCGACGTGGTGATGGATCTCAAGCCCACGTCGGCCAAAGAAACCGACCCTTTCGAAGCCATCATCGAGGCCAAGAAGATCAAGCACGGCCTCGAGCTGGACACCGAGCTCACCACAGTGCACCTGCAACAGCTGGTGCGCGAGTTCAAGGCGCTGATCAAGAGGCGGCTCAAGCGCGAGTTTCCGACCGACCCCATGCAGCAGTTGTGGGGAGCCATCGGCGCGGTGTTTCGCAGTTGGGACAACGAGCGCGCGCATGTGTACCGCAAGCTTAACAACATACCCTTCGACTGGGGCACCGCGGTAAACGTGCAGGCCATGGTCTTTGGTAACCTGGGCAGCAGCTCGGCCACCGGCGTGGCCTTCACGCGCAGCCCGGCCACCGGCGAGAAGATTTTTTACGGCGAGTTCCTCGTCAACGCCCAGGGCGAAGACGTCGTAGCCGGCATACGTACGCCCCAGCAGATCACGCTGGAGGGTTCGCTCACCTGGGCCGAGGAAAACTCCAAGGACGAGCCTGACCGCGAGCGCCTCTACCCGTCGCTCGAAGAAGTGATGCCGCGTTGCTACAAGCAGCTGCGCAAGGTCGCGAGCTCGCTCGAGCGACACTACCGCGACATGCAGGACCTCGAGTTCACCATCGAGCGCGACCGACTGTGGATGCTGCAGACCCGCGGCGGCAAGCGCACGGCTGCGGCCGCAGTCAAGATCGCGGTCGACATGGCACGTGAGCGTCTCATCAATCGCAACACCGCCGTACTGCGCGTTGACCCCGACCAGGTCGACCAATTGCTGCACCCCACCATCGACCAGTCGGCCGACAAGGAACTGCTCGCGCGCGGGCTGGGCGCTTCGCCGGGCGCGGCGTCGGGGGCCGTCGTGTTCTCGGCAGAGGACGCCGTGAGCGCCGCCGAAGACGGGCGCAAGGTGCTCCTGGTGCGGGTGGCTACTTCGCCCGAAGACATACAGGGAATGGTCGCCGCCCAGGGCATACTGACGGCTACCGGCGGCCGCACCTCGCACGCGGCCGTAGTGGCCCGCGGCATGGGCACCTGCTGCGTGGTGGGCTGTGACAAGCTCAAGATCGACTACTCGCGCGACCGTATGACCGTGGACGGGCGCAGCATCAAGCGCGGCGAATGGGTGACAATCGACGGCTCCACGGGCGAGATCTACCTGGGCGAAGTGCCAACCGTAGAAGCCGTGATGACCGACGAGTTCGACGTGCTCATGGGCTGGGCCGACAAGCTGAGAACCCTCGACGTACGCACAAACGCCGATACGCCGGCTGATTCCGTGGTAGCGCGTCGCTTCGGCGCGCAAGGCATCGGCCTGTGCCGCACCGAGCACATGTTCTTCGAAGACGACCGCATACTGGCCATACGCGATATGATACTGGCCGACGACCTGGTCGGTCGCGAGAAAGCTCTGGCGAAGTTGCTGCCGCACCAGAGGCGCGACTTCGTGGGCATCTTCAAGGCCATGGACGGCCTACCCGTTACCGTTCGCCTGCTCGATCCGCCGCTGCACGAGTTCCTGCCGCACAGCGACGCAGAGTACGCCCAGCAGTCCAAGGCATCGGGGGTGCCGCAAGCGCGGCTGCGCGAACTCGGCGACGCGCTGCACGAATTCAATCCCATGCTCGGCCACCGGGGCTGTCGCCTGGCAATCACCTACCCCGAGATCTACGTCATGCAGACCCGCGCCATCATCGAAGCCGCGCTAATGGCGACGGGCAAGGGCGTAAAGGTGCTGCCCGAGATAATGATCCCGCTGGTGGGCACGACCCCCGAGTTGGCAATACTGCGCGAGCTGGTCGAGCAGACCGCTGAAGAGGTGTTCGCGAAAAAGAAAAAGCGGCTGAAATACAGTATCGGCACCATGATAGAAGTGCCGCGCGCCGCGCTCACCGCTGATGACATAGCGGCCCACGCCGACTTCTTCTCCTTTGGCACAAACGATCTCACTCAGATGGGCTTCGGTCTTTCGCGCGATGATTCGGGCCGCTTCCTGCCCGCCTACATAGAAGCGGGCGTACTCAACGATGACCCCTTTGCTACGCTCGACACGGTGGGCATAGGCAAGCTCATGGAGATCGCGGTAGAGAAGGGCCGCTCCGTGAAGAAAGCGCTCAAGCTCGGCATATGCGGCGAGCACGGCGGCGACCCGAGGTCGATCATGTTCTGCCACACCCTGGGACTGGACTACGTATCCTGTTCGCCGTACCGGGTGCCCGTTGCACGGCTGGCGGCCGCGCACGCGGCCCTGGCCGATCGAGACTGACCAGCCGAAAGCGAGGAGCACGAGCATGGCAAAAAAACCGGCAGCCGTTGAAGGCACGACAAAGGTCGTAGGCATTTTTGGTGACCCGGTTGATCACAGCCTGAGCCCGCGCATGCACAACGCCGCTTTCGCAGAGCTGGAGCTGGACTACGTGTACGTTCCCCTGCGCGCCAATCGTCGCAATCTCAAGGAAGCCGTGCGCTCCATGCGCGCGCTGGGAATCGTGGGCGCCAACGTAACCGTGCCCTTCAAGCAGGACGCGCTCAAGCTCGCGCAACGCCTCACGCCCACGGCCAAGGCCATAGGCGCGGTCAACACGCTGTACTTCGACGACAAGCGATTGGTGGGCGACAACACCGACGGCGTCGGCTTTGTCGACGCGCTGGCGGCTCACGGCCTGCGGGCGCGCAAAAAGCGAGTGCTCATCATAGGCGCGGGGGGCTCCGCTCGCGCGGTGCTGCACGGGCTGCTCGAGGCCGGGGCGGCCGACGTGGTGGTGGCCAACCGCACCCTCTCTCGCGCGGCACAGCTGGCGCGCGACCTGTCGCGGCGGGACTCCCGGGTGCGGGCGGCCAGGCTCGACCTGCTCGACGACTTTGATTTTCTCGAAACGCGGCAGCTGGTCGTCAACTGTACCCCGGTGGGGCTCAAGGGCGAGACCTTCCTCGACTACGACGTGGATTCGACCCCCAGGGACTGCCTGCACTTTGACCTGGCCTACGCGGAGAAGCCCACGCCTTTTCTCGCCATGGCCGCCAGCCGCAAACGCCCCACCGTGGACGGACGCTACATGCTGTTGTTCCAGGGCGCGGCGGCGTTCAAGCGCTTCACCGGACGACGAGCGCCCCTGGCCGTGATGGCCAAGGCGCTGGGAATCAAGCTACCCGGCTGAGCGGGCGGAGCCGTCTTGAAGACGGTGCTGTCAGGGGCTGACCATCCAGCTGGGATAGGCCCCGCTCGCGGCAACCGAGCCGCTGAAAGTCAGGACTTCCTGGGTCGGGTAGTAGTCGTTGTCGAGCATGAACACGTGCAGGTCGAAGAGCGTGCCCGACATCGTGCCGACTCCCTGTATTCCCACCGAGCTCACCTGGGCGGGCGTGGTGCCCTCAGGCACTTCGATGCCTACCTGGCTATAACCCTCGCCGCTGAGCAGGCCCAACGCGCCTCCGCCCGACAGCTGGCCGTGGTCGGACAGGTAAACTACACCGTCCACCACCGCGCGGCCGCGTATGGACTGCGTGCCCACGTCGGTGTCCACGTTGTACTCCACCCACAGGTAGTTGCGCAGGTTACTGGGCTTAGCGGCCGTGGCGTTGGGATTGAGCTCCGTCTTAAACTCGCGGGTAAACTCCTTGGCGCCGACCACCCACGAGACCGGCTCGAGCAAGAGAATGCGCTCACGCGATCCGGTGGCCTCGCGCTCGAAAGGCACCAGGCCGAAGATGAAATCCGAATCACCGTCGTCGGCAATGAGCCCGTTGGCCGTACGCGTACGCACCACCGGGTGGGTACCACCTCGCATGGTGCCTGTAAACGCCGCCATGCTGCCGCTTTCGTCAAAGCGGTGCCAGGCGGCCACGATGTTGCCGGTGGTGTCGTCAACGTCGACGCGCACTATGGTCTCTATGTCGTGCGGACGGCCCCACTGCGAAATCAACACTTCCGGAAACAGGCCGGTGCCACCGTCCTCGTTGCTCCAGGCCATGACGTAGGAATAAGACGTTACCCCCCCAGACGACGAAGCGTCCCAGGTCATGACCACCGGCACGTCGCTGACCCCGTTGCCCGGGTGCACCGAGTAGGGGTTGAGGTTGGTGTCTATTCCGAGCAGCACGGGCGCAACGCGCAAGGCGTCGTAGCCCGGATCTCCCAGCGACAGGACATCTATGGCCAGCGATTCGAGCAGCGCCGGCGCCTTTTTTACACTTCCAAGTTTCTTGCGATAACGCAGGCCCAACGTGTGCACGCCGGCCGACAATGCGCCGAGCTGAACGCGGTAGGCGGTCGAGTCACCGCCGCCGTATAGCACCGCCGTGCCCTGGCTTGCACCGTCCACGTCGTACTCAACGACGATGGCCGTGTCTTCGACGGCACCCCAGTCGGTACCCGGCGCGGCCATGGTGATCGCAGCCGTGCCCTGGCCCTCGGCCGCGGTCTCAAAATGAACCTGCTGGTAACCACCCTTGGAAAGAACCAGCGCGTCGACGTCGAACACCCAGTTGCTTACGTCGGCGCACATAGCCACGCCGCCACAACCGCCCGCGGGCTTGTCGGCTTTCTTGGCACAGCCCACAAGGTCCTTGGGGTACTTGTCGGCCTTGGACTTGCGACGCCGCTTCAGGGCCTTGTCGGTAATCTTGGCCGCTGCCTTGCCTCTGGCCAGATTACAGGCGTCGGCAGCCGAGAGAGCGCAATCACCCGGGCCATCCCAGGAGTCAATGATGGCCGAAACGTAACCGCCGCTGATCTGCGCATCGATAAACGTTTCGCAGGCCGCGTCGAGTCCGTATTCGGATGCAGAAGGCATCAGGCAGAGTTCCGGACAGGACGGGATTCCTTTCTTCGAGCACCTCAGTATCGCCTTCCACTGAGCCTTAACGTATTTTTCGACAGCCTTGGGCTGGGTCGTAAGGGCGTCATCACACTCGGCTGCCCACGCTGCCGAAGGAGAATACCCTGCCAGGGCCAGGCAGCCGAGCAGCGAGAGCAGCAAAGCGGCTGCCCTGTGTTTTCTGTTGGATGAACTCAGTGCCTGGTTATCTGCCATCTCGTATCGCCTCCGAAGTGCCGATCGTGCTTCTGCAGGGCGGCCCCGCATCCCTGTGTGTGCGCGGCCGCAACCTGGAGCAATAATAAACCCACAACCCGGCGCATGGCCAGCCCTAAAGCTCAGCGATCAGTTATTTTCCTGCTTTCACCCCCCGACCGGGGGGGCGAAGGGCGACGCTTAGTTACACGACATCTTCCAGATGAACGGCAACAACTGGTCTGCCCACCGGCTGTAACGGCGCCGGCGGCTGTAGCGACGGCTAGGACAACGAGATCCGTTGTATTACAGCGAAGGTCTTGAGGGCCGTGCCCACGATCAACTATGGTCGCGGGCATGGCCGAAACTTCTGCAGACACGACTAAAGAGGCGTCGTCGGGTGAAGCCCCCGTGCGGGGAGAAACCCGGTGGCCGGGAGAGGCGACCGCCCCTGCCGTAAGGCTGCTCGACCACTACCTCGCCCAGGCGGCCGACAGCGGGGCCTCAGACCTGCACTTTGAACCCTCGGGCGGGCGTATGCAGGTGCGCGTGCGCATTGACGGCAGCCTGCGCGCGCTGTCGCCCCCACCCCGCGGATTAGAAAGCGCCCTGCTCACCCGCGCACGCCTGCTCTCGCGCGTAAACCTGGCCGAGCGACGCCTGCCCTGCGATGGCCGCTTTCGCTGGCAAGGCAAGTCCTCGGTGACACTGGACCTGAGGGCTTCGTTCCTTCCCGTCGACGGCGGCGAAAAGCTCGTCCTGCGCCTGATGCCAGGCGACGGCCGCCCGCGCCCCCTCGAAGAGCTGGGCATGGACGAGGCCGACCTCGCGCTGCTCGAAACCACGCTCGCCCGCCCCTCTGGCATGCTGGTCTGCGCGGGGCCCACCGGTGCCGGTAAAACGAGCACGCTGTACTCTGCCCTGGCGCGCCTAGCCACCCCGCGCAGGGCCACCGTCACCGTGGAGGACCCCGTAGAGATGCGCCTTGACGGTGTTACCCAGGTGCAGGTCGACGACGACGCCGGCCGCAGTTTTGCAGTTGTGTTGCGCAGCCTGCTCAGGCAGGACCCCGACGTGGTGATGATCGGCGAAATGCGCGACGGCGAGAGCGCCGCAATAGCCTGCCGCGCCGCGCTCACCGGCCACCTGGTGCTCACCACCCTGCACACCGCCGACACCCTCGAGGCCGTGGTGCGACTTCGCGACATGGGCGTGGCGTCTTACCTGGTGTCGGCCACCGTGTCGCTGGTGGTCGCGCAACGACTCCTGCGAAAACTCTGCAGCCACTGCCGCCGCCAATCCGAGCCGGCAGCCCACGAATCGCAACTCTACCGTGCCTGTGGACTGGCAGTCCCCCGGGTCCTCGCACGGGCCGTGGGCTGTCGGTGTTGCCGGGGCGAGGGCTACTCGGGGCGCAACGCTGTGTTTGAAGTCATGAGCCGCGAGGGCGGGATCGACCGGCCACCGCGGCGCACGCTGATGACGGCAGCACTGGCGGCGGCCGCTGACCTGCGCACCAGCTTCGAGGAGGCCGTGGCCGCCTGCCCGGCCCCGCACGAATCGCATGCAGGGAGGCCAACCGCGTGAGGACCATAGACGGACGCCATAAGCCCGGACGCCATAAGCCCGGACGCTATAAGCCAGGACGCGGTAAGCCCGGACGTCGCGACCTGCTGGTTGCCGCCACGCGGTTGGGCGAGCTACTCGATGCCGGGCTTTCAACACCCGAGGCCCTGTCGGCGGCCGCACAGCCACGCGACCGAGCCGCGCGCATGGTGGGCGCCGCCGCGGCGGGCGTGGCACGCGGACAGTCCCTGTCGCGCGCACTGGCAACAGCCGGCGCGCCGCTCGACCGGGTGGACCTCGCGTTGCTCGAAGCCGGCGAGTCCGGCGGCGACATTGCCCGCGCGCTGGCACTCCTGGCCGACCGGCTCGAGCAACGCGCAGCAATCCGCAAACAGATAACCGGGGCGCTATCCTATCCCGCCATGCTGATGCTGGTGACCGTGGTCGTGTTGCACGGAATGTCCTTGTTCGTGCTGCCCTCGCTGGCCTCGATGTACGAAAGCATGGGCATCGCCATGCCCACGAGCAGTCGCATACTAATGGCCGCAGGGCGGGCCTCGGCCAGCCATGGGCCGGGGGTTTTGGCCTGCCTGCTGCTGCTGACCTCGCTCGTGATGACAGTGCGCTCGCGCTCACCACGGCTGCGCTTGCTCTGCGACGAAACCCTGCTGCGAGCGCCCTTGCTGGGCGGCATGTTCACCTCCTTTCAGCACGCCGCGGTCTACTCGGTGGTGAGTACACTGCTGGAGGCCGGTTGCAGCGTGACCGACGCGTTGCAGATGTCGGCTCGCTGTACGGGCAACACGGCCGTGGCCCGCGCGCTCGAGCTCGCCTGCCGTCGCATACGCCGGGGCGTGATGCCCGGCACGGCGCTGGGCGCGGGCCCCCTCGATCCATCCGGCGAATCCGCCGGCATACTGCGCGTGGCCGAAGCCACGGGCGATTACCCTGGCGCGTTCGCGAGACTGGCTCGCCTCACCGCGTGCCGGCGCGACCGCGCCGTTGAGCGCTTCGGCAAGCTGGCCGAACCGGCCGCCGTAACCCTGATGGCCGTCGCCGTGGCCGGCGGAGTGCTCGCGCTCTACCAACCGGTGCTTGGCTCGGCCTCATTACTGCAAGGAGGAACACAATGAAACGCCCACTGAGAAACCCAACGGTCACCCGGTTGACCACCGGCAGCCATTCATCGACTGGCGGCGCAGAGAAAGGATTCACCCTTTTCGAGCTGCTCATAGCCGTGGCCATAATCGGCATACTGGCGGCGGTATCGATACCGCGCTTTACCGACTACCGAGCCGCCGCCTTTGACAGCCGTGCCCAGCAGGACCTTCGCAACGTGGCCTCGGCCCAGGAGCTGCACCACGCGACCAGCGACACCTACGCCGCGACCACCACCGACCTGGCGGGCTTCTCGTCGTCGCCCGGAGTGGTGATGGCCATAGCGTCGGCCGACGCCGCGGCCTTCGTGGCAAGCGCCAGTCACCCCGGTGGCAAGAACGTGTACAGCTGGGACAGCGCTGCCCAACCCGCCATGTCTTCGGCCCCGCAGGCGCCGGCTCCTTGAAGACGAGGCTCCCTGGCGGCCGCAACGCCGGGGGGGCTGCTCAGAAGGCAGGCGAATAAGGCCGGCGGCGGCTTGCGACTGCCGTCGGCCGCTATAACAATTCGTTTCGCCGTCCCGGAAGCTCAGGATAGCCGTGATCGAGCGACGCGAAACCGCGCAGAGTAAGAATTAATGCTGGAGTTATTTGCCTTCCTGCTCGGCCTGGCAACGGGTAGTTTTCTCAACGTGTGCATCGTCAGGATCCCGAGGGAACTGTCGGTGGTGCACCCGCGCTCGCACTGCCCCGCCTGCGAACGTGAACTGTCCTGGTACGAGAACCTGCCGCTGTTGAGCTACCTCGCGCTTTTCGGGCGCTGCCGCTCGTGCAAGGAGCCCATCGGCCTGCGCTACCCGGCGGTCGAGCTGATCACCGCGCTGTTATTCCTGGCTCTATCTCTGCAGGGATTCTCAACGGCCGCTTTTTTTGTTTACGCGGCGCTCGCATCGGCTCTGGTGGTCATAACCTTTATCGACATCGACCACTACATCATCCCCGACGTCATCACGCTGCCAACCATCATGGTGTCGCCGGCCCTGGCGTTTTTCGTCCACCACGTGAGCTTTGGAGATTCACTGCTGGGCATACTCGTGGGCGGCGGCCTGCTGTGGTCGGTGGCCTGGCTCTACGAAAAAGCCCGCGGCCAGGAAGGCATGGGCCTGGGTGACGTCAAGCTGCTGGCCATGACCGGCGGACTGCTGGGATGGAAGGCGGCACTGTTCACGCTGGCGGCAGGCTCGGTGGTGGGCTCGGTTGTGGGCATCGGGGTGATGATCGCCCAGCGCAGGGGGATCGGCACGGCGCTGCCCTTCGGGCCCTTTCTCGCCGCCGGTGCGCTGTCCTGGATTTTCTGGGGCCCGCAATTCCTCGACTGGTACCTGTCGTCGGCCGGGGGTTGGTCTGCGGGGACGTGGTCGACCGTTGTGTTGCCGATGATCGGGGCCTGAATGCCGCGGTGAATTCCGTTTCGAAGCCCCCCCCTGCGCGACCCACGAGGCCGCAGCTGGCGGAGCTCGCCCGACGCGACCCGGTCATGGCGCGAGCGCTCAAACACTACGGGCCGTTCCCCGGTTTTCCGCAGCCTGAAAACCGCCGCGCGCCCCACTTCGAATCACTGGCGCGCAGCATCGTTTTTCAACAGCTCGCCGGGGCTGCTGCCCGAGCCATCTGGCAACGCGTGATCGCGCTCACGGCAGGAGCGCGGCTGGCCGCACCGGCGCGCTTCCTGGCCCTGCCCGAAGACCAGCTGCGCGGCGCAGGCCTGTCTCGCAACAAGGTCGCGTCCCTGCTCGACCTCGCACAACGCGCCCATGACGGCAGCCTGGGTTTGCGCCGAGCGGCGTTGCTGGAGGACGATGAAATCATCGAGCGCCTGGTCACCGTGCGCGGCATAGGACCGTGGACAGCGCAGATGTTTCTCATGTTCAAGCTGGGCCGGCTCAATGTCATGCCCAGCACCGATCTCGGCGTGCAGGAAGGCGCGCGCGAACTCTACCAACTCGACCAGCGGCCCACGCCCGGCGAGCTGACCGAGCGGGCCGAGGCATGGGCGCCACTGTGCAGCGTGGCCGCGTGGACGCTATGGCGTGTGAAAGATGGCGACAACGAAGGCGAGTGGTAGGCGGGCAGCCGATCCAGCGCGGCTACCCGCCCGCGGGCTTAAGAAGCTCAGCCCATGCTCAGCTGCAGCGCCATCCATACCACGCACACGACCTGGGTGCCGTACATGGCGAACCTGACCGACACCGCCGCCTCGCTGGCCGAGGCTATGTGAACCAGCGACTGGCCCACGCGGGCAAACACAAACACGCGCGCGAGGTTGTCGAACAGGTCGGAGCCATAGCCTATGGCCGCGGCCACCAGCACCACCGCCGCAAATATGGGAAGGTTCTCAAGGCAGTTGGCGTGGGCACGGTTGAGCCGCCAGTACATATCGCCGCCGTGCTTTTCGCCGGCCGGAAAATCGCCCGAGGCTGCCTTGGCGGTGGCCACCTGGCTTATCCTGACCGTGGCGATGCAAAGCACCAGGAACACCGTCCAGTATACGAAACCCATCAAGCAGTGCAGTGAAGCAGTCATATTGATTCTCCTTTTTTATCGGCGCGTTCCGTCGGCGCGTTATGTCGTCGCGTTTTGCCCGCGCGTGTCGTGGAAGCACAACCCGGCGACCCCTCGATAATAGCCTGCCGAAGGACGGGGGGCCACAAATCATCGCGCCTACCTTGTCACGCCCCGTGCCCACGGCTAACAAACAAGCCATGGATAACAAAGACTACGAGTTCATAGACTGCCAGGTGGACGGCAGCGTTTTAACCATGACCATCAACCGGCCCGAGCGCATGAACGCCCTGCACCCGGCCGCCAACCGTGAGATGGCCGAGGTAATCGATGGCTTCGCCGCCGATCCCGAGCTGTGGGTGGCCATAGTGACCGGCGCTGGTGAGCGCGCCTTCTCAGCCGGCAACGACCTCAAGCACACCGCCGAAAACAAGGGCGACATGGCCATGCCGCCGTCGGGTTTCGGCGGGCTCACGCATCGCTTCGATCTCGTTAAACCGGTGATCGCCGCGGTCAACGGTGTGGCGCTGGGCGGAGGCTTCGAGATCGCCCTGGCCTGCGACATCATACTGTGCTCGGACACCGCCGTGTTCGGCTTGCCCGAGCCCAAGGTGGGACTGGCCGCGCTGGCCGGCGGCATCCATAGGCTTCCGCGACAGATCGGTATGAAAAACGCCATGGGCATGATGCTCACCGGCCGCCACGTGGACGCTGCCACTGCCGAGCGCTACGGCCTGGTGCAGGAAATCTGCGCTCCCGCCCAGCTCATGGAACGGGCGCGGGCCTGGGCCGGCGAGATCATCGCTTGTGCACCCTTGTCGGTGCGCGCGAGCAAGGCAGCCGCCATGGGGGGACTGGGACGACCGCTGCCTGAAGCCGTGCAGATGCGCTTTGACGAGCTCAAGGAGTTGTTCGAGTCCGAAGACTTCATCGAGGGCCCCCGCGCGTTTGCCGAAAAGCGCGCGCCCGAGTGGAAGGGACGCTGAGCTGCAGGGATAACCCTTACAGGGATAGCGCGCGGGCGCGCTCGGCAACCGGCCCGCCCAGGGCTTGCCGGTTGTAACCCACGCGCTTGAACCACAACTGCTGATTACATTCCCAGGTGAAACCCATGCCACCGTAGACCTGCGTGGTGGCCATGACCGACCGGGTCGACACCTCGGCCGAGTGGGCCTTGAGCAGGGCCACCGTGCGAGCCGCGTCGTCGCGTTGCTCGTCCCAGGCGAAGGCCGCGTACCAGCCCAGCGAACGCAGCGGTTCAAGCTCCGCAAAAGTCTCGGCGCACATGTGCTTGACGGCCTGGAAGCTGGCAACCACCCGTCCGAACTGCTCGCGCACACCGGCGTACTCGATGGCCTCCTCGAGCGCCCGCTCGCAGGCTCCAAAAGAATCGGCCGCCAGCACCACGCGAGCAGCGTCGTTCACCCGCGCGACCAGGCCCGCGAGGTCGTCGCTCTCGGCCAGGGCTTCGGCCGGGGTATCGCTGAGCTGTAGCTCGCCCAACTGCCGGGTGGTGTCTATGTTCTGGTAGTCGCGGGCCTCAAGGCCGGCGGCGTCGCGCTCGACCAGCCACGCGCGGGCTGCGCTACCGTTACCCGACACGACCACGAAGGCGTCGGCCGTAGCGGTGTCGGGCACAAACCTGAGCTCGCCCGTGAGCGCGCCATCGCGTTCTCCCAGCTCGCCCACGGCAAAAGACAAAAGCAATTTACCGCTCGATACGCCGGGCAACCAGCGCGATTTCTGTTCGGCACTGCCCGCGCCCGCCAGCAACAACGGCGCGGTCACACAGGCCGAGTGATAAGAAACCGTTGTCAGCGCCCGGCCCATCTCGGTGGCCACCACCACGGCGTCGAGCAATCCGAGGCCGGCGCCACCGTGCTCTTCGGGCAACATCACACCGAGCACCCCTTGCTCGGCCAGCCCCTGCATAGCGGAAGCGTCTCCCGCCGCGCGGCTTGCGACACCCGCGTCGTCGTTGTCCAGGGTCTCGCGCACGCGTTCGATTGAAAGCTCGTCGGCCAACCAACCCCTGAGCGAGTCGCGCAACAGTTCCTGCTCGGGTGAAAGTCCGAAATCCATGCTCAGCTACCCGTCGTCGCCCTGGGTTCGCGGGGCATGCCAAGCCCGCGTTCCGAGATTATATTTTTCTGGATCTGGGCCGTGCCACCGCCGATGATCATGCCCAGCTGAAACATGTACTGCTTCTGCCACGCGCCGTCGTCCACCGCGTGCGGCGAGCCGCGATACAGAATGCCGTAATCCGCCAGCCCGTCGATGGCCAGCGAACAGATGTCGTTGTTGAGCTGGCAGCCGTTGAGCTTTGTGATCAGGCCGGCCGCGCCCGGGTTGCGACCCTTGAGCCGGTCGGTGAGCATGCGCAGGCCGTGGTACTTCATGGCCAGGGCGCGGGCCTCGAGCTGCATCAGCCGGTCGCCGTGTACGAGATTGCCGCCGTTCTGTTCGTCGGTGACCGCGCCAAGCGTTTTGCGGCAGGCGGCCAGCAGGCCCTCGGTAAGCGCGCTCGAACCCAGAAAATTGCGCTCGTGCACAAGCGTAGTCTTGCCTATCTGCCAGCCCTGCCCGCGTTCGCCCACGAGGTTTTCCCGGGGCACGCGCACGTCTTCGAGAAAAACTTCGTTGAAGTCCGAGCTACCGGTCATCATGCGCAGCGGGCGTATCTCTATACCCGGCGTGTCCATGTCGACCAGCAGATAACTGATCCCGCGGTGCTTGGAGGCCTCGGGTTCGGTGCGCACGAGTATGAACATCATGCCCGCTTCTACCGCGGTGCTCGTCCAGATCTTGTGGCCGTTGATCACCCACTGGTCGCCGTCAAGTTCAGCCCGCGTCGACAGACTGGCGAGGTCACTACCCGACCCCGGCTCACTGTAACCCTGGCACCATAGCAACTCGGCGTTGACGGTGGGTGGCACGTAGCGACGTTTCTGTTTTTCGCTGCCGTACTCGAGCAGCGTGGGTACGAGCATGCTTATGCCCTGGCCGGCGGCGCCCTGCGACACGCGCACGGCGCTGAACTCCTCGGCTATAATCATGGTCTCGAGCAGGTCGGGTTCGGCGCCGTAGCCACCGTACTCGCGCGGTATGGTGCGCGCAGCGTAGCCCGCTTCGATCAGAGTTTTCTGCCAGTCGACCACCGCCTGGCTGTGTTCGACCACGCGCATGGTCATGCGCGGTGCGCGGTCGGCATTATCGGCGAGGAACGATTTTACTTCAGCGCGGAAGTCTTCGTAGCGGGGGCCGTAGCTGAGATCCATACCCCGTGTTTAGCCGCCCGACTGCAGTGCGGCAAGCCTGCCCGCGCTCAGGCAGAGCCGGGGGCCTGGAGTTCGGACATGACGGCCAGCAGTTCCTCGGGCGGCAGGGGCTGCGCCTCTTCAGTTGAGTCCTTGCCGCTTTCAAAATGCAGTATGCCCAGGCGATCGAACTCCTCGCGCACGCGCGGCGTGAGCAGCCCGAGGCGCTTGAGGTTAGGCACGATCTTGGAGAACAGCATCTGCCTGAAACCCGTCATAAAGGGCGTGTGTATAGCCCACTGCGTCCAGCGGTCAACGTCCAGGCCCATGCGTTCCCAGACCTGCTCCATCAGCAGGCGATCGTGCATGAGGTGGGTCGCCTCGATGACGAAGTCCTCGCGCTCGCTCAACTCGGCTGATGTCAGTCCGCCTTTATAAATACTCTCAAGAGTGAGCACGCCGAAGGCCACGTGCCGGGCCTCGTCCTGTAGAATCCGCGAGGTAAAATCCTGCAGCAGGGGCTCGTCGGGCATCTGCACCTTCATGAACGAGAAGGCAGCGAGGGCCAGGCCTTCGACCATGATCTGCATGCCCAGGTAAGTCATGTCCCACCTCGAGTCGGTGAGTATATCGTTTAGCAACACGCCCAAATGCCTGTTGACCTCGAAGCTGCGGCCCACCTTCTCGGTGATGTAGCGATGATAGACCTCCACGTGGCGGGCCTCGTCCTGCACCTGGTTGGCGCCGTAGAACTTGGCCTCTTCGTCAGGCGCCTCGAGCACTATCTTAGAGGTGGCCAGTAACGCGCCCTGCTCTCCGTGGAGAAACTGCGAGAGCATCCACGCGTTCATGTTGAGGTTGAGCTCCATGAACTGTCGCGGCTCCAGTTTTTCGGGCGGCGACAGCATTTCTTCCATCACCTTCTGGGCGCCCGCGTGAATGCGTTCGTCTATCCAACCTTCGAGGTCTACCGGGGTGTCCCAGTCAAGATCCGCCGCGTTCCAGCTCGCCGCCTTTCCTTTCTCGTACAGCGCCAGCAGGTCCTCGCGCTCGAGCCTGTAGCCCCAGTCAAAGACGGTGCCGACCTCGGATACAACGGTTTCATGGCTGCCGCCGGGGGGCAGGGGCAGGGGGTGGTTCTGGGTGTATTTCATGGGGGCAATGGACCGGCCGCAGGCGGCCCGCTCAGGTGCGGACACGCGCAGGCGGCAAGGCGTTTGGTATTGTACACCTAATGGCACAGCCCTTCCCAGCGCTGTGAGCACAGAAAAACCCCCGTACCCCCCCTGCCGGGGGGTGCTTTTCATGGATACAGGCACCTGCCGTGTTCCAGGATTGTGAGATTTGGCCACAGCGCTTGATCCGCGCAACTCAAAAAAAGCAGCAGATGCCAGTGCGCCGGACGAGGCAGAGGCAAGGAGCAGCATAACTATGCTCTTGCGCGTGCAGTAAAGGCGCGCGGACTGCCCGGCAAACAGAAAGCTCAGTGCAGCGGCAGGCCGTCCAAGCCGCCGTACTGGGCGTCGCTGACTTCCAGCTTCGCGCCGGCCCGCAGTATAACCTTCAGCAAACGACCCGTGCCTATTCCTTCATCGGAGGGCAACACCGGTAGCATCACCAAGGCTATACCGTGACGACGTTCAACCGACCCCGTAAAGGTGAGCCCAGCCAGCCGCGACCTGCGGGTGAGTTTGATTTTTTTGATCCTGGCCGAGGCCGACAATGCCATCCTGACGGCCGCGAGACGGTCGGCCCTGCTACCATCGAGAGATAGCACTACCTTCTCGCGCTTGCCGCTACGCTTGAGCTTACGAAACTCTTCGGTCATACGCGCAAGCGCCCGATCGGGTTCGCCCAAGCCATCAAACACCAGGGCGGCGGGCAAATCTTCACAGGGATCAACCGGCAGCGCACCGACCAGGCGCAGCATCGTGCAGACCGGATCAGAAGCCTCGAGTCCACCCACGCAGTTGCAGTCGGCAGCGCATACGCAGTCGGCCGCCAACGGGGCCTCGCCCACCAGGCAAAGCGCGCCGCACACCGGATCGCCGGCGTCGACCTGACCACTGCCGTTACAGTCGGCCGGGCGGCACTCGGCGCACTCTATCTGCGTGCAGGCCGGCTCGCAGGTCCGCACGGGTATACCCGACGGACTTCCAGCCGAAAACTCGTCAAGGCAGATTGCCTCTCTTTCGCTACCCGACTCACACGCCAGACCCAGCGCGGCCACCGCGCCATCAACGAAAGGCGAAATCGGGGGGTCGATGTCAGCCAGGCTGAAAGAGCAGGTAGCCACGTTCATGCTACACAAGGCCGAAGGTGTAGACAGACAATCACCGGTGCAGGTGGCCGGTGCGTCCGTCCGTAGTCGGCCCGAAATCGCCGCCACCGCAAGATCCGGCGACGACAACGAAAGCTCTACCGAGCACAGTTCACCCTTCACACACTCCACCAGCGGCGGCAACGAAAGATCTGCGCAGGGGCACGCGGCAGCATCGGTGCACGATCCATCACAACACACGCCGCTTGAGCAGACAGTATCGTCGGCTACATCCTGCCCCCTGCAGGTGGCGCTGCTGTCGCAGCGGTCGTTGCCAGTACACTCGTCACCGTCGTCGCACACCCTCCCCAGCGCCGGGAGATACCAGCAGAGATCAGCCGGGTCGCCGGTGCACAGGCCAGGCCCCACCTCGCAGGCGCCCGGGTTCAAGCAGGCCACCGGCACTCCCCGGCAACTGCCGTTCACGCAAACGTCAGTGCGGGTGCATGGGTCACCGTCGTCGCAAGCCCCCGCCTCGAAGCCACAAGAGGCCGAGCAACAGTCGCCGTTGGTACTGTTGCCATCGTCGCACTGTTCGATCGCCAGGCGAGCAGGAACGGTACGATCACGCAGTCTGTCAACCCGCCGCTTACCTGCTGCGGCTACCCGCCGACTCGATGTGGTCACAGCCAGGCACACATCGTCAGCATCGGCCGATGGATGGCAGCCGCCCGTCGTCGAGCTCACCACGACCGCAACGTTGCCTGAGATATCGGCAAACGCGGTGTCCGTGGCTTCTGTTATGTTCAGCACGTAGTCACCGGCAACTGACGCTCCGGTGGCCGAACACCAGACGTACTCGAGCCCGGCCGAAGCGTCGATGCCCTCAGCATCGATCGTACCGATGGTGGCGACTGTACCTGCTATGCCGGTGGCGACCGAAGGTGCAGGACCCAGAAGAGCGTCCAGGGATGCTCCGCAAGTGGAGATGGTCGCGCCGCCAGTGAAGTCCAGGGTAACCGTCAACGCACCGATGAGCGGCGGAGGTCCTGCAGGTACCGTCGTCGTAGTCGTAGACGTAGACGTCGATGTGGTCGTGGGAGGTGCCACTGTGGTAGTGGTCGATGTGCCGCAGCTACCGGGCAGCGCGGCCCCCACCACTATGCTTACCGAAGGTATAGGGCTGAGGGCCGTAAAATCCGGGGCCACGGCCTCGGTAACGACCACTGCAAAATCTCCGGACACGGGCCGGCTCCCGGCAAAAACGCAAGCGGCCAGGTCTACCGGGCCGGTCCCGCCGCCGGTCGATAAGAACCCGGCCGTAATGATGCGGTTGGACTCGTCGTCGTTGAAAGCGCTCAAGCCAACACCGGCAAGGAGGGCGTCAGTGGTCATCGCACACTGCACGTCAGATCCAACACCGACCATTTCGCCCGAAGCCGTTGAGTAGTCGAGCGTGAAAGTCAGACTGCCGAAGGTCACGGCGTCGTCCAGGCGCAACGAAAGTTCCCAGTCGCATATATCAGTCGGAAGAGTCGTGCTGGTCGTAGCCGGCGAAAACGTGGTGGTCGTGGTCGCAGGCGACCACGGCTCCACGTTGGGGAAACCGTCGCCGCATACGTTGAGCGTGCAGTCGTCGAGGCAGGAGTCCAGGTTCGACAAATTACCATCGTCGCACTCCTCGCCAAGCTCGACCAGTGTGTTGCCGCAGACGGCGGCTTCTGCCACGAGGGGAAGCCCGATCAGCAATGATACAGCCAGCACCAACACGACGGCGCCTGACAAACTCAAGCCCTTCGGTTCACAAGGAAGACCACCCATCACGTTTCCCCCCCGGCACGGCAACGGCTGGATTATCCGGCCGCCGGACTTCTTAGTGGCCGACGTCGCTCAAAACCGCCGACCATGGATTAACTGAAATTTCCTATCAGCCATTGAACTCCAACCCGGTCCCCGTTCAATAAAAGTGGAGGCAATTACGCACAGAGCCGCTGGCAGCCTGCAGGCAGGCCCTGCCCGGCTAACAGAACACGGCCTTGGCGCGAACCCGCCGCTCGCGTTATACAGGGGACAATGAATTATGTGCCCACAGGGAACCCGCGCACGCGGGGCCTCGCTACCGGCCGCGTGCTGGGCCTGCTGGCCCTGGTCACCGCCCTGCTGGTGCTGGGCCTGTGGTTGTGGGGCCGCTACGTTTTTACGCCCGAATGGGTCGACAGCAATATCTTTGCGCCCCTCGAACAACGCTGGCAACGCGATCTTTCGGTGGAGAAGGTCGCGCTGCGAAGCGACGGCTTGCTGCTGGGTGGACTGGTCATCGGCGAGCACAGCGATTTTACCGACACCGAAGGGGATGTGTTTGCGTACTCATCGCAGGTTGAACTGCGAATAGACTGGGCCGAGCTTCTCAACGGAAACCTGCACGTGAGCCGGGTAGACCTGCGGGAGCCCACCGTCTACCTGCGCAGAGCCGCTGACGGACGACTCAACGCTTCTTCGCTTGTCGCCATGGTCACCGACGACACGCAGCCGGGCGATGACAACGGCGATCCCGAGGCCGCCGAGCCGCTGAAAATAACTATCAACATGAAACACGGCGTGGTTGAGTACGGCGACCTGCTGGCGCAGGACATAAAAGCGCAACTTCGCATTTCAGGCGACCGGGTGAAACTCACCGAGCTGAGCCTGGAGACCGCCGACGGCTCGCTGACGGCAAGTGGCGAGGCCGACCTCGGCGACTCACCCCCCTCGCTGGGCGTGGGAGTGTGGGCAGAGAAAATCGACCTCAAGATTCTCGCAGAGGCTTTGGACCTCCCCACCCGCCTTAGGGGGGAGCTCTCCCTGGAGGCCAACTTCGCTATAGCCGACTCGCGTTCTTCAAAACAGCGGCAAGTCCAGGGCAAAGAAGCGCCCTGGACCGAGCTGCTGCAGGGCCGCGGCAGGTTCAACATCGACAAGGGCCGGGTCGAGGGCTCCGAGCTGCTCAACACCATAGCCTCGCTCACCGGGCTCGGGGGTCTCACTTCGCTGCCGCTGAACAGATCCGGAGGCGAGCTCGTCGTGACCTCGGGCAGAGTGAGCAGCGAGCGCATCCTGCTGGGAGGCGAGAGAGAACGCGTACTCTTGATGGGTTCGGTAGACCTGGACGGCGACTGGGACGTCGAGGCCTGGGCGGGTGCCAACGACGAGGACGACAAACTCGACCTGCCCTCCTGGGTGCGCCCCCTCATGCGCTGCGAGACCAAGCAGATCGAAGACGACACCGATCCCTCCGGCAGCCGCACGCTACGCTGGAAGTACGTCCCCTTCGCGATGACCGGAAGCGTCAGGGAACCCCGGGTGGCGTTTCCGCGACGCGCTTTCACCCCCACGGCGCTGCTCGCCACCCTGCTCAGCAACGACAGCTGTGACGAGCCGCCCGGGAGCAAGAGCGGCTCGTCGGGAATCAACGACATCGGCAACGACGCGGCCCGCGCGCTGCGCGACGGCATCGACAGTATCCTGGGCAACGGTGCCGACTGCGTCCCCATCCCCTTCATTCGCGACTGCCCGGCAGGGTAGGCGCCGCGTGGCGCTCCGCGACCAGGCCGGCAAAGCGGCCAGGGGCAGACTGGCCCCCTCGCCCACCGGCCCACTTCACCTGGGCAACGCTGCCGCCTTGCTACTGGCCTGGCTGTCGTTGCGCTCGTCGGACGGCACCCTCGTGTACAGGACCGAGGACCTCGACAGCGGCAGAGTCGTGCCCGGCATGGCCGACCAGCAACGCCGAGAGCTTGAGTGGCTGGGGCTGGACTGGGATGAAGACGACACCGTCGGCGGTAGTCACGGCCCCTACCTGCAATCGCTCCGCGACCAGCGTTACGAAGCCGCGTTGCGACGGCTCAACGCAGCGGGCCTGCTGTTTCCCTGCGCGTTGTCACGCCGCGATCTTGCCGGTATCGCTTCTGCCGGCAATGCCGCCGGTGATAGCGCCGCCGCTGGCTACCCCGCGCGGCTGCGCCCCGACCACAACGAACCCGGCTGGCTCGAACGCATTCTCTCGGGTGAAGACCGTGATAACTCGGTGCGCCTGCGCGTGCAGAACGAAGTGATGAACTTCGACGACATCGTCCTCGGTCCCCAGGGCGACAACCCGGCATCGGGTAGTGGCGATTTTGTTCTGCGCCGCCGTGACTCGCTGTTCGCCTACCAGTTGGCGGTAGTTGTAGACGACATCGAGATGGGCATCACCGAGGTGGTACGCGGTGCCGACCTGCTCGGTTCCACCGCCGGCCAGCTGCAGTTGTGGCACGCGCTCTCGGACCGCGAGCCGAGTTGGGCCCACCTGCCGTTGCTGCTCAACGACGCGGGCGTAAAGCTTTCAAAACGCGATGGCGGACTCGAGTTGGCCAGCCTGCGCGCGGTCGGCGTGTCTCCCGAACGGTTGGTGGGTTGGCTGGCCGGCGCGCTGGGGCTGCGACCATCGTCGGCTGCTTGCCGGCCGGCAGAACTTCTGAACGATTTTTCACTGCGAGGCCTGGTCCCCCATAATATAAGCGTAACCAAGGCTGCGATAGACGAATTACAGGCTGTTTCTTAACAGCAATGTCATTGCCCGGCTGGTCACTGCGGGTGCATACTGCAACCCGTGACGGCCTCTTCTCACAATCGTATCTCCAACAGCAACCGCCGCGACGGTGGTTGGACTCTGCTCGAACTGCTCGCGTCGATGACCCTGCTTTCATTGGCGGCGGTAGCCATCACCGCCGGCTCGCTCAAGCTGTCGTCGGCCGCCGGTTTGTCGGCTGCGCGCACGGTCGCCCTGCGCGCGGCCACCGACGCTCGGCGCCTCGCCTATCTCGAATCTCGCTGGTTCGACCTCGAGATCACACCCGGCATGACCGAGCTCGTGGTGAGTGACGGGCTGCTGCGCCACGACCCCTACCCACTGCCCGGGGGTGTCTCGGTTTTGTCTGCGCCCACCCGCGGCTACGTGCGCTTCCAGGCCGGTGGCTTTGCCGACAACTCCACCATGGTGCTGGCCGGACGGCGCGGTGGCACCGTGAAGCTGGTGATAAACCAGCGGGGATTGGTGCATTGAAAGCAGTGTCGACGGCACCCGCGGGAAGCTCGCTGTTTGAGTGCATGGCCGCGCTGGCACTGGCCTCACTGCTGGCCGGCCCGCTGGTGAGCCTGGCGCGCTCGGCCGCTTTGTCCTTGTCTCTCACCCGAGCGGGCAGCACCGCTCTTGACGCCGCCCGCAACAGGCTCGACCTCATGCTCGCGGCTCCCTGCGGGCCGGTGCTCGGCTGCCCCGCGGGCCTCGATTGCTCGCGCAGCTTGAGCCCCGGCCCGGGTGCACTCGCCGTGGCCACGGTCACCGTGCAATCAGGCTCTTACCAGGCCAAGCTGGCCGCCTTGCTGCCGGCCTGCGAAGCGCAACCTTGAGCAGCAGCCTGATGGAGAGCGCCGCCGTGCTCGGTCTTGAAACGGCCCTGTTGGTTTCGCTCACAGCCATCATGCTGTCGGGGCTCGCGGTGCTGAATGACGGCGAACGGGCCAGCGCCGACCTGCTGCGCCACCGGCAGGTGGAACGACTGCTTGCCGGTAGTTTCGAGCGCTGTGCCACCGGCCCCGGCGTGGTCGTGGAGGCACTGTCGGACAAGGTCGTGCTTGCCTGCGACAGCGACGGAGACGGCGAGGTCGACCTGCACAGTTCGGAACTCACCACGCTGGCCGTTCGCGGCAGTGGTTCACAGCGAAGACTGGCGCAACAGTTCGGTGGCCAATCGCGGACCCTGGTCAAAGGCCTGCCGGTTGGCTCGGCGTTTTCTTACTACGACCGGTCAGGTGGTATCTCGAGCTCGGCCTCCAACAGCAGGGCAGTTGCGGTGCCCACGGCCGCGGGCCTGTTGCTGTTCGCACTACCCGAGACGGCAGAAAGCAGCGGTGGCTGAACGCCGTCCACAAGGCGGCGCTGTATCTATTGGGCGCCGTCCACAAGGCGGCGCTGTATCTATTGGGCGCCGTCCACAAGGCGGCGCTGTACTCATGGCCACCCTGTTGCTGTGCCTCGCCACGCTGTCGCTCATCGTGGCACTGGCCGGGCTCTCGCGCGGGCTGATCGTCGAGCTGCAGGCGCGCCGCGACTCGCTCTGCGCCCGTTACGCCGCCCGCGCGGCCATCACCCTGGCGATGGCTGGCACCGGCTCGGGCTGGGCGGCCTCACTGCTGGGCCCACCGGTGAGTTGGACCAGCGCAGCGCTGCTGCCCCTGGCCCCTGGAGCTTGCGTGCTCGAAGGGCTGGGCCGCTGCGGCGGGGCCAGCAGGCTGCTCGTGCAACGCGACCACGGGCTTACCTGCCCGCCCTGACGCCTCCAAGGGGGTCAGGATTTCGCGGCCACGGTTGCGATTTCGCAAGCGGGCCATAATTATCGCGGCCGATGGCAGCCCTTGTGACACTGGAAGGCATCGAGGGCTGCGGCAAGTCTACCCAGGCTGGCCTGCTCGCGGCGCACCTTGAAGACCGCGGCCTCGAGGCCGTCCTCACCTGCGAGCCGGGTGGCACGCGGGTTACCGCCGAGATCCGACGCCTGTTGGCCGACCCCGCCTCCGAGTTGGACCCGCGGGCCGAACTCCTGCTCTTCCTCGCCGATCGTGCCCAGCACGTGACCGAGGTCATACGACCGGCTCTCGAACGCGGAGCGGTGGTGATCTGCGACCGCTACAGCGACTCCACTATTGCCTACCAGTGCCACGGCCGCGGACACGAGCGCACCCTGGTCGACGAACTCAACGCCTGGGCGGCGGGCCAACTGGTGCCGAATCTCACGCTGTGGATAGACTGCGAAATAGAGATCGGACTCGAGCGCGCCCGCATTCACAGCGGTGGGCCGGGCGACCGCTTTGAAGCCGAGCCGACGGCTTTTCACCAGCGGGTGCGAGACGGCTTTGCCGGCTGCTGCAAGGATGAACCCGGGCGCGTGCGCCGCATTGACGGCAACCGCGACCAGGCGAGTGTTACAGCATCGGTGCTGGCGACGGTGGACGAGTTTCTCGCTTCACAATCCGGGGCAGCTCGATGAGCGCTGCCGATCTTTCGCCACTGCAGGGTCACGGCCAGCAACTCGACAAGCTCCGACGATTGGTGCCGCGGCAAGGCGAGGGCGAGCGACGCCACCACCACGCGTTTATTTTCTGCGGGCCGATGGGCACCGGCAAGTTCAAGGCCGCGTTGTGGCTGGCCTCGCGGCTCAAGTGCGAGAAACCCGAGAGCTGCCATGGCCTGTTTGAAAAAGGTGCCGGGCAACTGTGCGATCGCTGCGGACAGCTGGCCGCGGGTAGTCACCCGGACCTCGTGGTGGTCGAGCCCATGGAAGACGGCAAGCCCATTTATCTCGCCCAGATCGTTCCGCGCAAGAATCCCGACGTTCCCCAGCGGCCGCTCGTGTCCACGCTGGCCACGAGGCCCCTGCGGCCCGGCCCTCACGTGGCCATCATCCGCGACGCCGAGCTGCTCAGAGTCGAAGCGCAGAACGCCATGCTCAAACTGCTCGAAGAGCCGCCGGGTGATTGTGTCCTCGTGCTGGTGACCGCCAACCCGACTGCCCTGCTGCCCACCGTGCGCTCGCGCTGCCAGTTTGTTCGTTTCGGCCTGCTCGACGACGACGAGCTCGGCCGGGTGATGGCCGAGCAGGGCATCGACAGCCACCGCTCGGCTGAAATCGCCTTGCTGGCCGGCGGCCGAGCCGACCTCGCGCTGTCTACCGACGAACGCGCCATCGACGAAAGACTCAAGCTGGTGAGCAGCTGGGAAGAACTGCTCGCTAATCCCCTGCTCCCCCTGGAGCCGTTGGTGCGGCAGCTCGCCGGCAAATCGGGCAAGGACAGCAGCACGCCCGAACGCAAACGCCGAATGAAACTGCTCGCCGAGTGGCAACTGGCCAAGGCGAGAACCGCCCTGGGGCAGTCGCGGCCGCAGGGCAACAGCGAACTCAACCGACTACTGGCCAACGCGGCCACGGCACGCAGCCCGCGCCGACTGGTGCACGATTCGCTGACCATGAACTCCTGCACGCTGGCGCTGGGCCGCAACGCCAACGCCAAACTGGCCATCCGCGAGGCCCTGTTGCATATAAGAGGATGAGCGCCACACCCTCGTCATGACAGGCAAGCCTTCCACCATCGAACTCACCACCCCGCTTTACTACGTGAACGCGGAACCTCACCTCGGGCACACCTACACCACGGTGATCGTAGACACGCTGGCGCGCTTTCATCGTTCGATGGGCAGGGAGGTGTTCTTTCTGACCGGCACCGACGAGCACGGCGACAAGATAGCCCGCGCGGCTGAAGCCGCCGGCTGTGAGCCGCGTGAGTACGCCGACCGCGTGTCGGACATTTTCAGGTCAACGTGGGACGAGTGCTCGATAAGCTACGACCATTTCGTGCGCACCACCGACTCCTACCACGTGGACTTCGTGCGCGAGGTTCTCACGCGCGTCAACGACGCCGGCGATATCTACTTTGACAGCTACGGCGGCAACTACTGCACCGGCTGCGAGCGCTTCTACGCCGACCGCGAGCTGGTGGACGGCAAGTGCCCCGACCACGAGCTGGAGCCCGAGTGGATAGAAGAGCAGAACTATTTCTTCAGGCTGTCGGCTTACCAGCAGCGCCTGCTCGACCACCTGCACGACAACCCCGACTTCATCCGCCCCGAGGGCTACCGCAACGAGGTGCTCTCCCTGCTGAGCGAACCGCTCGAAGACCTTTGCATTTCGCGCCCCGTGAGTCGCCTGGAGTGGGGCATCCCGCTCCCCTTTGACGACAACTACGTAACCTACGTGTGGTTTGACGCCTTGCTCAACTACCGCTCGGCGCTCGAGTTTGCGCGCGGCGACAAGGCCGACGAGTTCTGGCAGAACGCCAACCACTTCATAGCCAAGGACATACTCAAGCCCCACGCGGTGTTCTGGCCGGCCATGCTGATGGCCGCCGGGTTGCCGCTGTACGATCGGCTCAACGTACACGGCTACTGGAACATGGGCGAGAGCAAGATGTCCAAGTCGCTGGGCAACGTGATACGCCCGCTGGAAATGAAAGAGCGCTTCGGGCTCGACAGCTTTCGTTACTTCCTCCTGCGCGAGATGTCGTTTGGGTCCGACTCCAGCTTTACCGAGGACGCCTTCGTACGGCGCTTCAACGGCGACCTCTCCAACGGGCTGGGTAACCTCGTGAGCCGGGTGCTGTCGATGCAGAACAAGTACTTCGACGGCCTGCTGCAGGCGCCGGCCGCTGAAGACACATCCGCTGAAGACATGGCTGCCGACGCGACAATACACGCGGCTTTTGAAAAGGCCGAGCAGAGAGTGCCCGAGTTGCTCGAGCGGCTGTCTTTCCACCTCGCGCTCGAAGAAACCTGGCACGCTCTTGCTGCCTGCGACAAGTACATAGTCGATACGGTGCCCTTCAAACTCTACAAGGACGCGAGCAAGCGCGGGCGAGTGGGCGAGATACTGCTGCTCTTGTGCGAAGCCCTGCTGCACGCGGCCCGACTGCTGGCGCCCTTCATGCCCGACAGCTCAGCGGCTATCTCCAGGCTGCTCAACACCGACCCGGTAGAGATGGCCGAGCAGCCGCCTGCCTGGGGTACAGCCTTTAAGCCCGGTCACCGCGTGGGCAAGCCCGAGCCGCTGTTTCCTCGCATAGAGGTAGACAAGCAGTGACGCCCGCCATCATTGACACCCACTGCCATCTTTCCGACGGCAAGTTCAGCGACGACGTCGACGAGGTAATAGAGCGCGCCGTGGCCGCGGGCGTCACCCGCATGGTGGCCGTGGGTGGTGGTGGCCCCATTGAAGACAGTCGGCGCAGCGCCGAAATGACCGAGCGATACGACTGCCTGCGCTCCACGGCCGGTATTCACCCGCACGACGCAGCGTCGGTCGACCAGGCCACGATAGACGAGCTGCAGGAACTACTCGCCCGGCCGACCGTGGTGGCGGTGGGCGAAACCGGGCTCGATTACTACTACGACAACTCCCCCCGCGACCTCCAGCGCGAGGCACTGGCCCGCCACCTGCAGTTGGCCCAGCAGTGCTCGTTACCGATTGTGCTGCACTGCCGGGACGCGCACCAGGATCTCCGCGACGTGCTCGAAGCCGAGGGCGTGCCTGCCGCAGGCGGCGTTGTGCACTGCTTTACCGGTAACTACCAGGAGGCCTGTTGGTACCTCGACCACGGGCTGCTGCTTTCGTTCACCGGAATAATCTCGTTTCGCAACGCCGGCGAACTGCGGGAGGTGGCCGCGCGGGTTCCGCTCGACAGCATGATGCTCGAGACCGACTCACCCTACCTCGCTCCCGAGCCCAAGCGTGGAAAACGTAACGAGCCCGGATACGTGGTGCACGTGGCCGCGGCGATGGCACTCGCACGCGATTGCAGCCTCGAAGAAGTGGCCCGGGCCACCACCGCCAACGCCGAGAAGATGTTTTTCTCCTGAGGCTCAGCCCGATTGGTCGACCGACCCACGGCGAGCACGCAACAGCACGGCCGCCGCCAGTACAGCCGCGGCCAGCATCAGCCCCTGGGCCATGGCCGTTTCAAGATCGGGAGACATGCCCAGCAGCGAGAATTCCGGCCACCAGCCCACGGGAGTGAGCGCCATGACTCCGCCTTCCTGCAACTCGGTTATGCCCGCGCCTGCAAAACGAAACGCCAGCAGGTAGAGCAGGCTGCCGGTGCCCGAAAAGAACGGCCGCAGGGGCACGCGGATACCTAGCTTGAAGATTCCGAGGTATAACAGGAAAAGCAGCAGGCTGCCGACCCCGAAGCCTCCCGACACGGCCATCACCTGGCCGCCGTCGGCCAGCAGCGCACGGTAGAACAAGACCGTCTCGAAACCCTCGCGATAAACGGCAAGGAACGCGATCCCGGCCATGGTCCAGCGCGAACCGGCGCCCAGCGCGCGGTCGACCTGCCCCTGTATGTAACGCTGCCAGCGCTCAGCCTCGGCGCGCGACAACAGCCAGTAACTCACGCTGAACAGCACCAGGGCCGCGAGCAACATGGTGACACCCTCGATGAGTTCGCCGGCCAGGCCGACCCCTCCAAGCAACCACTGGGCCGCGGCCGCGGTGGCGATGCTGAGCACCACGCCCACCGCCGCACCCTCGAACAGCCAACGCCGAGCGATCATGTGTCCGCCACGCGACAGGTAGGTCGCTAGCGCGGCGATCACGAGTATCGCCTCCAGGCCTTCCCTGAGTATGATCACCAGCGAAGCGAAGAAGGCCGAGGTCGAGCTGGCGGTGACTCCCAACAGGACGACCGCTGCCTCGAGGTCGCTGTCTATCGAATCGAAATCAACTTCGCGTCCGGCCAGCAGGTCAGCGCGGGCACGGGCAAAGCGTTTTTCCAGGGTGCCGGCTAACGCAGAATCGCGGGTGGCTATAAGTTTCTCGGCCTGTTCAAAAGCCATGTAGGCCTGCAGCATGACGGCCGCGGCACCAACTGCATCGTCCTCGGCCATCGCTCGCGACCGCTCCACCAGTTGGAGTACCTCGCCGAGGTCGTTCGACTTTGTTTCGGCGGCCTCTACGCCCAGGCCGGCACGCAAGAACTCGTCGAGTCGGCCGGCAACAGCAGCCACCTGGCCCGCTGCCCGCTGCGAATAAACTGCCTCGGTGAGCTCCTGCAGCGCGGCCGCCACGGCTTCGCTGTCCGACTCGGTGAGGGCGTCGCCCAGAGCGTCGATATCGGCCGCGACCGTGGCCAGAAAGATGCGCGCTTCGCCGTACTCAAGCTTGTTGACTACCTCGCCGTCGCGGACACCCTCGCTGTACTCCTCTACCACCAGCTCCAGGGCCAACAAGAGGTGACGCGGATCTACTTCGCGCTGCTCATCGGCCGCACCCCCGCTATCGGCCGAAGCCAGGCGTGCAGCGACCAGCAGCGAGGCCGCCGCGCTACCGTCGTCATCGCCGTGGGCGCTCGAGCTCTCGAGTGCCGCCAGCAGGCGACGGTCAGACAGGCCCGCAGCCGCCATCGGGTCGAACAGGTCCAGGGCCTTGCCATCACCGTGGCAGTCGCCGCAGTTTGAGAGATCGCCGCCAGCTGTTCGGCTATTGCCCGCGGCCGCCTCAACAACCGCCGGAGGCGATTTCAAGGTCCACAGGAACCACACGATATCCCAACGCTCCTGGACGGTGAGCACGTGGTCCCAGGCCGGCATGGCAGTGCCCGGCAGGCCCATTCCTATAACCTGGAAAAACTCCTCGGGCGTCTCGTCAAGCAGCTCCGGGGCGACGGTAAAATCGACCGGCCGCGGGCCGGCGACCTGGTCGGCCAGCGGGCCATTGCCATCGCCCTGGTCGCCGTGACACGAGGTGCAGTAGCGCAGGTAAAGCGTGCGCCCGCGCTGCGGCGAAGGCCTGTCCGCCGGAACCTCTAACCCCACCCCCTCGGCGTGAACACCAACCCACTGCTCGTAAGCCCTGGTCAGCTCCTCGACCGGGGCGCGGCCCTCTGCCAGAGCGATGACAGCGTCAAGCTCGGGCGACGGAGAGGAATCGGCGAGCAAGGAGAGCAGCGCCATCGCGGTTGCGAGCTCGTCTGAATCGACCACCTCGCCACCGCGTACACCCTCGCTGTATTCCTGCACGGCCACGCGCAACATACCCAGCTGCCGGACCCGGTCGGGCTCGCCCATGTCGAGCGGACCCGAAGCTCCAGACAGCCCCGCGTACACGAAGGCCGTCGCGGCAAGAGCAAATACGCCGTATAACAGGGCGGGGCGGAATCTTTTCAGCATGAGTACAACAGGCACCGGGGGCGGTAGGCATCTTGAATACGATTGTCAATATCATTAATACCAGCGCTCAAGTGCCCTGTAAAGCTATAGAGAGGCGCCCCTTTTCAGCGACAGTTGCGGCAGAGGCCGTAGAGTTCGAGGCGGTGGCTCACCAGCGAAAAGCCCAGCCGCTTGGCCGCGGCCTCCTGCAGGCTCTCGATCTGGTCGTTCTCAAACTCTTCGATGCGACCACACTCGGTACAGATGCAGTGGTCGTGGTGGGCCGACAGGTTTTCGTACAGGGCCTCGCCCTTGTCGAAGTGCCGTTCCTGCACCAGGCCCGCCTCGCACAGCAATCGCATGGTCCGGTACACAGTAGAAAAACCTATGCCGGGTTCTATCTCGCGCACGCGGGTAAAGATTTGCTCGGCGCTGAAGTGGCCGTTAACCCCGAGAAACCAGCGCGCTATTTCTTCGCGCTGGTGGGTGTTTTTCAGGCCGTGTTCGCGGATGAAATCGCGAAAGCTATCCAGCCGAACGGTTTCCTCGGTGGCCAATGGTCAGGCGGGGGGGGCCGGCCAACCCAGCAGGACCGTCTATGAGTTCCCTCAGCTCGGGGTCCAGGTACTGGCCGGCGAGGTCGGAATCTTTCAGTGCAATGGCGAGCAGTTCAAGTCGCTCGGCCACCGGCACCTTGCGGTCCAGGAGCATGACTTCCTTGCCGTCCACCGTGCACAGGCCGCTCTGCACGCTGTAGCCGGCGTCGCGGTGAAGCTTTTCTTCGCGAACCTCCAGGCCAACGCTGTCGGCTACTTCCTTGAGCCGATCCAGCAGCGCGCGGTTGCGCTCATCGACGGGTGACGTTTTTGCGGTCTTACTCTTCTTTGTCATAGAGGAACACGACGAGCGCGACTTAACGGCCGGCGCTCTTCCCCCCGGCCGGCGTGTCAAGAAAACTGTCTTCGCCCTCCGACTCCCTGTCCGTGGCGGCCTCCGGGGCAATTGCAGCAGGGGCCGACGACTGGTCGACAGGCGAATCACCAACGGGCGCCTCGGCCGCGGCAGCCCGGGGGGCGTCGTCTTCATCCTCGCCGCTGCGCACCAGGCCCACGGCATTCTCCAGCGACTGCAGGCTCTTCTCCACGCGCTCGAGTTCGCGCTGTACCACCGCACTACTGCGCGCGCTGTCCACCGACTCTCTGAGCCAACTTCGCAGTTCCTTGAACTGTTCCTGTGGACGCGCGACCAAGTCATCGATGAGGTGCCGCCCTTCTTCGAGCGCGCGGCCACCGCCACCCACCACGTCGCGTACCCGCTCGCCGGCGCGCTCAGTTATTCCACCCAGCACTTCCATTCCGCGCGTAGCCCGATCGCTGATGTCCTGTACCGTTGCCCCGCCCGATCGAATCAGCTCGCGCAGAAACGAAACCGAAACCAGGCTGCTGCGGTCTTTCTCTTCCTCGAGTATGATCTGGGCAAACGTGATCGCAGTCAGGTCGTTACCGCTCTCGTTGTCTATGACAGTGAGCTCCTCGCCATCACGCACCATCCGGGCCAGGCCCTTGAGGGTAACGTAACGAGATTTCATGGTGTCGTATAGTTTGCGGTTGGCGTACCGCTTGATAATGCGTTCTCTGCTCATGATTTTATCCCCGGCACAGCCAACTCTTCATGATGATGGCTAGCAAAACGGGGGTCAACAGGCAAACACACCTCGGCAGCAGGTTGACCACCACAGTGGCGCCGGTTAGCGTCGGGCGAACAGAGATGAAGACGCTCAAGGCAAGTGCCGTGCAGATGAAATCGGGACCGGACCGTTCGAGCAACCTCGAACGCGCCGGCCAACTGCTGCGACAGGCAGCCCGCGAAGGCGCACAGCTGGCAGTACTGCCCGAAATATTTTCCTGGCGCGGCCCCCAGGCCGATGAACTGGCAAACACCGAAACGATAACCGGCCCCAGCTCGAAGGCCGTGGCAGAGCTGGCCGCCGAACTGAAAATCTACATCGTGGCCGGCTCCCTGCTCGAATCGGCCGATACTGGGGCCGCCGACAGTAACACCGGCAATAACAAGCGGCCTGCCAACGCCGCGCCGCCCGAGGCCTGCTACAACACCAGCCTGCTCTTCGGGCCCGAGGGTGACCTGCTGGCCTTCTATCGTAAGATGCATCTCTTCGACGTAGACATGCCCGGCTGCGTGAGTTTTCGTGAAACCGACACCCGTCTGCCCGGCGACCGCCCGGTCGTGGCCTCTACCGGGCCGGCCGTACTCGGGCTGTCGGTGTGCTACGACCTTCGTTTTCCAGAACTGTATCGCGAGCTGACCGCACGCGGAGCCGAGATACTGACCGTGCCCTCGGCCTTTACTTACCCCACCGGCCAGGCCCACTGGAAACTGCTGTTGCGAGCACGCGCGGTTGAGAACCAGGCCTGGGTCATTGCTCCAAACCAGTACGGCGAGGCAGGCTACGGCTTTGCCGACTACGGGCACTCTATGATCATCGACCCATGGGGCCGCGTGCTGGCCGAGGCAGGCGACGACGAGGACATGGTGCTCACCTGCGAGCTCGACGCTGCGGTGCTCAACAAGGCCCGGCGCGAGTTGCCCTGTGCCGACCACAGGAGAATGTAAGCGTGCCTCGTTTTCTTGAACTCGCCCGCCTCGAAGAAGCGACGCAGCTTCTGGAGGTCTTTACCGCGTTCGACATCGAGTCGGTGGACGCCCGCACCGCCGAGGGTCGGGTGCTCGCCGAAACCGTGACCGCGACGGCCGACGTACCCAACTCGACCCGCTCGAGCATGGACGGCTACGCCCTGCGCGCAGCCGACACGGCCGGGGCCAACGAACAGAACGCCGCCGTACTCAAGCTCGCGGGACAGGTCGAAACCGGCCACGCCCCCACCACCGAGCTCGAGGCTGGCAGCGCGCTGCGCATATCCACTGGCGGGGTGCTACCCGCGGGCGCCGATTCGGTGGTCATGGTCGAGTACACCGACACCGATGGCGGCACTGGCGGTGACAGCGGGACCGCCACCCGGGTCTTCGTGCGCAAGCAGGTGCAAGTGGGCGCCTGCCTCGTGCCCACGGGCGAGGACATGCGCCGTGGCGACCTGCTCATGCAGCCCGGCCGGCGCTTGAGAGCGAGCGACACCGGGGTGCTGACGGGGACCGGGCACGAAACCGTGCGCGTATTCCGGTTGCCAGTGGCGGGCGTACTCGCCACCGGCGATGAGATCGTCGAACCCGGCACCGAGCTCGGCCCCGGGCAGGTATACAACGCCAACCAGTACTCGTTGGCCGCGCTGCTGCGCCGGCGTGGCATAACGCCCGCCGTAAGCATGGTCGTTCCCGACGAGGCCGAACGCTTCACGAGGGAGCTGTCGCTGGCGATAGAAAAATGCGACGCAGTGTTCGTGTCGGGCGGCAGCTCCAAGGGCACCCGCGACCTGACGCTGGCCACCATCAAGAACCTGGGAGGCAAGGTCTTGCTGCACGGCCTGGCCATCGCACCGGGCAAACCCACGATCATCGCCCGCGTGGGTAATTGCGCCGTGCTGGGCGTACCCGGCAACCCGGCGGCGGCCGTGGTGGTCTTTGCCCTGCTCGGGGCGTCCCTGCTACGTCACCTCGAGGGTGAGCCCCTCGATCGAATACGCGCAACCATGCCCCTGCTTCGCGCGAGGCTGGGCGCCGACGTAAAGGGCAGCAGCGGTCGCGAAGACTGGCTGCGCGTGCGGCTGGAAGCCGGCGAAGACCTACCCACCGCGCAGCCCGTGCCTGGCCGATCGTTGTCGCTATCGTCGCTCGCCCGCGCTGATGGACTCGCTCGCATAGACCTGCACCGAGACTCGGCCACCGCAGGAGAAACAGTGGAGGTTCTGCTTCTCGACTGAGAGCTGACAAGCGGCGTGGGTAAAAATTCCGACAACGCGCGTGCCGCTGTGAGCGCGCCTCGCCTCTCGCTGGCCGCGGCCCGTGAGCTGCTGCTGTCACTTGCGCGCGCGACAGGCGAAGAAGAAACCGAACCGTCGCTCGCACTCGGCCGTACCAGCTCGCAAGCGGTGTACAGCCACCACGCCAATCCCAACTACCGGGCTGCCGCAATGGACGGAATCGCGGTTCGCGCCGCCGACACGAACACCGCAAGCGAAGCCTCTCCCTGCACGCTGCCCGAACACCGCACCCGCAACACGGCGCCCGCGGGCGCCTGCGCGCCCGTGGATACCGGCATGGCCATGCCCGACTGGGCCGACGCGGTGGTCATGGTCGAACACAGCAAACAGGTCGGCGGCGACTGGCAGATCACCTCGCCGGTGACGGTCGGCAAGCACGTACGCAGGGTGGGCGAAGACGTCGACGCCGGCGTGCAACTGCTGGGTCGCGGATGCCGCGTGGGCGCTGCCGAAATCGGCGCCATGCTCGCGACCGGTGTCGAATCGCTGAAAATACGCTTGCCCCCCACGGTGGCGATCCTCGCCACCGGCGACGAGGTGGTTCAACCCGGCCAAGCGGCAGCGCCGGGCGCCGTGATCGAGTTCAACTCGCGCGTACTCACGGCCATGCTGCAAGAGCGTGGCGCAAAGCCCGTGTACCTCGGCCACGTGGCCGACGACCCCGACGAGTTGGCGCGGGTCATCGGCGAGGGCGCGGCCAGCCACGACCTGCTCTGCGTTATAGCGGGCAGCTCTGCCGGCCGCCGCGACCACACGGTCGACGTACTCGCTGGGCTCGGCGATGTGCTCGTCCGCGGCGTGGACCTGGTGCCGGGCCGACCGGCTATCATCGCCCGGGCCAACGGCACCCCCATACTCGGTATTCCCGGCTACCCGGTATCGGCCTGGGCCGTGTGCCGCGAACTATTGTTGCCATTGGTAGACGCCTGCCTGGGCGGGCAGGCAGGCCAGCCCACCGTGGTGACGGCCGAGCTGCTGCGCGCCGCGCCCTCGAGACTCGGCGTCGAAGAACTGGTGCGGGTATGCCTGCGCCGTGACCGCGAACGCCTCCTGGCGGTACCGCTGCCGCGCTCTTCGGGTTCGATCACCACGCTCCTTCGCGCCGACGCGATTCTGCGCATAGCGGCCCACGCCGAGGGCGCCGAGCCCGGGCCCGTGGAGTTGGAGATGCTGCGCCCTCTCGATCGGGCGCTCGGCACGCCGCTGCTGGCCGGTGACCCCCATCCACTGGTCGAGCTGTTGGCCGAGTTGTCGTGCCGCAGCCAAGGACACGACGGTAAGGTCCACGACAACGCGCCGGCGCCGGCGTGGTTAGGACTGGGTGCGGCCGATGGCCTGCTCGCCGTAGCCCGTGGTGAGGCCGACCTTGCGCTGCTCGATGAACAGCAGGCCGCCAGCCTTGGCGAAGATATCAGCCGGGCAACCGAGACGGGGGCGCGTTTACTCAAGCTGGGCTTCGAGGACAAGACCTTTTTGCTCGTGTTGGCCGAGCACGGCCCGGTGGCAGAACGAATCGCGCGCGCGCTGACCGACCAGTCACTCCTGGACGACGCCCGGCTGGCGCTGCTCGACTGACGATCGACTCAGCTCAAGCCTTCGACGATTTCTTCTACGATCTGCCTGGCTGCCATGCGAGGATCGCTGGCGTCGCGAATGGGCCGCCCGACCACGACGTAGTCGGCCCCTCGCCTGATGGCGTCGGCCGGTCCCGCTGTGCGCTTCTGGTCACCCTTGTCGCTTCCCGCCAATCGTATGCCCGGGGTAAGCACGATGAAGTCGCGGCCACAGGCCTCGCGTATGGCGCCTATCTCGCGGGGCGACGCCACAACCCCGTCCATGCCCGAGTCACGCGCCAGCAGCGCCAGTCGAACAACCTGATCGTCGAGGTCACCGTCAACACCTATGGCACGCAGGTCGCTGGCGTCAATACTGGTGAGCACGGTCACCGCGAGCATGCGCGGACGTTCAAGGTTCTCGGTACGGCAAACCCTGTCTACCGAACGCACGGCCTCACTCATCATGGCCGCGCTTCCAGACGCGTGCAGGTTGAAGATCGAAACGCCCAGCCTCGTGGCCTCCATCGCCGCGCGGGCGACGGTGCGCGGGATGTCATGGAACTTGAGGTCGAGAAAAACTTCGCTACCCCGCTCCTTCACGTGCTCGATCACCGGCGGGCCGCTGCTCATGAACAACTGCTTACCGACCTTGAACATGCCAACGCTGTCCCCCAACAGGGTTATCAACTCGTCGGCTTCGGCTATCGTGCCTACGTCGAGGGCAAAAATGAGTTTCCTGCGGGCGACCTCGTAGATTTCGGACGAGGCCGTCACCGAGCGAGCGCCTCGCTGACCGCAGCCACTATGTGTTCGGCGGCCGAGTCCAGCGCCAGGTCACTGCTCTCGCCGCTTCTTCGCTCGCGAAGCTCAACGGTTCCCTGCTTGACGCCACGCGGTCCGATCGTGACCCGCCACGGTATGCCGAGCAGGTCAGCGTCTTTGAACTTGACTCCCGCCCTCTCGTCGCGGTCGTCGAGAATGACCTCGACGCCGGCCGCCAGTAGTTGCTCGTAGAGCTTTTCCGAGGCCGCGCGGGTGTCGTCGTCCTTCCACTTGACGGGCAACAGCAGCACCTGCACGGGAGCGATGGCCGGCGGCCAGATTATGCCGTCGTCATCGTGGTTCTGCTCAATGGCAGCAGCCATGGTACGCGTGATACCGATGCCGTAGGTGCCCATCTGCATCACGCACTCGTTACCATCGGTATCGAGGTAAGTGGCGCCCATGGCCTCGGAATATTTGCTGCCAAGGTAGAAAACCTGGCCGACCTCAATTCCGCGAAAAGCCTGGTAGCTGCCGCCGTTGCACCGCGGGCAGGGGTCACCCGCAGCGGCTTCGCGCAGGTCGTGAAACTCGGCCACCGGAAAGTCTCTTTGCTGGTCTATGCCCGATAGGTGAAGGTCAGCGCGATTGGCCCCGGTGATCATGCCCGTGGCACCGCGCAGTCGCAGGTCGACCACCAGTTCGATCTCCAACCCTACCGGGCCGGCGAAACCCTGCGGCGCACCGCTCATCTTCTTGACCTCGTCGGCGTCGGCCATCCGCAATTCGGACACGCCCAGCGCCCGCTTGAGCTTTGCCTCGCTCAGCTGGTCATCGCCCCTCACGAGTGCTGCCACTCCGCGGTCATCAGCCACGAACAGCAGCGTCTTCACGAAACGCCCGACTGGCTCCGACAACATGGCCGACACGTCTTCTATGCTTCCCGCTCCCGGCGTTGAGACCTCGGTGGGCTCCGACGATTCGAAGAGGCCGGGCTCGCCGACCGCCAGCTCGGCCTTCTCTACGTTGGCCGCATAGTCGCAGTGGTCGCAACTGAGGATCAGGTCTTCACCAGACTCGGCCAGCACCTGGAATTCGTGCGAACCCGACCCTCCTATGGCGCCGGTATCGGCCTCCACCGCCCTGAAGTCGAGCCCGCAGCGGGTAAAAATTCGCGCGTAGGTGTCGTACATCAGTTGGTACTCGCGGCGACAGTCTTCCTCGTCAACGTGAAACGAGTAACCGTCCTTCATCAGGAACTCTCTTCCGCGCATGAGCCCGAAGCGCGGGCGGATTTCGTCCCTGAACTTGGTGCCGACCTGGTAGAGATTGAGCGGCAGATCCCTGTAAGAACGCACGTTGCCACGAACGAGGTCGGTCATTACCTCCTCGTGGGTAGGGCCGACACAGAACTCGCGGCCGCTACGGTCGGCGAGCCGCAGCAACTCGGGTCCGTAGGCATCCCAGCGTCCACTTTCGCGCCACAACTCGGCCGGACTCAACAGCGGCAGCGACACTTCCTGGCAACCGGCCGCGTCGAGCTCTTCCCTCACAATAGCTTCTATCTTGCGAACGGTCCTCAGGCCGAGGGGGAGGATATCGTACATGCCCCGGGCTACCTGGCGTATCAGCCCCGCGCGCAGCATCAGTCGGTGACTGGCCACCTCGGCGTCGGAGGGGTCTTCCTTTAGTGTATGGAGAAGCAGTCGGGTGTAACGCATGGATGACTCTCGCGTCGAACTTCTACGACAGGGTAGCCACGACGGCAACAGGCCAGGGATTCAGTCGACGCCCACGCCAGCCAGCCCGGCCAGGCGGGCCGCCCCCATGGCACCCGCCAGTCGGCCGTGAACCGCCGCCACCGTGCGCAGCTCGTCTATGCCGCGAGCAAACAACGCAGCTGCAATCTCGCGCCTGATATCGTCCACTCGAGCCATGAAGACCGGGGACAGTCCACCACCCAGTACGATCAGTGGCAGGTCCATCGAGTTGACCGCCGACGCCAGTCCGGCTCCCAGCGCGGCGATCATGTGCCCAACCAGGCGCGCGGCGACTTCGTCGCCTCCCGCGTTCTCGAACAGGCTGTGGGCCAGCCCCCGGCCCTCCTGCTCTGCGCGGGCAAGCAATCTCGACCGCTGCGCAGTGTCGAGTTCTTCGACCATGGCCACCGTCGCCGTTTCGGACACGTAGGCTTCAAGACAACCCCGGGCCGAGCAGCCGCAGCGGCGTCCGCCCTGCACGATCACCGCGTGCCCCAGCTCGCAGCCGCGGCCCGAGGGTCCGCGGTAGAGCTTGCCGCCCAACACCAGGCCCGAACCAAGGCCCGTGCCCAGGGTCACCAGCAGGTAGTCAGGCGCGCCATCTGCGGCGCCACCGAGACCCTCGGCCAGGGCTGCGCAGTTGGCGTCGTTTTCAACCAGCACCGGCCGGGCCAACGCCGCGGCCAGGCGCTCGGCAAGTACTACGCCTTGCAGGGCCGGAAGGTTGGGGCTGCCAAGCAGGCGGCCGGCAGAGTCGAGCACGCCGGGTACGCCCAGTCCGAGAGCCGCGCTGCGGTCGGGGGTCTCGCCGGCAGAAGACTCCAGCCCGCCAACCAGCGTGGCCACCATGTCGACCAGTTGCCGCAGATCAGTGCCGCCGCCGCTGGGCAGAGAGGCCTGGTCGAGCAGCACGCCGGAGGGCGACACCAGCACCGCCTTGATGGTCTGCCCACCCAGGTCGACGCCCACGTTGGCAGTGCACTTCAAGACCCTGTGTCTACACGCGCGGCCGGGCGCAGGGTGGCCGGCATCGAGCCGCCGCAGGAGAGCACAGCAGAAATCCCGTCTTCGAGACTCATCTCGGCATCGAGTACCCGGTGTCGCGGCAGCAGCAAGACGTCGCCCAGGTAGAGATGGTTGGTGGGCACGTACACCGTGGCGTACTCGAGCAAATCCTCCGGTCCACCGGGCTCTGCCCCTGCGCGGTCGACGACGAATTCACTGGTGAGAAAACCCAGGCTGCATGGGAGACCGGATTCGTCGAGCACGATGACGGTGCGCTTGAAATTACTCGACTCGCCACCACTCGAAAACCCACGCACCACCTGCTGGACGGTGCCGTATACCGACCGCACCAGCGGCACCCGCAACACTAGCTTTTCGAACCTGTGGACAAACGCCTCGCCTACGAGGTGGCTCGAAAAGTGACCAAGCACGATGACTATGACCAGGGTAAGAACTACGCCCGCGCCCGGTATGTCGCTGCCGAAATAGATGCGGAGCAGTGGCTGCGAAAAATCGTCGAGCAGGGAGAACAGTACCTGCAACACCCAGAGCGTCGCGGCCACCGGCAGTATGACCAGCAAGCCGCCTATAAACTTGTTGCGCAGCCTTGCGATCACGACAGCATCTCCTCGGCTTCGGCTTCCTCGTCGCTCACCTCGGCAAACGCTCCACGCGCCAGCACCAAGGCCAACGCCACCGGGATCACATAGAAACAGACCCTGAAAATGACGATGGGAAGAAACGAATCTTTCAACGCGATGCCCACGCCGGCAAAGGTAGCCGCCATGGTAGCCTCGAGCACACCCACGCCCCCGGGCACAAAAGATATGACCGCCACCACGATAGACACCGAAAATCCCACCGCCACCTGGCTGTAAGTGACCGGGTAGCCCACGCTGTAAAAGGCCGCGTAGAGAATTCCCACTGTGAACAACCAGTCAAAAAATATCCACGCCACCGGGCGCGACAAGGCGGCCGGCCGTTCCGCGAGGAACTCCATGCCCTCGTTGAGGTGAGACAGCAGCAGGTCCAGGCGTCGGCCCTGCGACTCCTGCTTGCCGAGACGCTTGAGCACCCAGTGTCCGGCACGCGCACAGAAGCCGAGAAATCGGTTACGAAGAGAGCGGCGCAGTATCATCGTCGTCGTGACACCGAGAAACAGTACGAGCACGACCACCACCGTAACCGCCGCGGTGACGCGGGCGTCGCCCACCTCGCTACCCAAAAGCAGGTGGCCCATGCCGTAAAGAATAAACAGCAGCAGCATGAAGTTGGTTATCAGCGTCTGCGTAAATGAAATCAGCACCGATTTGCCCGAGTTGACACCCTTCTTGCGCAGCATGACCGTGCGCAGGGCAAAACCGCTCAGGCCCCCGGTGGGCAGCAGGTAGTTCACGGCGTTAGCCACGAAAGTAATCCGCAGCATGTCGAGAGATTTGACCGGACTGCCGGCGGCACGCGCTATGCCCTCGTAGGAAAGGGACATGGTGACATAGCTGATCAGGGTGGCCGCCATGGGTAGCAACAGCAGCAGGGGAGATACGCCTGACAGGGCTTCGAGCATTTCGCCGGCACCGGCCATCCAAGCCATGGCGGCGTAGACCAGTAAGAGGCCGATTCCCCCGAACACCGCGCCGCGGGTCAGTCGATCGGTCAGAGAAGCTGGCCGACCTCCGTCGGTATCCTTCCTCGCCACGTCCACGGGCACCATTGTTTCAACTATGGAGCCGATTTACCAGCCCGGTGGGCCACCCCGACGGGCGCCCCACCTTCTACTGGCTCAGGAAGGAGCCGATGGCGAATCGAGGGTGGGAGCCCGCTGTGGCTGGCGAAGCTTGCGCAGAGCCTTGGCCTCGATCTGGCGGATACGCTCGCGTGTTACGGCAAACTTCTGGCCAACTTCCTCGAGGGTGAAGTCAGTCTTCTCGCCTATGCCGAAGCGCATCCTGAGGATCTGCTCCTCGCGCGGGGTCAGTGTGGCCAGCACCTTGCGGGTCTGCTCTTCGAGACTAAGCGCCACGGCCGCTTCAGCCGGTGACACCGACTGGCGATCCTCCACGAAGTCGCCGAGCGAACTCTCTTCGTCATCGCCGATGGGAGTCTCGAGCGAAACCGGCTCCTTTACGATCTTGAGAACCTTGCGAATCTTGTCCGCCGGCATTTCCATCTGTTCAGCGATTTCGTCCGGCGCCGGCTCACGACCAAGCTGCTGCACGAGGTAACGCGACGTACGCAGCACCTTGTTGATGGTCTCGATCATGTGCACCGGGATGCGAATGGTTCGCGCCTGGTCGGCAATCGCCCGGCTGACGCTCTGGCGAATCCACCAGGTCGCGTAAGTCGAGAACTTGTAGCCGCGCTGATACTCGAACTTGTCCACGGCGCGCATCAGCCCGATGTTGCCTTCCTGTATAAGGTCGAGAAAGCCCAGGCCGCGATTTGTGTAACGCTTGGCTATCGAGACCACCAGCCTCAGGTTAGCCTCGATTAGATCTTTCTTGCCTTGCTGCGAGCGTTCCTCGCCGCGACGGATGATGCGTACCGCCCAGTCCAGGTCCTCGGTCGACATGCCGATCTCGGCTTCGATGGCGCGCAGGTTGCGCCGCGCTTCCCGTATGGCCGCTCCCATCTTGATGGCCGCATCGGTGCTCATGCGCAGGTTGCCGGTAGCCTTGCGCTTGTCGTTGGTGTCTCCGGACGAGAGCTTGCGGACCAGTTCGAGGATCTGTTTGCTGTCCCTGCGGGTACGCTTTTCGGCGCGGATTATCACCCGCTCCTGCTTCCGGGCGAGCTCGCGGGCTTCCTTGAACTTGCCGACTATGCGGGTGACGTGGCCCTCGCCCAGCCCCATGCCGATAAGATGGAGCCGGACCTTTTCTCTCGAGGCTTCGAACTTGTTTTCCCTGTCCGTGGGTTTGCGGCGGGTCTTGACGTTCTTAGCCGGGGCAAAGCGCTTGGGCTTGGTCGCCTGGTAGGTGCTGCCCATGCGCTTGAGAGCGGTGACCTCCTTGAGAAACTTCTTCAGCTTCCTCTCGTCTTTCTCGGCGCTGGCCGCCCGGTCTTCCTCTGATTCGTCGGCAAAAACATCCCGTGGCTCGATCTCGCCCGAACGAACACGCACGGCGATGCCCACCACGTACTCAATAACTACCGGCAAGGAGTACACGCAGTCGCGGACCTCGTGTAGCCCGGCCTCGATCTCCTTGGCGATGGTTACTTCCTGCTCGCGTGACAGCAGGGGTACACTGCCCATCTCCTGCAGGTACATCCGAACCGGGTCGGTGCTGTCGGACGCATAATCCTTGGAGGCCGCCGCGCTGGGCTTGGGGCGCGCCTTGGCCGGCTTCGCCGCCACCCTCTTGGGAGGCCGATCCTCCGACTCTTCGCCCAACCACTCTTCTTCGTCGCCATCGAAAAGCGCGTCGTGGTCAGCGCCGGAGTCACTGGCATTGGAAGTCGAGTTAGCATTGTCACTTCCAGCCTCCTTGCGTCTGCCCGAGTAGCCCTCTTCGAGCTCTATGTCGTTCTCGGTCAGCAGGTTGACGGCGGCGTTGAGATCCTCGGGCGTAAAATCGTCCTTGGGCATCACGCGGCTCACTTCGTCGTAGGTCACGAAGCCGCGGTCACGGCCCAGCTCGATGAGCTTGGCGACTACCTTGTCAAGATCCTGGCCACTGGTGGGTTTTACTGTATTTTTCTGCATTCAGGTTGCGGTCAGCGTTCGGTATGTACTCTTCGTCCATACACGGAAAAAGTTGTACAAATAGTCGGTACACTACTCATGTACCCCCGGCGGCGAACGACCAGCCTTTAACGCTACGCAGGCCCATGTTACGAGTCAAGAAAACAACCCGACAAACCCGCTCAAAAAACCGCCAAAGAGGTAAATATCCCTTTATTACTGGGGTTTTTCTAGCAATACCGACTCCAAGGCAGATTCCCGGGCCGAGCTTGACGAGGGGGGGGGGGGCCGAAAT
>Ga0114993_10000374_pt1 | contig 52145 bp, 53 predicted proteins | sample ArcticOcean_MG_C_FD_87042 | JGI IMG/M metagenome (GOLD analysis project Ga0114993, IMG submission 87042) | Marine microbial communities from western Arctic Ocean - ArcticOcean_MG_CB2_150 | ecosystem: Environmental > Aquatic > Marine > Oceanic | place: Arctic Ocean: Canada Basin | collected... | reverse complement strand
TCGAATTCTTCAATGTCGCCATCTCCCATCATGTCAGAAAACTCCCCCCTGACTTCGTCGGTTTCTTCGAAGGAGACCTCCCACTCGCCGGCGATGTCAGCGCCGATGACCGAGCCATCGGGGAGGAAGGCGGCCATGTTGGCGAAGTAGATCGGGAAGATGATGAGGAAGGCGAGGGAGATGGCCCAGGTCACCTTCTGGTCCTGAGTCGAGAACCACTTATCGATGATCGTGTCCAATACCATGTGGTCTCCTCCGAATCGGTCTGTGGGTGCGTGGTTGATGAATCTGCCCTATCGCAGGGCTTCATTCCTCTTCCCTTGTGTCGGGCCACCCTATGGGTGGCCATTCAGCTTCGATGGGCCATGCGGATTTGGCGGTGTCGAAGCCGAAGCGACGGAATTCGCGGCGGCTGCGCCGCCACACGGGCATCAGATAACCGACCACACTGCGCTCATAGAAGCGCCAGCGCCACGGACATCGCGGATGTTTGGCGGCCCAGGCGCGCAGGAGTTGGTGGAGCGGTGGCCCGGTCAGGTGCCCGGGCACGACCCATTCGACCATGGTGATGCCACCCGCGGTGCCACCGACCTCTTGCCAAGCGGAGAGGATGAGGCCTTGGCCCTCGCCGGAGGTGATGGCGAGTCGAAACGAGCGGGTGGTGCGGGCGATCGGCATGATGATCATCCAACGATCGACCAAACGGGTGCCCTCTTCCCGTTCCCAATCCCAACCGGCCTCGGCGGCGATCTCGCGCAGGCTGCGCACCGCCTGGGTCGGCGAGATGCTGACCTCGAGGGTGACGAGGCGAGGCCGGGCCATACATCGAATGCTGACGCGGTTCGGTCATGAGGATGCCGCAGCCCCACGAATAGGGGGCTGGGTGAAAAGTCCACCGCGGAGGGGCGCCGGGCCCGGCATGGCTGGACGAGGCGCGGGTGATTGGCAGCCCCGGCGACCGTCCGACTCTCTCGAGTCAGGCGGCCAGCGTACGCTCGGGGGCGCCCCACCGTGTGGGTTTGAGATCCTGGTTTATTGTCGGTTGTTGCAACTCTGCATCGGGGTTCAGCCGAAGAGGGAACCCAAGCCTTCGAAGCTCGTGTCCTCTTCCTCTTCTTCCTCTTCCTCGGCGGCCTCAGCGGCCGGCGCATCAGAAGCACCACCAGCCGCGGCGGGTGCCGCAGCGGAAGGTGCTGCAATCGCCTGGCTCATGGCCTCACCGATGTCGACGGAAGCGAGGCTTGCGACGAGCGCCTTCACGCGCGCGTCGTCCGCCTTCACACCGGCAGCGTCCAGAACGGAGCTGACAGCCTTCTCATCGATTTTCTTGTCTGCAGAGTGCAGCATCATTGCCGCGTATACGTATTCCATTTTTGTTCACCTTTTTTTTTGTGTTGTTCGGATCATCCGAAGAGATCCCCGAGTCCATCGAACTCGGCTTCCTCATCCTCTCCCTCAGCCTCTTCTGCAGCGGCTTCAGCCGGTGCATCTTTGGTGGGGGCTGCCGCAGCGACCGCGGTCGCTGCGCCGAGCGCACTGGACAGTTCTTCGTCCAATGCAGAGGAATCCATCTGGCCCGCGACTGCGAGCATGCGGGCGTGGGCCCGGCTGATCAGGATCGGCATCGTCTCTTCGTTGTGGACGCCGGCTTCAACCGCCACGGACATTGCTTCACTGGACGCCTTGGCGAGCAGTGCGGGCAGGGTCTCGGGCGTGAACCAGCCGATGTTGCAGGCCAGGTTGAAGGCGCCACTGGTGGCGCTCTTGATGTTGGCCGTGAAGCCATCGAGGTCGAGGTCGAGGTCCGAGGCGGGCAAGACGATGCCGCCTTCGATCGCGCCGGAGAGAATCAGGCCGATCTCGATGGGGTTGATCTCGAGCTTGGCGAGCATCAGGCCCATGTCGGCGGTGATAGGCTCACCCTTTTCGACAGCGGTGACGGTCTTGCTGATCGAGACCTTGCCCTTGTCGATCTTGGCTGGGATGCCGACCGAGTTGAATTCGCCCACGATTGGGCCGGGTGCGAAGGAGGTCGGTCCACTCTGGACGATGATGTCCTCGGGAGCGAGGTCGCCCGCCTTGGCGGCGCGGCCGGTGCGGGTCTTGTCCAGTTCCGCAAAGAGCTGGAAGGCGTTGAGGTCGTCAGAGTGGACCAGCATCGGCTGTTCGACGTCGGACAGGAGCGTGTCGAGTTCATCCTCGGACAGGCCGGCCTTCTTCCAGGCGCGGCGGACGAGGGTCTTCTTCGCCATGGTCAGGACCATCTGGTTGCGCAGGGTGTCGCGCATGCCGAGCATGGCCGTTGCGGGCACACCTGAGACATCGATGATGCCGATGACGCCGTCTTTTTGCAAGAGGTCGGCAAGGACCGTGACACGGTCCCTCTTCCACTGGGCTGCCTTGGGGATCATTCAATCACCTCTACCTTGACGGATGGTCCCATCGAGGTCTTGATGTAGAACGAGCGAATGTTGCCGGGACCGCGCTCGAGCTTGCTCATCACACGCTTCCAGACTTCCATGCCGTTCTCGGTGAGGGCCTCGATGTCCTGGGCTCGCGTACCGATGACGGTGTGGAAGGTGATCTTGTCGCGACTGCGCACGATGGCCACGTTCTGCAGACCAGCCGCGATGGCCGCGGGGTCGGCCACGGGCGGCACGGGGCGCGGCATCTTGCCGCGCGGTCCGAGAACCACACCGAGGAATCGACCGATCGGTCCCATGTGGGGAATCTCGGAGAGGAAGAAGTCGTGCCTGCGCGCCATCTTGCGCGCTTTCTGACGGTTGCCGCCGAGCTCTTCGATCTGACTCGGCTCGATGACCATGATGCCGGCATCCTTGGCCTTGGCCGCCATCTCACCGGTGGCGAACATGGCGATGCTCGGCGTTCGGCCTCGACCGGCGGGGAGACGAATCTCCTCCTGAATGCGGTTCGAGGGGTTCTTCAGGTCGACGTCTTTGATGGTGAAGGCAAACTCCACGGTCTCGACGAATTTGCGCTCAGGCGCCTCAGAGAGGGCCTGTTCAATGGCTTGCTTGATGTTTTTTTCCATTTTTTCTCACCCCTGCGGTCCACGAGGGTCGCCCCTCTCCCGCAACCCGTGATTGTTGTGTTCAATTGAATGCTGAGTCGAAATCTCCTTGCTTGACGGCCGCGATGGCCTCTTTCGGGTGCATGCCCTCGACGTTGATTCGCATCGAGACACAGGTGCCCATGACCTCGAGGGCGCGCGCCTTCTGACTGGCGCCCGTGAGCTTGGCCTTCTTGGTCTCGCTGACGTCGATGACCTGCTGGATGGTGAGGTTCTCTGTGGATGCCTCCCACGAGCCGTTGCACGTCTTCTGACCAAGGGTCTTGAGGATGGTGTGCGGGGTCTCATTTCGTGCGGACATGCTGTTCACTCCCTTTGAGGCGCCCCGGCGACTTTCTTCCTGTATTTAACACGCGCGTGGTGGTCAAAAATTCTCAATCGACGCGCTGCGTGACGCGGACCTGATCTGCGCGGACGGTGATCGGAATCGGCACAGCCGCTTCGAACAGTTCGACGGTGACCTCTTCCTTGGTCTCGGCGATGTTGGTGACACGGGCGCGCTCGCCCTTGAATGCGCCCACACGGATCTCGACGATGTCGCCCTCTTCGATGCCGGCGGTTGCCGCCTTGGGCTCGAGATAGGGGGTGACGTCACCCAGCGGTGCGGCGCCGGGCAGTACGCGGTTGCAGTTCTTCAGCGGCGTCGTACGACCGCCGGCGCGACCAATGAGCTTCTCCACATGGTGGAAAGCGCTGGCCTCGACGAAGATGTATCCGCGCATGAGAGAGGGGTGGAGCACGCCGTAGATCTCGCCTTGGATGTCGGCGAGGGAGCCCGTTCCTGAGAGGCGGGCCTTCATCTCGCGAGCGACCTTCTGCTCCTGGCCGATGGTCGTCTTGACGATGTAGAGATACGCGGCGACATCACCGTACAACTCACCGAGTTGACTGACGTTTTTGCGGGGAATCTTTCGAGTGACCGAACCGTCGTTGTCCTCGGTCCAATCAATGTGGCCCGGGTCGGCCCACTCCGCGTCCTTGTACAGGGTACGGGGCTCGACCTCGGTGCTCTCGGCGACGAATAGCACCGGGGTGACATCGTTCAGTCGGTTGCCGAATTCGACACCGCGGGCGGTGCCGCTGCGAACGTGGGTCAGGTTGGCGGCGGAAATGCCGGTCGCCTCTTCGATTCGGGTGGTGACGGCGTCGAGATCATCGGGGTCACCGATGCCGTAGACGCCATCCCAGGCGCCGGGGAAATCGGCCACACCCTCGGCCCGCTGCATCAGCAGAACCTTGTCTTCGTGGCGAACGAACGCGATGAATGCATCAGACATATCGAATTCCTCCTCAGTAACCGCCGGTCAGCCAGTTGAAGAAAGATGGCAGCACATTGTCCATCAGCACCAACATGACGAATCCGATGAAACCGAGGATAAACATGCCAATGCCACAGACGATGCACGTCTGCTTGAATTCGAGGGACGAAGGCTTGCGAGCCATCTTCAGAATGCGCGCCCACGACCCGGTCTTCAGACCACGGAATCCCGACTCGATGCTGTCCTGCCACTTCTGCACGCGATTCTCAAATGAGTCACGCTGCTCGGTGTCGCCATTGCTCGTCTTGGACATGGGGTAACCTCTGGGATGCCTCGCGACCTGCCTCCCTTTCTTAAACGCACCGAGTCCGACTGAGTCGGTTGACGGCTGGAAGGCGGTCGAGCTCAGTTCACGAACTCGAGTGTGCGGTTGTGCAGGGTGCGGAGTTGCTGGTGAGCGGCCGCTCCAAAGATCTGCTGACTCTTGACACCGGTGAGGACGAGCATGACCCGAATCTCACTGCCCATCGAATCATCGACGGTCGCGCCCCAGATGATGCGGGCGTACGGATTGATGCGCTCGCGGATCATCTGTGCACAGGCTTCGGCTTCTCCCAAGGTGAGGTTGGGACCGCCGACGACATTGACCAGGGCGCCACGGGCGTCCGAGACATCGATGTCGAGCAACGGGCTGTCGAGCGCTTCGAGGGTGGCTTCGATGGCGCGGTCGGGTCCACTCGATTCACCGAGTCCAATCATCGCCATGCCACCGCCGTTGAGCATCACTGCGCGGAGGTCCTCGAAGTCGAGGTTGACGAGCCCTTCCTTGGTCACCAGTTCGGTGACCCCGGCGATGCTTCGCATGAGGAGTTCATCGGCGACGCGGAAGGCCGCTTCGATCGGCAGGTCGCGCACACCCTCGACGGAGAGCAAGCGCTCGTTGGGCAGGACGACGACCGTATCGCAGACCTCGCGCAGTCGCTCAAGGCCCCACTCTGCATTCTGACGTCGCAGCGTGCCTTCGGATTCGAATGGATAGGTGACGACCGCGATGGTCAGGGCACCGGCATCTTTGGCCAGGCGCGCGACCACGTGGGCGCTGCCCGTGCCCGTGCCACCACCGAGTCCGGCGGTGACGAAGGCAAGGTCGCATTCCTCGACCGCCTTCTGGAGGCTTCGCTCGGATTCGAACGCGGCTTTCTCTCCCTTCTCGGGATCGCCGCCCGCACCGCGCCCTCGCGCGGTTCGACCGATGAGCATCTTGTTGCCGACACCGACACGAATCAGATGCTGAGCATCCGTGTTCACAGCGATGCCTCGGACCGAGTCCTCATCGAGAAGCCCAGCCGCGTTCAGACGGTCGACGGTATTGCCACCGCAGCCGCCACACCCGAATACACGGATTCGTGGTTGGAGGGATTTGAGCAATTCGTGCAGTTCACCGTTGTTCGCGGACACCGAGTCGCAGACGACGGCCTCTTCCGTTTCCTCTTCATCTTCTTGCAATTCCAAAACACGGTCAATGAGATGACGCATGTTCTCAGGCTCGCTGTCGGTATGATAACCATTACCCTCAGAAAAGAACAGAGAATGCGGTTTCAAGACCCCTAAAATTTCCCCGAGCCCCGACCGCAGTGCACCGTTTCCTCATCCACACCCATGGTGGGAAGCCTCAAGATGATGGCCTGAGGTTGGCCACACATGCGCGCGCGGGTCGTATTCGCCCTGCTCGCCCTTCTCGCATTGGTCGCGAGCGCTTGGACCGCCTCCCTCCCGGCCCCCCTCTCGGCCCCCCCGATGGAACTGCCCGAAGAGCCCGAGGCGTCGGGTGTGCAGATGAATCAAGTCCAGCCTTGGAATCAGGCGATTCGCCCGGCCTGGCATTCGGGTTGGACACCCCAACTATGGCAACCCCAACCGACCGGTTCCTTGTGGGAGGTCGACTTTTCTCCCAATGGTGAGTTGATTGCTGCTGTCGATAATTGGGAGAACCTCTTGGTTGTGTGGAATGCGAGCGATGGCCGAACCGTCTTCTATGCTGAATTCGAAAATCCATTGTTTGAGGTGGTCTGGTTGGATGACAGCCATGTGCTCGCTGCGGATGGCAATACCCGCTGGTACAGTTACGAGATCATCGATGACGGCGGCATGTGGCCGATGAATTCCACGGTGGAGCGCACGGGACGCTGGAGTGCGGACCTGAGTGGGGCACATGCGGGTTGGTTGTGGGGCTTGGATATCACCCATGATCGCAGCAAAGTGGTGTTCTGCGGTGACATCGATGACCCGAACATCGGCGGCGAAGTCATCGTGGCGGACGTCGGCTTCTTCATCGACGATGGCCCTTCCAATAGCGCCCATGTCTATCCGACGAACTGGGGAGCGGACTGTGCGATTTCAGCCAACGGGACCTTCGTGGCCGCTTTGAACCGGGTCCAAGAGCCAGGGAACGGACCGTATCGCGATACCGTGACAGGTTGGGAGGTGGCCGGGAATATCCTGGCAGAATCCTGGACGAGAAATGTCGCGGGCGCGGAGGCGATGGCCTGGGCGATCGACTTCTCACCGGGTGGAAATACCTACACGATCGGCTACAACCGCCCCACCGAAGGTGTGGTCGCAGACTTCTTCCAAGAGAATGGCAACATCAACTGGTATTCTCCCTTGCCACAGAATATCTCGAGCGTGCGCTGGGCGCCCGATGGCACGATGGTCGGCGTTGGATTGCACGACCCGGGTCGTTTGTTGACGCTGGATGGTGCTGGAGCGATTCTCTCCGATTATAGCTGGCATGGCACGGTTTGGGCGGGCAAGGCCTATGCCGCTGACATCGCGGCTGTCGCCGTCGATGATGGCAACACCCGCTTCGCCACTGTCGGGCGGTCCGGCACCGTCGAGATCCATACCATCAACCCCCAGACCTCTCAGTTGGACATCCATCGTCGGCTCGGGACGGACTTGATGCGGGAGATCGATGCCCACCCGATCGAGCCCCACATCGCCTTTGCAGAATCCGCCGGGGTGGCGACGGTGCGCGATTACAGATCGGCTCGGATTATCTTCCAATGCTTCCACCCCGATTATGATCAACCGATCGCTGCCTATCCCTATGCCAAGAGCGTCGTCATGCACGACATGCTGACCATCGTCGGCTTTTCCGACGGGACGATCATCGCCTGCAGTGAGGATGGCAAGCAATTGTGGGAATACAGGATCCCATCCAACAATCCAGACTTCGAGGCCTTTGGGCGCATGGACATCCACCCGATGGAAAATTTTCTCGCCATGTCGTGGACGGAAAACATCTCCAATTCAGGATTCGCTGGCAAGGTCAGCATCCTGGACCTTGATCAGATGTCAGAGGTGACCGGTTGGGGCTATGCGACCGAATATTGGACGATGGAGTTCTCTGGTTCGGGCGCATGGTTGGCCAGTGCCGGTCAGGACGGTACGGTGCGCTTGTGGCAGACCGACGACCCGGATCCAGCGTTGTGGTCCGATCAAGGCAGCCCCTATTCGCATGGGAATTATACCGGCGCGGTCGCTTGGCACACTGAATTCAATTTCCTGATGACGGCGGGCTGGGATGGTGAAGCGATTCTGTGGGACGCGGACAATAGCCAACAGATGCTGAATTTCCAATTCACCGACGAAGCCTTCGGTGTGGCCTTCATCAGCGGTTCATTCCTCGTCGTCGCAAGTGGAGATTCCTCCGATAGCGCCTCGGGTCAACTGGAATTCTACGATGGTCTGAACATGACCCAGATCGGCAGTTGGCCGGTCGACGGCATCCCACGTGGTCTGGCCTTGCCCAATCAAGGCGGGCTGGTGGTGGCGAATCACACAGGGTCATGGTGGGTCCTAATCCCAGATAGCGATGGGGATGGCATCATCGATGAATTAGATGAATTCCCGAACAATCCGCTGCAGTGGACCGACACGGATGGGGATGGATTCGGCGACAACAATGCGCCCGGTGCGGGTGGCGATGGCTGCATCACCGTGTGGGGTACCTCGACCCTCGACCGCGGCGGTTGTCCAGACACCGACGGGGACGAATGGTCCGACCCAGATGCGGAATGGCCCGTCTGTGTCCTCGGTGTAGGGTACGGCGATGCTTGGCCAGACAATCCAGAGCAATGGTGCGATGCGGATGGGGATGGCCATGGTGACCAGCACCTGTACGAGATTGATTCGAGCAGTGGATTGCGCATGAACGAGCGCGGCGATGCATTCCCCAACGACCCCAGTCAGTGGCGGGACCTGGATGGTGACGGTATTGGCGACAACCACTCCTTCACACTCGGCACCGATGGTCTAAGACAGGACGAGGTAGGGGATGCCTTCCCGACCGACCCCTTGCAGAGCCAAGACACCGATAGCGATGGTTGGGGAGATGCCTACTCGTTCAATCTCGGCATGGATGGCCTGCGCCAAGAGATTGGAGATGCATTCTTCCTCGACCCGCTCGCCTGGTCCGATCTCGATGGCGATGGTTGTCCCACGGCGTCTGACACCGGACTGTCCATCGACAATCATCCCGAAGACCCATCCCGCTGTGATGAGGCACTGGACTTCGATCTGCCCGCGCAGTTCAACATCCACGCCGATGAGGAGGATGACGTATGGACCATCTCATTGGATTGGAAGAGCGCCTCTGAGAACACTGACCGAATCCATCTGTACGGCCTCGGGTGGAATGCGACCGAGGGCATGGAACACCTGATGCTGAACATCGAGCCGCCCGGTGCGCTCCCCTGGCAGGCTTGGGATGATCCGGGCACAGGGGTGGAGACCTTCCAGTTCACGTGGGATCAGACGGGCGACAATGACCGCTTGACCCTGCGATTGATCACTTGGAGCACGGATGGGCAACGCTTGGAATCTTGGGCGAATTTCACCGCCACGGCCGACGAGGAACCCATCGAGCCGCCCGACCCTGTCGACCCGGCCGACGAGGGTGATGATCCACCGGTTGAAGTGAATGAGGAATCGACACCCGATGCCGGTTTATCCCCCGTGATGTGGGCCGCGATGCTCATCGGTGCGCTCGCCATCCTGCTGATCGGCGCGATGATTCTGCGTCGCAAGCCCGATGTATTGGGTGAACCACCGAGCGTCAGCAGTGGCATGCACGCCCCGTGTACCGAATGTGGTGGGATGTCGCATGAGACCGTGCACAATGGGGACCGTTGGACCTGGTGTCCAACCTGCAGGAAATGGCTGACTTACCTCGGAAAAGCCTGAGTCAAGACGTGCCACCGCGGCTGTATTCGTGGTAATCCATCGTCGGTTGAAGCGTGTCGATGGCAGCTTGGAGTCGGGCGTTCGCCGCCTGTTGGCCCGCTTCGATCGCCGCCATCTGTCGCTCGATTTCTTTCTTGCAGAGAGACAGGGCCACCGCCGCTTTCGCCGGCAGATGGAGATCGGGTGCAAGCCAAGTCCCGATGTGGGAGAGTAATGGGTCCAATGGCTGTGCATCCACTCCTTCTGGGCTGAGTTGGAAGGCCTCACCTATGCGCGAGACTGGGCCTGCATTTTCGAGCGCCCGGGCCAGACAGAGTCCAACCTTGCCGGCTTTCTTGAGGGAGGATGAAATCATCACATGCGCCTCCAACGGTCTCCATGAGGCCTCGATCAGACCGGGCTGGACCTTGCGGGCGCGTTTGTGATGGGATAGTGCTGCGCGCAGGGCGCCCTCGTGCGCGCGCACGCGACCACGTTGAACTTCATCGGGTGCTTCCATCGCTGCGGCAGCGCGCGAATCGTCGCGCAGGTCATTCTGTTTGAGGAGTCGAACGTACTGGCGGCGCGCCTTGACCAGCATGCCGCCGGCCGCACGACTCTCATCCCACTTCTGGCGAATCTCATCGATGCTCGCAAGGTCGCGAAGTGCGATCACGAGATGGCCCTGCTCGGCGAGGGTGCGATTCTTCTTGGCGAGCAACAGGTCGGAGAGTTCACTCGCCATGACCTCGCTGATCTCGAGACGACCATCCTGCACATAGCGGCGGTATTGGTCGATCACCGTCGCAGGGTCGCCCATTCCGAACAGACGATCACAATCCTGTTCACTTCTTGCGCTTGATAGCCTTGCGCTTGGTCGCCTTCTTGCGCTTGACAGCCTTCTTCTTCGGCGCGGGATCGTCGTCGTCCTCATCGTCCCAATCGTCATCGTCCTCATCATCGAAGTCGTCATCGTCCCCGTCAGAATCCTCAGCCTCGTCTTGGTCAGCTTCCTTCTCGGCAGGGTCCTTCTTCGTGCGGCGCTTGCGATCTCGTCCTTCGGACGCTGCGAATGGATCGTCAGCATCGGCGCGTTCTGTCGCGCCCTCGCTCGCCGTATCCATTTCCTTGCGAACATCTTCGGGTGATTTAGCCGTGTCTTCGTTGTCATCACCGCCGTCGCTCATGAATTCCATCATCCAGTCGTCGTCGTCCTCATCGTCGTCGTCGCCCTTCTTCTTCTTCTTGGATTCACCGCCGATGACCAGACTGATCATGGCCAGCAGAAGCAATACGAAATTGACGATGGCCAGCGCGTAGACCATGAGATAGAGTCCCTCGTAGAAACTCTCCTCGGGCTCGGGCGGGGGAACGGGGGGCTCGATGCCGGATTGTCCTGCACAAGCGGTGTCGAAATCGAGTACGGTACGCACGCAGTTGTCGACGGTGAAGGAGGTTTCAAACTCGTCCTGATTGCCAGAGGTATCCGTCACACGAATGTAGACTCGCTGATTCTGGCCCACATCGTGGAAGGTCGCCGCGGGCTCCCACCATTCGAAGACCAGAGTCTGACCATCGCTTGACTCGGGGGTCAGATCGGTCATGTTGGTCCATTCGGTTTGATAGGTCCAGCCTTTGTCATAATACTGGAATTTGATTTCCACAGATGCGATTCCGACATCATCGGTCACCGCGCCGTAGACGTGAATCAATTCGCCGTACAGGTACAGGCTCTGGGAGTTTGGCGCGTAGACCACGATATTGGGGAGTTGAGCGTCAATCGACCAGCCGACGATGTCGGTCAAGCCGATGTTTTGTGATTCATCCCGAATCGTGATGATGGCGCGAATCTCAGAGGTGTCCAATGTATCCGTCACCTCAAAGTCGAATGTGTAGGTAAAGTCCGCATTCGAGACCGGGGTTGCGCGGACGGTCGAGGTCTGGTCGGTGAAGGCGTGTCCGCTCTGGATGATGCCGAATTGATCGACCACGTAATTCGTCGTCGTCAGATTGATGATCGGATATTCTGCGAGCGCCTCGTTGGAGACGATTTTGAGGGTGTATTGGCCGGAGCGCAATGACTCGACTTCCTCGCCCTCATTATTCAGCACCTGTACGCTGATGATCGCGGGTTGGGTGTCTTCAACGACCGACCGAGCATTCATCGCTTTCGAAAATTGTGTGTTGGAATTGCCGTACTGATCGGTGGTTGTCACGGCGTACCAAGTCACTTGGTCAAGGCCCAATTCCAAGGGGATGGCCCGGGTGAAGTCGGGGATCATGTTGTCGTTCGCCGTCACCGGGTCGAGGACGGTCTGCCAGCCAGCATCCTCCATCACATCTCCACTCATGACGGACTCATTTCCACCAAAGGGGTCACCGTGGTGGGCCCAGATCTGGTAGGTCTCATCGGATTCGGTGATGTCGTTCACCCAGCGAAGGAGGGTGATCTTCACGCCGGCCTGGTCGGTCATCGTCGCCGATTGGAGGAAGGGCAGGCTGGGTCGGAGTGTATCCTCGGCGATTGGACCCCAACAATTCTGTTGGAAGCGCAGGTCCTCGTAGGGTTCTGAAGAGTGGGTGTATCTGGCAAGGCTAGAGACACAGTAGTAGGCCGGCTCGTCGACATTATCCTCGACGGGGATGGTCGCGATCTCGACCGAGTCCGGCACCACAGCAATCAGTTCCGCGACCAATTCTAGGTTGGACAAGGATGTCAATCGGACATCCGAACGCCAGATGTGGTAGGTCTCACCTTCGACCCCGAGTTGGTCCGTCCATGTGACGGTTGTTTCGGCCCCACCATCGTAGACGGCGTGGACATTGGTCGGCTCGGCAATCCACGGTGTGAAGGTGTCTTCGTCGACGCCCTCTCCGGCGCCGAGCGCCGCACTCGGTCCGACCGAATCGTTGTGGTTACCATTGACATCTGAACTGGTGACGGCATAGAATGTCTGGCCGAGCATGCCGCGCTCGATCTCGTGGCGGAATACTTCGTACCCCTCGCCGATCGAGCCGATCAATTCGACCCCGGGTGCTGTGGTCAGGTTGATCGGTGAGCCCGAGCGCCACAGATGGTAGGTCTCGTCATCCTCGCCAATGATGTCAGTCCAAGCGATCGTCGTATTGCCCGTGCCGCCGCCCGGTTCGGCTTGGAAGAAGGCCTCAACATCGATGACAGCCGCCGGGGCGACGTTGTCTTCGTGCACAGCGCGGTCCAGTGTATTCGTGCCGAGGAATCGCCGGTCCTCATAGCCCAGATGCTCGTAGGTGACCGAGTAATACATCTCGACGTCGGACTCGGCTGGGACGGTGTAGGTATAGCCGGTCACGACCTGATTGTTATCGTCTGTTGCGTTCATCATGGTGAGCAAATCTTTGTTCAGCATGCCCCAGTTTTCTCTCGTCGCCTGCTCATCGTGCCGGTAGACCTTGACGTAGTAGGCATTGTCGCCTTGGGTGGGCAGTGAATCGGGGACGATCGTGTTGAGATTGACCCAGGTGACATCCGTCACCGAAAGGGCGGGGTCGTAAGCTGCCTGAACGAAGAACGGCGCCGTGATATCATGGGTGTATTCGCTGATGCCCTCGGAGACGTTGGATTCGCCATGCTCGAAGTTGGCCACCACCGTCTGGTTGTTGAGGAAGAGGGAGGTGATGGCGTAGTAGTAGGTCCCATTCGTCCCGGCCGGCAGGGCGTAGGTCGCCTGGAAACTCATCCCGGGGCAATCTCCGATGATCTCATTGACAGGACAAGCGGAGACGTTGGCCCATGGCGCCAGTTGATTTTCCTCGATGATCGATGCATTGAGGGGTCCGCTGTGGCGATAGACGAGATAATTGGTTTGCTGCATTTGTTGCATCAGGGGGAAGTTCGTCGTGTCGATGTTGTACCAGAATACTGTGGTCGATTCTGACTCCTCATCGAACAGGGCGTTGATGGCCTGTGCTTGGAGGTCTGAATCCGGACTTTGGTCGGCGGCGACGGGCGGAACCCAGACCATCAAAGTGCCCAACAAGAGGGCCGTCATCATCAATGGAATACGAGAATTCGTGTTCTGCATGGCTGCGCCTCGGACTCCTGCGTGCATCGACGGCCCATTTTAGGGTGACGCCGAATTAACCCGCCTATAGGCGGGTTGAGAATAGACCGTTCAATTTCCGGCGATGAGTTGTTTCCGGGCGCTTGCAGCGCGGGTCAAGAAGGTCCAGATCCCACCGATGAGCGAGATGACGAGAACCGCTGAAAGCGCGTTGATTTCGTGCAACCCCGTCCACGTTCCGACGATTGTCGGCAGTGCGTAGTCCGCGATTCCTCGGAAAGCCATGGCCGCTCCGATGACCATGCCGACCATCGTCGTGACCAATCGGTCCGCGCGGCTGAATCCACCGTAATTTCGGCCGAGACCCACGGATTGGGCTTGGGTTCCCATGTAGGAGCCGAGCAGGGTCATCGTCGCCGCCGCCCATCCCAGCCAAGGCAGGCTAATCCAGGCAACATTCACGCCGATGGCGATGAGCAGTCCGAGGTCGACGAGTCGATCGATGGTGTGGTCCAGCCAATCACCGTATGTCGAGACTTTTCCATGGGTGCGCGCCACCGCGCCATCCAGAGCATCCAACTCGGCGGCGATGCCGAGCATGGCCAGTGCGCCGATCAGTTGCCAGCCGCCCGCTCCATCGCGTCCGGCGATGGCGAGAAGATAGCAACATCCGGCGGCGAAGAGGACGCTGATCCAGGTCAGCACGGCGGGGTCGACGGAGTGCATTCGGTCGACCAGCGGCTGGAGCATGCGGGTGTGGATTCCGCGGGCTTTCTCAAATGCCATTCAATCACCGTCGTGGATCAGGGCGATCCAGTCAATGGTTGCGTGCGGTCGAGATGGCTTGAACCCATCTGCGGTCCAAGCCTTCACCGCATCGATCAGATCGGCGATGGAATCGGCCGAATCCAATTCCAAACAGGGCCGACCCTCACATTCCGCAGCGATCAGACCAATCAGTTCACTCTCGACATTCTGTGTGACTTTGGTTTCAGTGTATCCTCTGGACTCCAATCGTTGTTGCAAGGCTTCGGGATGGCATCGCAACAGCACAATCGCATCGACGGCAAGGAGGTGGGAGAGATGCCCGTCAACCCACAGCGGGCTGCCCTCTGGCCATTCGATCCGTTCGTTCAGCAATTCAATGTCGACCGGGGAGGCATCATCCTCGACATCGGACGGGCCCAGACAGTTGTGCTGGGCAGCCAGAGTGGCCACACTGACGGTGGTCGAGGCCAATCCTTCGCACAGTGTCGTCTTGCCGCATCCCGGCGTTCCGGTCACAGCGATGCGGGGCCCGTTCACGGACCTGATCACAGGACTCAGGCTCAAGAACGTGATGCCTTGTCTCATCGTGGGTCGTGACAGATATTATACCGCTTGACGGCTTTCCAACATCGAGGAGAAATTGATGTTACCAGATGCGGACACGGCCACAGCGATTATCCTGATCACGACCGAGCCGGGACAGGAGGCGACCGTCTTCGAGGCGATCACCCACATTCCCGAGGTCGTCGACCAACTCCTCTTGTTCGGTGAGTACGATGTCTATGCGCGCCTCGAATGCGAATCCTTTGGTATTCTCGGCGGTGTCGTGATCAATCGAATCCGCTCGATCGAAGGGGTCGAGTCGACCAAGACCTTGACTGCGGCTCCGATGAGTTGAGCCTTAGGAACGGAAGGCCATCACAAGGCAGGCCGTCCCGGTCAATCCGATGATGACGAGTAGCGGGGTGGATGCCGTGACATCGACCTCGTAGGCAACATCGAATGTCGAATCCGCATTCGAGGAGAAGGGTTGGCCATCGGCCGCGTAGAAGGTGCCATCCTCGACCGTCCAGGAGAGGCTTTTCGAATCGACGGTCGAGGGGCCACCCGCCGCCCAATCCGTGCTGCTGCCACCGCAGTTATTCGACCAGCCGCCGTCCGGTGCACAGCGATTTCGTTCTTCCTCGGTGACGATACCGACCCAGACATCGGCCTCCCAGGTCATCGTCAATTCCGCATCGACGAGGAAGTCGGACAGGGGCAGACCTTCGAGCGGTTCATCCCCGAATCCAACGCCTGTCCCCGGTGGTGGCACGGGGATGCCGGCCTCCTCACCAGAGAGCGTGAAACCGATCAGACCTCCAACCATCAATACCGCGCACAGGGCGCTGATCACCAGAAATAAAATGCGCATGAATTACCCTCAGGGGTGCAGGAAGAAGGCGATGCCGAGAATCGCATAGGTGCCGAGCAGCATGGCGCCCTCCAGCCAGTTGCTCTTTCCATCCGCCGCGATGGCGTTGGCGATGAGCACGGCAAGGAAAACGGCAATCGTCTCGAATAACCCGAACTCAAAGGTAAGGTCGACGCCTTGGGTCCAAGCGAGCAGCACCATCAGCGGCGCGACGAACACGGCGATCTGGGTCGAAGATCCAACAGCGATTGCAAACGAGAGATCCATCTTATCCTTGGCCGCCACGGATACGGCGGTGAAGTGCTCCGCCGCATTGCCGAACAACGGCAGCAAGATCACACCGATGAATAGCGGGTTGAGATTGAGAGCTTCAGCCCCCTCGGAGATCGAATGGACGAGAATCTCCGCCATCCATGCAACCATCGCGGTCGCGACGACCAGCAGCACCGTCGCCTCTCTCTTGGACATGTGAGACTCATCCTCATCATGGGACCCACCCGTGGCGAATAGGTCGTGGTGGGTGCGCAGTTGGAAGAGCAGGAAAAGGCCGTACAAGATGATCAGAATGATCGCTGCGGCGTGTGAGAGTTGCAGCACACTCTCCGTCACATCACCGCCCTTTGCCGTCAACACGAACGCGGTTGGAATGGTCAGCGTGATCACCGCCAGCAGGAGCAGGGAGCCGTTTGCACCGACCGCTGTGCCGGAGAATGTCTGCACCTTGTGATGGATGCCACCCCAGACGAAAGCGAGGCCGAGAACCAGCAGCAGATTGCCGAGGATCGAACCGATCAATGAGGCCCGCACGACCTGGACCATCTGCTCGCCACCGGCCTCATCTCCAGACTTGAACGCCTCGGCTGCGGCGAAGATCGCGATGCCGGCGATGATCATCTCCGCGGCATTTCCAAACGTCGCATTGAGCAGACCACCGAGCGCCTCGCCGGTGCGCAATGCAATCTCTTCTGTGGCTTGACCCATCAGGAAGGCGAGCGGCATGATGGCGACCATGCTGGCGACGAAGGCGAGAACGGGGTCGTGGGCGACGAAATCGGCGTACAGGGCCACCGGGATGGCCAGTAAAAGAAGATTCAATTTGCCCTTTCGCGGGTCGAATGCGGCGATGAGCCCCTTCCAATGGTCGAAGACAGCGCCTTCGAATTCGATGGTTTCATCCATGTGACTCATCCCTTCGGGGGTCTGGCCCCATCCATCAAGCCATCCCTCAGACAGTGCCGAGTGGGGTGTAATTCCCCCAGCCTTCGATGTCGCGGGTGGTGCAGTGGCTCGGTGCGGTGATGGGATTGCACATGACCGGTCCTTCAGCCAGCCAGATGGCGTAATCCAATCCGCGGTCATTGCCAGGAAAATCCGTCGCAAGGAAATGCGCACCGGAGGCCACTGCCAGCCCGAAACGCGTGTAGTTCACGGTCTGAGCTTCGACGGTGGCAGCGTCCGGTCGCGTGCGGACCATGAAGCCCGCTTCGGAGGCATTTCGCAACCGTTCGCCATGCGAATCTGGATTCGTGAAGGAGATCACCGAGGCCAGTGGGTGGTCCTCATCGACGATGGCGAACATGCTCTGATTTTCCAAGGTCGGATTGCGGTCGACATAGAGGTCTCGAATCTCGGTTTTGTCGAGCAGGACGAACAAGGTCTTGCCGCGACTCGATTCCAGCAAGGGCCAGCCCGATTCAGTGACCGCGGTTCGCAGGTCGGTCGCATCCCCTTGCACATCGCTCGGGGAAATTCGCAATTCGGCTGGCCAAGCTTGCCCAATCTCCGCATTCATCATCTCGAGAATGTCGAACTCCTCGACCACGGCGGGCAGGTCCTTCGGTTCGACGAAAATCCACAATGGGGCGTGACTGGGATGGGCGATGGACCAGTTCAGTAGAACGGTCAGGCAACCGGTGAACCCCTCGCAGTTGGTGGCAGAGTCCCACGGTGTGTGATAGACACGCAAACCCATTCCCGGGACGAGGTAGACATCGAGTTCGAATTGACGCACCCCCAATCGGTCGGCTTGCACATCGAGATCCGCGTGCGTGAAGTTGTACTCGGGTTGAATGGCCGAGACCCCCGGTGTCTTGAGGTGGTAGGAGTTGTGTGTGCCCTTCATCTGCAGGTCGTTCAATCGCAAGGGTTCGGGTTCTGAAGGGGCCTCTTCCGCACCGAAGCAACCGCTGAATGCAGCCGCCAGCATCAGGGTGGCCAGCAGGGGGGCCGTGCCTCTCATCAGTGGTTGGAATAGGTCTGGGGTTCTCAGATATTGTGGTAATAATCGAGCACAGCGGCGTCGAGTGCCTCTCCAGCCGCTGCTTCGTCGATGGTCAGGGTGATGCCATCGCGGCGCAAGGCCTGACCATCGACCCACATGTCGACGCAATTCGCGCCGGAATAAATCAGGTTGGCGAGCAGGCGACGTCCATCGCGTCCAATGGGTTTCATGCGGATGTCTGACAGGTCCCACGTCACCCAATCCCGGCTGCCTCGAACGGCCAATCCGTAGGTCTCGACCGGGTTGAGTAGGGTTGCATCCCAATGATCGTGACGCTGAATCAGACTGGCTGCCTTCATCTCCGCGCGCATGTCGAGGGCATTGTTGCTCGCCGCGCCGTCCGTGCCCAGTCGAACATCGACACCCGCCTCGACCATGGCCGGGTAGGACATCGTGCCGCCGGTCGCCAATTTCTGGTTGCTGTTGGGACAGTGGACCGCGTGAACGTCATGGTTGGCGAGAATGCGCATTTCACGCTTGGTGATCCAACCACAATGGGCACAGACCGTGCCGTCCTGGAAGTAACCGATACTGTCGAGGTATTCGATGGGATACATGCCGTGTTTTGCGTGGCATTCGGCGACCTCTTGGCGGGTCTCCCCAGTGTGGATGTGCAGTCGGCATCGGTGCCGGGCCGCCATCTCAGACGCCGTCAACAACGTCTCGGTCGAACAGGTGTAGACCGCGTGTGTGCCGATGCCGTATTCGACGCGGTGATTCGGCCCACCTTGCCTCAGAAGTTGTTCCATATTTTGCAGGGCTTCGCTCCCGCCACTGGGATAGGATGGCGTCGGGAAATCGGTGATTGGGCCACAGGCCACACCACGCAGCCCCGACTGGGCGAGGACATTGGCAACGACCTCGGGGTGGTAGTACATGTCGCAGGCGAATGAGGTACCCGTGGCGATCAACTCCGCCGCGGCCGCCCGCGTGCCGATGTCGACCAGTTCTGCGGTCAATCCCTTCTCGGTGGGGAAAATGATCTCGGACAACCAGCGCATCAGGGGCAAGCCCTCGCCCATCGACCGATTGAGCACCATCGCGAGATGGGTATGCCAATTCTGGAAGGCCCGGGTCAGCAGTCGGTTGGAAGCGTCGACCACCTCGCCCACATCTTCGTCCCCCTGACTGCGCAGCCAATCGCCGTCTGGTCGGAGGATGAAATCGCCTTGGTGGGGTCGCCCGTCGATGTCGATCAACCAGGCATCGGTGCAGCGCACGAGACCCTCAGAATCGTCCGCCATGCGGGTGTGGTGTGGCCGAGACTCCATCAGGCTTGTTGGCTCAACTTGAAATCGGGTGCTTCGATGGCCGACCGATGTCAGACCCCTACCGCGTCCTCGGGGTCAGCCAAGATGCACCCCATGCGGAGATCAAACGCGCCTTCCGCAAGTTGGCCCGTCAGTACCATCCAGACCGCAATCCGGGCGATTCCGCCGCCGAGGAGCGATTCAAGGCAGTGCAGGGCGCCTGGGAGCAGGTCGAAACACCCGACAAGCGGCGAAAATTCGATGATGAACAGCGCATGAAGCAGGCCTTCGGCGGCACGCCCGGCGGCGGCGGTGGCATGGGCGGCATGCCCGGTGGTATGGAGGACATATTCCGTCAATTCGTGGGAGGCGCATCCCAACCCCGACAGCCTCGCCCGCGGACACAGTCGGTCAAAGGTGCAGACATGCAGGTGCCATTGGACATCTCGATTGAGGATGCCATGGGCGGCGGCAAAATCCAATTCATGCACAATCGCCTCACCCGCTGTGAGGATTGTTCGGGTTCAGGTTGTGTGCGGTGTACCAATCTGGGCGTCAAGCGAAAGCGAAGCCGATTGACCATCAACGTCCCCAAGAATGCCAAACATGGCCAATTGCTGAAACTTCCCGGTGTGGGCAATGAGCATCCCTCGGGGCCACCCGGTGACCTGACGGTGAGCCTGCGCATCGACGCGGAAGAAGGCCGTCGATGGGAGGGCGACCATTTGGTTCAGGAGGTGCCCGTGGATTATTCGACCCTGATGCTGGGCGGCGAGGTTCGCGTCTCGACTCCGGCTGGGAAAATGGTCTCTGTTCGGCTCGCACCCGAAACGCGGATCGGGGATCGGAAACGCCTGCCGAAGATGGGCTTCGCCGGGGCTGACCTCGACATCGAATTCACACTCGCAGAGCATGATTCCTTGAGTGAGGAACAGCGCGCTGCACTCGAAGCGCTTCGAGAGCGCGGCCTTTGAGATGAGGGGGAAGTCAGATGCGCGATTTTTCATCGGTCGCGGATTTTCTCCTTCCGAATCGCAAGCGATTCCACGTCGCAATTCTCCTGATCTCGGCGCTGATGGTGCCTGGATTGCTGGCCAGCCTCGACCCCATCGACATCGAGTCCTATGACCTAGAAAGCCCCGAATTGACGGCGGACCAGGTGCTCAATGAGGAGTTCGCCTCGACCGAGGTCACCTACGGATTCATGGTCACGGTGCGCGATCCTGCCTTCATCGGCCAGGGCGGCGAAGCGCCGCACGTCGATGCCCATGGCCGGCCGATTCGCAGCGAGTTGCCAGCGGTGAACCAACGAATCGCCTACGGTGGGGATGGCGAGGGCACCATCGGGATCGATGTGCCCATCGGCGGCATTCTCAACCTCAGCGTGTTACATGAGATTGATACCAAGGTCGAGGCGGCTCACACCTCACCCATCGCCCCATTCTTTCGCCCGATGATCTCAGAATTGACCGGCGAGGGGGCCAATGGCGTACTCGCCTTGCCGGACCAATTCCGCTCCTTCATGGCCAATCGTTCGATGCTGACACGCGACTCTGTCGACTTGCTCGGAACGCCGATTCCTGCCCGGGCCGATTGGAGTGATTGTGGTGTTCTGGAATGCCTCACATTCGATGACCCGGACATCACTCAGGCCCACATTGACCTCGCAGCACATCGCATGATCATGGGTGGACAGGGCGTGTTCATGCGCTGGATGTCGAACGATCGCGGCTTCCATCCCGATGCCGACAGCCCGGTCATCGGGCCGGTCGGCGGCACCATCGGTGCAGATGGCAACTTCTCGGGCGCGGTGTGGATGCCGGGCCGCTGGTCGGCCTCCTCGACCTGGATGCTATTGCAGGTCGACCGCGAAGGCCTCGAAGCGAACGGTTACACCTTCTCTTTCGCCGAAGCGAAGACGGAGGACGGCTACTTCTACGATGGGCTGTCACTGTTGACCAATCCACCCCATAACACGCCCGAGGCCTGTCTGGAAAGTGTGGCTGCAGGGGATGGGCCCTGTGCGGCGGAATGGGCGATCATTTCGGTCGAAGAAGACCTGCGGGTCACGGATGAATTGACGGTGACCATCCTCGTCGGCGAGGGCATCAATGTCGAGGTCAATCGGGAGTTGCAGGAATCCATGTTCCTGCTCGGCGGCATGGTGCTCTGTGTGCTCGTGCTCCTCTACTTCTCGCTTCGTCGCCTTTCGGATGTGGCGATCGTCGGCACGACGCTGGCGTTCAGTCTGCTGTGGATGCAAGGCCTGATCGGGTGGTGCATCCTGCTCGGCAACGAGATCGATGTCAAGCTCATCTCACGTTCTCAATTCAGCAATTTACTGCCCATCCTCATCCTCGCGCTGGGCATCGATGACAGCCTGCACGCGCTGCATCGCTACAAGGAGGAACGCCGGGCCGGCCACAGTTGCGAAATCGCGGTCCACACCTCGCTATCGCGGGTCGGTCGGGCCATCATGCTGACCTCGTTGACGACGATTGCAGCGTTTTCGGCCAACCTGACGAGCAGCATCGCCGCCTTGCGATCCTTCGGCTTGGAAGCCGCGCTCGGTGTCTTCGCAGCCTTCGTTCTGACCGGCTTGTGGGCACCCATTCTGCGCTATGACTTCGACCTCTTCCTCCAGAGCCGCAGTCGTTTGGAAATGGAGCGTGAAGGCCAGCTCCACATGGTGCCAGAGCACTGGCTGGCCAACCTCGCCGGTGGCAGTGCCCGATTTGCCCCCTTCGTCATCGTCGTCGCCCTGGTAATCACGGCGATTGCCACCCCGGTGATGCTCACCCTTGAAGGTGATTTCAAAGTCGAAGATTTCCTCGATGAAACATCCGATTTCGCAGAGGGCGTGGAGATCGTCAACACGCGTTTCAGCGATGAGGGCGAGCCCGCAGCGATCGTCATCGAAGGCGACATGCTCGACCCCAGAGTGTATGCAGCGATCGGCGAAACCCGGGACAATATGAACATCCGGTCCCCCGATGATCCCGACCGTTTCACCCGCACTCCAACCGGGGTGGCTGAACTCCACGGCATCGATGAACTGGTCGCCTTCGCCGTCGCCTCCTATGCATCCAATCAGACGCCGTTCGTCGAGGCGGGATGGAACCTTTCGGTCGCCAACCACGGGGTGGATTGCCCGACGATGATCACCGGGCTTCCCGACACCGGCGAGCGGGGTTGTCTCGCGTTCTTCTACGGATTCTTGTTCACGCACGGGGTGCCAGAAGGAGGGATTATTCCGGAGATTCCGCCGTCGATTCCACGGCTGTATGTTCTCCCCGAATGCGACCTGAATCCGAGTCAAGTCAATCTCTGTGAAGATGGTTCAGAGCCGGTCTATGCGCGCATGACCTTGCGCTGGGGGCTGACCCAACCCGAACAATTCACCATCGTCGAGGGGGCGCTCAGCGAACTTGAACGGGACATGTCTCCCTTCGCCAATCTCTCCTCAGGCCTGCTTTCAGAGCGTGATTCGCTGGATTCTGCGACCGCTGAATATCCGGTCACTTGGGGGATTCCGACCGGCAAGCCGGTCATCCGTTACGTGGCGGCGAGCAGCATGCAAAACGAGCTGCAGGGCACGCTCATTCTCGGGGTCTTCTTCTGTTTGGTGACCCTGTGGTGGGGCTTCCGGCCTGCCATCAACCAGACCGCAGCCGCATGGCGACGGGGCAAGGAGGAAGTCGCGCTCCTCGCGACCTACGGCACGCTCGCAGGATTCGGTATCGGCGCGGTGATGGCGGTGATCTATGGCGGCACGGTCGGCGGCTTGTGCGGTCTCATCGTCGCCGTTCTTGTGATGTGTTGGGGTGAGCGTGCCCTCGGCTTTGCCCTGATCACGACCGGTCCGATTCTCATCGTCGTCATCTGGTTATACGGCATGATCGCCGCGGCTGGATATGGGCTCAACATGGTCACCGTCGCCATCGCAGCGATGAGCCTCGGCGTCGGCATCGATTACGTCATCCACGTGGTCGAACGCTATCGTGAGGAACGCGACAAGGGCCATAGCGTGCACAAAAGTCTCATCATCATGGGCGGGGCCAGTGGTCTTGCGCTGGTCGGTTCCGCCGTCTCCGATGTCACCGGATTCGCCTTGATTTCACTCTCCCCTATGGGATTCTTCAGCCTATTCGGACTATTCTGCGCGATCATGATCGCCCTCAGCCTCATCGCCTCCCTCATCATCGCAAGTGCTGTCCTCGGGAGCCTGTCATGGCGGGAACTGCGGGCAGAGCGGAGGCATGCACATGACTGAAGTCCCAAAATTGAAACAACTTGAACGTCGCGAAATCGACCTCGTCCTGCGTTGGCGCGATGGCGAGGAACACACCATCACCTACGAGGAATTGAGGTTCTGGTGTCCGTGTGCGAACTGCAAACCACGGCGCAAGGATGCGGCACGCAAGACCGCCTTGCGCAACGAGGTCAGCCGCCAGCGCAATGAGAAGCCAAAGGCGGAGAACGTCGGAGGATACGGCCTTCGATTCACCTTTGAATCGGGCTGCAACTCCGGCATTTGGAGCACCGATCGTCTGCATGCGATCGCCACGGGAAGCCCCGACCCCGACTCGATGTGAAATGCGAAGGCGTCATAACGGGCTCACCGATGGCCCGGGTCAGCGAAGACGTGGGTTGTCCTGCGTTCTCGCCCGCTGAGGTGGATGAAATGGTGCCCGAACCGGATGAAGAAGAGGATGACTGGACGCGGTATGCGGACGCCGGTTATGCCTCCTCCTACGATCCCTGGTCCGACATGGTCGAGGCGGATGCTGAGACCGATACTGAGGCCCAAACCGACGATGAATTCGACGATTTCGATGAGGAGGAGTTGCGCCCGCGCGACATCCCCCGCTGCCCCGCACCCGCTGGCATCGCCCACGCCATTCGGCTCGGTACCTGTGATGCATGTCTCGGCCGGGTGGCCGGGGTGCGAATCGCGGGTACGCCCCTGCCCGAGGTTGGCGCGGGCGTGCGCGCGGAAGCGCTCGCGCGCGATGCGGATATCAGCCACGATGAAGGCGTCGAGTGCTGCCCCTTCTGCGAGGATCTTTTCGTCGAGATCGACCTGATATCCTCGCGGTTCGCAGAGGCCATCTCGGGCATCGAGTTCAGCAAGGCCCAACTTGGCCTGCACTTCTCCAAAGAACACGTCGCTGCGGAAGAGGTCCTCCGAAGCAGCATCGCGGCGACAGGTTGTCGGCCTCTCAAGGCGACCCTTTCCGATGCGGTCCAGTCCGCCGTGTCCGAACGCGTGCCCGGCATCGTTTGGGTCAAGGAACGGCCCGAGGTCATGCTCCTGCTCGACACGCTCACCCTCGGGGTGAACGCCGACGTCCGCGCCTTCTTCCTCTATGGCCGCTATCGAAAATTGGCGCGCGGCATTCCCCAGACCCGTTGGCCCTGCCGCGCTTGCCGAGGCAACGGCTGCGATTCGTGCAAGGGCACTGGCCAGCAATACCCCGCGAGCATCCAGAGCCTCGTCTGCGAGCCGATGGTCGCTGCATTCGACGCCAAGTCAGACGCCTTCCACGGCATGGGCCGAGAGGACATCGACGTCCGCTGTCTCGGCCAAGGCCGACCTTTCGTCGCCGAGATGAAGCGCCCGATGCGCCGCACCACTGACCTTGCCGCCCTTGCCGAATCGATCAATGCGGCCGCCGACGGCCAAATCGAGATTCACGCCCTGCGCCCATCGAACCGAGCCGAGGTCGCGCGCATCAAGGAGACCAAGGCCGAGAAATCCTACACCATCCGCTTTGCCTGTGAGCACGCCTTCTCCGATGAGGAGGCCGCCGCCCGCATCGGCACACTGGCCGGCAAGGTGCTCGAACAGCAGACTCCGCAGCGTGTGGCCCACCGACGCGCCGACAAGGTACGCAAGCGCAAAGTCATCAGCATCGACGACATTTCCTTCCATCCAGGTGAGATCGAATTCCTCGTCCGCTGCGAATCCGGCACCTATGTCAAGGAACTCGTCCACTCGGATGAAGGCCGCACCAATCCCTCCATCGCCGGGGTACTGGAAGCCGATTGCGAAGTGGTCTCGCTGGACGTTGAAGACATCCACGCCGACTGATTTACCACCCGCTGTCAGGCGGTGCGCTTAATTAGGGGCGGCAGGTCGCCCGGTTCCCCCTTAAGGGGGAAAGGGAGGCACTCGATATGCGCCGAAGTCACGGAACCCGTCAGGGCACTCGCTCCATCCTCAAGCGGTCCAAGTCGCAGCGCGGCCGGATCAACATCCGCAGAGTGATGCACGTCTACGAAGCGGGTGACCGCGTCGCCATCGTTCTCGATGGTGGTCAGCAGAAGGGCATGCCCCACCGCCGATTCCAAGGCCGCACCGGCTTCATCACCGAAAAGCAGGGCAATGCTTACGTCATCGCCGTCAAGGATGGCAACATGCAGAAGACCGTCATCGCTCGACCCGAGCACCTTCGACCCCTGGAGTGATTCAAATGGGCAAGCGTGAATACACCGATTTCGCCACCGTCCGCGATGCACTGCTGTCCGCACAGGACCGCCGTGGCTTCCTCTCCTACGAGCAGAAGCTCGCTCTGCAGCACGCAGAGTGGGCGGCCAGCGACGCCCGCACCGGCATCAAGACCGATGCCAAGGTGTACAAGGCCCTGTTCACCGACCTGATGGAACTCGACAAGCTCGAACAGCACCCCGACATCTGTGCAAAGATCGCCGAGATCATGCCGATGTCGACGGAAGAGGTTCGCGCCATCCTCGCAAGCAAGCGTGTCCCCATGGATGCCAGCGACATCGAGGCGGTGCTCGACATCGTGCGAAAGCAGGTCCTCTGAACCCGATTACGCCCCATTCCATCGGTGCGCAGGGTTTTGAGGCATCACCGACTTCGGAGACCCGAGAAGCATGCAGTCCAGAGGCCCCGCAGCACCCGCAGGCGAGGCGGGACCGCTCGACGAAGAGACCCATGCAAGGGTGCTCGACCACCAGACCAGTGGCCTCATTCAAGGCATCTCTGAGAAGGGCTTGCACCTCGTTCGCATGCGCGCGCCCGCGAGTGGCAGTCGACACGCCCCGGGAACCTCGCTGGAACTCGAGTCGGTCAACGTGCTCGGCACGACCCGCCACCGCGACCTCTCATCGATGGCCCACGCCGAACTTCAAGAGGTCGTCAAGGGCATTCTCACCGACCACCCCGAGGTCTGTCTCGCATTCTACAACCGTGCCGGCAATTTGACGCTGAAGAAGCACGCCTTCACCCTCCTCCCCGGCATTGGTGACTCCAAGGCGATGGCGATGGTCCAAGCCCGCGGCCGAACCGGTTGGGAAGCCATCGAGGCGCTGGATGCGGACTGTCAGATCGATGCGGCGCAGCTGCTGTCGGAGCGACTCTGCTCCGAGATCGTCGACCGCCACATGACGCCGAACCTGCTCGACCTCCTGATTCGCGCCTGAGGGATGACGTGTGGAGCGCGACGCGCGCTTGCTGGTCGACCTATTGCGTGACCGGCATTTCGTCGATACCTCGCTCGGCCAGCATTACCTGGTCGACACCTCGGTGCTCAACGACGCCATCGAGATGGCCGGTGGTCTCGACGGTTCACATGTGCTCGAGATCGGCTGTGGCCCGGGCACGCTGACGCTTCACCTGCTCGATGCGGGCGCGCGCGTGAGCGCGGTCGAGATCGATTCCGATTCACTGCAACACATGCGTCGACAATTCGCCGAAGAGATCGAGGACGGCACATTGAATCTGATCGAAGGCGATGCATTGCAGGTGGCTTGGCCGGAGAAAATCGACGCGATCGTCGCCAACATCCCCTATCAGATCTCAAGCCCGCTTCTCGAACGCATGCAGCGAGAATTGCGAACCACACCCGCGATTCTTCTCGTTCAAGAGGAGTTCGCCGAGCGCATGGCGATGGCGCTCGGCGCCATCGACCGCGGCCCCCTCGGGCTCTCGCTCTGGCTCGATTTCGAAGTCGAAATCGGCCGCCGGGTCCCGCCCTCCTGTTTCTCACCTCAACCGAGAGTCGTCTCCCGCCTCGTCCACCTCGACCCGGTCGATCGACTGGCCGAGATGAACTCAAAGATCGACCGGCGAATGTTCCGCCAAATCACAGCCCAGTGCTTCAAGGACAAGCGCCGCAAGGTGCGAAACCTGCTCAAGCGCACCCCCCGCCGCCTCAATCGCATTCCCGGCTGGCACCGCGACCGTTGGCAGGCGGCGATGAACCACTTGCGAGATGACCCGCTGATGGACGAAAGACCCGAGGATCTCGAACCGGAGGATTGGGTCGCTTTGTGCACCTCAATTTCCGAGGTTCAAGGCTGAAAGGCACGGCAACCGACAACGAGTTGATAGGGAACCCCCCTTTCGGGTGGAACGGGCGGGGGCACCGTAGATGCAGGGCCCTTGGCCTGAATTCCGCGACTTCAAGTAGGGCGCGAGGCACTCAAACACAATCCGGGGGATTTCAATGGCAAAGAAGGATACCTATCTCGCACTATTGCGTCGTGGCGTCGATGAGACCACGGCGATGACGTTGGCCGATTCCGGCCTCAAGATTGGCGAGATCAAGAAGCTCGACAAGGACCAATTGGTCCAAAATTACGGCCTCAAGGCCGAGATCGCACGCTCCGTGCTCGAGGTCATCCAATCCGGATCGACCAAGGCCGGCAAGGAGCGCTACCTCTCCAACGTGCTCTCCGGCCCTGAAAAGAAGCCGATGGACAAGATCGAGGAGCAGCGCTTCAAGCGTCAGCAGAAAGACATCCTGCTCGAACTCCAAGAAGAGCGCGAGCGCCTGAAGTTTGCCAAGGTCGAGCAATTTCGCAGTCAGAAGGTCGTCATGAACCGTCTCGGAAAGACAATCGAACTCATCGTCAAGCTCGAGAATAACTTCGACGACGAATCCAAGGAAGAGCAGCGGTCCAAGATTCGCGACCAACTCGAAACCCGTGGCCTCGAAGCCGCGCGCGACCACGAGATGCTCGAACTCGAGGGCACGCCGCAGGACATCGTCGACTTCCGTCGCAAAATCGTCCCCAAGTTGTGCTTCCACGCCTGCCCCAACTGCAACGAGGAGATGGACCCCCGGTCCAGCGTCAACGTTGGCCTGACCGATGACTTCGGCTTCATCTGCTGGGATTGCGAGACCGAGTTCAGTTCCGACATGGCACACGTCGTCGAAGCCCGACTCGGTGTCGAGAATACCTGGATCAAAATCGACCCCGCGCGCAAGCCGCGAGAGAAGGTGATTCGACCGCCGCGAAGCAAGGAGGACACCATCCAGAACCTCATCGCGGCCGACCTTGCAGCCACCGGCGCGAGCGCCGACACCATCGCTGCGGCCGTGGAGGAGAGCAACCTCTCCAGTGGCCTGATGAGCATCAATGAGTGGATTGACCAGACCCTCGCCGTCAAGGGTTACATCCAGGCACAAGAGGACCGCGAGGACTTCATCATCGCCACCGGTGCCGGTGCGACAAAATTCAACAAGTGGATGAAGAAGGCGGGTCTCGCTTTCAACAAACAATCCGGCCGCTGGACGCGCTGGGAAGACCGCTGAGGGACTCGCATGGGCGTGATTCGCTTCTATCGAGGAGAGCAACTTCTCGGTGTCGCAGAGATCGAGGCCGGCATTCCATTGTTGGAACTGGCCGAGGATGTGGGCATCCACATCATGCGGAACTGCACCTCTGGAAACTGCGGCTCCTGCATGTGCACCCTCAAGTCAGGCACCGTTCCCTTGCCCGATCCCCTGCCCCCGGGTATCGATGAGGAACTCATCGAACGTGGCGCCATCCTCACCTGTATCGGCATCCCCGAGGGTGAATGTGAGATCGACCTCATTCCACCGCCCCTGTGAGGTGATTCGATGGAAGACGGCTTGCTCATCGCCATCCTCGTCAACATCGTCGGCATCAGCGTCGCCGTGTGGTTCCTGCGGAGCCGCATCCGAGCCAAATTGGCTGAGGTCGAAGCGCGCAAGGAAGCCCAGCGAGAACGCGAGCTTGAGCGCGAGCGCGACTCAGCGTGAGAGCCAGCCCTTGTAGGCCAAAAAGCCGAGAATACCGGCGCTGGTCAATCCCATCAGGACAAGAATTTCTGCGAGGCCAAACATCTCGGTGGCCGAGCCGAACACCTGGATATTCATGCCGAAAATCGAGGCAATCGCCGTAATCGGGAACAGGAGGGTTGCCAACACAGTCAGAATGCGAATCACATCGTTGGCCTCGGCTTGTGCCTCGGCCAGCCGCACCGTCGACTGTGAGAGATACGTATCGCGCGTGCTGCCCGCACCCGCGCTGTAATTCTCGATGTCAGACTTCAACTTCGAAACGACGTCAGCGATGTCCTGCCAATAGACCATGCAAGCCTCGGTGATGTAATCCTGATCGGGCCGCATCATGCGGGTCACGACCTCGAGAAGAGGTGAGACCGACTTGCTAATCTCACGCAAATCCTGTTTCAATTCGTGCAGGTCCTGCAGCAAATCTGGATACCGCATGTTCGGGTCGAAGACCCGATCTTCGAGAATGTCAATCCGCTGAGAATACCCACCCAGAATGCGATACCAATCATCCGCAATCGAATCGAGCAGCTCATACAACAGATACTCTGCGCCCAACTTCATCCTTCGCTGAATCTTCTTCATCCCGAATCGCTTGCCGAAATTCTTCACCGCCGGCATCGCCGAATGGCGCACCGTCACCAGCAATTCATCGGTCACGAAAACACACAGGAACTCCGTGTCCAACTCCGAATCCGCGTCACGGGCGCGCACCACAACGAAGCGGTGTGTATCGTAGACGAAGGCCTTCGGAACCGGCTCCTTGAAGCAATCCTCGATCGCCATCTCGTGGTAGCCTTGGTCCGCCAACCACTTGCGCTCGGCATCTCCGGGGTTTCGCATGTCCAGCCAAGCCAGGCCAGACGCCGCGGCCAGGGCGCCATCCAAATCGGAAACGGCAACCTCCTCCGGAATCTTGGCGCGGTCGCCAGACACGCGCAGATTGAGGGTCGCCATGGACCGACGCACGACGCGCCCCATTCAAGTATTCCGCCCCAAAAAATAACGCGAAATCAGGGGTTAATGGCCGCTGTCCATCGATGGGAATCTGGCACATCCGCGACTTCGATGTGCGCACTCGGGATCTTCTTGTGGGATTCGAGCTTGGCTTTGAGTTCGGACAGATCGACCAGGCAACACGGGCAATGCGGCCGACTCGGGCGAATTTGCAGTCGAACCGCGCCGGATTCGTCGACGTCGAGCCCGAGCAGATGCGTGGGGTCCATGATCGAGCCCGCGCCGTGCGGTTCGTGCCAATCGCGCAGAATCTCTGCGAGTGCTTTCTTGGCCGCTTTCTCTGCACGGCTCATACACTCACATCCATGGGTCGAGGTTGACGACATGGTCGACAAGAACGATTCGGCTGTTCGCTGCATCTGCGGACTCACATGCGGCCTTCAGCATGTTGCGCATCCAACCGAGCATGAACAGGTCCTGGAGTTTGTCGAGCTTTTGGATGAAGACGGCGGGGTTGCCACCCAAGAGGCTGCCCTTGATCTCGTGCTGGACCTCGCCGACGTGGTCGTAAAACAGCAAGAGGAGTTCCTCGATGGCTTCGTCATCGACCCGCTTGCCATCAGCGAATGACTTGGCCATCTGACGCAGCGTCTGCGGAGTGAGAGCACCGCCACCACCGCCTGACAGGGCATCGCCGACCGCATCCCGGCCCGGCTCGGCCGGTGTGAACGCGGCGACCGCTTCGTCACTCGGTCCTTCGTGGCCCATCGCTTCGAGGGCCTGTTGCAAATGACGCGATTTGATCGTATTCATGCGCTCGACGCCGGCGATGTTCGCCGCTGAGCCCAAGAGTGTGCGCAGGTAGGCCTCGAGTTGTTCATTGGCCGCGACGACCGCTGCTGCGCCGACCGAATCGATTTGACCGAGGTTCTCGATCATCATACCGCGGGTGCGGCTGAATCCAAGGCGCATTCGATCTGGATCGTCCAGCGTCTTGCGGCCGGGATCGGCCGCGAGAGTGGCATCCTCCATGTTGCGGGTGACATCGCGCAGATGCTCCTCAAGGATTTCGACGAGGCGCTCCTTGACATCGCCCGAGATGCGGTGCTCGATGCCGAGCCCCGCAGCCACAGTCGCGATGTGAGAGGTCGCCCACGGCTTCGCCATACACCCTCTCGAGGCGCGGAAGGCCTTGAAGGATTGGAGTGAATCACCACGTGGTCAAGAGCGGGAAGTCGGTGTGGCTTGACAAGGCCTCCATGCCATCCTCGGTGCGGACCCAGCAATCCTCCATGCCGATCGCGCCATCGTCGTGGATGACCTTCGGCTCGATGGCCATCGTGCCACCGATGGGCAGCGGTCGGTCGAATCCGGCCGCGACGACCGGCGTCTCGTCGAGTTCGAGGCCGATGCTGTGGCCGAGGAACTTCGCCTGGTCCGGGCCTTGTCCCATCAGGTGTGGAGCGTGCCCCATCTCTTCGGCGAGGTTGGCCCCTTGAAGCCAAGCCATCGAGCAATCTTCACCCTTGCCGAGCGAGTCGCGCACGGCATTGTGAATCTCGGCCATGTCCTCCAATCTCTCGATCCACTTTGGCGCGAGCGGGCCGACACTGAACATGCGGGTCATGTCAGAGACGTAGCCGCGGTGGACATGGACGATGTCGACCAGCACGGGCTCTCCGCGTTGGATTTTTTTGAATCCTGCACCGAGGGCGGCGAGCGGATGTGGGCCTGCGCCACCGATGGCTGAATCGAAGAAGGTGGGGAGAGAACCGCTCGCACCACTGGCGATCACAACCCTCTCACAATCCATCGGCCACTTTCGCATGCGGATGTGGCCGGCGAATCCTGCGGCACGGCTGACCGCATCGGCGTGTGCTGCCAATTCGATTTCCGTCATGCCTTCTTTTCCGTGGCTGGCGATGGCCCCGAACATCTGTCTCTGCACTTTGCCCGAGTCGCGCATCATCTGAATTTCCCAGTCGGACTTGGTTTCTCGAAGGTTCCACAGAAGTTTCGTACAATCCCCAGCGGTGCCGAGTTTGGATTGAAGGAAGGAGGCGTCAGATGCCGTCATGCGTCCCAATTGAAGGTCGGGAACACCCCCGATCAAATCGGACAGTGAAGACATGCGTGGATGGGCCACGACCCCGTGTGGTGCATCGGTTCCCCCCGATTCGAATCGCGCTCGCTCTAGCGAATTGCGAACATATTGTGTCACACCATCGGGATTGACGTGAACACCGCCAGCTTGGCGATTTCCGACCAGCCAGTACATGTCGACTGGATCGTTGATCCACAGATTCCCATCGATGCTTGATTGGAGTCGATTCTGCCGCGAAACCAACTCGGAGACGGGGACCCTCCAATCCTCACCATCCGGGCCGGCGAGGTGTTCCATGGGACTTCCAGAACGCCTTGTGACTCAAGCCTTCGGGCGGCGAATGGGTCATATGCGTCCCGCGGGTCGGCCAGTTCAATGGGGTCCATCCTGACCCTGGCCGATGCCCGCTTCGCGGGCAAGCGGGTGCTGGTGCGCGTAGACGTGAACTCTCCGCTGCATCCAGCCACCAAGGCATTCCTTGACGACTCCCGATTGCGTGGGATTTTGCCGACGATGCGCAGGCTGGCGAGTGCCCGTGTCATCATCTTGGCTCATCAGAGTCGACCCGGCAAGAAAGACTTCACCCACATGGCGGCACACGCGGATTTGCTGAGTCGTATGCTCGGTCGTTCGATCACCTTCGTCCCCGATGTCTGTGGTGATATCGCCCAAGATTCGATTCGCAAGATGGGCCCGCGGGACATGCTCTTCTTGGACAACGTCCGCGGCCATGGCGATGAGATGGAGATGCGGAAGGCCGGCTTCGATGAGTTGAACTATTCCGAGATCGTTCAGAATCTCGCACCGCTGGTCGATGCCTATGTCTGCGACGCGTTCGCAGCCTCCCATCGCAACAGTCCAACCCTGTCGGGATTCGGTCAACTGCTGCCTTGCTTCGCTGGCGAGCTGATGGCCAAGGAGGTCGGCGCGCTGCGAATGGCCGTCGAATCGCCGCCTGAGCCCTTCACCGCCGTGCTCGGCGGCGTCAAGTGCGACGACAGCCTCGACATCGCCAACAATCTCTGCGAGCGCGGCGTCGCCGATACCATCGTGCCCGTCGGCGCGGTCGGCAATCTGATGCTATGGGCCGCAGGCCACGACATCGGCGAGGTCAACCAGGCATTCCTCAAAAATGAACTCGGAGAGGCCTTCAATTCGACCTGGGAACTCGCTGCATCACTGCTCGCCAATCATGCGGATCGCCTGCTTCTTCCCATCGACGTCGCCGCTGAAATCGATGGCCAACGCGTCGACATCCCGCTGTCTGAACTGCCACCGGACGGCCCCCTCTTCGACATCGGACTGGGCACTTGCATGAACATCCACCCCCACATTGTCAACGCCGGCTGCGTGCTGTGGAACGGGCCCGCTGGACTCTTCGAGGTGGACCCCTTCGCCTTCGGTACCATCGAAATTCTCAACCAATGTGTCGAATCCAAGGGCTTCGTCATCATCGGCGGCGGCCATACCAGCGCGCTGGTGAACTCCCGCAAGGTCGGCCATCTGATCGGTCACAACAGCACCGGCGGTGGCGCTTGTCTCGCGTTGCTTGCCGGACGTCGCATGCCTGTGATCGAGGCGCTCGAGGCGAGTGCCGAGAGATTTGGTGACCGACTCGATGAGCTCGGACTCGCTTGAGACCGGTCCGATTCGCTTATGTCGGCCTGTCCGGTCGCCGGCGCGCCGCCATTGTAGCTTAGCTGGTAGAGCACTTGATTCGTAATCAAGAGGCCGGGAGTTCGAATCTCCCCAATGGCTCCAATCATCACCAATCCCATTGGGGTGATTCGAGGCGCGTCAGTGCTGAACGATTCCAATCAAACCGACCGCACTGATGCAGGTTCAGCGTTTCACATCTCATCAAGAAGAAGCGTGAAACGCTGGAACACCAACAATCACCCAGTATCAAAGAAACCCCAAAGCCCACTCCTTGAAGAGCCTCCACCAGATGCACCTTCCATGGAAGTCTCAGACATCGCGGGCAACCCGATGATTCGGTCCGCATTGGGCGATTCCTTCCCCGCCTCCCCACAGGTCACCATCCACCTGTGCAGGGAGGCCGGCGTCGATGCGGACAGCCACGTTCTGCATCTGGGCACCGGTGTCGGCACCGTGTGCGAAATGCTTGCGGAGACCTTTGACTGCGAGGTGACGGGCATCGTCGAGTTGGAGGATCTCATGCGCTATGTCAAGGACAAGAATCCGCGAGTTCACTTCATTCAGGCGGCTCTGGATGCGCCACCGTGTACACCAGGTTCCTTCAGTCATGTCTTGATCGAATCCCGCTGTCTGGTATTGCCAGAGTTGGGGAATGTGCTCGCCGCTGCGCGTGCCATGCTCAAACCGGGTGGCATACTGATCGTGAATGAGCCGGTGGTCGGTGAGAACAAATGGGTGCCTGCGACGATCTCAACGATGATTCTTGAAACGCAGATGAAGGACATCGTCCTGTTGCGAACAGCGGCGATGATTCGCACCGAAATCGACGCTGCGGGCTTCACGATCGACCGCTCAAAGTCTGAGTCAGAGGTGACCGAGCGCATCGTTCGCAAACTCGATCAAATCTCGATGATGCTGAAAATGGCGATTCGTCTGTACCGATTTGAGCCAAAAAAATACGGAATTCCATTCTCCAAGAGAGACATTCTGGTGGCCTTCGACGAAATCCGTGACGGCATCCGCGACGGAACGTTCTGCTGGCATTCATGGCGTGCAACCGCCTTCTGAAGGCAAAGGTTGACGGGGCCACTGTCCGGGTCAATCGCCATGACATGGGCCATGGATGCGGGCAAGATTCTGCTGACCGCCCTCGTCATATTCGCCGTGGTGCAGGTCAGTGAACGCAGCACGGTGCTCGCCGCTGTGCTTGCGTCAGTGCCGATCATCAGCGTATTGGCCATGGTCTGGATGCACCACGATGGTATCGATGCTGCAGAGATTGCGGGCTTTGGTCGAGAAATCGTCTGGTTGGTGATCCCTTCACTCCTGCTGTTCATCGTCATGCCATTACTCATCGAGCGAGGATGGGAATTCTATCCAGCCTTGGGTGCGGGTCTCGCCACTACCATGGTCGGTTACCTGTTGATGCTCCAGGCGATGGACCGATTCGGCCTGTCCGCTTAGGACGTCTGGAAATTTCGCAGGTCAATGTTCGCGCCGATGCGCGTCTCGACATCGGATTTGATCGCCGCGAGGGCCGCCTCTGACCCCGCCTCGGCGCGCATCACAAGAATCGGCTCTGTATTCGACGGCCGGCACAGGAACCAGCCATCAGGATAGGTGACGCGGACGCCATCCACCGCGCTGAATTCCATGTCGTCAAATGCAGCACGCACCGCCTCCATCGTCGCTTCCCGCCCGCCTGTCAAGGGCACTTTGGCCTCACCGGTGGAGGGGAAGGTCGGAATGCCGTCGAACAGACTGGAGAACGGGGCATCATCCCGCGAGACCAACTCGAGCAGTCGAACGGTTGCATAGAGTGAATCATCGAACCCATTCCAAGTATCGTTGAAGAAGAAATGACCACTCATCTCACCGGCCAGACGCACATTTGGCCGCTCACGAAGCGCTTGTTTGAGGAATGAATGGCCGGTTCTCATCATGTGCGGTATCCCGCCGTAAGCTGTGATTGTCTGCGTCAGCGCCATGCTGCACTTGACATCGTGGATGATGGTTCGATCCTCATCGCTTGGATCGGTCGGTATGTTGCACAGGATATCTCGTGCAAAGACGGCAAGAAGCCGGTCCGGATAGATGAATTGGCCATTTTCGTCGACCACACCGACCCGATCCCCATCGCCATCGACGCCGATGCCGAACTCGGCGCCGGTCTCGACCACCATTCGCCCGAGTTCGACCATGTTCTCGGGGCGGGTTGGGTCGGGCGGGTGATTCGGGAATGTGTTGTCCCATTCGCAATGGAGCGGAATCACGTCACAATTGAGTTCCTTGCACAGATCGAGCATGAAGGGTCCGGGCACCGCATTTGCGCAATCGATCACGATCTTGACCGGGCGTTGCACAGGGTCCGCACATGCGATCACATTCGCAAGGTGGGCCGTGGAAAAACCTCCCGCATCCAAGTGTGAGCCAGACCCGCTGCGGAACTCACCCGCTTCGAACACGGCACGCAGGTCTTGGATCTCATCTCCGGCCATCGCCGCGGTCCCGCGGCACATCTTGAAGCCGTTGTATTCGGGCGGATTGTGGCTCGCCGTGATCATCACACCTCCGTCGACAGCAAGCTTCGCCGTCGCGCCATAGAGCGCTCCGGTCGTACAGATGCCGAGATCGTGCACATCGCAACCCGCGCCCATCAGTCCACCGACGAAGGCCGCGTGGAGTTCGGGCCCAGATTCACGGATGTCGCGACCGACAGCCAACGCATCACAATCCAAGAAGGTCGCAAGGGCAGCACCGAGCCGCTCGGCAAAGGCCGGTGTCAACTGCGAACCCGCAATCCCACGGATGTCGTAGGCCTTGAACGTCTCAACCGCCCACTCGCTCATGCTCATTCGACCTCGCCTTCATTCATAACTCCCTTCGCACGCGTAGTCAGGACGTAGAAGGCGATGAGAATGATCAGGTCGATGCCTAGAAGGGCGTAGACAAGAAATCGCCAGTCGGGATATTCCATCCAGACATAGATGCCGATGATGAGCTCGACGAGAAAGACCGCGAGCAGCAGCGGCATCAGCAGCGGCCATGTCAACAGGCCCGGCGGCCGTTCATCGAGATAGGGAGAGCCGGGCATCCTCAATCACAGCACTTGTCATCATACGCCTGGACGACGATTTCAATCGCTGCACCGCGCGGTAATGCAGCCGCTTCGAACGCCGCCCGCGCGGGTGGGACTTCGACATCCGTAAGCCAAGCGCCGTAGACCTCATTCATCGCAGCGAAATCGTCGATGTCCGCGAGAAGAACCTGTGCGAATGTCACCTGGTGCTTGGACACGCCCGCCGCCGCCAGTAGCGCGTCGACCTTGTCCAAACTCGCCTGTGTCTGTTCGGTAATGCCACCCGCTTCGGGTGCGATTTGTCCGGACAACCAGATGATGCCATGGACCTTGACGCCTGGACTGTAGGGCCCGAACGTCTCGCCACCGGTGTCGATTCTCTCCTTCATGACAGGGCCATGATGTGGGTTGGTATTCAGCCGTTCGCTTCATCCGTCTGATTCGATTCGAGACTTCATGCGCACCTGCTGGGTCATCGACCATCCGGCGCATTTCCAACTGTTCCGCCAGTGGATCCAGCCTTCGGATGTCCTGATCGTGACCGAACGACAAGAACTCTCAGTGATGCTTTCAGAAGGCTTCTCACAATCGACGCTCCGTGTCGAGCGGGTGGTCGGTTCCTTCATTCAACGCGTGATGAGGGGTTGGAAACGACAGTCGGCTGCCAAGCGGTTCCTCAAGCGACATTCGGTCGACCGAATCATCTCGAAGGGCGCGCCCTTCGAACTCAGAGCCGCCAAACGCATCGTGCCTGAACGGTGGTACCTGACGGATACTGAAGTCAACACCGCTGCACATCGATGGATGAACGCGACGCACATTCTCCTTCCAGAATCATGGGAAGGCGACCTCAAACCGACCCATACCTATCCGGGCATTCTTCCCCAAGCCTACGTGCCTCTGAACACCGATGCATGGGAAAGTGCCAAAGGTCAAGTTCATGCTGAATTGGAATTGAGTCCGGATGAACTGGTCGTGTTCCATCGACAATTGATCGGTGGTGGCATCCACGATGGCCCTGAAATCATCGATTATGAACAGGCGATTCGGAAAATGAATGTGCATTTCGTCGAGAACAAGGAATCCACAGCCGTCGCCGATGGCTCGGCCTGGGACCTGCCCGTCCGAGCGACCCTCTTCGATGGCGTCCTCACCGGCTCGACCACACTCGCAGCCGAGGCGGTCGTCCAAGGCGCCCCCACGTTACTTATCTCGAAGGCAGAGCGTGGATTCCTCACACACCTTGCTGACCAGCCGCATTTCTTCCACTGGAATGAGGCCGATCTCTTCGATGGCCGCTTCGCCAAGATGGCTGCCGAATGGAAAATGGCAATGCATGCGGGGCGAAGAGAGAGAAGTGCATTGCCCAGTGAGACCAGAGAGGCTCTAATCGCCTCGTGGGGCAAGCCATTCGCGTAGAATATCGGTATGATCGCCGGCGATGTCCAACTCGCCATTCAAGACCTGTGAGATGGGATAGAAGCGGGCATCTGCGGCATCGTCACCACCGACCGGCTCGCCATCCGCCTCCACCGTGTAGACGATGCTGACAATGTGCTTTCGCGGGTCTCGGTTCGGGTCACCACGGACCATCAGGAGTCCTTTGAGAACGCCGTCAAGCCCTGTCTCTTCCTTCAATTCACGAAGCACGGCGACCTCGGGGTCCTCCCCCTCGTCGACGAATCCGCCGGGCAGCGCCCATGACCCCTTCCACGGCGCGTTGCCGCGTTGGATCAGCAGCACGTGGTCACCGCGGCGCACCGCCGCATCGACCGCCAATGCAGGATTGCGATATTCCATCGATTCACTCTCCGTAGCGCCGCTTTCTCTTCTGGTAATCCTCGACCGCTTCGAGCAGGTCATTCTTGGAGAATGAAGGCCAGAACACGTCTGTGAAGTAGAGTTCGGAATAGGCGGATTGCCACAATAGGAAATTGCTGACCCGCTCCTCCCCACTGGTGCGGATGACCAGGTCGGGGTCGGGCAGGTCGGCGGTGTAGAGCCGACGGCTGATCTCCGCTTCATCGATGCCCGCGATGTCGATCTCGCCTTTCGCGTGGTCGACAGCGATGCTGCGAACCGCTTCGAGGATCTCCTCGCGACTGCCATAGGCGAGGCAAACGGTGAAGACGAAGTTGGTGTGCAAGGCGGTCTTATCCTCGGCGGTGCGGATCGCTTCGAGGACGCGCTCGGGCAGCAATTCCCGGCGTCCAGCGACCTGAACCCGAACACCATTCTTGAAGATCCGTGGGTCGATGGCGATGTCGTTCAGGCCCTCGACATAGAGGTCGAATAACTCCTCGAGTTCGTCCGCATCTCTGCTCAGAATATTCTCGGTGCTGAGGGCATAGACGGTGAGGTAAGGGATGTTGAGTTCGAGCACCCAATCCATGACCTCCATGACCTTGGCTTTGCCCAGACGATGGCCGAATGAGGTCGCCTCGCCTCGGCCCGCAGCAAAGCGGCGATTGCCATCCATGATGATCGAGATGTGGGTTGGAAGTTTGCCCTCTTTCACCCGCGTTTCCATGCGGTTGGCGCGCACCCGGTCGGTGCGACTGATGATCGACCAGGCCGCGCCACTGTTTGCAATCCAGCGCGCAGGTGCGCGAATGATGCGCCACTTCAGCAGCCAATGGGCGCAGCCATCGAGCGTGCGACCCAGCCATCCCATGCCGAGTGGACCTCGCTCCATCACTTCATGCAATCGGGTGCATTGATAGAGCACAGGGACTGGCCCAGTCATGCGTCGGGAGTGGGTCTATGCCCTGACCATCTTCATCGGCCTCTGGGTCGATCAGAACGGTACACAATGGCCCATCAAAGGCGAGTACATCGTCAACATCGTCTGCTGGCTCGTGTTCGCGAACATCTTCGCGAAGGGTGAACGCATCGAGCGGATCGAGATGCTGACCGTCATCGCCTTCGCCACACCGATGGAGCTGTTCTTTTCCGAGGTCTGGCATCTCTACGAATACAGAGAGGGCTTGATGCCGTTATTCGTCCCTGCAGGACATTGGTTCCTCTTCGATCTCGGGCGACGTTTGTGTCGCCGCATCCAGACGAATCGTTCCTTCCTGCTGGTCGCCCCGCTGCTGCCATTGGCGATCTATTTCGCGTGGACGGGCAAAGACACCTCGGGTTTGGTTTTCCTCGCCTTCGTCCTCGGATTCATTCACTTTGGACCGCAACCCAAACTGTACGCGGTGATGGTTTGGGTGGCATTGATGATGGAATTGTGGGGAACCTGGTTGGGCAATTGGGCTTGGTTTGGAGATGTGCCTTGGACACCGTTGACGATGCTCAATCCGCCGTTGCTCTGCGGTGTATTCTACGCCTTGGGTGACCTCTTGGTCAACCTCGCGGTCAAACGATTCACTCAAACACCAGAGACGGGCGATCTCCCAACTGAGACCGCGTCCTCTGAGACGCATTGACGACGATGACCTCGCCGGCGAATGGCCAGGTTTTCAAATCGTGACTGGAATTTCCCGCATAGGCGAATCCACCTTTGCCATAGCGCGCTGCGAGGGCTTCTCCCTTGGCTTCCATCCGCAGATTGGTGATGCCATCGGATGCCATGACATCATCGAAGAGACCGACGTGGGCTGCAATCTTTTCAGCGACGCACATCTCGGATGCGGTGCACAGGATGATCTCCCTGCCCGTGGCCTTCTGCTGCTTCAGCCACGCGAGGAATTCGGTGTGATATTCGAGTTCGGCCGGATCGAATTTCAATCTCTGGCCGAGCACACGCTTCCATCTCGCCCGTTTTCGCATGAGTTCGAGGATCAAGAGGTATGGAATCAGCCATGGGCGCGGCAGGACCACCCGGCGGATGGTGACCCGAGACATGTCGGTGAGAATCAACGTCCCGTCGAGGTCGACCGCCAACGGCAGGTTCGTGGTCTCGCCCATGGGGTTGTGTGGCCATTGCACGCGCCTTCAACCTGTCCTAAGGTCCGAGGAGGATTGATTTGGATGAGACGGGTGGCGCCGATGTGGACCTTGATTCAGAGCCTTGGTTTCCCACGGTGGCGGCCAATTCGGTCACCGATGGGGCTGAATCGCTCCCCGGGTTCGATTCCAAGACCCTGCACGTGCGTTGGGACAGCCTTCCCATGCTGCTGCCTTCAGGGGACATATCCTCGTCTGAATGGTGGAATCATGCGAATACATGGGGTGACTTTCCCTCCCTCAAACCGCTGGAGGTCCTACCGAGTCCCATCGGTTGGAAGGTCCTCTTCGCTGAACATTTCGCATGGGTCCTGCCCCTGGATGAGGACGGACATGGCCGAAGACTCTCCGAACTGAATCACGCGGGTCTCAACGCTGCGATCGGCGGACTGCAGCACGAAGGAAGAGACGTCATTCTCATCTACAATCGATTGGATTCGGAAGAATTGCCAAGAGATGAGAAGCACCTGCGCATGGCAGGAGAAACACTCGGTCGATTCCATGCGCACTGTGGTCAGCAATTGAGCACACCGAACGATGAGCGGGCGTGGAACAAACGCCTCGACGTCCTTGAGCCGCGCACGCGGTCTGCCACGAAGTGGCGGGCGCCGCATTCCGCCGATACACAGGGCACCATCACCCACCGTAACTTCGGCCTCGACAATTGTGTCTTGGTCGATGGAAATGTGATCATCACCGGCTGCGCGGGTGGCGTCTACAATGCCCTCGTGCCTTCCGATACCCCATCACCCGCGATCCGAGATGTCGCCGCAGCGGTCATCCAACTCTCCTCTGATCAGAAGCGTTCCTTCTGTGAGGGCTGGGCGTCAACCGCCCCGAAGCACTGGTCATCATCACGAGCACTTGACAGCCACAAAGGTGGATTGCTCATCTGGGAATACGAACAGATGCTCGAACATCGCTTGTTCCATCAGGCCTGGGGTCGAGATGAACCGACCCAAGTGACCGGCCATCTCGCCAACATCTCCAGCGTTCAGAGCGGGATGTATCAGGCCCGAACGCTCGCCGCTGCAGGATTGATTTGCCTGGTGATTCCACCCTTTGCAGCCTTCTATTGGCTGCTATATCCCGGCGCGCCGGTGCCGACGGTGAACGATCTCGGTGGCGTGCTCGCCCTCGGTGCCATCGGCGCCTTGCTCAGGCGGATGTATCGGGCTGCGGCGCCGGATCCCTGGTGAAGACACCGTCTTCGAATGTGTACCCCCGAGGCACACCGGTTGCGATCTCCAGCGAGAGAACCTCTTCCTTGGACAGACCCTCGATCTCCATGACGATGCTGCGAAGGCTATTGCCATGGGCGGCGACGAGCACGGTCCTGCCCGCTTCCAAATCGGGCAGAATCTCTTCTTTCAGGTAGGGGAGGGTGCGCTCTGCGCACATCTTGAGAGACTCGCCTTCGGGCGGCGGAACATCGAATGAACGGCGCCAGATATGGACCTGTTCCGCGCCATACTTCGCACGGGTCTCATCCTTGTCAAGGCCCTGCAGTGCGCCGTAATGGCGCTCATTCAAGCGGTTGTCTCTGTGGGTAGGGACATCTGTTGAAACGCGATTCTGCTCGAGGACGATCGAAGCGGTTCGCTGGGCTCGAATCAGTTCTGAAGTGTGGACGACGTCGATGTGGACATCCTTCAATTGGACACCGGCAGCACGCGCCTCTTGGATGCCAACTTCGGACAGGTCGATGTCGGTCCAGCCGGTGAATTTGTTCGCGGCATTCCACAACGATTGGCCATGCCGAAGCAAGATCATCGTCGCCAAAGGACCGCCTCAATTGCGGCGGACGCGGGGCTCGTAGAATTCGATGCCGTGCTTCTTCGCAGTTCGGGCGACGTCGAGCAGCCAAGCCTGGCGTGCCGTGCCTTCTTCCATGGCGCCCGAGACATCCCAGTAGAGGTTGCAACCGATCTCGATGCTGTCCTTGGCGATGGCGGAGACCATGGCGTAGGATGATTCCTTCTTCATCGTCTTGTCATGGTCCTGAATGAGTTGGGCCACCTCGTTGGTGAAGGCCTCGACCGAATTGGGGTCGCTGTCCAGGTCGACGGAGAGGACAGGCTTGTATCGGCGCCAGCGACGCTTGCCGAAGTTGTCGATCGGCTTGCTTGTCAAGGTCGCGTTGGGCAGGGTAACAACGGTGTCGACACCGGTGCGCAGCATTGTTGTTCGAAGGCTGATCTGAATGACCTCGCCCTCGACATTGCCGACGACGACCCAGTCGCCGACTCGGAAGGGACGGTCGAGAAGGACGGTGACGGCGCCGAAGACATTGGCGATGCTGTCCTTCGCTGCGAGTGCGAGCGCAAGGCCCGTGATACCGAGTCCAGCGACCATGGTCGTCAGGTCAAAGTGCAGGGCATCGGCGATCGAGATCGATCCGAAGATGACGATGACGAATCGCATGACACTCTCCATCGCGGAGATGAGGGTGCGTTCCGATCCGTCCAACTCCTCGTCATCATCCCAGTATTCGACCAGTGATTGAATGATGGCTGTGAGGCGCAGTGCCCAGGCCATGATGGCGACCAGCATCACCAGCTTGGCCAGTGAGGGCAACCAGGTCTCGACAATGCCGGGCATTTGGTCCAATTCACCCGCGATGAGTGCCATGGAAACCTGCCACAAGACGGCGGCGCCAGCCGCCGTGCCGAGCGCCTTTGAAGAGCCGCGAATCGCGAGATCCGCGATTGGGCTCTTCTCGCATAAGGTGGAGAAGATGCGCGGGATGACGACCATCGCAACCGTTCGCGCGACACCAACCAATACGACGAGGCCGAGAAGCACGGCGAGCGTGCCTTGATTGAAACCTAGAATCTCTGTATCCCATCCGGGAACGGACTTGACGATGCCATCCATGTTCTGCCGACCCGGCAAGAGCAATTCACCCTTTCGCTAACCGATTGTTCACGGAACCGTCCCTTAGGGACGTTTCCGGACAACCCGTCGAGGCGGTCCCTTGAAAGGGTCGACGGGGGTCGACGGGCCGGTCGCCATGACATCTCGTCGGATTCCCGCACTTCTCGGGGTGTTGTGTATGCTCGTGCCGTTGCTCACGGGCAGTCTTGGCAACGTGGCTCAGGACCTCGAGGACGGCCAGACCCCCGAAGACCTCTGGAGCGAGGATTATCGCAACGATGTCTATCCTTGGGGCGGAAATGACCGCGTCCAATTCAAGGCCTATCACGACTACTTCACGATGCGCGACCGCATGCTCGAATTGGCTGAGGATTACCCCAACATCATCTCATTCCAGGAGGGACTCAACGGCGGCACCAACGCCCGAGGCGATGAGAGCACGGCGGATTCCTACGAGGGCTGGTTCTACAACCACCCCTCTCCCTGGGTCAAGATCACCGGGGCACACGGCGGCGTACAAGGCGGCGATTGCAACGACTTCAATGGCGATTGTGGCAACTATGCAGACATTCCCGACATCCAGTTGGTCGGCAACCACCACGCGCGTGAATGGATGTCCTATGAGGTGCCGATGTTCTTCCTCGAGACCCTGGCCTACTACTACGGCATGGACGGCGTCGACAACGATGGCGACGGCGAAATCGATGAGGATCCTTGGGGCGATGCAGATGGTGATGGCCTTCTCGATGACGATGGTGACTGCCTCTCATTGGAGCCGGGCTTGCAGGATTGGAACGGAGACGGTGAGAACTGTGGACCGGGAGATCATGGGGTCGACGAGGATTTCTCAGAGGCCCACATCACCTATCTTGTCGACAATCGTGAGATTTATCTGATTCCGATGTTGAATGTGGATGGCAACCGCTACGACCGCGAGGTCTACTGCGGTGAGTCTGCCTGGGAGAACTGCCGAACCAGTGGATGGCGCAAGAATCTGCGCGACAATACCGTCACGGGTGTGACGCCGATTCCCGACACCGACGAAGAGGTCGACGAAGGATGCGACGGCGTCGACCTGAACCGCAATTACCAGTTCGAGTGGGGCGCACCGCTGGGTGCGACCGGCCCGCTCTTCCCCGGCATGTGCTATGCTTCGGGGCCGAATAACGACGTCTACAACGGCCCGGTCAACTACAACGATGACGACGATGACGGAAAGGTCAACGAAGACCACGTCGACGGCAAAGACGACGATGGAGATGGGCTGACCGACGAGGATTGGATGGGCGGCAACTCCGAGCCGGAGACCCGCTTCATCCAGGACATCACCGAAATGAACGATGACGATGGCGACGGCGCAGCCGACACCAAGGCGACCCTGACCTGGCACTCCTTCTCCGAACTCGTTCTCTATCCGTGGGGCCATTGCACCAATTGCGAGACCCCTGACCATGCTGAACTGATCTACCATGGCGACATGATGGCCGAGATGACCACCTATGCCAACATGCAGAGCAGCGATCTCTACCCGACGACCGGTGATTATTGCGACTGGCAGTACGGTGTTCACGATTCCTACTGTTACACGATTGAAATCGGCACGGCCTTCCACCAATCTCCCGATGAGATCGATCACATCGCCGTGCGCAATGTCGGCGTCCCCTTCTACATGCTTGAGATCGCGGACAATCCGAAGGAGCGCGCGCTTCTGCGTCTGCAAGAGGAGCAGTGGATCACCCCGGCTGCCAATCTGACGATTCCCGAGTCTGGACCGATTCCCATCGAGATGTGCATCGTCGATAATTTCCCGTGGAAGAGTGATGTCAATGCCAGCCACGTCATGTGGCGAACCGTCACGCCGACCCGGCAACAGGATGACTTCGGCCCGACCGAATGGGTCAAGGAACCGTGGGTCCGAGCCGGCTTCCAAGAGTCCTCAGACACCTGTATCCTCGAGAATGGAGAGAACGGCACGCTGATTGTTGCGATGGTGCCTGTACCCGACGACTTCAGCGGCAAGTTGCACTACAAGGCGATGCTCGGTACTCGCAGCGGCACCTTCCCCTTCGCCTATCCCGCACCCAAGGGCGCCTATGAGGAGATCACGGTCGCCTATCGCGCCCCCTATGGCAACCCGGTGTTGGCCATCCTGCTCTTCATCATCGTCGCCGGCACCGTCTGGGGTAGCCTCGGGATTGCCATCAAGAAGATGAACGAATCAGAAGCCGCGAAAGAGCCGTCCATCGTTGGAGCGCTCGATTGATCCGAGGTGAGCATCATGCAAGGACAGAGTGACGAGTTCAGTTCCCGTTGGGGTCTCATTTTCGCGACGATCGGTGCCGCCATCGGCACGGGCAACATCTGGAGATTCCCCCGCATGGTCGGCGCCAATGGCGGCGGCACCTTCCTGATTCCCTGGCTATTCTTCTTGTTCGCTTGGTCGATCCCGCTGGTCATCGCCGAATTCGCATTGGGCAAGCGCAGTCGAACGGGAACGGTGGGAACCTTCCGCATCTTCGGCGGTCGCAAACTCGCTTGGATGGGCCTGTGGACGGCGTGGATCTCCACGGCGATCGGCTTCTACTACGCGGTGGTTGCGGGTTGGTGCATGAATTACTTCCAACTCGGATTCCGCGGTCAACTGAGTGGTGGCATCGACTCGGTCGAGGTATGGAATAATTTCTTGCAGACCACCGAGTTGGTCATTTTCTTCCAGGCATTGGTCATCATCATCACTCTCGGTGCGATTTGGGGAGGCGCCAAAATGATCGAGAAGGCGAACACGTTCATGATGCTCGCACTGTTCGCCCTGCTCTTCCTCGCGCTCGGTCTTTCCCTGTGGATGGACATGTCAGATGGCAGCCTCGACGGAGCGCTGTTCATGTTCAGTGTGGATTTCGATATCCTCGTCCAACCCGAGACCTGGATCAATGGATTGTCCCAATCCGCGTGGTCCTGTTCGGCCGGCATGGGCATGGCCATCACCTACGCGGTCTACATGAAGAAGGACGAGGATACCACCCTCAACGCCTTCACGATGGGCCTTGCGAACAATAGCATCTCCATCATCGCCGGTCTGACTGTGCTCAGTGCGATCTTCGCCGTGCAGGACGACCCACTCACCACCGTCACCGCCGGTTCGAGCGCGATCACATTCCTCGCTCTACCCGAGGTCTTCGCCCAGGCACCCGGTGGCAGCCTGACGCAGTGGGTGATGATGTGGGCCTTCTTCCTCGCTCTCACGTTCGCTGCTCTCACGAGCATGATTTCGACGGTCGAGCTCTGTGTGCGAAACTTCGTCGACCACGGATTCGAACGCAATGCCGCTGTCGCCATCACCGGCACGGCGATTCTCTTCTTCGGATTGCCCTCGACCTTCCTGTGGATCCACATGGATGCGGATGGGGTGGCCTTCCCCGAATTCCTCGAGGTGCAGGACCACATCTGGGGCTATGGTCTGATGTTCAGTGGGCTATTCATCGCCTTCACCATCTGGAAGTTCGGCTGGAAGATCTGGCGCGAGAAGGTCGAATTGGGAGAGGCCGAAGGCGGCATCATGGGTTACATTCGCCACGGCGTGCCCGCTTTCCGAGACGAGTTCATCAACACCGGGGACAATGATGTGTGGATCGGCCGCTGGTGGGATTTCATCATGTTCATCGCCTTCCCCGTGCTGTTCACCGTGCTCATCGTCTCCTACTTTGGAGATATGATCGCCAATACGCCCGATGTCTGGAACCCGAGCAACCCACACGGCCTGACGATTATCCTGCTCTTCTGGGGCGTCGTCGGCACCCTCTTCATCGCATTCAACCATCTGCTGGCCTCTCGACCGTTGTTCCGCAACGTGCCCGAGGGCGCGGGTGCGAGTGCCGACATCTCGATGCTGCCCGGCGGGGATGATCCGCTCATCGGCGTCGTCGGAGACGTCTTCGAAGGCTGGGAGCACCTCTCTAAGTCCGAAGATGTGATGGACGCGGAACTCTCCAATGCTTGATGTGGAAGCCGAGGAACGCGGCCGAGAGGCGGCCTGCTGGTGCCTGCATTGGGCCGAGGTCGCAGTGCTCGATGACAATGCGCATGCCCTCGGTACCGATCTTTCAGACCAGATGGAGGGCGCGGGCCAGGGCCTCGCAGCCCAAGGTCTGCGCATGCTGTCTGCGCTCGAACGCAGTCGGGGTCCAGTGTGGATTCTCTGTGGCCCGGGCAACAATGGTGGAGATGGCTTTGCCGCGGCCCTCGGCTTGGCCGAAGATGGGGTCGATGTTCGAGTGATTACGTCCGATCTGATTCAGCGTGGTGCCACGGCCCAATCCTTTCGAGATGCCTGCCGAGAGGCTGAGATTCGTGAGTCGATTTGGCCGGATACCTCGGCGACGCGCGGTTCGGGAATTCCCGCTCTGGTCATCGATTGTCTGCTCGGCGCTGGCGCCGACGGCCCCCTGCGAGGGGATGTCGCCCATGTGCGCGATTGGCTGGCGGAGAGTCGCGGCAAGGCATCGCCCGTGCTCGCCTGCGACATGCCGACCGGCTTGGGCGGCCCGGATGTGATTCCCGCCGCGGCCACCGTCACCTATCATGCTGAGAAATGGTCTCTACGCGATGCCGAGGGCATGGTCATGCCAGATGTCGGCGAAATCCACGTCGCCAATCTGCCGTGGACCGCTCGGGTGGAGGATTGTGGCCCCGGAGAGGCACGGCGTCATCCACCCATCGACCCAGATGCGCGCAAAGGTGACCGGGGCCGTCTGCTCATCATCGGCGGCGGTCCCTATCACGGTGCGCCGATTCTAGCCGGTTTGGCGGCGGAGCGCAGCGGCTGTGACCTGATCCATCTCGCCATGCCAACCGCAGCGGTCGAGAGGGCCGAGTGGCCGGTCTCATTGATTCCCGATGCCATTCCCGACACATCCCATCTGACCTCTGAATCGGTTGAGAAAATTCTCGACCGGGCCCTGATTGGACGCGGGTGTCAGGCCGTGCTGATCGGACCGGGGCTCGGTCGCAAGGCGGCGACCATCGATGCGGCTCGCACCCTGATTGAACGCCTCTCCGCCGAGGACATTCCACTGGTCATCGATGCCGATGCCATCCGCGCCTTGCCCGCCCACGAATGGCCCGCTGGCATGACCGGGGTCATCACCCCTCACGCGGGCGAGATGGCCCAGTGGCTCGGTGGCAGTGACCCGACTGAGATCCTTGACATCCGCGCCCGTCGGGATGCGGTGGCCAGCGTGGTCGAGGACGAATCCTGCGTCATCGTGCGCACCGGTCCAGAGGATACGCTATGGGCACCCGGCGGACGCCATGCATTCGCCACGGGGGGTCATGCGAGGATGGCCGTGGGCGGCACCGGCGACCTGTTGTCGGGCTGCATCGCCGGTCTGATCGCCCAGGGCATGAGCCCGTGGGCCGCCGCGCGGCTGGGATGTGCCCTGTTGCGCCATTCGGGCGCGGCCGCTGCGGCTGAATTCGGCCCGGGCCTTGCCGCAAGCGACGTTCCACCACACATCGCGCGCACTTTGGCGCGTTGGACAGGGCGCGCATCGGACCGTGATGCTTGAGAAGTCAAACGGGTTGGCACGGCTGTGCCCAGCACCAAGGAATGGCTCGCCATCACCGCGTTCGTCACATTTGTGCTGATGCCAATCTGTTGGAAGTTCTGGCGTGGATGGGACCGTCCATCCCGCGCAGCCAAGACGGAAATGGCCCGCCGCAAGCACGAACGCGACATTCGAGATGCATTCATCATCGAGGATGCCAAGGCGCGTGAGCAGGAGCACATCGCTGCGGAGATGGCCCTGTCGCGACGAAAGGCACAGGCGCCCACCCCGGTCGCCCAGAAAGTCCTCTCCAATGCCTTTGGCAGCCTCGGCGAAACCGATGAGGCACCACTCATCGTTCACCCCGATATCGAGATTCAAGAGGTCGCGGACGTCTCGGATATGGTCGAAGGACTCGAAACGGATGAGATTGAGGAATCCGTCATTCCCGAAGCCGCGCCGGTCGCCGTTCAGATTCGTGCGGAGTCGACGGCCGCTGACGAGGTCGAGTGGAAGCCTCAAGCCACCGATGATGACTGGTCGGACATCGGGTGGTCCTGATGGGTGAATCGCCCAAGGATCGCGCATTGCGCGCAGCGGACAGCCTGAAATCCGAATCGTACGACATCCATCGTCTCGCGCGTGAATATGGCTGGTATCTGCTCGTCGGTACCTTCAACGCCATCGTTTTCTGGGGATTGTATGAGCTGTTATATTGGCTCGATCCACTGCAATTCTACCCCGCAGTCGTCGCTTGGGCGATCTCATTTGCCCTCAGTTCGGTACAGGCCCACTACCTCCACCGTCGCATTACATTCCGCTCGGATGCCGATTATGTCGAGAGTCTGCGTTGGGCACTCGCTGTCTACGGCATCTTCCTCGTGCTCTCGACGATTTCTGAATTCTTCTTGGTCTACATCGCCGATGTCAATCATCGCGTCGCCTGGGCGGTGAACATGTGCGCATTTGGCTTCGCCAATTTCCTCGGCCTGCGCCTGCTCGCCTTCCCCCCCGAACTCGATGGCAAGGAATGAGCGCGGGCCATCGGTTTGAAGTGACGTGGGCGCGCGGCGATTGACGATGTTCCAGCGGCCACGCGGCACCCGCGACTTCGCCCCGGCTGAGATGGCCCGGCGCACCGCCCTGTTGGGGCTGTGCGATGAACAGGCCTCTCGGCATGGCTTCCTGCGTGTGTCCACACCCACATTCGAGAGTCTGGATCTCTTCACCGCCAAATCCGGGGAGGCCGTGGTCGATGAGTTATACGCGTTTGAAGACAAGGGCGGAAGACCGCTCGCGCTACGCCCCGAACTGACCGCACCGGTCATGCGAATGGTCGCCAACGAGATGCGTCAAACACCCAAACCGATGCGCCTCTCCTACCACGGTTCCTGCTTCCGTTACGAGGAGTTCAAGACGGCGCGTTACCGAGAGTTCTGGCAATATGGTTGCGAGATCATCGGCGCATCGGGCCCCCTGGCCGAGGCGGAGGTCATCGCCTTCGGCATCGCACTGATGCGCGCCGCAGATGTGGCGGATTGGTCGATGCGCGTCGGTCACGTCGGCATTCTCAACGATCTTCTCGCGGGCCTGTCCATTCCCGAAGAGGACCGACGCGCTGTGATGCGATTGCTCGACAAGGGTGACTTCGCAAGCCTTGCAAGCAAGAATGTCGGCGCCGAAGCCGCCGCCCAACTAGAGGCATTCTCCTCCCTCTCCGGAGGCCTTGAAATGCTCCCCGAAGCCCAAGCGATGCTGGAGTCGATGGGGGTTCCAACCGATTCACTGCAAGCCCTCGCCGACATGCTCGGCTGTCTCTCTGCTCTGGTGCCAGAGATGCCACCACTCTCCATTGATCTGACCGTGGCCCGGGGCCTGGATTACTACACGGGCATGGTGTTCGAATTCGAAGTTGCTGAACTGAAGGGTGAGGCGCAGGTTCTGGGTGGGGGTTCCTATCGCCTGATGCACCTGTTCGGTCTGGATGAATTGGACCCTTGCTGTGGATTCGGTCTCGGCTTTGACCGCGTGCTCATCGCGCTGGAGCGCCAGGCCGAACGTTTGGGGCGAGAGGAGGTCGTGCCCGGCGAGTCCAGCGGGCCGGGCAGCCTGGCGGTGATTCCGTTCAAGATCGAGGCGAATGCCATTCTTCCGCTCGTCGCAAATCTACGCGCTGCGGGCGAGCGGGTGCTGCTGGAACTTCGCAGCCGCAATCTCGGCCGTTCGATGGGCTGGGCGGACAGTGCCGGCGCAGCCTTCGCCCTGATCATCGGTCCACGCGACCTCGATGCCGGTCAGGTGACCCTCAAACGACTGTCGGATGCAGAGCAAGTTGAGTGTGAACTCTCGGCTGAAGCGATCGGTGAAGCCCTCGCGCGCTTGCGCGCGTGAACTCATTCTTCATCCGAATCTGACTTCGGGCGCAGCAGGGCTGCGGCCGCCAATCCACCGATGCCGAGCATCGCTGTGAAGCCGGGTGTATCTCCACCCTTGTCCTTGCCACCGCCCTCGAGTTCTTCGACGGCGGACTCATTGAGAATCGGGAATGTCACCGTCGCATTTCGCTC
>Ga0114993_10000373_pt1 | contig 52156 bp, 60 predicted proteins | sample ArcticOcean_MG_C_FD_87042 | JGI IMG/M metagenome (GOLD analysis project Ga0114993, IMG submission 87042) | Marine microbial communities from western Arctic Ocean - ArcticOcean_MG_CB2_150 | ecosystem: Environmental > Aquatic > Marine > Oceanic | place: Arctic Ocean: Canada Basin | collected... | reverse complement strand
TTGCACCAGAAATGGCTCGTATGGTACTACCTCAATCCATGAACACTAAGTGGGTATGGACAGGTAACTTACTAGCCTTCGCTCATATCTACAAAGAGCGTAGTGACAGTCATGCCCAGCTTGAGTGCCAACATTTTGCTAAGGAACTTGATGAAGTAATTCGTCCACTGTTTCCTGAGGCTTGGGCTGCATTGGTAGATAAATGCTAAAGGTTCAATGTCAGACACCTAAAACAATTCCTACTTATGACTACCCTGCTGCTATCTTAGCGGCAGAGGCTCAAGCAGATATAGCATGGTTGCCTACTGAGCCTAAGGTTGAGAAGGACTTACATTGCATCAAAACTGTAATGTCACCTTCTCAAGTACACGGCGTGATGTCTACCTTAAAACTATTTACTCTCTATGAGCAAGTTGCTGGTAATGAGTACTGGGGTGGTCGCTTTAAGCGTATGTTCCCAAGGCCAGACTTCTTACGTATGGGAACAAAGTTTGCTGATACTGAGGTCAATGTACACTCACCATTCTATCAACGTATAGACGAGTTGCTTGGCCTTAATACTGACGAGTTCTACTCCTCATTTACAGACAGTCCTGTGCTCAAGGCACGTATGGACTTTCTAAGCTCAGTAATATCTGGTAAAGATGACTTGAAATCTGTTGCTGTATTCTCAATGGTCGAAGGCTCTATCTTGTATAGTAGCTTTGGATACCTAATGAGCTACCAGACAGAAGGATGGAACTACTTAGCCAATATGCAAGCAGGTTTAACTTTCTCCGTGAAAGATGAAAACCTACACTCAGAAGGTGGAGCATGGGCTTACCGTACTTTACTAAATGAGAAGCTTGAAGCTAAACTGATTACTGTTGAAGAAGTTAAAGCACTGAAACAAAAAATACAAGCCGCTGCTGTACAGATATACTTACATGAAGCTAAGATCATTAAGATGACTTTTGCTAAAGGTAATGACCATCCTGTAACAGCTAAAGACTTACGTTTGTTTGTTAAGCACCGTATCAACCTATGCCTAAAGCAATTAGATATAGAGCCAATCTTTAAAGAAGAGAAAAGCCCTATTGAAGATTGGTTCTATGGCATGATTGGCGGTGATATTCAGCATGACTTCTTTGTTAAAATAGGCTCTTCATATAACCGTAACTGGTCTAAAACTGGATTCGTCTGGACTTTAGGTGGGTTGCAAGGAAGAGACTGGGCAGACATTGAGAAGGATAATACTGATGTCAAAATTTGAAGAACTGTCAGCGGAACGTAAGAAGTTACAAGCCTTGGGTGAGCTACCTCAGTGGATGACTACTATGGGATGGCAAGCCTTTAAAGGTAAGTACCTGTACGAAGCAGGCACCTTCGAGGAACAGATTGATCGCATAGTTAATCACTTAGCACAATTCCTGAACCAAGGAGAGCGTGAGTACTTTAAAGGTCGCTGGAAAGAGTTAATCATGAATAATCATGCTTACCTTGCTACTCCAGTACTAGCTAATTGTGGTACTGAAAGGGGATTATCAGTCTCTTGTTCAGGTGGTGTTATTGATGACAGCATATATGGGTTTGGAATGGCCCGATTAGAACAAGCTATCTTATCACAAGAAGGCTTTGGTACTAGCTCATTTATGAGTGAGATTCGACCTAGAGGTGCTCCAATATCTCGTGGTGGTACTGCCGATGGTGTACTACCAGTATTTAAAGATATGGTTATAGGTGCTGAAAATGTATCACAAGGCGGAGTTCGTCGTGGTGCATGGGCTGGCTACTTAGACTTATCTCACCCAGACTTCTGGGAAATTGCACTAGAAGTTAAGAAGAATCCTGATGGCTCTAACATTGGTTGGAACATCTACGATTCTGATATAGCTAAGCTAGATGCTGGCGATAAGGAAACCACTGAGCGTTTCCAAGAGACTCAATATCTCAAGTGCTTAACTGGTAAAGGTTATTACTACTTCCCAGACAAAGTAGCTCGTATGCAACCACCAATGTATGAAGCACATGGACTATCTAGCAAAGCTAGTAACCTATGTACTGAAATTACACTACACGCTGACAAAGACAATAGTTACACTTGCGTACTATCAGGAATGGTTCTTACGACTTACGATGAATGGAAAGACACTGATGCAGTATTTTGTATGACAGTATTACTAGATTGTCTTGTAGAAGACTTCCTAGTATCTGCCCGTAAGATTAAAGGGTTAGAAGCTGTTATATCTGGTACTGAGAAAGGCCGAGCTATTGGCTTAGGTGCTACTGGTTATCACTCTGCTCTACAACAGAAAGACCTACCTTGGGATTCTTTTGAAGCACATCTATTTAACATGGAAGTGTTTCGTCATATCCAAGAAGAGTCTCTAAGAGCTAGTCAGTATATGGCTATAGAGTATGGTGAGCCTGAGTGGTGTGTAGGTTACGGAGTTCGTAATACTCACAGAACTGCTTTAGCTCCTAACGTGTCTTCTGCTCTAATCTTCGGGTCAGAGTCTCAGGGTGTAACTCCTTGGTACGGTAACGTATATCAAGAAGGTACTGCCTCTGGAGAGATGTTCCGAGTCAACCCTGCTTTTGTTAAAGTACTAGCCAAGTATGGTAAAGACAATAACGAAACCTATATGCAGGTACTTAATGATGGTGGTTCAGTACGTAGCTTAGATTACCTATCTGATCATGAAAAGCAAGTCTTCTTGACCTTCTTTGAAATTAATCAGATAGAAGTACTAAATGCTGCTAGTCGTCGTCAAAGCAAAATCTGTCAAGCACAAAGCATTAACCTTGCCTTTGCTGCTGATGAAGATGAAGCTTACATTTCGTTTGTACACCAACGTGCCTTTGAAGACCCTAACTGTAAATCGTTATACTACACTCGTAATAAAGCGGGGGTGGATGCTTCTAAAGGTGGATGCACAAGTTGTGCTAGTTAACTAACTTAATAAGGAGAACTTATGTTCTTAGATTTATTTAAAAGAGAGAAAACATCACTGTTCAGAAAGATTAATAGTAAAGCTGTATTTCCTGTACGTAGTACTGAACACTCTGCTGGTCATGATCTAGTCTCCTTAGAAGGTGGTGTTATTAGGGCTGGAGAGCGTGCAGTAATACATACAGGCATTGGCTGGAACGAAGAGTTTCAGGAAGATGGGCAACTCTTCTTTGGCCTCATTAAAGAACGCTCTGGCCACGCTAGGTATTTTGGCTTGCAAGTATTGGGTGGAGTAGTTGATTTAGACTATAATAACAGTATAACAGTAATATTACTTAATACTGGTGAAACCTCATTTCATTTCGACAAAGGTGACAAGATTGCACAATTGCTGGTCTTGCCATACGGACGAGCTAGGAATGAGATCACAGTAGAGACTCAGCGAGATGGTGGCTTTGGTAGCACTGATAGCGTATACGCGTAATATTACGCAAGTCTAAGCCGACTATAAAAGGGTGGGTGTGACGAAGTAACCTTACCGACCATCGCGTTGGAATAATAAAGTCAGTGGCTACCACTAGAACTAGATCAAGTTGGTAGATCTTGGTAATAACTACCAAACCTTACATTAATTAACTAATTGGAACAACTATGTCAGCACCAGTCGCACAAAAGAAAGAAACAAATATCGTAACAATGAAAGATATTATCTACATGTTCAGCTCTGTTAATCGCCCTGTTGAGCAGCTTAATACAGACAACAAGCCACCTATTTCTGGTAAAGATTCACCTACCTTTGGTTTGGAATTTCACTCCTATGAAATCAAAATCTTAATACCTGAGTCTCGCTTCAAGGCATTGAAGAAAAAGTTCAAAGGCGCTAAGAACTTAGTGAACGCTAAAGAGTGTGAGCGAGATGACTTACTTGAGAAGTATGACTTCTTAAAGCCAGAAGACTTAACAGAAGATGATATGGTCTTAGTTAAGTTCTCTCAAACTTGCCTAATCGGTAAAGCTAACAAGGATGGTGTGAGGAGAGAATCATACCCTGTAAAACAGATTGGTATTAAAGGCAAAGTACAAGACCTTAAAGGCTTGACAGTTGACCAAGATACCAACCTTGGCAATGGCTCTAAAGGTCATTTCCAATTCAAGCCTGTAGATGGGCCAAATGGTCTGTACTTGTACCCTAACTTACTATGTATTACTGACTTAATAGAGTACGTAGGTGGTGGTGCAGAAGAAGATATGGACTCATTAGGCATTGAAGAGCTTGATGATACAGACATGGCAGTAGTTGCTCAAGAGCAAGAGCAAGAAAAGGAAGTAGACGAAGTACCTGAGCAAGACGAAGGTATGTTTTAAGTCAGTTAATTATAAGAAGCCCTAGACTTACTTAGGGCTTCTTTGTCAAGTCTACTTAATTCAGAGTAGCTTTCACAAAGAAGAGAAATTATGACAACTTATTTAGCAGTATCAAACGATGGCGGAACTGAACATTTCTCTGCCTACAATCATTCAGATGCTTATCAGCAAGCTACAGATTGGGCTGGCGATGACGGGCTACGGAGCTTCGATGAAGTTTAACCCAACATCACCGTCAGTTATTTTGGCTCTAAATATGGAGACAGAAGAAGAAGAGTTAAGAGTATTAAGGTGGTTCTACTCAAAAGAACCTACTAAGCTAGTAGGTTACTGGGAAGGAAAGGAAGAGCGTAGTTACCAACTTGACTCTAAGTACATTACAGACGAAAGAGGACTTCGTATAGCTCTTTTGAATAATAAACAGAAGGCTTTCATAAGCATAAGCCATGGAGGAGGTGCTGTACTACAAAGTCCTGCTGGATTATTTGAAAAAGTATTCTTAGGTTATATGCTAGAATACTTTTCCAACTCTGGCAACTGTACCTATTGCCCAACATCTAAAACCTACTGGAAAGCAGTAGGATGGACACTAACATGAGCTTTGAAGATTTAGGAGTAACAGGACTAGTAAGTAAAATACTACTAGTCGATGGAGATATAATTGTCTACCAACCATGTACCATATACACAGAAGACGATGATGCTTCTCGCAGGTCTATTGGTAGAAAAATAAGTAACAAACTAGATAAGTTAATGACTGCTGCTGGATGCGACAGATACATGTTCTTTCTTACAACTAAGTTTAACTTCCGTAATGAGCTTGTGGATGACTACAAAGCTAATCGTAGTAAAAAGGACAGACCAGTCAACTTAGAGTGGGCCAAGAAGTTTGCTGTAAAGCACTTGAACGCACACTATGTTAAAGGCCTAGAAGCGGATGACTTGCTTGGTATCTATATGAAGGAAGACTGTGTAATCTGGAGCATAGATAAAGATTTGCGTCAGATTCCTGGTGAGCATTTAGATGATGATACTCAAAAAGTAATTACTATCACTGAGGAAGGTCGCCTAGAGCAAAAGTTTTGGGTAACTAAAGATGGCAACCCGCGTGATAAAATATACTTTGAAGGAGACTTAGGGTTATACCATCAAATGCTTATTGGAGACAAGACCGATAACATTTTAGGTTGTGCTCAAATGAAACCTGTTATGACTAAAACTGGAGCTAACAAAGGACAAGTTAAAGTCAAGCGAGTAGGCGTAGGTGAGAAGGCTTCTTACAAAGCTATTATCGCAGGTATTATAAAAGCTAGAGCTACTGGCACTAGAACTGATAGTGAAGCTGCATTAGCGGTAGTAATATTTAACTACAAGAAAATCTGGGGCGATAAGTGGCAAGTCCATTTAGAAACTCAAGCTAACTTACTATTCATGGTACGTATGATGCAGGGCGATATATTTCGTCGTTGGACTTACGATGGCCGTAAAGAATACTTCCATCTAATAGAAGGACGTATTCTAACAGAAGAGGAATTTATTAATGACTACAAGACAATTAAGAACTGATCAAGTAGATGCAACAAGGAAACAGTATGCAGCTAAACAGAAATACCGTTGTCCGTTATGCAAAGGTGCTATTGCTCACGGTATCAATGCACTTGACCACGACCATAAGAATGGTATGGTTCGGGCAACACTATGTCAATCGTGTAACGTGTCAGAGGGTAAAGTACTTGCGGGCGTTAAATTCAGGACTCCCATTGGGAATTTGGCCTACAAAGACCCCGTGGAGTGGTTGCGCAGACTAGCTGACTACTGGGAGTGGCACAAGAACAACCCATCTGGGATAGTACACCCTACGTTTGACTTGAAGACTGGTAAGCAAAAGCCAGTCAAAAGAAAGACAACTAGCAAAACAGCTAAGAAACTTTTTTAAGCTTTCATTAAGCTTGCACTATTGGAGACTACTATGGTACAAGATACACCAATGAGTACCCTTAGAAATAAAGACCGACCAGAAGAGCCACATATAGTACAGTATGTAAGAGAGAAGTTTTATAGCTTTAGAAACACTCATAGATACACGCCACCTTCTACCGAATGTGAATTATGTGGCAGCTATAAAGAAACCTCAATATGTGTAAGAACTATAACTAGGAACTAACTATGAACATCTTTCAACTATTAGGACTTCCAGCAGACCATCGCAAGGAAGACAAAGTAACACAATTAGTAAAACACTATGATGAAGTTACACAAAAGCACAAAGAAGGCAAGCGGTTTGCTGTACAACTAAAAGAAGATGGCGTATGTGCAATCACTGTTATTCGTGATGGTATGGCTATTATCTTTAGTCGTACTGGACGCAAGTTTACAAACACTGGAAACTTATGCCAAGTAATAAGCTCAAATAACTTTCCAGACGGAGTATACTTTGGCGAATTAGTAAACTCACATGTAAGTTTAGAAGTACTTTCAGGTAAAGTAAGTCCTAACAGGACTAAACCCCTAAAGCCAGAAGAAATGTACATAGCCCAAACACTGCGTATGCGCTTCTTTGATTTAATAAGCATTGAATCATTTATTGAAGGTGCCAGCCAGACTACTTACCAAAGAAGATACAATAATCTTTGTGAACGTGTACGTGAAGGTGGTTTCCTATGTAAAGACAGACACAGCCGAGTTAGTGTAATAAACTTAATGCCTATTGACAATGAAGCCGAAGCAGATCATTACTTAGATGAATTAGTAAAGAAAGGCGAAGAAGGCCTAGTAATCATCAACCTAGACGCTGATTGGGAAGCTGGGCATAAAGGCTGGCGCAAGATGAAGAAGGTTCGTGGTTGTGATTACGACCTAAGATGCATCGGCTACGAAGAAGGCAAAGGTAAGTATAAAAGCTTAGTCGCCAACTTAGTCTTTGAGTGGAAGGATGGGAAGACTATCAAGTGTATGCTTGGTAAAGGTTGGACTCATGAGATGGCTAGAGACATGTTCTATGCTGCAAAAACTCATAAAAACTATGGAGCTAGTTGCCCTCCACATATTAAGCAATCTAGCCCAATTGGTAAAGTCTTCCAAGTGTACGCACTAGAAGAATCTAGCAAAGGCAAACTACGCCTACCTAAAGTTGGTGAGCAACGGTTTGATAAGGTGAAAGCTGATGTTTAACTTAAATAAAATCCAAGAAGCAGTAGGACATAATCTAACTAACTCTGAAATATGTATTATACCGAAGTTAGGTGGTACGGTAGAGTTAGTGATAACTTCTAAGGGTCCTAATAGTGGAGTAGAGTTTAGAATGTCTTATGCGTTTGGTGCACCAGAATTATTTAGTATAGGTGACAAAGCTATGGAAAAGATCATAGTAGATGCAGCTTACAGAATGTCTGACGATATACGCCTTCACCCAGAATACCACAAGGATTGCTGATGTCTGAACTAGTAACACAAGAACACATACCATTACCTCAAGACCACGAGCTAATTGCTCTAGCAATGCTAGAAACTCGTGGTGACTTAGCTAAGGCAAGCCGCTCAGATACAGTAGAGCATAACGCTATGTCACTACGAGCAGAAGTTAAGAAGTACCCAGCGATACGTAAGCGGTATCATGAACTACTTACAGATGAACTGCAAGAGAAAGGCTTACATATCGCTGAACGTATCTTACGTATGGCTGAGTTGCAAGAACAAGCAATGGGCCAGACAGTGATGGTTGATGGTATGGATGGCCCAGAAGCTATGGATATGCCAGCAGACCCTAAGATGGTTATTGAACTATCTAAGGAAATATCAAGATTGATTGCAGAAGGTAAAGGGCAAAACATGTCCTCCAAGGCTGCGGTTATGATTGCAAGCAAAGAAGATGCTAGGGAGTTACTAGCAAGCTACTTAGACTCGTAGGAGGAGCTATGTACATACCAGTCAATGCAATTACTTTCAGCACACCAAAAGGTGATGTAGTAGTTAAGGGCTACGTAGATGGTGACTTGACAATTAAGATTCCCCGTAAGGAGAAGCCTGATGAGTTACATATCAAGCCTTGACGAACATGAAATAAGTGTGCTACGTGAACACCTAGAAGGTAACTTCGAGGAGTTCTCCAAGTTCTGTTTTAAAGTAATGACAGGGCAGAAACTACTTCACGTAGATTATTATGTAATCTTGTTTGAAGCTATCCAAAGATTGATTGATCAAGAATGTACTAGGATGATTATTAATATTCCTCCTAGAGCTGGTAAGACTTTACTTATTAGTATCTTCTTACCCTTGTTCGCTTGGGCAAGAAACCCTTCTGGTCAAACAATCTTAACTGGCTTCAACTCAGATGTATTAGCTGAATGCTCAGGTTATATCAGAACGATCATGAGTGACCCAGACTTCCGCAGAGTCTTCCCTGATGTTGTCATAGACAATAACAAGAAGTCTGTAGAACGTCTAGGTACTATGAGTGCTGGTGTACTACATGCAATCCCTACCACAGGTAAGATGACTGGTAAGGGTGCAGGAGCTTTAGTTGAGGGCTTTTCAGGGTTAATGTCTATTGATGATGTTATTAAACCTGATGATGCAAACTCACCAACTGAGAGAGACAAGATTAACAATCGGTTTAGTAATACACTACTAAGCCGACTAGCAACCGAAACCACCCCTTTGATCATAATAATGCAACGGCTACATGCCGATGATCTGTGCGGCTACCTAATGAAAGGAGGTAGTCATGATTCCTACGATTGGCTTAACATCCCAGGAATTGTAACTAAGGAGACTGGTTCGGCAAAATGGTATCAACAGCAAATAGAGGAGTTCGGCTATACACATGTTAAGCCTATCTTATATTCTCTTGCTGACAGTGAGAGCCGAGAATGGAAAGAGGTAATGTTTGAAGGTATATTACAACTCGTTTCATCTTTCTGGTCTATACGTAAGACTGTTGATACCCTAATGGGGTTATGCGTTAAAGACCCATACACCTTCTTCTCCCAATACCAAGGAAAGCCAGTTAGTAAAGGTAAGGCAGCTTTAAAGGCTGACTACTTGTCTTACTATGGCGAGTACGATCACAAGAACATTCGGTATACTTTTATGACCGCTGACACTGCTGCTACTACTAAAACATACTCAGATTATACTGTAGTATGTTGGTGGGGAGTAACTAGGTCTAGTGAATTAATACTACTTGATGCGATCATAGGCAAGTGGGAAGTACCAGAGCTAATACCAGCAGTAAGGGATTTCTGGAGGAAACACAAGAAGTTTAACAGGATGCAACCTACCATGAGCCCTAGGGCTATGTACATGGAAGACAAATCCAGTGGCTTGTTTCTTAACCAACAATTTATAAAAGACGGTACAGTGAAAGTCAAGAAAGTACCTAGAGATGGGACTGCTAATAATGACAAGTTTACTCGTTTCCTAAATACTATTCCTTACTTTGAGTCAGGGAAAATACTTATACCTAGGAAGCATAAACACACTGAATATATCGTTAGAGAACTACTAGGACAGAGTGAGTACGGGTCTGCGACTGGCCATGATGATGTGGCTGATAATTTTGCTGATGCCGTCACTGTTGTGTGGGCACAACAGATGATGACTTACGAGTCTTGGAGTTAAAGGATTGCTAATAGGCCAAAAACCTACTAGGAGTAAGGGAGGTAGAAATACTTCAAATTTCAACAAGAAAGGAAATAATTATGTCACAAGACAGACGAGTACTAATAAGAGGGAAAGTAAAAGAGGGTATGGTAGATTTAGGAACAACTAATAAACTAGCACTAACTCACATTCTCTCTATAGTATTTTACGATGACGAAGAAGCACTACCCGAACATGCTGTGGATAAAGCTAACATGTCAGGTAGTATTCACTTCTCTGCCTCGGAGACAGGAGTGGAATATACCCCACTTAATAGCCCAACAATAACTTTAGGAACTACTGACTACGAAAGACCAGTTGCCTTTGGAAGTTATGCAAAGTTCCGTATGGATATGTCTAGTGTGGCGGGAGCTACCCATTACATAGTTTGCTTAGTAAGTGCAGGAGGAGTGTAGTATGCCATTACCAAGTTTTGGAAACGAAGAAGCTGGCACAACTACAGGCACTGAAATAGAGGCTACCCTAAACGAGATACTAGAGACAAGGTTGAAAGTTTGGAGCTACAAAGACGCAGATTACTTAACTCAAGCGACGGCACTTCAAGTGCCACAAAACTTTCCAGCCCCTGTTGATTTGTTTGCAAACTCTATAATGGAAGCAAACATTTACGGGTCTATCGAGAACGCGGGCGCTTTTTCTGTAACCTTAGATTCTATTATAGAGGTCACAGTAAGTCTAAAAGTTGACCCTCAAGCCTCAAGCAATAACTACACGTTATATGTTTTTAGTGTTTCAGGGGAGTTTAGTATTAGGGCAGCTAGTGTATCAACTAGCCGTATAGATCAAGGGCAAACTTTAGACTTCGTTTTTCCAGCATTCAAAGTAGAGGAATCGCATGTTACTAGTGGTATCAAGATAGTCTTAAACGACTATGATAGCACCAGTAGTAGTGCCGTGTATGACGTAAGAGCAACAATAAAGAACCTAGGGAGATCACTTTGAATAAAATATACCTTGAAAATAAAAATATAATTGTTAGGAATGAAACAACGGATTTAGTTCTAACATCATTAGATATATTCAGCTTCAAGTTCTCTGACATTATTGCAGGTGAATCCACTCCTGCTTTGTTGTTAAGCGATGGATTTAACGTAGAGGTAATTGCTAAGTTTTCTGAATCTTTAGACTCAGACGGCAGTACATTTGCAAGCATTGAGGAAATGAAAAATTACCTTTCCAACCTTTGCAAAAGATCACCAAACTTAGGCACGAATATTCGCTTAGATAATATTGAGCTATCAAACACTGGCTCACATCTAAAGATGGTCAACTTAAACACTAACGAACAGTCATTTCTTGTTCAACAAAGAGTGGACCCCATCCTAGGTACTACCAGTGTATACTACACGGAACATACGGCAGAGGTACAGCATGAAGACGCAAGTAATGCGTACCAAAGTTTGGATGTACATAGTATAAATGGTAACCAAAACGCGTCAGGACGATACGCCTTACCAATTGATATTCAAGCGGTACAAAACACTTTTGTGCATGAATACAGAAGTAAGCTAAACACTAGCATTGAAAATCTTAACATTAAGATTTTCAATGTTACTCAGTCACCTGAAAGTATAGACAACTACAGAGTGTTATCAGGGGCGGGAGTTGTTGCAGGTTGGTATATCTCAAAAAGACCTTATTGGACACTAAACAAGCAGTCCACCATTGACACGGGAGCAGGTCATTTTATAGATAGTGGCGATGCATCTTTGCCATTTGACGAGGGCTTTAGTTTGAGTGCAGGAGGCTATTATAGATTTGTAATCTCTGGCGACAACAACTTTGAATTGCAAGGTATTGCAGGAGCACCAAGCCCTTTTGGTGGCACTCAAAACATACCTTACATAGAGCGTTCTTATACTGGAGAAACCGAGGTAAACGTCAAGACAGAAGGTGCAAAAACGCACACCTCAGCCTTAGACTTCTACAGAGATGGTACAAACACTTCTATAATACTAAGTGATGGCGAAAACTACAATGTCAATACCATCAAAGCAATAGAAAGTAGTGGGACAATTGAGATAGTGTCAGTTGATACAGATGTTAGTATCACACACTATAAACAAATTAATCACGACTTAGTGACAATTGCAGGCACAAGTGCAGGCACAAGTGTGCAGGCAGTTGTCAATGCGCTAAATGGATTGTTTGCAGTGCAACCTCTGGGCTTGGGTGGTGATTATATCAGTACTTTGCCAACACTCGATGGTGTAGATGTCACAAGCAACTTTGCGGAAGGTCAGAATCCTGTTGGTGATAGTATCTATTCCGTGGCAACGGCAACGGGACAGCACGATGCACGAGTATGGTCTGATGAGACTATTGATAGTGTAGGTGAGTTTTACGAAGTTAAGATAACTGGACGTGGACAGTTCATGTTGGGGCTCTATTCCGTAGCTGATGGCGACCTAACAGAGATTCAAAACAATACTGGCAACGGCCATACAGGCTATAAGTGGGCTAATGCCTTCTACAACTATGGTTCTTACATAGCGCCTTGGACAACTTATGGCTCTAACTCCAGCTTGTCGTACGGCCCAGGATGGCAAACAACAGCACAGATGATGCGCTATAATGCGATTGTTCAAGATAATCTTGAGAACGCTAATCCTGCGAACCCAGCTTTATTTAAAGTAGGTATCAACGCGCAAGGCTATATTGCTGTTTATTACTTTGATGAAGGCAGGACTAACGAATATGTAATGACGGCTAGGAGTTCTTACACCCTGCCTTCTGGTGAGTATGGCTTAATGGTTAAGTTGGTTAATGGTGCAGTTCAGTTGGCAGAAACGCCAAAACGCACAGCAGTAGACCCTACAGCGCCTGTATTGACTTACCACTTTATTGAGAGTCCGGATGATGTTTTCCAGTATCCTTTATTTTCTACAGAAGAAGAAGCGAATTATTTTGATAGCGTAAACGGTGGGGCAGGTACAAGTCATACCCATACATTTGCAGATGACCTAACGGCCGCAACATGGTACATGCCTGATAATGGTGGAACTATGACGGCAACGAGCGCACCAGCCGACACTATTGACGCAACTTATAATGAAATTTCTAGTTTAACGGATGCAGATTTAGTACCCACAATGTTTGCAGCTAACAACATCACACAGGAAGAAGCAACGAGTGTAAATATACAAGTTACGCCAGCAGGTGCTACTTGGTCATCTTCTGTAAATATAACCCCTGCTGGTAGTGGGTTAGTTTATGATGGCAGCAGTTTGATACAAGGCACCTTAGCAGATGTTGGAGCAGATACGGTTTACACAGTAACTGTAACACGCGCTAACTCTTACGGTAGCTCTGTAGGTACAATGACTATTACAGCAACAGATGTACCCGTTGTAAGCTCTTTATTAACGCCTTGGAGTAAAGCAGTGGTTATTAATGGAGCGAATGAGTATTTAATGCAAGTAAGTAACAGCAATTCATTTAACATCATGAACATGGGTGGTATGAATAATGATGTGTGGGGTGCTAATAATGGTAAGACTTCTACAGATACAGATGCCAGACCTTGGAGTATTTCGCAAGTAGTTTACATTGATAACTCTAAGCCTCAATGTTATTTTTCGCAGGCTGAGAACTATGATAATGATAGAATCTCTTTAAGCACTCACGAAACTGGAGCAGGCTCTAAGATAGAATTTTATTGGGGTCGTTCTACTGGTACAAACGGAGCGAACAGTAATGGGTGTCAGTTCTTATTTGATAAGCCTGCTGATGGTTGGTATGGTTACTACATAGATACTACGGGTTTTAGACCTAATCAAACTCAGTCAACTGTGTCGGCTTTAGCTGATAACTTCAGATTTAAGCAGGTTGATTTAGTGACAGGAACGGTAACTGATGTTACTGGTACTTGGGCGATAGTAGGTGACGGTAGATTGAATAGAGGACTTAACGGTGACTTCTACATTGGTAGAGAGTCTGGCAGTCAGCCATTCAATAGCAATCAGTCTTTGAAAGTAGCGTCTACATTAATATCTACACTAAAAAGAGATTTCTTACTTCCAGATGATACAGAAATATCTATGCAAGTAAGAGACCCTCAGCAATGGGTTATTGATTATAGGGACGGAACTCAGCAGAGACTAGCATACAATAACACCCCGTATGCTTTTGATACATATCCTGAAAGATGTGTGTCCTTGTGGTTAATGGGTGATGGCGCTGGTGACAGTTATTCTAATAATGTCAGGAATGACGTTAAAACTGCTGACCAAAACTATACGATGTTAAGACTGCAAAATATGTTATCTAACGATATTGAGACTGTGAGTATAACGGGCTTAAGCTAAAATGGCGCGCGCTTTGACTAATTTTAAAGCGCGCTATGCAGTAGAACATAGCGGTGATGCAAGGATTATAACAGGAGCAATAAATGAACGATGTAACAGGAGGTATTATTGTGGCAATACCAGTAGCAAATGAACTGACAAACCAAGGTGTGATATCTGCCCTATCTTTGGAGAATGCAGTATTGCTTGGTATGACATTCGGTGCTTGGTTTAAAGTAGGAATGACAATAGCTTTAACTTTACTGATAGTAGAGCGGGGGCTATCTATTTACTTAAAATGGAATAACAAATAATGACTAACGATATAGAAAAAGCTAAGGTAACATTGGCAGATAAGAAGCCAAGAACACTTTCTCTATTTGATGGTCTATCTAATTTAGCAACAGGTCTGGGTGGAACTAAAGACAAAGCTAGTCAGAATGTATGGACACACTCAGGAGCAAACTATGATCATGTAGCTCTAAGTGTAAGATACCGTGAAGATTGGCTAAGTCAAAAGGTGTGCCAAATAGTACCGCAAGACATGACTCGCGAATGGAGGAAGTTCAAATCAGAATCAGCAGAACAAGCTGACCAAGATTTCGAGGTTGCTAAACTATTCCGTGAAGCATACAAGTGGGCTAGGCTGTATGGTACGAGCTTCATCGTCTTGGATATAGATGATGGACGCTCTACTGACAAACCTGTAAACTGGAAAAATCTAAAACCAAACTGCTTGCGTTCTATGCACGTAGTTGACCGAACACGTATTGTAACTTTGGGTGAGATAGACCAAAAACCAATGAGTGCTACGTTTGGTATGCCAGATCACTACCAGTTTGTAAACACTACTGACCCAATACATAAAGATAGACTAATTCGTTTTGAAGGTACCGAGTTGCCTATCTACGAAAGACAGAGAAACTTATGGTACAGTGACAGCATACTAATACCACTAATGAAACAGATTGATAACTTCCACACTACTAGCTTTGCTGCGGCTCAGATGGTACAGGAAGCTAACTGTGATGTCATTAAGGTAGATGGACTAGCTGACATACTAACGTCTGACGAAGGGACTAATGCTATGATAGCACGTTTCGCAGATTGGAAGACTATCAAGTCTGTGTTTGGTGTATCTATACTAGACGCAAACGAAGAGTTCGACCAGAAGAAGATTCAACTCTCAGGAGTTAAGGATTTAATCTGGGAATACTTAAAGATGGTTGCTGCATCTGTATCAATACCAGCAACCAGATTTCTATCAGCCTCACCTGATGGAATGAATGCTACTGGTGAATCAGATTTAATTAACTACATCGAGACTTTACAAGGACTACACAAAGATGTGTTTGTACCAAGACTTGGTGTAATTGATAAACTACTAGCTGCACATTATGGGCTAGAGGAAGATGAGTTCGATTATGAATGGAACTGCATCTTCCCAGAGTCTGCTGCTCAGAAAGCTGTACGTATGAAAGACAAGGGAGAATACTTAGGAAACCTTGTTGAGAAAGGTGTACTTTCCAGAGAGTCGGCTCTAGCAGAAATAATAGCTTACGGTGGAGTTAACAAAGATGCCACTGTAGGTGATGACCCTAATAAATTACCACAAGGAACTAAAGATGCAAAGTAATATTATTAATCACAACTTACTAGTTATTGATGAAGCCTTAGTTGGCGTTCAACTATCTGATCGTATCAGTGTACCAACTCAGCGTACAATTACTGATGCAGGCCAGATGCACGTACCATGCAGGTTTGCACGTACTGGTACTCAGCAATATACTGCTGGACAACTTGGTCTAGTCGACAAGAATCCAAAAGAAATTGTAACTGTGTACCGTGATGAAGCTGATGTGTTTGACCAAGCCTCTATGGAATCTTTCCGTAGTGCTCCAGTCACCATTGGCCACCCTAAAGATGTGAATGGTAGCCCCATCGCATTATCAGCAGTAAATGCCAAAGACTTACAAGTTGGTATGCTTGAAGGCATGCCAGCTCGTGATGAAGACACTCTTGGTGGTGTACTAGTTATTACTGCCCAAGAAGCTATTGATGCTATCGAAGATGACCAAGAGTTATCGGCTGGCTACATGTGTGACATTGAAGAAATCGACGGTAAGCTTTACCAACGTAACATTCGTGCTAACCATATTGCTATTGTAGCAAAAGGTCGTGCAGGTGCAAGCTGTCGTATCTCAGATGAAGCTCTTGATGTTCAAGATGCTGTAAGTCTTGTTGATGCACAAGCAGAAGTAGTTGCGTTGCAGGCTGGGCTAGTAGACGCATTGGATGCTGTAGAAGTACAGAAAGAAATGGTTAAAGAACTAAAGCTAACTGCTGATGAAGCAGAAGTAGAATTAGCAACCATGTCTAAACAGTTAGAAGATGCATTAATAGCTGCAAAGCAAGGTGTAGTAGAACGCTGTGAAGCAATCGAACAAGCTAGACTAATTGCAGATATGCGTGACTTGGGCGACAAGTCAGTGCAAGAAATTAGATTATTGGTTGTAGCAGATCAGTACCCTGAGAAAGACCTAAGTGTAAAGTCGGAAGCATTCATCGAAGCTATGTTCGAGATGTTGATTGACCAAGCCAAAGGTGAAACACCAATGAGTAAGTTAATGAAGACTCAGGCAACGCATGTAGTAGTAGATGCTAAGCCTGTAGACAAAGTAGCAGAAGCTCACAAAAACATGACTAAGCGCCAAGCTAGTCTATTTAATAAAGTAATTTAAAGGAAAAATTAATGCCTATTCAAGATTTCAATATTTACACTCAAAACGGTTACGCTGGTGACTTAGTAGATTCAGCTCCAAGAGTTATTCAAACTGGTGTACTAGTACCGAATGCAGCTGGTGTTGCAGATGCTGGCTTTGGTGTAGCTATGTTACGTCAATTAACTGGTACTCCTGTCGAACGCGGTGTAGAGTTAGGCGGTTCAGCTAACGTATATGCTATTGCACAACGTGAGTACAACCATGAAGCTAGTACTCGTCCAGCTAAAACAGGAACTGGTGCTTGGGCTTATCATGAAGGTGAGTCAGTATCACTTATTCGTGAAGGCTACTTGTATGTTCAACTTGGTGGTGCTGCTGGCATTGCTGCTGGTGATGTGTTGCATGTAGTAACTGCCACTGGTGAGTTTACTAAAGATGCCGTTGCTGCTGGAACTGTAGCATGTACTAACGTAGTAGCAGAAGAAGCTGCTATCGCTGGTGATGTATTCAAAGTACGTATTGATATTACAACTAGCTAATTGCTAAACTTATAGGCTAGGATGGCCTAGCCTATCTTTAATTACAAAATTATTAGGATTAATAAAAACATGTCAAAAATTATCAAAACCTTTGCAATCGACGAAGAAACTCGTACTTTACTAACTGATCAAGAATTAGTAAGCTTTACTATTACTGATGCAGTTGAAGACTTAATCAATCGTGGTGTGTTATTATCGGATGATGAAGGTGTATTCTTCCAACGCCAACTTGAATATATCCAAGCAGAAAGCTTTGACGTATTGTACCCTGACTTAATGGGTCGTTCAATCTTCCCACTTAATACGGAAGGCGGTGAAGGTATCAACATGATTACTTACCGTTCTTACGATAAGCGTGGCGAGACTGCAATCATTGCTGGCAAAGCAACTGATTTACCTCGTGGTGATATTAGCGGTGAAGAGTACTCAATCACTGTTAAGACCTTAGCTAATGCTTTCGGTTACTCTCGTCAAGAGTTAGCTGCTGCTAAAGTAACAGGTATGCCTTTGGAAGCTCGTAAGGCAGAAGCTACTCGTCGTTCTTACGAAGAGAAAGTAAATCAAATCATCTGGTTTGGTAGCCCTGAAAATAAGTTAAACGGCTTATTCGATGGTCCAGTAGGTGCTCCTTGCCTTACCATTAAGAAAACTGCTGTTGCTGCTGGTGCTGCTGGTGGTACTAATTCTACGTACTGGAGAAACAAAACTCCTACAGAAGTTATTCGTGACTTAACTGATGCTTGTTCTCAGATGTATGTAGATACTAAGAAGTTATTCCGTCCTGACACTATCTTAATGTCAGTAGAAGATAAGTTGTACTTAGAAAACACTGTTCGTAGTGATCAATCAGATATGTCAATCTTGTCTTGGTTCTTAGCTAACAACAAGTTCATCAAGTCTGCTGATCAGATCAAAGACATTAACGAATTAGAAAACATCTACCCAGCTACAGTTGGTGGTACTTTTGACTCTACTGGCAATCAAGTTGGTGGCTTCACAATTGTTGCTTCTGATGCTAAGAATGCACGTATTCGTGAACCTTTCCCGTACATGCACTTGCCTGTTCAGTACAAAGGCTTAGAGTTTGAAATCAACTGTTATGGCCGTTTCGCTGGTGTTGAAATGATTCGTCCAGATGCTTTCCAGCATTTCCTTAACATCTCTGGCTAATCTAGCTAGTACCCATGAGCCTACTTATGTGGGCTCCTTTTTTACCTACCTTATTGGAATTAAAATGAAAATTAAAAGTAACTTAGTATGCAACGTAAGCCTTATCAATAGCGGTCATCGCATCACTGTACCTGCAAGCCCTTCTATCTTAGAGTTAGATGACTCTATATTTAAGAAGTTTGTACCACAACTAAATGAACTAGTTAAAGAAGAAGGTGCTAGTTGGGTTAAACAACCTGCTAAATCTGCCGAAGAAGTAGCTGCTAATAAGGCTGCCGCTTTACTTGCTGCTAAAGAATTAATCTCCAAGAGTGATAAGTAATGGCTGATGTAGCACAATTCAAAGCCAGATTCCCTGAGTTTGACAGTGCTACAGACTTAAGGGTACAACTGTTCTTAGATGATGCTGCCCTAATAATGACCAGTGCAGGTAAGTGGTTGACCTACTATGATGTAGCTCAACTGTACCATGCAGCTCACTTGCTAGTGGCAGCAGAGGCAACTGAGTCTGGTGATTTTAGTCCCATATCTCCTATAAAGGAACAGGAGGTAGATGATGTAACTATCAAAAGTGCAGTGTCAGATTCTAAGGCCAGTGAAAGCGATCTGTATAGTTCATCTTACGGTAAGCGTTATGTATTCTACAGGAAGATATGCCTTACAGGTCCTAGAGGAGCATAGCAATGGCTAACCTAAACATGAGGAGGGCCTTCAATAGTAAGATGCTGACTAAGTTAGTACGCTTTAGTATTGAAGAAGGTTCCTTTGATGAACATAATAACTGGGTAAAAGGAGCTACTACACAAAGTAACATCTGGGCAGTTATGATTTCTGGTAACAAATTCTCCCAGTTTGAGATTGGGCAGGCTATACAATCGGAAGATGGTGGCATTAGAATTAGTGACTATAAGTCTATACACATAACCGACAGGTTTGACTTGGAGCTTGGAGATAAGCTAATGTATAAAGGAGATTACTTTAACGTACTCCAGAGGTCTGATGAAGCTGAGTACAACTATAGAGCCTTCCTAATAGAGAAATCAGAGGGATGGAAACCATGACACCTGATAGAGTAGATGTAATGGTTTTGCAGAGGATGGTGGATAATATGGTAGGAATACCTAAGTTCTCTTATCCTGCAAGACAGCATGATGCAAAGAAGCCAGAAGGTGAATTTGCTCACATAAGAGTTTTAGAAGAGTATCAAGAAGGCATACCAGCCCAAAAGATATTCTCTCAAGACGAAGAAACTACTACATACCGAACCTACAGCCTAGTAAAGATCAGAGCTAGGATAGGAGTAGTAGAAACTACAGGCATACCTTCAAGCAAGATTATGAATGGTTGGACTTCCGAAGCTATGAAAGCAATTATGATGGAGACAGGGTATGGCTTTGTTAGATGCACTCCCTTGTCATCAGAAGATGCTAAGCTAGAGAAGGAGTGGGAATACCGTAAAGGTTTCTCAGTAGAACTATATGTAACTCGTGTCTACGAGGAAGTAGTAGGTAACATTAACATAGTAAATATCACTGGTAAATTCATACATCAAAATATGGAAACACTGGTACTTAATATAAACATACCTTAAATAGGAAAATAAAAATGGCAATTGAAATCACAGAATTTGCTAACGTATCCATTTCAGTATCACCTTCTGGTGTAGCTGGTGGTGACTTCGGCATCCTAGGATTCCTAACAATGGAGGAAGGAGTTATTGGTTCGGCTGAACGTAGTCGTGCATATTCCAGCCTTGCAGGAGTACAATTAGATTGGGACGATGACAGTGAAGTAGTTAAAGCTGCTATATCTTTCTATGCTGCTACCCCTACTCCAACTGACTTCGTAGTATTCATGTGCTTCGAGGCAGAACAAAAAGCAACATTATCTGGTGGTGGTCATGACACTATCGCAGAGCTTATCAGTATTACCGATGGCAACTTTGCAATTACAGTTGATGGTACAACAACTTCTATTGCTGACCTTGACTTCTCTGGCGTAACTACTGAGGGTGGTTTTGATGCGATTGCTGTAGAACTAGGTTCAGCAATCAATTCAGGAAGTTCACCTACAGTAGAAGTGACGCATACTGGCCACGGTTTCCAAGTCAAGTCAGTAGTATCTGGTATTGCATCAACAATCTCTTTTGCTGATGGCTCAACTGGTATAGGTGATAGTGATGCTGCTAGTGCTCTTGGTCTAGGGCAGCATCAAGGTAAAATATCTGCTGGCCTTGCTGCTGAAACTCCAGTACAAGCACTAGGTAAGATTATTGCAACAGGTGTTGAGTTTACTGGCTTAGTTACTCACAAGAAGTACCGTGATGTATTGTCTGGTAGTACTGGCAATACTACGCTAGATATAGCTAGCTGGGCTGAGGGTGCTAAGAAGATTTTCTGCAACACCTCTAATGACTTAGGAGTTTTGGATAAAGAGGATAAATCTGACATCATCTCGTTATGTATGGGTAAGACTTTACGCTTTACACTAAGTACTTTCAGTAAAGATGCAGCACAGTACCCATCTGCTGCTGTGTTTGGTCGAGCTGCCTCTGTAAACTTCTCAGGGGTTTCAACTACGATTACTTTGAACTTGAAGCAAATCCCTACCATCACTGCCGAAGACCTAACTCCTGGTGAGTTCGCTAACTTACGTGCTAAGAACGGTTCTGCTGTTGTACGTATCGGTAAGACAGTCAATGCTTACTCAGATTCTCGTATGGGCAATGGTTCATGGTTTGATACTACTCACGGTTTGTTATGGTTAGAAAATCGTTGTGAAGTTGATATGTTTAACTTACTATACCAAACTCCAACTAAGCTACCTTACACACAGGCAGGTATTAACGTAACTGAGGCAACTCTGGAACGTAGCTTAAAAGCTGCTGTTAATAACGGCCTAGCAGGTTCAGGCTACTTAAAAGATGGTACCTACCTTCCTGATGGTTATGACATTACCGCAATACCAATTGCTGATGTGCCGTCAAGTGACAAAGACAACCGCTTATACGCAGGCTTATCATTTAGAATGGTTGGTGCTGGTGCTTTACATGATGTTGTCGTTAATGGCACATTCGCTTAATAATTAATAGGAATAATAAATGTATCAATATAGTTTTGCCAATGTTGACCTTATACTTCAAGTACCAGACTCAACTGGTACTTACACACCTGTATTCGTTACAGGTTTTGGCACAGGTGAGAACCTGATTAACATTGCACGTAGAGCACCTATCGCTACCACCCAGTTTGGTGCGTATGGTGATATGGTTGTATCAATGCAACGTATTAAGGCTGGTGACTTAACCTTCCCAGTTCTAATGAATGCTCCTGAGAACAAGATTTTGCAGGACTACTGCAACTACTTTCAAGATCAGGCAGATAAAGATGGGGTGTTAATCTACCCTATTCAGGCTAAGATGAAAGACAACATGGGTAAGGATGAGGCAACCCTAGACAATGGTGTAATTTTAGCAATCCCAGCTATCTCTCGTGGACAAACCATGAACACTGTTAATTGGGTTCTTACTTTTGAGAACATAGATATTCGTCGTAATATTGGCGATGACTCTTCAAACCTCGGCGCACAAGTATAACCAATAGCTCTACCTTAAATTAAAGGTAGGGCTTTTTTATTTGTTAATTAATTTCTAAGAGAGAACAACATGAAAGAATCATATAGTGGCACACTAAAAAGTGGCCAAGAAATATACATACCAAACTGGCCTGTAGCAGTAGCATTAGAAAACTTGTCTTTGGTAGGTAAACTACTAAGCTCAGAGAGCGTAATCCGTATCTCTGAGTTAAATGTAGCTGCTGCTGTTGTGGCAGTGATGGAGTGTGCAGACCCCAAACGAGCCTCAGCTATGATAAGACATTTTGTATGTCAAGTACGAATTGATAATAAGAAGATAGAATCTGGTACAATAGATGATATGTTTATGGGTGACTTACACTTAGTAATAGAATTATTTGCTCATGTAATTCATAGCCAGTATGCTGATTTTTTCAGCTTAGGTTTAGCAAAGGAACCCTCTCCAGAGCAGTAATCTCTGGTGAGCAAACTAGTATGCCTGTTGATTATAGCAAGATTTATCCTATGCTAAACGGGTACTTAGTAAAACCTTTGTTAGTAAATCCTCCGCTTTGTACCTTAAAAGAGTTACAAGACGGAACCTATACTATATACGATCTGGAAATGTTTCACCAAATCCTAGAAATTAAAAAGCACATGGTACCTCCTAGTTCTAATGGAGGCGACTAAGGAGTAAGATATGTGGGATGATTCAATACAAGACAATGAGCACGAGGACCCAATTAATAGTTGGGAAGAAAATGAGCAAGGAGAATCACTTGCTGGGCTAACGATACATGAGAGCTTAGCTGAAGCACTAGGAAGCTCAGAAGAGGATGCTGCGGCTGACGCATTCTTTAGAGAAATGGATTCTACCAAAACCCCTAACCAACAATTTAGGAGTGGTATTAGGTGGGGAGATACCCCAATCAGGCAAACACTAGATGGACTAAGGGGTGAGCATAAGGAAGACATACTAAACTACCTAGGAGGAAAAGCAAGTGATCGCACGATTGATAACTGGCTAGGAAGCTATGGAGAAAGAGGTACAGGACCACTTGATGAACAGTTAGCTTACAAAATCTCCCAAGGTGAGGCAGACCTAAACCATCCAACGCACCTAATGGGTGGTGCTACCATAGCTACCTTACAACTTGGTAGGATAGAAGGAGTAGACCCCAAGATAGCAGCCGGAATTAAGGCAGTATTAAACGAGCAACCTGTAGAGGGTATTGGTCGTATAGATGCAATGGCAGCTCGCGAGTCGTTCGCTGAGATGACAGGAATGGAGCCGTCACAGTTTGCTAACCTAATAAATATAGATGGGTTTAACGCGGCAGAAGTCCCACTACCTAGGTCGAATCAAGACCTTAGAACAGTTGTGTCTATGTTGCAGAATACTGCTGGTGAGTACATAGATAAAGGACCTGGAGGTAAATTAGAGAACCACCACCAAAACTTTACTAAGCAAGAGAAAGCTGATAAAGAGATGTATGATTCTATTGCAACTGTAAAGAGGTTGGCAAATAGGTACATACACCCAAACACTATTGGTACTAAGGTAGAGGGAGCTAGGCGTGAAGCCCTAGAGAGTTCAATAACTGGAAGGCTTAGGGATGGCAAGTGGGGATTCAATACTAGTAACATACTAGCCCTACCTAACGAGACTGGTGTGTTGGGAATAAAGCGTACTCAAGGTATCTGGAAAGGTGTGACAAATCAAGGTACTGCTGAGGACAGACTATCAGCCAGTAAGTACAACGACTTGTATGAGACATTCATGGATGGGCAGAAAACCAAGTTCATTAGGAATAAAAAAGGACATAAGGTATTCAAGAAAGGAGTAACAGAAGAACAGAGGAAAGCGGTATTGCGTGGAACTCCCTCACTGTACAACTCCATATATAACGTCCCACTAACTAAGGCAGAGAAGAAAAGTCTTAGTGCTAGTGAGATGGAAGGTATGGCAGAAGACAATAAGATGAAAATGAAGCTTGACATTAAAGCAGCCCACAAAGCTAGTGCTGTGTTTAAGAGTCAGCTTAGTACTGTAAGTCTAACAGGTGAACAAAGTGATACGGAAAACATTCGCAACCTAGCTGCCGAACAGGACAAAGATTGGGGTGCTGCTGTTGACTCAGAGACTAGAGTAACTAAGAAAGTACTTGTATCTGCGGAAGCTCATAACGCAAGAGAGAGGAAGGCATACCAAGAAAGGCTAGAGTTTGGGCCTACTAATGTTGGACCTAATATATACCAGTCTGGATTGATGCAAGAGACAGTGGATGTAGGAGGCTCAGAGAGAGGTGGGTTCTACGGAAACAGCATAATGTCAGAACAGCAAATCTTTGTAGAAAAAGCTCGTGAAGAAGAGGAAGAGAAGAAGATCGACACTAGTGGTGACATAAAGCAGGGTACAGATGCTTGGTTAAGACTACGTGAGGGTAAGATTACTGCCTCTGCTGCTGCTGGACTATTAGCAGTAGATGGTATTGAAGAGAGAGCACTAGCCCTAGCTGAGGAAAGGCTTGGGGAGAAGAAGAAGTTTGAGGGCAACTCCGACACTCGTGAGGGGAATGAAGGAGAAGCAAAAGCAGTTAAAGCTTTTATGGCAAAGCACGGGAGAGGCCTAACTTTCAAGGAAGCTTTCTTTGAAACTAATCCAAATCACGAAGGCTTTGGTGTGTCTCCGGATGGTAGGATGTATCATGGCACAAGCTCAGACGAGGAGAACTTTGTTGGACCTAGGCAAAGTGCTGGATTGTTGGAGGTTAAGTTCTTAGGTTCTGGTGGTATGGATGAAGCTATTAAGACATATACACCACAAGTGCAAATGCAGATGGCCATTGCTGGTGAGAAAGAAACACACTTCTACGCACTTGACAAACAGACTGACGAATACGTGTATAAGCTAATAGAAGCTGACCCAGCTATGCAAGCTGAATTACTAGCGGCTGGTGAGGCTGCACTGGATATGTCAGAAGACTTAGACTACAGAGGAGTACAAGCCTTGAGAAACAATATTACAAACAGAAAAGCAGAAAGAAAGATAGCGCGAGAAGAAGCAAGAATTAAGAAAGCTGCTGATAAGGTTAAGGCTAAGGCTGATAAGGCTAAGTCTAAGTCCAATGTAGATGCTAAGAACGGTGTGCATTCTAAAGCATTTAGTGAAGATACAGATGACAAAGAAGTCCCTATGACTCCTTTTGATGATTCAGATAGTGAAAGTGATCAGTTAGAAATGTTCTCTGTTAGTGGCGAACCAGAGCAAATGGACTTCTTCGGTAAGGACCTACCCTCAGAGGATGTAGTATCTGATACTGTAATAACAGAAAGGAAGAAACTAAATCACGCAACACGAGTAGATAGAGCTGATAGGACTAATAGGCTAAACGATATGAGTGATGCCCAGCTTAGAAGTCTCAAAGCAGATACACTACCTATCAGTGATATAGAAATTAAGAAGCCTGTAACTGGGGAAGATCAGGCAAGTGCCAAAAATGCTTTTAATAATACTAATGACAGGCCAGCCTTTGGAGATGCAGAGGATAATGATGCTAGCAAGAACATGTCAGACTACTACGCAAAAGCACAGAAAGACTCAGCAAAAGCTACTAAAGATGCGACGAAGAGTATGCAGGAATTTAGTAAGGAATTAAGAAGTGCGGCAGGTGTATTAGGAGAGCTAGGTGGTATTGTAGTAAGTGGTAACACAAGTGCTATGGATGAAATCAGGATGGCTGCCCAGACTGGCCAATCCGTAGAAGAGCTACGCGGTACACGTAGAGCACTTACAAAAGGTGGATTAAGTAAAGCTGGAGCGGAAGGTGTACTTACGTCTGCTGCAAGACAAGCTTTGACGTTAAACAATGAAAGAGATACGGAAAAAGAAGTTAGACGGCTTCACGAAGAGCAAAGCCTATCTAACAGGACAGCAGTCCTTACCATGAACTTACCATCAGCAGTAGAGTTTCAAGGGATGAAATCTAATCAGATTGCTCATTATTGGGCTACTCAGATGGTAGGTATGTCTCCAGAAGATAAAGCTTACGTAGCTAATACCTTAGCGAGGATGCCAGACTTAGCTGCATTTGATGGCGACCCAATGAGCCTACTTACGGAAAACCACTCAATTAATAAAGAGGGAGCCAGAGACGCTTACACTGGTATTAATTTGATTGATAACTTAATTCAGGATGGCAAAGAATCAGTAGGCTCAATGGGCTTTACAGCTGGTTTACTAGGAGCAGGTGGGGTTGCTATTGGTGGCATAGCTAATTCTCTCACTGGTGGGTTACTAGCACCTAAAATACCAGCAGCAGTTAGCAAAGCTGGGGCATTTTTAAGTAAAGCTAAGACTGTTGGACCAGCTACAGCTAATATGGTCAAGAATGCAACTAATGCAACTGTAAATGTAACTGCTAATGCTGCAAGTAAAACTGCTAATGCTGCTATGAAAAATTCTAATAAGGCGGTTACGGCTATTAAAGGATTAGGTGTAGGAGCTAAGGTTACACCTGTTGCATTGGCTACAAGCTTAGCTCCTATGGCTATTAGACACTATGGTGAAGTTGAAGATGATGGAGGCCTTGCAGATAGTGCATTAGATGTAATGGAGTTTGCTTCCTATGCAGCTTCTGGTGGTGCAGCTATCGGAGCAGCTATCGGAGCATTCGGTTTTGGTGTTGGGGCAGTTCCAGGTGCTATGATCGGTAGTGCTATTGGTGGTGTTGGCGGTGCTGCTGTTGGTGTTGCTAATGAAGCGTGGGAGTGGCTAACTGATGATGATGATGTTGTACCTAGCTCTGACATCGGTTATATGCCATCACAAACTTCACAGCAAGGTGCAAGTAACCCAATAGTGAACGTAGAAGTAACAAATGAGATCTCACCAGACTTAATTAAGACTACTACTAACGTAAATGGTGACTTGAATATAGATGAAGAAGCTACCTCTAGTGCAGGATATAAGTAATGGCTAAGATTAGTAAATTTGGGCAATATGTACTATTGAAAGTACATGAGATGGATGGCAAGGTACATGGCAAGACACTGTTTGAAACTGATAGCCTTAAGATAGATTTTGATATAAGAAGTATTAAAGGATGGGAAAGAGCTAAGATCACTTTAACTAACCTATCACCGAAAATTATAAATAAGATCAGCTATGCACAAGATGCCTATGTTACTGTGTATACATCTTTGCATGGGTCTCCTAAAGTGGCGGTCATAAATAGCTTGTACATAAGTAATTCACTTGAGGAGATAAATGTACCAGAAAGTATATTTACTATGTACTGCTACTCTAAACTTCGTAAGTTATACTTGGAGAAAAATATAGATGTTATAACCAGACAACCTAACTTAAAGAAGATTATTAAGCAATGTCTAACTGCTGCTAAGTTTGATGGTATATCAGAGTTCAAACACTTCCCAGATGATATAATATCTCATGCAAGCTATAGGAGAGTGTCCAGAGAACAAGGGACTCTAGGTAGTGTGCTAGAAAGACTTGGGGAGGAGTATGGATTTAATATATACACAGAAAGTAGTACGTTTGTATTTGTGTATAAGGCCAACTTTGCTAATGTAAAAAATACTGATTTCTACAATGCTGCTGGTACTGTTAAGTTATCTACAGATAATATGAGATCTAACCCAAAACTTGGGAAAGGTCAGATAAGTGTAGTATCGAACCTAGATACAAACATTAAACCTTCTGCTATTTTAGATATAACAAACCTACTTACAATAGGTGTAGATTCCCATCAATCTGTACTAGAGCAAGCAAAAGACTTTATAGCAGAAAAGATAGGAGGAAATAGTTTGTATCTAGTCTCTCAAGTACAACACAAAGGCTCTAATTGGGATAGTACTTGGATGACCCAGACAGTAGCATACCCCCCAACCCAAGGAATCACTATGGCTGTTGGTGGGAAATGGTGGACTCAAAGACAATAGCATATCCTCCAACCCAAGGAACCACTATGGCTACTTGGCAATGGTGGACTAACTAAGGAACAATAATGGCAAAACTAACCAAAGCTCAAATAACTTACAAAGTGGATACTGACAATAACCCTTTTATTAATAGTGCAGTGGAATCCGTACTGAGATTCCACTCAGTAGTAGCGGAAGATCACAGCATATCTACTGAGATAACTAAGTTTCCTGTACAGTCAGGTTTTAATATCAGTAATCATGCAATTAAGAAAAACAGGGCAGTGTCTATATCTGGAGTTATCTCTAACCACTTAGTAGTAGGTTCGGAAGAATTACATGAGTATGGTGGAAACAACTCTAAGATTATGTTTGCTACCCTTGAAGGGTTAGTACACCAAGCTACACCATGTGACGTTGTTACTAACTTTGGTGACTACTCTCCAGTAATATTTACTAAGTTTAAAACTAAGCTTGCCGCTGGTAAAACAGATATAATGGAGTTTATTATCTCAGGTGAGGAAGTGCAAGTTGCCGACAGTATTAATGGCCCTACTCCAGCCTTGATAGAATTTAAACCAATTAGTAAAACTAAAAGAAAAAGTGTAGTAGCTAAGCTTACTTCTGCTGGGTTAACTGTAACTGATGATGCAGAAATATCAGAAGCTACAGTTGACTTGAGAGAGGGTTTTCAATGGGAAACCACTGGCACAAATGGTAAGGCAGTAAGAATGACTTACTCTAATGTTGGTTATGACCCTACTACTGAGCAATACCTATATGAAGTTAGCACTAGTGACATAGATGTTGTGCAGGAAGAAGCAAGCTCTAGTATGAATTGGGCTGACTTAATACAGGGCAACATAGGTTTGGAAAAGGGAGCACTGACAGCATCAGCTTGTATCAAGGACGGGTTAATCGGACTTGGTACTGACATAGTGGAAGATACTATAGATACTGCATTAGGCAATCTAAAGAAGACTGTTTATGGTGCAGCTTATGGAATATTTGGAGTAAATGGTAATAAGGAATTTGGACAAGTACTGTTAGCATTGGGGGTGGATTGTATAATAGCTGGAGCTATAGGCTCAGTAAACCCTTCACTAAACCCTGATGATTTCAGTGACAATGACTTACCTACAATTGATGACATATTACTAGGTGCTGCAAAGAGAGGAGATATAGCAACAACTACTTTCCTAAGAGCATCTGCACCAACAACCCTAACTAAAATATCCAGCACAGACAGTGTTAACTTCCTAGAGGATTCACTATGATAATTGATAATCAGGAGATGTCGATAATACTACCTGCACGTATAGTTGAGTACTTCCCAGAAGATCAAACTGCTACTATACAAATCTCAGCTGAAAGTGTGTTCAGCAACTCCGACTTGGTATCACAAACAGCTATACGAAAACCGATTCAGGATGTACCTGTACATACTCCTTCGGGTGGTGGGTGGTCTATGACTATGCCTATAAAGGAAGGTGACACTTGCTTGATGGTATTTAGTCAGGTAGGCTACGACCACTGGCTATACAAAGATAAAGATGTAGCAGGTAAGCAAGCTAACCTACCAAGACCTTGGCTAAGACGCCAGTTTAGTATAAATGATGGATTTGCCTTTGTAGGTTTTAATACAATACCAAGAAGGATAACCGACTACACAACTGATGGAAGCCAGTGGCGTAACAGTAATGCTACTCAGAACATACACCTCAAGGATGATCTATCTATTGAGGTAAACAGCACAACTGTAGTTACTATAAATGCACCTTCGGTTATTGTCAACTGTGATACAAGTGAAGTTAACTGCGGCACAAGGGCAGATGTAACAGCACCAGATGTGAAAGTAGTAGCAGATAACAAGGTTGAAATTGCTACACCACTGGCAGAGTTCTCAACTAATGTAGTAGTAAAAGGTAAGCTAGATGTAGTAGGAGCTACTACTACTAGTATGCTAACATCAGATACATCTGTAAATAGCGTAACTGTTGTTGCTAGTGGGGCAATCTCGGGAGCTTCTATAGCAGTAGGTTCAATGACGTTGGGAGGTGCTTCATTTGGGCCACCAGCAGCAGGAGGAGAGACAGATGTAATAGAAATATCCGGCTCACTACGAGTTACTGGTACACCTGACGTTGCTGGAACCATTGAAGCAATTGGCGAAACCACACTAGGAGTACCATTAGTTGGTACGTACAATGGCGTGTTTGTTGAAGCTGTTGAAACTCACTTACATGTAAGCTCGGCAAGCGGATCTAACTCTGGGCCACCAATAGCACCACCACCACTATAACATAGGAGACTTAAATGTCTATACAAATAGCCCTAGACAAAAACAATGACATCATCAAACTAGATGGTGGAGGTATTGCTAGGGTATCTGATGGGCGCTACACAATCCAACTAGTAAAGAATAGACTACTCACTGTATTAGGTGAGTGGTTGCTTGACCCTACTATTGGTTGGTTGCAAAGTAGTGATCTAAAGAAGGACCCAGACTTGTTTGATTTAGAGTTTAGGGCAAGAAAAATTATACTAGGGACTGTTGGTGTACAAAAGATTGAGACCTTTAGTATGGAACTGAGTCAACGTACACTGACAGTGACTTTTACAGCTACAACAATTTATGGTGGTATAGATTTAACTGTACCTTGGAGTATATAATGGCAGGACTATCAATAGAGGGATTCACCCCTTTAACTGAGAAGGAGATTATAGATAGAATCCATACTAGGCTATTAGCATTTAGCCCTGATATGGATTTAAGTACTGAGTCTCCTGACGGACAACTAGTAGAGATATTCTCGTTTGAACTAGCACAGGCATGGAACGAACTAAGTCAGGTTTTCCATAGCTACAACCCAGACGTAGCTATAGGTGCTGGACTAAGAAACGTAGGAATGATAACAGGTTTACCTTATGGGGCAGCTACTCGCTCTCAGGCAAACGTAGAGCTAGACGGAGTAGCTGGTACCACAGTCAGTGCTGGCTCAGTAGTGGCTGATAGTAATGGCAATGAGTTCGCTACTACGTTTAGTGTTACTTTACCTGCAACTGTGCAAGTAATAGCTACAGTCTCCGGTGGTATTAATACTGACATAGGTACTATCAATACCATTGTAAGTGAGATTACAGGGTGGGATTCAATAAACCAACCTATTGCTGGAAGGGTTGGCGGAGCAGCCCAAACAGATATACAATATAGAAACCTAAGAAACAGGACTGTATTAAGGAATTCTATACCAATAGCCGAAGTATTAAAAGCTAGAATTGTAGAAAAATTAGGAATTACGCAAGTTCTAGTATCTAACAATGATAGTACCATAACATTGGGAGATGGCACACCTGCTAATCATATACAAGTTATGTTAGGAGAGTATGATACTAATGTAATAACTGACGAGGCTATAGCTAGGTTAATCCTTGAAACAAAAGGATTGGGTTGTCTTACGCATGGCACTGAGGAGGTCTTAGTAACCGACACGCAAGGGTTTACTCACCCAATAAAGTTCAGTAAAGCAGTAGCAATCAATGTATTTATAAAATTGGATGTCCTTTTCCTAGATGAAGACTATGCTGGAGCAGTAGAAGCTATCAGGTCTGACTTGCTTAACTACATAGAGAATTTAGATGCAGGAGAGGATGTAGTTTGGTCAAGATTGTTTGGTATCATAACTCCTTACGCTAAGGCCGATGTAAGATCATTAGAGTTATCAATAGATGGTGTAAGTTACACAACAGGCAGCAACGTAGAAATAAGCAGTGCTCTCTTTGCTTTCTCTGAGGCTGGTGATATAATGATAAATACGGTAAATCCATGAATACACTACTAAATGAAAGCCCTTTATTTTTGCCTCAGAAAACATATCCGGAACCAACGGTAAAGGATAAAGGTAATCAAATAATGGAAGGCCTACTACTATCCCAATATAGAGACAGTGCAAACCTTAAAGAATACTTCATGGCATTTATTTCAGAAATGGACTACTTATTTGAGCAGATAGAGGAAGCATACATAGGAAGGTTCCTTGAAAATGCTATTGGTGCTCAGTTGGATGTTATAGGTATTATACTACAACAAACAAGAGCGGTAATATTACCAGTAAGATGGTTTGGTTTCCAAGGAGCATTCTCACATAAGATGGCAGACAAAGCTACTCCAGATGATGGTGGTGTATTTAGGGATGGCAACTTAGGAAACAGCGAAGTAACTCCCCTAGATGACGCAGTTTATCGCAGGTTGCTTACTGTAAGAGCTATAGTTTCAAACAGAGATACAGCCGACTTCGATCTAGCTTACTACCTAATTAGTATAGTATTAGGTAGAGTACCTTCTACCTTAGAAATAAGAGATGAGGAGTCAGATGTAACACCAGCAATACCTAACAAAACTGTAAATTTAGTGTTGTCTGCATCTGATACTACAGATAGAGACTTACAGCTTATTTTTTACATATCTAAATATTTTGTACCAACTGGTATAACTTTCACAATAACACAGGAATAAATTATGACAACTCCTACAGGACTAGAATTAGTTTGGGCTGTATCTGGCGGATATTCAGACCCAGGAGACTCAAAGTATCAGCTAGGTTGGGTAGCGGAAATACCAACCTTCCAGAACTTTAACTGGGTACTACAGAATCTAGATAAGGCTAAGTTGGCTTATGCAGAGAAGGATGTATACCCTTGGCAAGATAAAATTAACTACAAAGAAGGTGCAAAAGTAGTTAGAGGGGAGGTAGTATACACATGTAGAAATGAACATAATGATAGTGTAGGTACTCAACCACAAGACCCAGCCCTAGATAATACTGGCTCGTACTGGGTAAATGGCACTGTATTTAGCAAGGTACCTTATTCTTTTAATGACTTAAACTATAAAGATGGTGTGTACATTAAAAAGGTAAACACCAAAACTGATACAGCTACCGCCAACTGGGAAGGTAACGAACTAACTCTATACAACAACTACTCAGTGATTGCACTAAACACTACTAACACACTAGAGAAGAATTGGGTGTTCGGTAATGTAAAAGGTAAGGTAGTAGTAGTTGATGTTGGTGATAAGAAACGAGCAGACCCGTCTATTGAACTAAAGCCTAGTCCAACTAATACTGCTTACCATGTTTATCATGAAGGTAACAGACCTGCTCAGAGTGATATTGATGGAACTATTCCAGAGAACCCACAGGACAGTCAAGTGTATGGTCGTAAGGACCAGACATGGGTTCCTGTATCATCTTCTCATGTCGGTGAAGCACCACCACCGCCAGTAAATGGCTTAGGTACTGTCTGGTACAACCTTAGTGATGGCACTCTTTACATGGATATTAATGATGGAGACAGTTCACAATGGGTTCCAGCTAGTCCTCCAAATGCACCTAACACTTACAACCCGCCAGCTGTGCCAGATGGGTTTCTTAGTGTTGCAACAAGCCCAATAAACATTAGTGACCAAAAAATGAGAGGGTACCAAGTCTGGTCATCTACACAAAATAGACCGCTCTGGGCTGCTGGTCCTTTACCTACAGACCCTTGGGTTTCCAGTCTTGGATATACAGTAGTACAGCCAATCTAATTATAGGAGCCTAACATGGCTATAAATTTTCCAAATTCTCCAATAAATGGCAACACATACTCTTACGGAGGAACAATATACACATTCACAAAAAATGGGACAGATGTAGGCTACTGGAAAGTACAACTTCCTAATAACTCTGGAATAGCTTCTGTGCAAGAGATCAATGATGGTACAGAACCTGTCAAGTACGTTACACCAGAAAACCTAGAGGACTCTAAGTACAACCAAGGTAATATAAATACTTGGACAGTAGTGGTTTCAAACAGAGCTAGGGTAATAGGAACTACAGGAAGAACTTACTTGTGGTGTCCCGATAACCTAAACCGAGGAAATGGGGCAACTCAGCATGAATACGGCATAGGTCGATCTGATGAGGAAGATCAACTATGCCCTATAATTGCAGGTGTAGGTAGTAGGATAACTGAAATATACATAAATGCAGCAGCAGCAACTGTTAAGAATTGGGACTCGCCTGTTGGACCAACACCTACTATTAAACTAGAACTACACAAGATTAGTAATGGTTCTACTACATGGGCAGCTACCATAGATGTTCAGATAGTAACTACTATAAACTGGATTACCTCTGGTAACAACTTGTCTCAAGATGATGACCAAGGTACACCAGTTGGGTTCACTAGAGCACTGGCCTCTGGACTTAGTATTTCCTTAGATGATGGAGCAGCTTATGGTTTTAAGTTTGTTGCTGATGATGGGCTAAGTAAGATAAATGGTTTAGGTAACTACTCAATCAGGATTACAGGAGATACACAATGATTACTTATATAAGAAATGATAGTGGAAGTTTAATGCTTATAGGGGAGGGGGCGCTAGAGGCTGGAGTGCTTACCTCTGTAGCTGGTGTACCAGAGATTTTCACTAACTATGGAAGGGATATGTATTTTTATTATAATGGACAACAAGTGTCTTTTTATAAGGAAAACAAGTTACCCATCCTAGTATTTGATGAAGATTTCTGGCAAGACCTACTTGAAGTAGTGGCTACCTTGGGACAAGTTAGGGCAACAGATGAAGTTAACTCTGTATACGATACTATAGTGCACCCAACTGACCCCCAAGCTTTGATATTGCAAAGTGGTAATAAACCTCTGGAAGCTTACCCAGCATCGTTACTCTTTAAAACCAGTGACCATAACAATAAAGTAGATTCAAACAGTAATACTAGTTTGTTCTTTAATGGACACCCTATAAATGGTGGATTACCTCCTATAGGGTTAAGGCAAGAGGATGGTACAGCCCTAGTAACTGGTGATCTTAGTGCTTCCTATGAAACTTTCCTAGCAATACTAGCGACAGGCCCTGGTGGTATCCACTACAGAGTGCAGAGTAAGGGTGTTGCTGGAGGAGGAGGTACAGCCCCAGAAACTCAAGAAGACTGGTCAGTTACTGTTAGTAATAGGGCTAACGTAATAGGCCATACGGGTAGAACTTATAAGTGGAGTGCAAATAATTCAAATTCAATACTTGGGTCTACTTCTGACTTGCAAGGTATTCGCAATGGCCAACTGTGCCCACTCAAAACAGGAAAAGGGCAAGTACTAAATCATATAAATATTCTGGCAGCAGCAGCAGCGGTAGATGGAGGAAATAAGGCTGATCAGCTATATATTTCTATAAGCCTGTATAAGTTGACTAGTTCGAATTGGTCTAAGATGTATGATTTTTCTGTTCCAGTCATACATTGGGGCAGAGTAGGTACATATAATAACCTAGGAGGAGAAACTAATGCCCCTGTGTTAGCTGAGTTGGACCTGCGGAATTACGTAAATCCACACACTCTTGAGGATAATATCTTGTATGGTATCCACTTCAACAATAGTGGCGGTACTAGCCACTTAAATGCACTAGGTAGATTCTCTATAACAATATCAGGAGAGCAAACTTGATTAAATTCGTAGGACAAACAACAGGAAGTAGTATATCTCTGGGCTCAGCTACACTGCCCACTGGTGTACCAGTAGTATTGGGGAGTCTAGCAGGTATGTTCTATAATCATGCAGCTGACTTGTACGTGAACCTAACAAAGAATAACATACAACTATACGACGAAAATGTGTCAGTAATCACAGATAGATCAAGTAGTTTCTATCAAGAGTTGACAGAGGCAATTTCAGCAGGCAGGCCTATCAAACCTAAGCTATCAGAAGCCCATCAAATAGCTATGAACTACTTGGAAGAGACTGACTGGTATGTAGAGAGATTAAATGACCCAAGTTCAGGTAAGGAAATTCCAGAAGTGATATTACTTATGAGAGCAGAGGCAAGAATAGTCCTAAGTAGTTAGGGAGCTTGTGTGAGCTTTTCAAGCACTTTATCAGTTAGCGGTATGATTGCTTAACTATTACGATAAAGTGCTTTATAAAGCTTATTTTAGTACCTTTTGGGCTGTTTTGTTGGCGCGATTAGTTGCTGAACCTGTACTATCTAGCCCTATATAAACACTAATAATGCCTTAAATCACCTCTAAGCGGCTTTAAATATAACCGATATAATGGCATAGATTTAGTTTAAATACCTCCATACAGCACTTTTAAGGGGTAGAATAGCACCTTATTAGTGTCTATTATGCTATATGTATTACGGGTATACCTAGATTAATGAACTCTAACTTGCTACTAGCTAGCACCTATGTTAGCTCATTATGGGGAAGAACTTATAAAATATATAGAGAGGCTAGGTAGTTACGATTCAGATGTTAGAAGGTATAGGAAGTTGTTTGCAGTATTACGGGCTTAGTAGATGATTGGTTAGTACAAGCTAGAGAGGCTAGGCAGAGTAGGTAGAATTATAAAATATAAAAATATAATATATAGAGTGTAGATCTGCTTGCCTTGCTTAGGGAGTCAGTGTGTAAAGGAGTCTCTATGGCTTGTTTACTATTTGCGTGCATTTGTGTGTGAATATATACTGTAACTTAACTTTAATTAATGAGAGAATAACTATGTCAAATACTAACTTAATCAACATGATCAACCGTGCAAAAGTAAACAACATTGAAGCTATCAATGTTACTGACAACGCAACATCAATCGAGGTGTTAACAATGAACACTGAAACAACTGATCAAGTAACTGACTTGACAGACCAAGATGTGGAAGACATCATGGGCTTCGAAGATCAAGAAGTGTTGGATGAATCAGTAAGCACTGACTTGTCAAACGAATTGAAGTTAGCTGACATGATAAACGTAAACAGCTTAAGCTCCACAATAACGGCAAGCTTGTTTCATGAATTGGGTTGTCCAATGCAAAGCGTGCTTGCAGGTTGTGCAATTGTTGATGCAATTGAGCTTTCGGACAATCTAGGAATGCCAGAAGCGTTCTTTGAAATAATAGGAAGCGTCATATCAACAGCCAAGTTGGAGTCGACTGTATCAGGAGATGGTAGTATCACCAAGACTCCTCACACTCCAGTAATGGACATGGACAAGCTAGAGAAGGCTATGATTAAGATAGGCCTGATGAATGATGATATGACAATAGGAGCTAAGCTAGTAGAGATGCTAGAGCAACGTACTGAGGCTTATGCACCACACAAGGCTGGCACTGATTGGACACGTAGGTTTCCACTATATGCTAAAGAAAAAGGCCAAGCAAGTCCACTGTTCATTGAGGCTACCGAGGCTCAAGAGTCTAGTGAGTTTATGCGAGACGAACGTATGCTTGGTTATGCCAACAGAGTACAAACAATACTAGGAATGGACAACGATGACGAAGGCTATGTACTTGCAGGAACAAATGCCTTAGAAGCAGGTCAGGCTTACTGTTCAGAGTTCAAGGGCGACTCAAGACTACGTTCTTACCAAGCAGCTTGTCATGGTCCAAATGGTCAAGCAAGTGATCGTTCACGTGCATTGATGGACTTGGCTGGAGTACCTCAAGACTATGATGTTAACGAGGTTAAGAAAGTAATTAAAGCAGAAGTGATGGACATGGTAAATGTGCCTGCCAACATGGTAGGTAAGTTGATGGTTAAGGCTTTGAATAACCCTGTTGACTTCATAATAGGTGAGTTAGCTAAGAAGAAGAAAGATCGTGATGCTGCTAAGCCTTGGTCATTCGTTAAGGCTGCCTTCATCTGGAACGACTTGAATCAAGGTAAAAGACCTTACATTGGAATGGCTGTTGGTCTTGATGCTAAATGTTCAGGTCCTCAGTTAGGTGCTTTACAAGCTGGAGATCAAGAGATAGCAGCCGCGTGTGGCTTCACAATGGTAGAGATGGAAGATGCTTACCATAGAGCTATCAAAGAGCTGGTTAAGGTTGGGTTTAACTTCACTATGAAGAACCGTAACGACATTAAGAAGCCGTTCATGGGCGTCTTCTACGGTCAAGGTTGGGCTGCATTCACTAACATAAAAGATATGAAAGAAGATGAGTTAGATGTGATAGTAGATACTTTATATCCAGACGGAGTAGCTAATGACGACGTTGCAAAAAGATTCCATAAAGCGATCACTAAGTCGTTTGGTCAGAAGATGGTTGCAGTAAGAAGCAGATTCAAGGAGTTTGCTGGTAAGGTTGAAGGTCGTATCTCTCACCTAATGCCAGATGGTGCGAAGGTAGTTATGAACTATAAAGTGAAGGTTAACATCCTGAACGAAGCTGTAGAGTATGATACAGTGTGTCCAGATGTGACAGTAACAACTGAGAACAATACCTACAAGTTCATCCAAATGGGTTTGAAGACTCGTGAGGTACACACTGGTGACTTCGTACGTAATGGCTTTGTTAACATGATACAAGCTACTGATGCCTTGATAGCTAGGTTGATCATTGTACACCTAAAGCGTCTTGGAGCTCAGCACATCATAGCAGTGCATGACTGTTTCCGAGTGAATGTGACAGAGATGCACCTATTAGAGAATGCTATCAAGTTAGCTTACATGGACTTGTTTGGTTCTCGTACTAATACTAAGACTAAGGATTTGCCAATGGGCACTGATGTCTTAGCATTATACTTTGCTGGTGCTTGTGCTCAATTAAAGAAAGGAGAGTCAGTAACTCCTATCAAACAGTTCATGACAGTAGGATCCTTTGGTGAAGTGCGTAAGATGCAAAAGATCAATGGTCAGTCATTACCTGACTTGATCAATGCCCTAGGGAAGACTTACTACTTCGCTAAGTAAGATTATGGCTGGCAACCTACTGCCAACTTAACTAAACTTAACTAATTAAAGAGAATATCACTATGAACATAATCACACCTATATCAACAGGTTCAACTAAGATTGCACCGTCAATGAATTACAAGCTACGTAAGTTGCTAGCTAAGATAGAAGCTAGTACGAAACAAGCTCACAAGACTAACAACGACATCAATGAAGCTCGTGTTGGTTTGTCTTTAACTCTATCAGCATTGGGGAAGTAATATGACTATATTAAGGTTGGTGTCAACAATGAAGAAAGTAGACGAAGTGGAAGCTCGTGAGTGTATAGCCAGTGGAATGCACTACGAACTGTATTGCTCTTTCCAAACAGAGTACAACACTACAGAAACTTTCACATCAGTGCCAGTGACTTATGAGCGTTGGGTTGAGTTATCCAAAGACATGGGTGTTGTTAACCACAAACACAAACTTACTGCTGCTAAGGTAGCTGAGATCAACTGGAAGGTGATAGTATGAATGTAATTAAAGCTGTTACGTACAATGTGTTCATGGCTTCGGTTGTGGTTGGGTTAATCTGCTTACCGGTGTTTGTTATGATATAGGTATAAGGCTGGCAACCTACTGCTGACAGTAATGGCCATGATCAACTAGGGAGCATCACAATAGGAAAGCGTCAGATGCCATTACCCTTTAGCGTCCCGTTTCTCATTAAACCCTCCAATGCCGTTTACGAAAAGACTGGCTCCTTCGTCGCAGTTCAAAAGAGGATGCCGTTAACGCTCATAGTAGGAAAAGATGGCTCCTTCGTCGCAGTTCAAAAGATTAAGGGCGAGTTGTCCGTACATTCTAGGTAGGCTAGTCCTATTCTGGGTGGAGTATATTCTAGGTAGAGTAGTCACAGAGATGTGGTTAATGCTATCAAGAATATAGACCTATTCTAGGTAGAGTAGTCACAGAGATGTGGTTAATGCTATCAAGAATATAGACCTATTCTAGGTAGGGTAGTATGAAGAGCTTGCATGATCATGTGTTGATTCACAGTTGACATCTTGCTTCTTTAATACACCTATTCTAGGTAGGCTATAGCTCCCTAGCTATGTCCCCTGTAGGTCAGGGTATCATATAGCGATTCAGAGGTACATAGTGCCATTGGGCCATTAGGTCAGCATTGTATGTATCCTAGGTCGTTATGGGTAGACCTGTTCCGCTGGAGGGCTGATTATACGTGGGTAGCCGTAGGGCATATCTGGGTAGGATTGGGCTAGACCTCCGTTGTTGGGGGTGATAGTAGGAGTTATTTGCTCACTTACGGGTTGATTTAGGTCAGGCTAAGTGGTGAGTAAGGTATAGTAAGCCTAGGGTGGGCTGGGTCGGCAAGCACCCAAGTGCGAATACGTTGCAAACAAGTGCACCTTCCACCAAGTCTGACACAAACCAGCTACAAGTTAGACACAAACCATCTATAGTTAGTACTTAATTTTTCTTTTAAGTCTTTCCGTAGGGATAGTCAATTTATCAAGACTACTAGTATACAGTACTACTTAATTACATATTAAGACCTATTGTGTACTATCACACTTGATAAGTTTATTAGATAGCACACTAAGAATAGCAAAGAACTATGTAGTAAGGTGCAGTTACACTCTATTGAGTTAGCAGGTACACTGCACCTAACTACATAGTACAGGCTCAATTAGTTTACACATGTACCTGTTCATGAATAATAGGTAGGATAAGCAATAGCCGATAATTGTAGGTGCGTTTATTCTTAGTTACTTGGTTGTACGCACTTAGTGTACAACATACGTTAGAAATTGTGAGTATTAAGAACTCTCCGTGTACCTATCCATGAGTTGATATCTACAGAGTAACGGTGTAGAATAATACTAATAGTAGTAAGTATTATTTAAAGAGACTACTATCTGGTGACTGACCAGTTGGGATGTACAAGTCCCGAGAAACTAACGTCGATTGTGAGTTGAATAACTCTCCATGTACCTGTTCATGTCCTAACAGGCTTTTCTTAACTTAATTAGAGGCTTCACATGAGTAATGTATTTTTAGGATTGGTAACAAAAGCAAGAGCAGAACATATAAGTAACCTAGCAAAGGGTTGTGTTGAAAATGAATTACCTTACGACCAGTACAAAGTAGTAGCTAGTTTAGAAGAGCTATACTCTGGCTATGAAATGGTAGTATCGAAAGCTAAATACCGTGAATTGGTTAAAGAAGCTAAGTAGTTAACTAGATAGCCTTTGTAATAAGGGCTATCCATGATAATTATTTATAATTACCTATGGTTACAGAGTGGGCCTCATTCCGAGGCAGAGATAAAACTACCCATAGCAACAGGAGAACCACCAGTATGGCTTAGCAAAGAAGACCGTCGTCTTAGAGACAATATTTAATCAAACCAACAGGAGAACCACCAGTATGATCTAATGTAAAGCCTTGCCAGCTATAACTAGGCTAACGGAACTTGCCCGAAAACAAGTATGTAGTCACGAGAGAGCCTAGTGATTGCGTTATAAGGCGGCTCGTAGTCTAGTATTTAACTAGATAGCATTCTTTGAAGTGTTATCGGTGGTAAATATTACCAAACTTCCGCTCAATGTTGAGCAACCTAATACCTAAGAGTAACTAATTATGTCAATTTTAAATAAATTAAGCAAAATGAACAAAATCACGTCTTCTGTTAAGAAAGTAGCAATGACTTCAGTAGAAGTAGAGCAATGTAAAGATGCAATCCGTGAAGGAAACCGTGGCTTTAACGTACAGCCTAACTCATATGATGTTGCAGTTCCATTCCGAGTTGCAATCAACTTCAATGATGAATGGCACAACTATGGCAACTTCTCCTCTATTGACGTAGCCGCAGCAGTTGGTTCAATTGTATCATCAGCATTCTTCGGAGAAAGTGGTAAAGCTGGCGAATACAATGAAGAAGTTGTAGCGACACACAAAGAATTTACTGATTGGGTAGCAGACACACGTAATAGTGATATTATTGCAAAAGCAGAGGGTGATCAGCCATGTGTTCGTGATGGTGGTACTGTTGAGAAGAAGGCTAAGGAAGAGAAATCTTATGATAAAGATGCTCCTAACCCGTTCTTGACAGAAGACAAACCTTTCTAAATTGAAGTAGTTAACTAGATAGCCCTTATTTGAGGGTTATCCGTGATAATTATTTAACTAGTGGGAATTAAATATGACAGAAGCAATTGTAGTAGGATTTACACTAATAGGATTAGTCTTGTTAGTATATTGGATGATCATAGGTGCGTTTGGTAAGTCAGACAAGGCTATGAAACAAAATGGTAGTGCTCAAGTTGTTGGCACGCAAGGTAAACCCCAAACTAGTGTTATGAGTGAAGATAATCTTGCAAGTTGGGGTTTTAAGCCAACACAACCCACAGCAAGGTCAGTCTATTTTAAAAAGAAGAAGAAGAAGAAACCCTACAAACTCACAGATAATGTGTAACTTAACTTAACTTATATCGAGGAACTTAGCTATGGCTATCTTTTACCGTGTTGAAACAAATGAAAGTTGTATAAATGACAGATCTGGGCCGTACCGTCAAACCAAGCAAGGAATTAGCTTAGCAACATTAGCTGGCTTGTATGATGAATTTCAACCACAATTGCATCCATTACCACAAAACGATGCAGGTCTTGCCAGCTACTGGGAAGAAACATGTATTTACGAAAGATCGTTACACCTATTTGGATTCAGTAGCATAAGCCAGTACGAAAACTGGTTCATGTATGCTAATAGAAGAATAGCTATGGTTGGTCATGGTGTAGTTGCTGTGTATGAAGTGGCAGATGAATCACTAATACTTGGTCAGTTCCAAGCTATAGCTACCAAGTCGTCAATGTATCACTTGTATGATTTATGTCCTGATACACTTGAGGTATTACTATGATCTTTGATGCCAACATGCGGTATCTATCTAAGGGTACTAAATTCACAGCCAGGGTTTTCAATATTGGCAGAGAAGATAGACTAGCCAAGCTAGGAGTCAAGTGGAATGACTTGATAGTTTGTGAAATGGTAGATGAAACTCACGATGAACCTAGAGTGAAGCTCATTATAAATAAGAAGGAGATGGTCGTGAAAAGCGACTACCTACATCTTGATAGAACATGGCTAATACTTGAGAGAGTAACTAACTAAACTTAACTAATTTGGAACTAACTATGATTATTACTAAAGAACAATATATCGACCAAGCAATTGCAAATGACAGCCTAAGCATATCAAGTGCTGCCTACTCCTACCGAGTATTTGCGAAGTTTCATGGAGCTCGTACATGTAATGACGGCTACCCTGATGCTCGTTTTGAGGCTACATTCCGCCCCAGTGACTTAAGAGTACGTAAGTTTATCGCTAATGCTCGTAATGAGTATGAGTATTGCCTAAGATGGGAACCTAAGAAAATAAAGAAAAATCGGTGGTTTTAATATGCAAAAGTTCTGGTCAGGTAGAATTATAACCTCACTGGAGGACAACCAAGTATTTGTATTTGGTTCTAATCCAGAGGGAAGACACGGTATGGGTGCAGCTAAGTCAGCTATGCAATTTGGTGCTAAGTACGGTGTAGGTAGAGGGCTTCGAGGGCAAACCTATGCACTAGTTACTAAGAACTTGAAGGCTGGATTCAAAGAGCCTTGTACCGGTATTGTGTACGAAAAGGCTGGCAAGTGTTCAGTACCTTTGTTTGGCCCAGATAGTATATCAAGTAATATACATGCCCTGTACGTATGTGCTAGAAATAACCCCAAGGTAGATTTCCTTGTATCATACCAAAGTAAATCTAATAACCTAAATGGCTTCTCTCCAGATGATATAATGGAAGCATTCATCCATAGTAAAGACATACCTCCAAACGTGATATTTCACAATAGCTTTTACCACTTCTTTACTTTGCCAGCTTACATGTACCCAGAGTTCCGAGTAATTATAGCAGGTGGTCGTGACTACACAGACCTAGCTTATATGACAAAGTACATGGACTATATACTACGTGATAAATTAAAAACTCACAGAATTATTATAGTGTCTGGCGTAGCTAAGGGTGCTGATAAAACTGGTGAAGCCTATGCTAGGTTGCGTAAATTCAAGATTGAGCATAAACATGCTAAGTGGAAAGACTTAGACGTGGAAGGTGCAGTGATTAAAGTAGGAAAGTATGGTGAGTATAATGCTGCTGCTGGTGGTATGCGTAACAGAGAAATGGCTAAGGTTGCTGATGTAGTTGTAGCTTTCTGGGACGGAATATCAAGTGGTACGCAGGACATGATTAGGCTTGCTGAAGAATTTAAATTACCTTGTAAAATTGTGGAGTATTAAGTATGACTAAACAAATGTTAACACTGACAAAATTTATAGCTTTCGTTAATAAGGAAGCACAAGCGCGTGGAAATCGAGCATTCATAGATCACTGGAGTGGTTGGGGAGGGTGTGCTGTAGGTTTATTCCATGACACCACAGAAGAAAGAGAAAAGTCTGTGGATGTAACAGAGGATGCATTACGTGGAATAGTACCCTCAGTAATAAGTGAGCTAGAATCTCAAGCCTCAAGCAAGCCACACCTAAGAACGTGGAAAGCTTTTGCTAAACACTTAAACAAAATCAAGCTTGATAAGCTGGAGCTATGATCAATAAACTTTATGCATTTATTCTAGGTAGTCTAGTTTAAGTGCATAGTTAAATTATGTGTAGCTATTTAGTAATAGTAATTAGCCAGACCTTACTAAGTAGCTACACATAATTTAACTATTAATAGGTAACAATATGTACACAAAAGGTATTAGAAAAATCCTCGCATGTAACGACTTTGGTAGAAGTATTAACTATGCCTGTGAAGTTGCAGAAAAGGCAAAGTATGACGCACTTTGCTTTAATGGACAAATATTCATTAAGACTGCGAACACTGGCTGGGTTTCAACTCCTTTTATTATAAGTGATTTTGAAGTAAGCTTAACTAATTAGTAGGCATTAACATGAGTAAATATATAGTAGATGGTGTGCATGTAGTTTGTACTGGGCCTGTAATATATATAGTAGGTAAGATGGTCTCAGAGTACTCTGCAACGCTAGTTTGTGAAAGTTTAAACTACACAGAGGAAGAAGGGCCAATAAGTGATATTCGTAAGGATATTGCTTGGTTGGAATAATTTAACTAGGAATCATTATGACTTCACTAAAAGAGATGCTCAAACCAGACCAACTGCAAGTAGCAGAAGAGTTTGAGCATTGGCTCAACAACACTTCTATACCTGTATGTGGCTTATTTGCATCAGCAGGTTTTGGTAAGTCTTGGTGTGCCAAGTATTTAATCGAAGAAGTAGTTAAGAAAAACTCTAACTATGAAGTAGTAGTAGCTAGTATGACTCACTCAGCAGTAGCAGTACTGTCTGACTTTGTGGGCATGGCTGTATCTACTTGCCACTCAGTAATGGGTTGGATTCCTTATGTTGACAAAGAAACAGGCGAAGAAGGAATTAGTACTCCTACTATGCGTGACAAGAACTCTGAACCTAGACTGCCAAGCAATATTCTCTTGATTGTAGATGAAGCTGGTTTATTAGGACATACAGAGACTCGGTTACTTGTGGAAGAAGCAGCTAAGACTGGCGCGCGTATCTTATTACTTGGTGATCATAAGCAGTGCTTCCCTGTATTTAAAGAGGGCGAGAAAGAGTGCATACCATCATACGACTATGTAATAAATCATGGTACTTTGTTAGAACTAACGATACCTAAACGTGTTGATGAAGGTGATATGATCTACAAGCTATCTGTTCAAGCTAGAGAAGCAGTAGATGGTGCACCTCACCCCCGACCTATTTCAGCCCTAAATAAAGGCTCAAATAAGGGTGTAAGGCATGTTGAAGATATTGAGGAAATTGCGTACATAGCTTTTAAGGCTGGACTACGTGATGGTAATACTCGCAATATCAAAGTGCTTACCTTTACAAACAAGCGTGCTCTTACTCTGAACAGAAAGATTCGTAAGAATGTATTGGGACGTAAAGACCCTTGCCCTATGGTTGGCGAAGAGATGGTAGCTAATACCACGATTCAGGACTCTACTGGTGACAACTGCTTAATTAGAAATAATGAGCTAGTGATAGTAAAATCAGTAGAGAAAACAACTAGCTATGGTTTAGAGGGTGCATTCATACAATTCACTCACTTAGATTGCGAAGGTGATCAAGTTGAAGTCGAAGAAGTTGTGTTTGTACCTGCAAGTCCTGGAAAGCTAATCGACAGGTTGAAGAAGTTGGCTAACGATGCTAAGGCATACAAAGCTAATGGGTTCGATCAAGATGCTAGCCAAGCTTGGCGTTCTTTCTTTAGCTTGAAAGAGGGTTGTGCAGATATACGATTCACGTATGCTATGACTGTTAATAAGTCACAGGGTGTTACATTGAAACATGCGCTAGTAGATCTGTGTGATATTGATGCGTGTCGTAGCAAAGAGCAGAAAGCTCGCTTGGCATATACAGCTTATACTAGACCTACTCATTTCCTTACTATTGAAGGTGAGTTGGATGCTAGATCAAATATATCCTATGGAGGATTTTAATGTTAGAAAGATTAACAAGAAGTGCAAGAGCTAAAGCAGTAGCGCAAGGTGTTAAGACATTTAAAGAAAAACCAAAGTCTAAAGCCTTAATTAGACATTACGGTGATGAATGGAAGTTAAACTCTGCCATACTTGAAAATAAAGTACTTGCCGAGGTAGATACTTTATTTATGTGCAGACCACTACGTAGGTTTATAGCTAGGTTAATTATTGCTCAGCTATGTAGTGACTACAAAGTCGTATACTCTTTTGTACCTACGATTAGTGACTATGACAAGTTTCAGTGTGAAGAGTCTACACTAGAAGACAAAGGACATGCTCTAGCAAAATTGCCAGAGCATGATAAGCTAGCAGAGTTCGATTATAAAAGACATGTAGAGTTCGATTATAACATAGCAAAAGTGCTAGAAGACAAAGGACATGCTCTAGCAAAATTGCCAGAGCATGATAAGCTAGCAAAGTTCGATTATAAAAGACATGCAGAGTTCTATTATAACAAACTAGAAGAGCGTTCTGCACTATCAGTAGCATCTTGTGATAGGTTTAAGACGTGGAGAGACTTAAGTCTGGGAGAAATCCACAACTCTACGACCATAGAAGCATCCACTGCATGTATGATAGCATACTTAAACAACATAACAAACCCTAACCAACAGGAACAACCTATGAGCCTTACCATCACTCGCCCAGTACTAGTAGGTACTACAAACATCTTAACTGCAACAAAAGATCAATTAGCAGTTCTAATTCGTGAAGCACAAAACCAAATCAGTAACAATAAAGATTTGTCTGAAATCTCTGACCACTACAAAGTACAAAAAGAAGAACTTGAAGAAACTATCAAGTTGTGTGTTGAGCAGCTTGACAAAAAGTAATACGTACAAACTTTTAATGCATTCTTTCTAGGGTGCATATCTAAATTAAACTAATTAATGAGCAAAAACTATGAACGGTAAAAAAGCAAAGATGTTACGTGGATTAGCTCGTATTAATAAAGAAAACCGTAACAGTACTAAGTATGTACAAGTTAAGAGAACACTACGCACCAAGCCTGTGTTCCACCCAACTGAATTAAACGACAAAGGTTTGCCTAAGCAGATTGCTGTATTTAAGACAGTAACCTTTGAGATGGGTGAATGTGTTCGTAAAGTATACAAAAGTCTTAAGCGAATACGCAAAGCACGTACTGGGAAGTTTGCATAACACAGAAGAAATCCAACCGATGACTTAGGAGATTATATGAAAGCATACACTAAACGTAGGCGATAGCTCTACCTAACACAACAAGCAAACCTTGAAGCGGTATCAGCCTGCTTGTCAGTTGTGAGGTAGAGCAACAGTCCTACCGAGACTATAAACTAGAATCACATTAAGGGCACTATTGTGTTACCTTTGATCATGTGTAGATACTAAACCTCTCCTTGTGCGTGAAATAACGCATATCAAGTGTATAGTGATAGCCTTACCAACTTAAATCGTGTCTTGATTGATACTAGTCGCGCAATGACAGACGATAAACATTCATGCCCTGTAACCTCCTAGGGATTAGTGCGTACTCGCACTATATTGATAGGTCTGGATAGTAATTGACACTTACTTGAAGGAACTGCCCGTACCCTCTCTTGAGGCAGAATAAAGATTTGAGGCTAAGTAGTTAATTGTTTGAATCTACTAGTAAGCGAGAAACAAAGAAGTCCAACCTCCTGATGACTAACCTAAAAGCTGGAGAATTAAGGAAGTGTAGAGTACTTCGTAGTATGCTAGAGAGTAACAAACTAGTCAAGAGATTGGCTGACCTCAAGTCTAGTGTACTACCAAGCACTTTGTGTTTGGCATAGAGAGTAAACTAAGGTCCAAGAGACTTGCAGAGCAGGTAACCACTTGACAACCAAATCTATGTATGGTATTACATAACAGCAAACTACCAGCATTGTCGAAGATACGCGAAAGCTTAATTAGTACTAGTATCCGTGCATCACAGCGTAAAAATGTCGAGTAGACCAGTGAGAAGCTGGCCACGGTGGTTTAGGAGCTGTCCCGTAATACAGCAGCCTACGTCTTTGTCACCTAGACGTTAAAATAAGATGATAGTCAAGGTAAGACGATAAAAAGTAAATGAGGTAACTCATAGACTAATACATGCTAGTAGCCAATCTCAACTTATTGGAGTAAGACTAGACTGCTACTAGGCAGTAGGTAGGCGAATGACAGGCATACGTGTCTTTGAATCAATGCTTGCATAGACAGAGTAAACTGCCAATCCAGTGAAACTAAGTAGCCCGTGGTAGCGCACGTAAAAACGCTAATATGACGGTTAGGTTCTGGTAACTACTAGCGATTGAATATCGTGAGTATGGGTTCGAATCCTTACTATCCGAGTGGTAGCGCACGTTAAAACGCGAATTATGGATGTATAGATGCTATGGGTTGTTGAGAGCCTAGTAACAATAGTAGTCTAACCTGTTAACGGGTGTCGCCCGTCGTAGCGACTGCATTCTCCAAATTATGCAGAGGATTGAGGGAATGTAAAGTGAATACTGATCAATCACTTAAGGCTGGTTCGATTCCAGCCCTTTGCTGCAATTTAAACCGTAGTAGCACAAAGAGTGCAGACGTTAGAGTAAGCGTGAGGCAGTGGGGCAGTACCACTCTACGGCAACAAATTCGGGACTGTAGCTTAAAGGTGAAGCACCGTGCTCATAACACGAAGAGTCTGGGTTCGAGTCCCAGTAGTCCCACCAAATTTAATAAAGTTGCTGAGAACTCTTTATTACAACTCTTACCTAGTTTGTCATAGTTAAGTTTCAATAGAGACACGGACAGGGTACGTTACACCCTAGCTCATATAGAGCGAATACACCGAGCACCTTCGCTCAAAATAATTAATATAGAGAATATAAACATGTCACAATCACAAATCGTAGAAATCTTTGGTAAATTTGCTGTTGAATTAGAAGACGGCCCTAAATTGTTTGATACACATGCAGAAGCATTAACTGCCGAAACTGAACACTTGAAAGGTGCTGAGTTCCGTGAAGAAGCTGATGGCTTCAATGCGTTTGCTGGTAACGAAGGCAAGAACGCTAAAGGTAAGTCTAACGTAATCGTTGGTTACTTGAACTGGGTAGCCGCTGGTAAGCCAGAAGCTCCAGTGAAAGAAGAAGTCGAAGTAGCAGAAGAAGCTGCTGCTGACGAAGTTGCTGTGTCTGTTGATGCTGTTGATGCTGTTGATGCCGATGGCACAATTGCAAACGTAGACTTCTAAGACTAAAATCCAGGTTTAGAAGCCCTAGTTAATTAACTAGGGCTTTTGAGTTTATCTAAGTGGTTATGTCCTACTCAATGCTGTGTAGGTTTGTACTAACTGATTAGTACAAGCTCGATAGAGCAAAACTCGTGACCACTTAAATAAGCTTAACTTAGCTCTTGCCTGAACAGGTGAGGGCTTTTCTATTTTTTTTTTTGTAACCAACTAGGATAAATACTATGAGTAAGAAAAAAACTAGGCACCTATTAGCTGCCTGTAACCGAGATACTGATGTATTTAACACTATTGTGTTTAATACACAAACACAAAAGTATAGCTGGGGCGGTAAAACAGCTACGTGTGTTGAAGCCTTAAGTAATGAACCATCAGATTACACTTACAATGGGACACCAATAGCTGTTGGGTCAACGAGGAAGTACCTACTAGGTTGGCTTAAAGGCGATGAACGATTTACTAAAATAGTAATGGGGTAATATATGAACCCAGTAATATCGTTCATAGGTGGGCTAATCAAACCTGTGTCAGATCACTTTTCAGAAAAATCTAAAATAAAATCAGCTATAGGTAAGCGCAAAGATGAGTTAACTAAACTCAACCTAAAGGCTAAAATAAAACTAATACAGAAGTCAGGAGATGCTAGTTTATCTATTGACCAAGCTAACGGGAGTGACCCAATACCATGGGCAAACGATGCAACATTAATATTATTCTTACTACCATTTGTTTTATCTTTCTATCCTCCTGCTTTACCTCACATAGTAGCGGGGTTCCAAGCACTGGATGGCATGCCCCAATGGTACAAGTACAGTCTGGGGATGATGCTGATATCAGTGTGGGGATACAGAAACCTAGTATCACCAATAATTCAGTCAATAGCAAAAGCTTACCTAAGCCGAACAAAACTTTAACAAAATTAGAGGAAACACAGATGGATATTAGAAAGATTTTACAGTCAGAAGAAGGCTTCCGCAGTCAACCCTACCTATGCTCTAATGGGTATGTAACAATTGGCTATGGTACTAAGCTGCATAAACGCAAAGGTATGAACCCGAAGAACTTCCCACTACATATTAGTGAAGCTGCTGCAACTGAGTTACTAAACCAAGAAGTACTGTCTATCCGTAACTCCCTACTAAACTCAAAACATGGGAAGACGTTTGCAGACTTATCACGGGTAAGACAAGATATATTAGTATCTATGGCTTATCAACTAGGTGTAACTGGCTTGCTTAAGTTTAAGAAAACTTGGAAGAATATTGAGCTTGGCCTGTTTACTCTAGCTGCCATGGAAATGTCAGACTCTAAGTGGGCAAGACAAGATTCACCAGCAAGAGCCAATCGACACAGCTTAGCAATGGCCCATGACAACTTAAATGAATACAAGATCTACTTCTGATGGTTAACATAAAGTTTGAGCTGATTGATGCTTGCTCTAAATACATAGAAGACAAAGACTGCTCTTACCTTGCTAAGGAAGGGCAAATTGTCTACTACGCAAGCACCACAGGGCGCAAGTCAGATTATATTTGGCACAAGCTCTCTATCTTAGAAGTGCTTAGAATCATACGAGCTATGAGGCTGAGTACTGAACATGCTAGAGAGCTCAAGGAACGCCACCTGATAACAGCTTTCCAAGAACTGGGGCGAGTGTATGAGTTTGGCGTTAAAACACGTCATGTGACCAGCACGGGCATATTTAACTACTCTGAACACAGTGAACAAAGCCTAGGGGATGATGCAATGGGTATGCTAGTTGAGTCGATGCAAATGCAGGGACTTACAGCGGTTCTAATGGGTTCTGTGGTAAACCTATTCAATGTGTTACAGGCCAAATTAAAACTTAACCTAACGTCTACAGAGCAGCGAGATTTGATGTATAAGCACTTTGAGAGTGTTGGATATATACTCAAAACAGGTGCGCGTAGACCCCTTATTAATAATAAGAAGCAACCAGCCATAATGATGCCTAACACCAAGCCAGCCGAAGTTGTTGGTATTACAGCGGAGGTAGGTAATAAATTTATAGCTAAGATATTTGGAGAACTTGTATGATCAATTACATTCGCATAGGTATGAGTATTATACTGGCAGGATTTATAGCTACTGGAATAGCAGTTATAGTCTACTGGCCAATCTTTAATATGATTAAATCAATCTGGAGCTAGTATGGTAAAATTAATAATGAAAGGACTATTCTTAGTAGGTGCAGTATTAACAGTAGCTGCAACCCTAGCTATATTTACTGCCTGTGTATACATATCAATGACAGTCTGGAGTTAGTATGGCCAAGTCAGTGTGTATAGAAAAAATTACTTGCCCTGACTGTTCAGTACAACCTAATACACACCTACAAACCTACCTTAATGTGGATGATAGCCTT